>JAABUJ010004907.1_pt1 | contig 13733 bp, 16 predicted proteins | sample 5559131 | NCBI WGS metagenome assembly JAABUJ01 (sample SAMN10711875, study PRJNA513366) | rock metagenome | isolation source: Antarctica rocks | place: Antarctica: Victoria Land, Mt New Zealand nord | collected 2016-01-07
GCTGCTCCAACGACACATAGCTGAACATCCCGTCCTGAACCCGCTCGTCTCCGCGCATACTCAAAAGACGAATCAGGACTTAATCAAGTCGCAACCGGAACTTACTTCTTCAACAAGTTCCTAGAATGCCTTTCCACTCTTCCTTTGGACCTACGACATTGCCGACCTTATCCCGCTTCGTCTCAGACCAGGTGAGTTCATAGCTCGTAGGCGTCAACGGCGAGATGTTATGCACGTCCACTTGGACCGTGTTGTGCTTTTCAAAGGGTGAGTCCGCTGTATAGAACTCCTTTAGGAAGTTCTCGCCGGCCGATCCGCTCACGGTCATGTCAAAGGCTTTGGTGATGTCCGTTTTCATCACCAGCGGATCGGTTGAAACTGACCGCGCATCTTCGATGTACTCCTGGAGACGGGCTCGAATCAGCCGGGGATCAGTCACAGTGGATTCCGTCGCGAATCCTGTTGCGACGACTTGATTCAAGCTGTCAACGGCCACCACGAAGGGAACGATGTGCGACCGGTGCATCTCGTACAGCAGCGACGCTCCGATCAGCAACGCAACGCCTGTCATACCGAAGAACGCCATGCGCCAGTTCTGGGCGCGGCTAATCAGGTCTCCGTACCGCTCATCCCATGCGCTCCGGGCATCCATGTAGTGCTGACTAATTCCACTTTTTACGTCACTCGGCATCCTGACCCCTTCTTCCCCTCTACCTACTCGTCACCGTGACCCATCCGAGGCGTGGTGCCCCCCATGCGGCCACCGTCGTCGGGCAACTTGTTCAGTGCCGTATCCAGGCCGCCCATCACCTGCCTAGCTTTCGAGAGACCATTTCGCGCTTTGCCTCGGGCCTCGCGCTCCGCTCGAATAGCTTCTTGTGGACTCGCGCCGTTCGCCAGAGCCTCCATCCGAGCAGTGTTACCCGCATTGCGGACCGTATCTTCCGTGGTCTGTTGCGCTTGGTCCATTCCGGGAGCTTCGTTAGCCTTCGTCGCGCCCCTGTCGATGGCGTGATCGGCCTGAGCTGCTGATGCTTCCGACATCGCATCCTGCACTGAATCATTGGCCGCGGCGCCCACGTTTTCGGAGCTGCCCGTGGAGCCGTTCGATACGCGTGTGCTCTCGCCTTCCGACGCTTGGCCATCGCTCGAAGAGGCTTCGCCATCGTCTGGCGGCAATACCTGAGCTCCGGCATCGCCGAGAGAATCCGAGCCCATTGAAGGCGGAGGTTCAGGCGTTAGGGCGGCGGCAGCGGCTTCCGAGCTGACGACTCCTCCGCCCGCTCCTGCAGCTTCGGTTGCTCCCATCGCGGCAGCACCGGTTCCACCGGACGCAGCCGCAACTCCCATCTCAGCCCCGCGCATCGCAGCGGCTTGCGCAATCTGTTGGACTGCCTCTGCACTTCCAGCATTCGAGGGGCTGGAGTTGCTGCCGAAGCTCGACCCTGCGAATGCAGCAGTGCCGGCAGCGGAAGCGGCACCAAGAGCGTCGCCGCCCGACATTGACAGACCGCCGCTCGCTACGTTTGCCGCAATCTGGGGAATGGTCCAGCAGAGGAGCGCGTAGATGGCTATCGAAGCGATCAGCCCAAACTCCGATTGAACGCCCGTCCAGCCGCTTGCGACCGAACCACCATCGAGTATGTCAGGTGTTGTTGCTATCGCATCCGCCGTCGCAACCCACTGCGCATACAGGGTCCTTCCCAGCCCAATCATCAATTCCAGAACCATGATTCTGACACCGGCACTCACAACCATGCCCATGTACTTCTCTGTGTACGGAACAGTCCAACGCGATCCTCCAAAGCCCAAAAAAATGTAGCCTGCACCCACGACGACATAGGCTTCAACCATCGCTATAACGAAATGGAGGGCGATGATGACGTAGGCCGCCACTATCACAAAAGACCCAAGCGCCAGAATGAGCGCAGGAGCGAGATTGCCGATACCACTGACCAAGAGCGAAATAGGATTGCTGACCGCTCCAGCCGCAGCCGTTGAAGCGGCAGCTTTGAGCATGTGACCTGCGAGCTGTACTCCGGCTCCCATAATGTCCGAAGCGCTTAGCATTCATCTTGGAAGTCAAGCCTGAAATGAGGTTGTCGGGAGCGGATTTGAAGACAGGCTTGTGGAAGATAGATGTGCGTTCCAGGTCTGAGCGGATTTGACCATGGCGTTGAGTTGGACCAGCAGCTTGCGCATGCAGGCCACCAAGGCGACCTTGGCTGGTTTACCCGATTTGCGCAGGTGTTGGTAGAAGCCTCGGACGGTTGGGTTGAAGCGAAGGCCTGCGACGACCGACATGTACAAGAGAGCGCGTAGATGCGCTCGGCCGCCCCAGATGTGACGTCTTCCTTGTGATTTTCCGCTGTCATTGTTGAACGGCGCAACCCCGACCAGGGCGGCGATCTGTTTCCTGTTCATCGTTCCAAGTTCAGGCAGCTCGGCGATCATGCTGCTGATTAGAACTGGCCCGACGCCGGGAACTGAATTCAACAACTCTGCCTTGCGGTTCCACTCCGGGTTTTTGTCGATCAGCGCCTTCAACCGTTCGTCCACCTGCTTCAGCCGGCCCTTGAGGAAGCGCACCGTCACATCGATGTCGTTCTGAGCGTCGCCGCGCAGGGACATGCGCCGGTTGCGTTCTGCCACGATCATCTCGACCAACTGCCGATGGCGTGTGACCAACTGGTCCAGTTCATCGAGTTGCTGGTCTTTCACAGGACGGCAGGGCGGCTTGACCGCTTCCGCGAAGTGAGCAAGGATTCTGGCATCGATCGGATCGGTCTTGGCCAGCCTGCCCACAGCCCGCGCAAAATCCCTCACCTGACGAGGGTTCACGACAGCTACCGGCAGCTCTGCCTTCCCCAGCCGAAGCGCCAGCTCATATTCATAGCCGCCAGTCGCTTCTAAAACGATGCGCTGAGGAGAAAGCTTCTTCATCTCACGGGTCAATACCTTGATGCCGGCCTGATCGTTCCTCACCGACCACGCCTCATCCCCCGGTCGAACGGCTACGTCAAGACCTTCCTTGGATACGTCGATGCCAACCCATACCTCACTCATGAAGCGCCTCACAGCTTGATGTCCACCGGGTACTCGCGCTTGCCGGATACGGGCACAAGACAAGGCCCAGGCATTCATTCGAGTTACTGGCAGCAGGTGTGGCGACCCAAGCTAAGCTCGATCTTTGAGATCCGCGTACGAACGATCAGCCACAAATCCAACATACAAGCGTGCTTACATCTACGCCGCCAGCAGTGCCACCAATGCTGATGAAGAAATTGACGATCGCGGCGATCCAGGTTTGACCGTTCGACAACAGCACGGCGAAGAAGCCGATGGTCAGAATCTTACGAATGAAGCCAGCCATCCACGGCTGCAGCTCTGAATGTTGTAGTACCAGGGTGATACAAGTCCAAGTGAGGTCGATCGTGGCTAGCGTCCAGAATAGCGTCGTCGCAATCGGATACATTGCGTTTAGCCACACCTGGGTGCTTTGTGCGAAGGAATTCGCAATCGTCCCAGGACCAGCCCCGTTGAAACCAGCCCCGGTATCGGCACCAGTTCCTGGAATCTGCGCCATCACCGCTGCCGGACCAAGAGCGAAGGCAACGACAACTAAAAAATGCAGTATGACGACAACCTTAGACCGTTTCATGTCCGCTCCTCGACTCATCCCGTAGATCAGCGCGTCTTCTTAGTTGCGGGAGTTCCGTACCCGTTGTAGAGGTCCTTGGGCTCGAAGAACATTACTTTCGCCACTGCGTCACACACACGCTCTTCGGTTGAGGCTCCCCAGGCTGCTGAAGCGTTACGGGCAACCTGCCCACATTGCGGACTGACACGCTTTGCAACATCACTGTGCTTTGCGAGCCAGTTCTGAATTGCGGGCTCATTTAGGCTCTCCAGGTCACCGCTCCCCGCTGCTTCGACCTGCTGAACGATTGCGGAGCTAGGCTGCGTCATAGTCGGCTCCGAAGGAGAACCCGACTGCTTCGACTTACATCCCGTGACGGTGAAACCGAGCGCCGTTACAACAAGAATTAGTTTTCGCACGTACCCTCCTAGATAGAAGGGGTGTGACATACATATATCACGGCGATATACAAATGCGCACCCCCGATGATTGAACTGCTACGGATGCCCGTAGCCTGTGTATTGGTCGGAAGAACCGAAGAACCCAAGTGAACGGTTCGCCTCATCTGTCTGTGAAATCTGTTGAGCTTGGAACGCAGCCTTGGACTGCATATCGGCCATCATCAACTGACGAAGTTTCATCAATTGCTGAGCCTCCATAGCCGCAATCTGGTTTCCGGTCTGGATGGCTTTGAGTTGGCCGTCCGTCGAGGAGGACATATCCTGTAGTTGCTCTATCAGATCCTCCTCCGTTCCAAGTTGATCGCTCTGCATCCCGGCCGCTTCAAGCGCACTTCGCGTCGAATCCATCGAAGCCTTCGACCAGTCCGCGTAGCGTGACGCATAGCTCGTCTGAGGCGCATACCCGAGAGCAGCAAACCTCGATGTGAACTGCGAGTCGAGATTGCCCATCGCATAGGACAGCGAGTTCCCACGCTGCACAATTTGCTGGAGGCCCACGAGGTCCGAGCGAATCGGTCCGAAGAACTGCGTGCCTACGATTGTGCCGTCCTTGATTTGCCGCGCATATTGCTGGCCTTGGGTGAGGTACTGCTGCACCTGCTGGCTGTACTGCAGTACGAGCTGGACGTTATTCAACAGCTGCGTGAACTCAGAGGCGACCGGATAGGGGCTAAGGCCGCCGGCCCGAGCTGACGGCGGTGCGGACAGTGTGAGCAGGCCGGCCAGCGCCACGCCTGCCGTGATTTTCTTCAAGATCATCACAGTACCCTCTCTTCCAATTCCAAGTCCGGTTTAGCATCTCTGCGGTAACGCTCCGCCCACTGAGCAAGAGCAGGATTTCCCATGAGAGTGGCCCGATACCGCAGCCACTCCGCCACCCAATCGCCACCATGCTGGAGTTGCATTGACTGGGCCAAGATGCGATTTTCGACAGACGACGCGCCAACAAACGCCAGCGCGACACCACCGAGGCCGAGGGTGATAAAGCGGCGCCCGTCCGGGGAGTGGATGTAGTAATCAACTTTCGGAACGGCCTTCGCCAAGCGGACGATCTCGCGTGGGTTGAGCCCCATCCGCTGATAGAACGGGCGGGAGTTCTCAGTGTTCGCCTCTACGTTGGCGAGCAGGATCTTCGTCTGGCAGGACTCCAGAACAACATCCGAGATGTCGGAGTTCATCACGTCCGACACGCTCTGCGTGGCCATGACGACCACGGCGTTCATCTTCCGCATCACTTTCAGCCACTCGCGAATCTTGCTACGGAACTGGGCATGACGCAGGAACACCCACGCTTCGTCGAGAACGATCAACGTAGGCGAACCGTCGAGGCGCTTTTCAATTTGACGGAAAAGATAGAGCAGCACGGCGATGAGCCCGCGGCCGTTTCCGTCGCCGGTGCCCATGAGCGTATCCATCTCAAAGACCAGGAAGCGGGAATCCCGCAGCCGGTCCTCTCGTGCGTCGAGGAGACTTCCGTTGGTGCCGATCGAGGTAAAGTCTCTCAGAGCCTCACGGACCTCCACATTCTGTACGTTCGCCAGGAAGTCCGTCAGCGAGCGTGATTCTGGTGCTTTCGACATCTTGGTAATGGCTTCGCTGATGGCGTTGCGGATCCACGGGTTCATCACCACACCGCCCATCGTAGCGAGGGTTTCGATGTAATCCGCCGCTCAGGAGCGGTCGCTCGCTGTGGAGAGGTCTGCCAGGGGGCAAAAGTTGATCGAGTCTTTCTCTCCGCCCAGGTCGTAGAAGGTTCCGCCGGCAGCCTGATTAAGCACGTACATCGACTGGCCCTTGTCGAAGCAGACGACGCGCGCCCGAGGGTAGCGGAACCACTGTGCGACGAGCAGAGCCAGCAGCGTCGATTTGCCCGAACCGGAGGGACCAATGACAACGGTGTGGCCGACATCTGACACATGGAGGTTGACCCGAAATGGAGTGGAGCCGGTAGAGGTCGTAAGCATCAGCGGCGGACTGTTCTTCGGCATCAGGCTGGAGGGGTTGTATCTGTGACCCGTCCAGACCGCCGCGATGGGCAGTGAATCGGAGAGGTTCAGGGTGTGCAGCATGAAACGACGCGGATTGCGGTTCGCGTCCCCAGGGAGGCTCCCACGCCAGGCTTCGAGGGCGTTCATGCCCTCTATCCTTGCGCCGAAGCCGCCGTTGCGCAGCAGCTTGACGATCTCCCCCAGATTTTCCGCGAGCACTTCTTTATCCGAGTCCAGCAGAATCAGGTTGGAGGAGTAGAGAGCGAATTGCACGTCGCCGGCTGCGGCCACGCTCATTGCCGAAGCCGCGTCCGTGGCCATGCGCACGGCGTGTTGGTTCACCACGCCCTTCCCCGTCCCGAGGAGCTGAGCCATGAAGCTACGTTCCATGCCCCTCCATTTCTTGAAGAGCTTTTCGAGCTTGGTTTTGGATTCTTCCGGGTCGAGCAGGATGGCTCGCGTGTTCCATCGATACTCGAACCTTAGAGAGTCAAGAGCCGAAAGGAATCCCGGCGTTGAGACGGAGGGGAAACTGTCAATCGCGACGACGCCCATGTGCCGGCCGCCCAGAATAGGCTCTGTACCGCCAACCAAATCCATGCCGCCGATGATTTCGTGTAGAAAGATGGGAATTGCCGGAAGCGCAAACTTGTAATCGAGGCCCTGTACGGCACGTCGCACATAGCGCAGTTGTTCATCGAACCAGAACTTCTCCCCAAACTCATCCGTCTCAGCGTAGGCACGAAGACGGCGGGCTTTTAGCAGCGTCTGGAGCTGTGCGTCGAACGTCTCGGCCTTACCTTGGAAGTAGTCAAGAACGCGCTCCGCGATACCGCCCTGTTTCTTGTCAGGTGAGGTGAAGACATAGCCCTTGATCCTTTCTTCTTTCTGTAGAGGCGGAAGGTAGGTGAGATTCAGGTAGTAATCGCTCTCGAAGTGAGTTCCCTCCTTCGTGAACTGGGCTCGCCGCTCCGCGTCGATCAACCGTGTCGCAGCGTCGGGAAATTCGCCCTGCTCCGGGTATCCCGGAGCACATCCACGAATCACATCGCAATGAATCATCCAGTTGCTTCCCAGCTTGAGCAACGAATTGAGCTGACCGCTCAGAGCTGCCATCTCTCCGTGTGTGGCCGAGGCCAGGTCCGGGCCACGGAATGCCCAGGTCGCCATCAAACCGCCGTTCTGCAGCATCAACACCCCATCTTCCACGAGTGAGGCGTAGAGCAACAAATCGGGTAGTCCGAGTACATCTCTGCGGTGTTCAGCAATCTTCATCTTGGTCCTCTCCTACGGCACTTCCCTACCCTGCTCTGCGAACCAGTAGCCCACCCGAGAACCCTAAACGCATGTGCCCCTATGCACTTAGGCGCACACGCGCCTACCAGCCTTTCGGCGCGGCCGGCGTCTGGCGATCAATCCCAGACTGGCCGGGATAGAAGTCTCGATAGCGAAGATGTTTGACCATGACCTTCGTCATGATCGGGTCCTCTTTACCCATCCGCTTGAGGATGGCCACGGCCAGGAACCACAGGACGAGGCCAAATGCGGCCGACCACCACGTTTGAATCAAAACGATCAGAATGACGGAGATCAGTGCCGTGCAAAGAACCCACTCGCGTTCGCCCCCAAGTATGAGGTTGTGGCGATTCGCGGATTCATGAAACTTCACTTCTCTTGGAGCGTCGAGTTTGTCCATCATTCAGCCCACTCTCAAATCAAGGTTTAGAAGATACGCAGACATCCCGAGCCGGGCGATGCCTGCTGCCAAGGTTCACAAATTCAGCCCTCAGAAAATCACTGCTGTCGCGCTGCTGAACATCGTGGTCACGATGGTGTTGGCGGTCAGGAGGATTCCAAGGACCAGCACGACGTAGGCCATGCGCTTGCCGAAGTCCGAGATTTCACCACCGAAGATCAACATGCCACCCGTGATGGCAATGGCGATCACGCCGATGGCGAGGGCCACAGGACCGGACAAGGACGCCTGTAGTTGCTGGAGCGGAGTTTCCAGGCTAGCAAGCTGAGTAGTAGCGGAGGCGTGAGCAAGCGGTGTTGCCAAGCTCGCGAACACCGCAGCGAAGATCAAACGCATGGCAGCCACGCGAGCCGCTGCCGATAAACGAACAGCCTTGACTGAGAGGTTTTTCTGCATGTCGTACTCCATTTTTCTCTGAGTTGAACTACGCCGAGAGTCAAGGTGTCGCGGCAAGTGCCACGCACCCACGTTTAGAGAATCGTCGCTGTCGCACTGGTGAAGAGCACATGCACCAGAGTGTTCGCCGTGAGGAGAACGCTCAGGATAAGCACCACGTACGAGGTCCGCTTTCCAAAGTCCGAAAGCTCGCCACCGAAGATCAACATGCCGCCTGTAATCGCCATCGCTATCACGCCAATCGCCAACGCCACCGGCCCTTGCAACGAGGTTTGCAAGGCCTGTAGCGGGGTTTCGATCATGCTGAAAGCTGTATTGGTCGAAGCGTGAGCGGCCTGAGACGCCAGCGCCGCAACACCGACAGCCACGAACGCTTTTCGTGTCCGCATCCGCTTGACCTTCCGTTCAGCAGTTCCAGCCATCCCCTTCCTCCGTTCCGCTTTTGTTAAGGTTTTCCAACTGCCCAGGAGCCGCAGCTAGATGTATGCCAACTGGTATTTGTCGTCCTTATAGCCAAGAACCACAGCTACCTCTTTCACCTTCCGTCCAGCAGCGACGGAGTTGTCTTTCTCGATGTAAACAACGAGATTGACGGCCTCCGCGATCCACGATTGCCTTGCGGCGACTGTGGCCTTCGCGACGAGAGCTTCGAGCCGACGCAGAGCAAGCTCTGCGTTGTCGGCATGAACCGTTGCGAAACCCCCGCTATGGCCGGTGTTCCAGCCTTCGACAAGGGCTTCAGCGGCTTTGCCGCGTACCTCGCCCACGGTGATCCGGGTTGGGATCAAGCGCATACTCGCCAGAATGCAGTCGAGCATCGAGAAGTTCGCCGAAGAGAGCAATGCGATAGAGTTCGGAACCTTGCAGTTCAACTCAGGGGTGTCTTCGATGACGATGGTGCGATCATCCGGTGAAAGCCGGCTCTGGGCTTCCAGCAGAGCATTAAGAACGGTCGTCTTGCCCGAGCCGGTACTGCCGGCGACGAGCACATTCCAGCGATGCTTCACCGCGTGCAGCAGGACAGCGACGTGATCCATACCCTCGACTTCTTTCGCATATTCCACGCGCTTGCGAAGCAGGTTCGCGGGATCGTGGCGATGGGTCAGAATGCCCGAGGAGGCGTACTCCTCCAGGGTTTGCACATCCTCAGAACGGCGGCGGATCGCGAAGATGGGCGAGAGTACGACCGGCGGAACGATGGCCTCAAAGCGATAGCCGAAAACTGGCAGATCGCACTCCAGTAAAGGGCTCTTCTCGTTCACCACAGTATTGCCGCGCATATACGCAACGGTCCCGATGAGAGAGCGTGATTGGTAATCGGGCATGATGCCGATCACCACAAACCCTTGCCCGCGCCGCTTCGCCCAAAGGCGCTCGTCAGAGTTCAGAACAACATCTTCGGTGAGGGGGTTCCTGAGCTCTTCGCGGATCAGCGGGCCAAGTTCGCGCAAGAACTTTTCTTCGATTCGGTTATCGATCGCAGCGACCGCAGTTGTCCCCATATGGCACCATTTCTCGACTCCGCAGATTCAGCCAAGGTCAAATCGCACACGTCGCAAAACCTGGTCGGAGTGATATACTTATATCACCGGATCGGGATTAGGAAAAAACGTGCGAAACCTATTAGGCTCGAAAAAATCAGGGGTCGGTCTGGGCGCAATTACCAGGACTCGGGTGTAGCGGTTCGTGTCTGCATGTATATCACGGGGGATTGTGCAATGGCTAGAAGGTGGCATTTGACGCCGGTTCAGCGGCGCGCGTTGCCAGTCGGGGCTATGATCCCTACGTCCGGCTCAATCACGCCGAAGCAAAGACGTTTGAACAGCGCCATAGCTTTGCAGAAGAGCTGCGGGCGCAGCTCGACAGACCCAAGCCTGCTTCAATCGTTCCACAACCCGCCAGCGCTCCGCGCAAACTGTACGGCATCAGCCGGTTTCACGCCGACCCTCGCTATGGAGGGGATCTGAGCCGGGCGGATTACGCGTATGCGATCTACGCACATACCCACGGGATTCCTGATTCCGAGATCGAGGCGGCGATTCTCCAAAGAGACATGCAAAAAAAAGGCAATGCGCAGGCGCAACAGCGATACGCCCGATACACCCTAGGCCGGGCTAAAAGATCTCCTCAGTGAGTGTTGGTACTTCCCACTGTACTTGCGTCCCTGCACCCGCAAGAAGAGTCAGAGTCCTTCGACGAGGGCTGACAGCTTTTCAAATCCGTCTGCGACCGTATATCCGTTGCGTTCGCAAAATGCAGAAAACCGGTTCCAGTCGGCGACTCTGATGCGCAACGTCATCGGCTGCGCCTTATCTCTCGAAGCCACGCGGCCGCTCTTGAGGAGCTTTCTTGAGACCGGAAGGTTGTCAAGGGTAAAGCCCTGGTCCTGTCCAACCCGCTCCAATTGCTGGGGAGTTGGTACCGGCGTAGCGGTGGACTTCGGCTTCGGGACAAATACGTCCAAATCGCCCCCGGCAAGATCCTGAAATGAATTTGTAATGGTCATGCCTTGGTCACCATCTGTTTGCGAAGCAGTTGAACCATCTCCGCCGTCAGCTGCACGGCGTTGTTTTGAGCTGCTTGTAAACCGTTTGTGTCCTTCGAGTTAAGCTCGCCCAGAGCGTTCTTATAGGCAAAGATGTGCGAGAAGGCGGTCCGTTCATTCAGACTTGAGGTAAATCGCGGCACACCGGCTGCCTTGATGTTGCTTCGAATCTCCTTCTCTTCCCTCGTAACAATGATCGGACTCGTTCTGATGAAGACAATGGCGTGCGGTATGCTCCGCTTGAACAAGCTTTCTTGAGTGCGGAGCAGCTTAATCGCTCTAGTCGCAACGTCGGCATCAGCGGTTTTTGCCTGCATTGGAATCAGGACCAAGTCCGCCCGCGACATTGCCGCAACCATCTCCTGATTGGCCGTTCCTTGTACGTCAATGAGCACGAACTGGTATTCGGCCTGCAGACGGTCGATGAGATCGGTCAGATCTTCTGTTGCTGAAGGAGTGACGACAATCTCACGAAATGCGCTATTGCCTTCACTCCACCGTGCTAACGTCCTCTGCGGATCGGCATCGATGATCCGAACGGACGCTCCTTGTGAAGCGAGCGTGGTTCCAATCACGATGCAGGTCGTCGACTTCCCACTGCCACCTTTCGGATTGGCTGCAACGATAACGGGCATAGTTCCCTCGCGTTGTCTGTAAGGTATTACAAAGATGATGGCGTAGTGCGTTATGCAACGCATGACGAACCCGAATACGCAATAGCTTGCGTGAATGTAATGCATTACGCAGTTCACAAGCGACGCGTTCCCATCTGAGTCATTGTTGCCAGCCAACCTCTCTAGACGCGCACTGTTGTGGTGAGGTCGCAAAGGGCGAGAGCCCGTTCACTGGCCAAGATTGGGCATTTTTCTGCGAGCCTAGCGACCGCCGTGGCGTGGGCTCGCTGCCAGGAGCTGAGGACTTCGCTCTCGCTCTTAGGCGCGGACTGAAGTGCCGAAGGGCAAGCCATGCTTCAGGCCAGCAGACCTTAGTCCATTGTAATACATTACGTAACGCATTACAAAATCTGTTACATTTTTGTCGGAGCGCCGATCGCGTTCGTAATCGCCCTCTTGAAACCCGCGGTCCGCCCTAGGTAACGTTCCGTAGTTTGAATCGAAGCGTGTCCGAGCATCTCCTGAATGTCTTCAAGCGAAGCGTTCGCTGCTCTGCAGAGCCTCGCGCAGGTTCTTCGGGCGTCATGCGGCCGGAAACTCCCCAAGTTGTGGGGAAGCGCATACTTCTCCAGCAGGAGCTTGACCACTTCATCCGACATACTTGCAATCCCGAGCCGGCCATGTCGCGAGATGCTTCTGAAGAGCGGCCCCTGAACGATACTTGATGCTCGCAGCCACTCAAACACTGCATCTGTGACCCAAAGGGGAAGGCTCACGCTTCGAACTTTGCGTCCCTTGCCGCGAAGATCGATCAAACCCCATTGCCCATCGCGTTGTTGAACGGTCGAAACAGACAACTCCACGAGTTCACGACGCCTTATCCCAGTGGAGAAGAGCACGGCCAAGAGCGCGTAATCTCGCTTGCCGCGTAGCGTATCCCGGTCTGGCGTGAGGAGAATGCGGTCGAGTTCTTCCTTTGAGATCCACATACCAATCCGCGATCCCGAGACCCGCTCGCCCCGAACCCGCCCAATCGCAGCGGCCTCGGTCTGATTGAGGAGACCTTGGTCGGCCGCCTCTTGTGCCAGCGCACGGACGGCGGCCAGGCGCAGGTTGACCGTGGCAGCCGAGAACCGCCGTTCTTGGCCGTCCGGTGTCTCGGAAACGTCGCCAATCAACGCGTCTTTGTACTGCAGAACGGCCAGACGCGAGAATGTCACAGATCCATTCGCCCGGCACCAGGCGAAGAACTGGAGCAGGGAAGTGCGGTAGGCGCGGCGCGAGTTTTCGGAGGTGAGGCTGCGCTCGACGCCTTCCATGAGGCGGAGGATTGCCGGCTGCAGTTCCAGCTTGTCTGCCGGATCTTCGGAGTGTGGTGACGGGATGAGGAGCGCAAGTTCCATGTTTTCTGCGTTCCATCATGCCATACTTTGGATAACGTGCATTATCAAAAGTCAGAAATGGCGGTTTTGAGGGTCGGGGATAAGTGCGCTTACGCGCACGAACCCTCCAAACGGACTTGACATGAGGTCGCTGTACAGCAATGATAGACAGCAGCGAGGTAAACATCATGCCCCGGGCAGCAAGAGCACGAGTCTTCATGAGTGGCCGAAGTCAGCACGTCACCATTCCGGCCGAGTACCGGTTTCCGGGCGAGGAGGTCTTCGTGCGCCGGGATCCTGCGAGCGGGGACCTGATCCTCTCCCAGTCTCCTGGAGGATGGCATGAATTCTTCGCCGCCATCGACGAGAACCCGTTTCCCGACGACTTCCTGTCCGACCGGGCTCAGGGGATCGCCGAGACCCGCGAAGAGCTATGAGCCAGCTTTACATGCTCGACACCAACATGGCCAGCTACCTCCTCAAGGGGAAGTCGCCGGCTACCCGGGCCCGGATGTTGTCCCTTCGGCCTGGTGAACTGGCATGTATCTCTGCCGTGACCGAGGCGGAGATGCTCTACGGCATCGCGAAGGCAGGGATCGGGGAACAGCGGATGAAGATGCTGAACTGGTTTCTCCTGCTCGTCGCAATCCATCCCTGGGGCAGGGAAGAGGCCGCGGTCTACGGACGGCTGCGAGCCAGGCAGGAGGTGATGGGCAAGACTCTTGGCCCTCTCGACATGCAGATCGCCGCCCACGCTATCTCGCTCGGAGCGGTCCTGGTCACCAACGACAAGGCCTTCCACCAGGTACCTGATCTTGTTGGCATCGAGAACTGGGCCACCGACCTCTGAGGTGACACCCGATGCCTAGGAACTTGTTGAAATAGCTCTGACCGGTGCGGCTTTGTTGGCGTCTTGGCCGGTTCTTTTGGCCGATTCTGTTTGAAAGGGCG
>JAABUJ010004911.1_pt1 | contig 13728 bp, 7 predicted proteins | sample 5559131 | NCBI WGS metagenome assembly JAABUJ01 (sample SAMN10711875, study PRJNA513366) | rock metagenome | isolation source: Antarctica rocks | place: Antarctica: Victoria Land, Mt New Zealand nord | collected 2016-01-07
CGTTGGACTAACGCCTGGTTGTAGTCCTTCCAATTGGTGACGCGGTAGGCGGACTTCTTGGGTGTCTGGCTCATGCCCGGATTGTACCAAAGAGAACGCCCGTCAACTACTCCACGCAACAACGCCATCGAGACGATGACGCCTCCGGGCGTTGAGCAGGCCGATAACGGCGGCACGTTCACGCTCTCGGCCTCGTGATCGAGACGATGACGCCTCCGGGCGTTGAGCAGCACCCGGCCCTTCGGGGTGCCCTGAAAAACACCTTGTGATCGAGACGATGACGCCTCCGGGCGTTGAGCAGTGTACGGCAAGGTCGCGTTCCGGACGACCAAAGGAGTGATCGAGACGATGACGCCTCCGGGCGTTGAGCAGATCGCGGCGGCGCGCCTCGAGTGCGAGCGGATCAAGTGATCGAGACGATGACGCCTCCGGGCGTTGAGCAGTGGTTGAGCAGTTGATAGGTGTTCATCGCCTCCACGCGTGATCGAGACGATGACGCCTCCGGGCGTTGAGCAGATGGTCCAGGACTTCGGGGCTCGGGGCTTGCGGGGCGTGATCGAGACGATGACGCCTCCGGGCGTTGAGCAGAAGTCGATTTCCGGCCCGAGGTACTGGCGATAGAGGTGATCGAGACGATGACGCCTCCGGGCGTTGAGCAGCAGAGCTTATCACACGCCGCGCCCGCCGTCCGCGCCGGTGATCGAGACGATGACGCCTCCGGGCGTTGAGCAGTGGTAACGGCGCATCGCCTGAATGGGGTGCAACCCGTGATCGAGACGATGACGCCTCCGGGCGTTGAGCAGTGCGTCTGTTTCGTGGATTAGAGGGAAGGGAAGGGGGTGATCGAGACGATGACGCCTCCGGGCGTTGAGCAGTGATCAACCTTGATCGATCCCGACACCGACCCCAACGTGATCGAGACGATGACGCCTCCGGGCGTTGAGCAGACGTCCGTGACCAGGAGGTCGGCCTCTGCAACCAGGTGATCGAGACGATGACGCCTCCGGGCGTTGAGCAGAGGCCCGTGGCGGTCGAGGCCGAATCCGAGGCCGAAGTGATCGAGACGATGACGCCTCCGGGCGTTGAGCAGCGGGCAGAGGCTGGAACGGGACGATGACGACCAACCGTGATCGAGACGATGACGCCTCCGGGCGTTGAGCAGAGATCGTTCAAAGTGGGCTCCCAGCTCGCTCGATCGTGATCGAGACGGTGACGCCTCCGGGCGTTGAGCAGTAATGGCCGCCGTTGGCGCCATCCCGGAAGCGGACGTGATCGAGACGATGACGCCTCCGGGCGTTGAGCAGTGGACAAGGCGGACAAGTCGGGGGTCGGGGCCGAGTGATCGAGACGATGACGCCTCCGGGCGTTGAGCAGTTCTTGGCGATCGGGAATCGGCTGTCGTGACACCGTGATCGAGACGATGACGCCTCCGGGCGTTGAGCAGACCTGGTCCGGCCTGCCAGCAGCCGGCTCGCCCGGGTGATCGAGACGATGACGCCTCCGGGCGTTGAGCAGGATCCCAACGGAAACTTCTTGGCCAGCAAGGTAGAGTGATCGAGACGATGACGCCTCCGGGCGTTGAGCAGTCTCCAGCCGCGGCGATCCGCTCCCCGTCGAATCGGGTGATCGAGACGATGACGCCTCCGGGCGTTGAGCAGACGATGGACCTCGCCGAAGTCTCCCGCCGCCTGGAGTGATCGAGACGATGACGCCTCCGGGCGTTGAGCAGCTTCCGGCAGGTGGCACGTCGCGATCGTGGCCGAATTGTGATCGAGACGATGACGCCTCCGGGCGTTGAGCAGCGGTGTCGATGCCACGGCCTTTCCCGTCCACTCCGGGTGATCGAGACGATGACGCCTCCGGGCGTTGAGCAGATGGACGGTTCCCAGAAGTGCGGATTGAAGGCGTTGTGATCGAGACGATGACGCCTCCGGGCGTTGAGCAGCTCGGTTCTTTCGTCCCTCTCGGCCCATGCCGCCGCGGTGATCGAGACGATGACGCCTCCGGGCGTTGAGCAGACGACGACGCCGCCGGACGCGCCCTCCAGGGCCTCCGCCGTGATCGAGACGATGACGCCTCCGGGCGTTGAGCAGCGTGTTCTGCGACTCGACCGTCGATTCGGTGGACGGTGATCGAGACGATGACGCCTCCGGGCGTTGAGCAGTCGGCGATGGCCTGGGCCTCCTGCAGCGCGCTGGGTGATCGAGACGATGACGCCTCCGGGCGTTGAGCAGAAGGCAACCAGCACGGGCGAGGCGCGGAAGCTGATGTGATCGAGACGATGACGCCTCCGGGCGTTGAGCAGACGATCGACCAGAGGGCGTCGTACAGGATCGCGTCGTGATCGAGACGATGACGCCTCCGGGCGTTGAGCAGATGAACGACCGGACCGAGGATATCGGGGCTTCGGTGTGATCGAGACGATGACGCCTCCGGGCGTTGAGCAGCAAGAGACGCTCGGTCGGATTTGCAACCTTCTGCTGTGATCGAGACGATGACGCCTTCGGGCGTTGAGCAGGCATCGTCGCGGGTCATGCCCTCGGCGGCGATCCGTGTGATCGAGACGATGACGCCTTCGGGCGTTGAGCAGTTCAAGTTGGCCGTCGAGACGCAAACCGTGGCAAAGTGATCGAGACGATGACGCCTTCGGGCGTTGAGCAGAGGTGGGCCACGTTGAATTCTACAATCTGGCGAATGTGATCGAGACGATGACGCCTTCGGGCGTTGAGCAGAATCTCGCGAGGGTTCAGGGCGGCCCGGGGCATTACGTGATCGAGACGATGACGCCTTCGGGCGCTGAGCAGGGGTTAATGTGGCGACAACGTGATCCGGTAACTCGGTGATCGAGACGATGACGCCTTCGGGCGTTGAGCAGGTGCTTCCCGGCGTCGTGGTGGGGATCTACACCCCGTGTTCGAGACGATGACGCCTTCGGGCGTTGAGCAGTTCCTGCGGTCCGGCCGGCACCCGAGGGCTTCGAGCGTGATCGAGACGATGACGCCTTCGGGCGTTGAGCAGCTGGTGAATCCCAGGAACCGGCTCGCGTGGCTGCATGTGATCGAGACGATGACGCCTTCGGGCGTTGAGCAGTTCATCCGCAGCACCACCGCCACGATCAGGCCGAGGTGATCGAGACGATGACGCCTTCGGGCGTTGAGCAGCCCAACCATGCCGTCTCGGCCTGGGACGCGATCTGCGTGATCGAGACGATGACGCCTTCGGGCGTTGAGCAGAGCCGCTCCCAGGCCGAGACGCCGGCCCTGGTGGGTGATCGAGACGATGACGCCTTCGGGCGTTGAGCAGGTTGACCCCGGCGCGATTCCCCCCGAGCTGAGGGCGTGATCGAGACGATGACGCCTTCGGGCGTTGAGCAGGTGACCCCGCCGGTGACCCGGAGGGTGACGTCGCGTGATCGAGACGATGACGCCTTCGGGCGTTGAGCAGGTGGAACCTAACCCGGGCCCCGGCGATTCACGGTCGTGATCGAGACGATGACGCCTTCGGGCGTTGAGCAGACGAAGCTCTCGTTGTGGCGGACCTCGACGTCGGCGTGATCGAGACGATGACGCCTTCGGGCGTTGAGCAGACCATCTGGGTGACGACCCCGGGCCGGATCATCGGCGGCGACCGGGACGGCTCCCGCCCGAGGGCGCGCACCGGGGGGATGACCCCCTCGGTCGGGGCGGTGAAGTGCAGGATCGCCTGCACCTGGCCCTTGACCCCGCCGGGTGATGTGCAGTAACCTCTGCATGTCGCCCGACGAGAGGGACCCATGCCTCGATTCACGACGGGGGAGCTGAAGGTCATGCGGCTCCTCTGGGAGCACGGCGAGCTGAAGCCCGCCGACTTGCAGGGCCTGTTCCCCGAGCCGATCAAGAACCCCGCGCTCCGGTCGTACCTGACGACCCTGGTCGAGAAGGGGCACGTCACCCGCCGGAGGGTCGGCCGGGCCTATCACTACAAGGCGACGACCCGGCCGAGGTCGGCGTTCCGGACCATGCTCGGCGAGCTGGTCGACGCCTATTGCGGCGGATCGGCGCGCGAGCTGGTGATGAACATCATCAAGGCGGAGCGGCTGAGCGAGGCCGAGCTGCTCGAACTGAAGCGGCTCGCCGACGAGGGCCGCAAGGCCTCTCCCGCCGCCGAAGGGGGGCGACCATGAATCCCGACTCGATCGCGTCGGCGATGCTCGTGAGGCTGGCGGAGTCGCCGGTCGCCGTCGTCCTGGTCGCCAAATGGACCGCGCTGCTGGGCCTGGCCTGGATGGCTCACCGGGCCCTGGCGGGCCGGAATCCGAGGTGGCGGGTCATGCTCTGGAGGGGGGCGATCGCGGGGGTGGGCCTGGTCGTGGCCCTCTCGTGCGTCCCGCCGGTCGTCCGATGGCCCGTCGCCCCCGATGTCCGACCGATCGCCGTCGCCCTCCCCTGGCCGCCGGTTCCGGTCGTCGCTTCCCGGTCGATTCCCCTCGTCGCGGCCGTGCCGGAGGTCCCTATCGAGCCGGATCGACCGGCCCGATTCGCCTCGGACCCGCCGGTGATGGCGCCCGGGCCGGTCGCCCCGGCCGATCGCGTGGCGACTGGTCGGCCGTGGGAGTTCGGGCCCTGGCTGGTGATGGCCTGGGCGATCGGCTCGATCGCGCTGGCGGCGAGGCTGTTCCTGGCGGCCCGGCGGTTGTCGGCGATCGTCCGGCGGTCGTCCGAGGCTCCAGAGGGGGTTGTCCGGGAGTTCCTGGATGTGGCAGGGCGGCTGGGCGGAACCCGGGGCGTGATCGTCCGACGGTCATCGGAGGTGAATACTCCGTGCCTGGCCGGGGTCTTCCGGCCGGTCCTCCTGCTGCCCGACCTCCCGGACGGGGCCTTCGGGCGGGCCGACCTCCGGGCGATCCTCGCCCACGAGCTGGCCCATGCCCGGGGTCACGACCTGGCCTGGAACCTCGGGGCCCACCTGGCCTCGATCGGCCTCTGGTTCCACCCGCTCGCCTGGCGGATCCGCGATGCCCACGCATCGGCCTGCGACGCCGTCTGCGATGCCGTGGCCGCCGACCAGCTCGGCGACGTGAAATCCTATTCCCGGACGCTCGCCCGGCTCGCCTTGAATGTCGAGGGGCCTCCGCCGGCCACGGGCCTGGCGATGGCCCGATCGTCCGACGTCGGCCGCCGGATCAGGGCCCTCGATCGCCATCTTTTCCGCACCCCACCGCCCCGGAGACTCGTCATGGCCGCGTCGTCGCTCGCAAGCCTGATGGCCGTGCTCATCGGAGGGCTGGCCATCACCCGCGCCGAACCTTCAACGGCCTCGCCGGAGGACCCGGAGAAGCCGGCCGCCGCCCGGGCCGAGGCCCCGAAACCCGGGGGGAGGATGGAGATCACGGCCGCCCAGGCCGCCACCGGCGGGCCGCTCGAAGGGGTCTCGATCTTCTTCCAGGGCCGATTCGACGGCAAGATGCGGCAAGGGACGGTCGTCACCGGCAAGGACGGCAAGGCCGTCGTCGAGTGGCCCGCCGCCTCGAAGGTCGAATATCTCAAGCTGTTCACGACCAAGGCGAAGTTCGTCCCGATCTACAAGGACTGGAGAGACGACAAGCGACCGATCGAGCTGCCGGGATCGCTGGAGTTACGATATGAGGCGGGGACGACGATCGGCGGGATCGTGAAGGACGAGGCCGGCAGGCCGATCGCCGGGGCCAAGGTGAGCGTCTCGGCGCCGGTCAAGGAAAAGGATAATTTCCAGCACTGGCTCGGGTTCCCGAAGACCGACGCCGAGGGGCGATGGCGGCTCGACGAGGCGCCGGGCGTCCTGGCCGGGGTCAGCGTCCGGGTCGAGCATCCCGACTACCGGCCGGGCTGGGCCGAGGCGTCGCGGGATCTGGATGCCGTGTCCGTGCTCAAGAAGGGATTGTCGGTGACGGGACGCATCCTCGACCTCGAAGGCAAGCCGATCGCCGGGGCCTCGGCGGTCATCGGCCACGACGTCTGGGGCTCGGACCCGCCGACCGCCAGGGCGGACGCCTCGGGCGTCTTCACCTTGAATAACTGCCCGGAGGGGCCGTCGGTGGTGACGGTCCAGGCCCCCGGGTTCGCACCCGAACTCCGAGACGTCCGGGTCGGCGACGGGAGCGAGCCGATCGAGTTCCGGCTCGGCCCGTCGGCGACGCTCCGGATCCGGGTCGTCGACCGCGACGGGAAGCCGGTCGTCGGGGCCTTCTTCGCGGCCGACACCTGGCGCGGGCATCGCTCGATCCAGTTCCGGGCCAACACCGACGCCGAAGGGCGGATCGTCTGGAAGGACGCCCCGAAGGACGTGGTCCTCTGCGACATGGGGACTGCCGGCTTGATGGCCCGTCGCCGGGTCCCGCTGACGGCCTCGGACTCCGAGCAGGCCATCACGCTCGACCCGGAACTCGTCATCTCGGGCCGGGTGACCGAGGCGTCGACGGGCAAGCCGATCCCGGAGTTCCGGATCGTCATGGGGAATCGTTTCGAGGGCCAGGAGCGGATCTACTGGTATCGCGGCGAGGGCTCGATGTATGCCGATGGCAAGTACACGTTCAGGCTGACCGAGCCGAGCGCCGCGTACTTCGTCCGGGTGGAGGCGATCGGCTATCGGCCGGTCGACTCCCGGGCGATCCGGTCGGACGAGGGGCGGCAGTCGATCGACTTCGCCCTGGATCGGACCGACGCGCTGTCCGGTATCGTCCTCGCGCCCGACGGTCGGCCGGCGGCCGGTGTCGAGGTCGCGATGGCGACCCGCGAGACCTCCGTCTCGCTCAGCATGGGCGGCTTCGGGCGGAACAACAACGTCCCGATCGTGAAGACCGGGGCGGACGGCCGGTTCGCGTTCGCCCCGCCGGGCGACAAGTTCCTCCTGGTGGCGCTGGGCGACGCCGGGTTCGCCGACGCCCCGTCGGACGAGTTCGCGAAGACGGGCCAGGTGGCCCTCCGGCCCTGGGGGCGGATCGAGGGGCGGGTGAAGATCGGCCGGAAGCCCTGGGCGGGACAGCCGGTCTCATTCCAGCCGACCCGCCCCGATCGGTCGGGCGGGATCTACGTCTTCGATTATGGTTATAACACCCGGACCGACGAGCAGGGCCGGTTCGCGTTCGACCGCGCCGTCCCCGGGCCGGGGATCGTCTCCCGGGTGGTTGTCACCGAGTTCGCCGGGGGGAGCAGCCAGCATATGCCCTGCTGGTCGGAGGCCGTCGAGGTCAAGGCCGGAGAGCCCGTCTCGGTGACGATCGGCGGCAAGGGGCGGGCAGTGGTCGGCCGGGTCGTCCTCGACGGGACGCCGGACGCGCCGGTCGACTGGCGGCAGAACGAGCCGGCGACGATCAATCTCCCCCGCTCCGAGTGGGGCACGGGCCAGCAGGCTTACCGTCGATACGCCGCGAACATCGACAAGGAAGGCCGGTTCCGGATCGAGGACGTCCCGCCCGGAAAGTTCGAGCTGACCGTCCCGGTGAACGCCGTGCCCGACCCCAGGAGCTGCGGCTCCGGGACCGCGATCGGCCGGGCGATCCGACCCGTCACCGTGCCCGACGGGCCGGGCGACGACCCGGTCGACCTCGGCGAGTTCACGGCCACCCTGTTCGAGACCCTCCGGGTCGGCGACCTGGCGCCCGACTTCACCGCCCGACGGCTCGACGGCGGGTCGCTCAAGCTCCGCGACCTCCGGGGCAAGCTGGTCCTCCTCGACTTCTGGGCGACGTGGTGCGGCCCCTGCCTGGCCGAGATGCCCGCCATCCAGGGGATCCGCGAGTCCTTCAAGGACGACCCCCGATTCGTCCTCGTCGCCCTCTCGTGCGACCAGTCGCCCGAGATCGCCGCCGAGTATGTCCGGAAGAACGGCCTGGGCGGGACGCAGGCCTTCGCCGGGAGCCTGCAAGCCGGGGTCGCCTCGGGTTACAAGGTCCGGGCGATCCCGTCGACGTTCCTCGTCGGCCCCGACGGCCGGATCCTCGCCAGGAACCTCCGGGGGGACGACCTCAAGCGGGCCGTCCGCGCCGCCCTCGACAACGCCGCCTCATTCTCCGCCGCCCGGGAGGCGACCCGACCGACCCGGTTCCCGGTCAAGCGGTTCGACGCCGGGAAGCCGGCCGGATCGCCGGTCGGGGAGCCGTCGGTGATCGTCCTCGACGACTCCGACGCGGATTTCCAGGCCGACCGCCCCCATCGGGATGGGCTCCGGATCCTGACCGATTCCGGCCAGGAGATCGCCGCGACGAAAGGTTTCAACACCTGTCAATCGGTCGGCGGGATTCATGGCGTCGCGGTCGACCCGGCCCGAGGGCGTATCTACCTCTCCGAACAGGCGGCCAATCGGATCGTCGCGCTCGACCTCGGGGGGCGGAAGATCTGGCAGATCGAAGGGATCGAGGCCGGCGCCCTGGCGGTCGACCCCAGGACGGGGAACGTCTGGTGTACCGTCGGGAAGAACCTCGCCGAGGGCGAGACGGTCGTCCTCGACGCCGACGGGGCCGAGGTCGACAGCTTCCCCGTCCGGGGGATCGACATCGCGTATGACCCGAAGACCGACGCCTTCTGGCTGGTCGGCTACGGGGTCGTCAAGCTCGGCCGCGACGGCAAGGAGCTGTTCCGCAAGCCGAAGGAGGGCTGGGCCTGCGTCTCGATCGCGGCCGACCCGAACGATGGGAGCGTCTGGATCGTCGAGCGGTCGCATCCCGACGAGGCCAGGAGCGAGAACCGGCTCTGGCACCTCGACGCGTCCGGGGAATTGCGCAAGGTCTGGTCGCTCGGCGAGAAGCACGTCTTCGGCGTGGCCTTCAGCCAGAAGGCCGGCATCGCCTGGGTCGCCTGCCTCGGATCCGACCTCCTCCGGTTCACTTCGGGCGGCCTGGAACTCCCCCCGTTGCCGATCCCGGCCCGGTCGATCGCCGTCGGCCAAGCCAACGGCCAGGTCTGGGCGGCGACCGAGACCGAACTCGTTCGGATCGGGCAAGACGGCCGGATCGAAGCCCGATCGCCCCTCGAAAAGCCGAGCGGCCAGTCGTGGCTGGCGGCGTTTTGAGGGGATTTCTACCCGGACCGGGGTCCCGGCTGGTCGTCCCCGACAGGGCTGTCCCGATAACCCGCAATCCGAGCAACCATGGCGGACCCCCATAGCTCGGCGGTGCCCCCGGACTCGATGTCCGGCCTTGGCGGGGAATTTTAAGCAACGAAGCTTGATCCCCAAGTAATACCGGTAATGACCCCCGAGGCGCATGACGAATCAAAACTCAAGTCATCTTCGGTGCCTCAATAGTGCCTCCATGTGGCACAATACCCTGCCATACGGTTTCCCGACCGTCCTGCACACAGAAGCGACGCAAGTCGATTCCCAGGCCTACGTTTTGGTTTCAATCTATTTGCCATGAATGACTTGCGGTTCGGGCTTGAAGTAGATTCGAATCCTAGATCCCCAGCTATCTTAAGTACAAATCTGAATACCTCCGAAGTTAGAGGCTATCCGCAAACATTTCCTTGATCTGGGAATGAGTTATGGTTGATGGGTGAGAAATCTCCGGAGATTTTCCCGGCATCGGCATCGTATCCCGTCCCCCTTATCGACCATCACTCATGGACCATCAACCATTTCCGATCTCGGATAATCTCTTAGAGTTGATTTGATCGGTAGTGACTGCCACCCCGGTTTCCGGCGCATCGACTTCAAGATCAATGAAGGCTCACATCAAATAAACTCTCGGACTCGCCGTCATCTCGGCTTCCCGGAGATGAACCGTACGACTTCCGCCCGCGTTGCATCTCCACGGACTTCGGGGACCTGGAATGGGCGTGGGTCCAGCTCCCCTTCGATCCGGAGCGACTGAAACCCCGCTTCCAGGCCGCGGAGGGTCAGCTTCCCGCTTCCGTCCGTGCGAAAGGCCGATGGCCAGAGCGAGGCCAGGGGACCATCCGGCCGGTCGAGGGTGAGCGTCCGGCCCGAGACGGGCAGGCCCTGCCCGTCCACGACCTCTACGACGACCGTCACGCCGGGCTCGGGGATGTCCAGGGCGAGGTCGGGGGTGGCCTTCCCCTGCTCGACGCGCAGCTCCAGGCTCTTGGATAGCCAGATCCCATCACGGGCGGCCTGAACCCGATACCGGCCGGGCGTGAGCCCTTGCAGATCGAAGCGGCCGTTGGACTGCACCGAGGCCCCCCGGCTCAGGGTGGCGTCGAGCACGCCTCGGCCCTGATGTGCCGCGACTACGCGGACCCGGGCATTCCGGCCGTCGATCGGCTGGCCGCCGAGGGTGACTCTCCCCGCCGCGGCCTGTGGCCCCGGCAAGACGATCCGGATGGGCTGGGCCAATTCGAACTCCACCAAGGCCGCTCCGACGAGGCCCGGGAGCCAGACCACCGCCTTCGGCTTCTCGGCGGGCTCGCCGTCGCCCCGAGCCGGGCCACCTCCCGGGATCCACCGCCCGCGCCAGGTGAGGTTCCCCGCCGCGTCGGACACGCCCGAGGCCACCGGCTGATCCTGGCCCGGGGCGAACAACAACGCCCGGGCCGCGAACGCGGGCGCCTGGCCGCCGGGCAACCGGACCATCCCGACCGCCCCGAACGGGGCGGCCCCCTCCTGGCTCAGGCCGCCCATCCCCAGCATCACCTTCCCCGACCGGCCCGAGGTGGATGGGGCCAGCCCCCCGACCGGCTCGACCGGGCGGAGATCCAGCCGGGCGACGCCGTCCGGCACGTCCACCTCGTAGATCCCGACCGTCGGCCAGGGCCCGGCTTCCCTCCGCCGCATGACCTTGAGCGTGTGTCTCCCCGCCGGCACCGGGCCAAGAGTGAACCGGCCCGTCTCGGGGTCGAGCCGCCAGGGGGTCGGGAACCAGGGGCGGTCGGTGTCGATGGCGAATGGATAGTCCGATGCCTTCAGACCCGCGGGAGGATGGATCGTCCCCCGGACATAGCCGACCGGACGGGCCTGGAACTCGGCGAACGCCTCGGCCCCGGCCTCGACCTTCGCCGACAGGTCGGTGGCCGCCACCCCGCCCTTCAGGGCGTCGTCCTCCTCCGGATAGCGCCCCGAGGGGCCGAGGTCGAACGGGGGCCTGGACCCTTCCACGACGCCCCGGACCTCGTACTCCCCGCCGGGGAGGTCGGGGAAGCGGACTTCGCCCCGCGCGTCGGTCGTGCCGGCGGACTGGACCCCGGTGGGGTCCGCGCCAGCGCCATTGACGATCATCACCGTCCCCCGGGCCGGCCGGCCCGCGACGTCCAGCAGGCGGACCCGCAGCGACCCTCGGTCATGCCGGATCCCTTGGAGCAGCACCGGCTCCTCCAGCGCAAGCGCCGGCGAGACCGGCAGGAGCGCCTCGGCCTGATAGTAAGGCTCCTCGGTCACCGGGGAGGATTTCATGGGCGAGTCAAGGAAACGCAGATCCACGGCCCAGAGCCCCGGCGACCCGAAGGTGTGGGTGCCGACCCCTTGCGCGTCCAGCTTGAGGGACGTCGATGAGCTGGGGCTCCGGAGGCCGTACGAGATCGAGACGTTCTGGTCGGCCACCGACGCGCCGTCCGGGCGAATCACCCGGAATCGGACCGTGTCGGGCTGCGGGTGGATGGCGACGGAAAACTCGACCTCCTGGTCAGCGGCCACGCCGACGTTCTCGGCGACGCCGAGTGGCGGTCCCGAGGATTGGGGCCACTGGAAGAAGTGAGGACCCAACGGGTCAGGGCCATCGTTGACGAGGATCCGATAGGTCCCGGGGAAGAGGTTCGCGAACCGGGCCACGCCGTCGGCCTCGGCGCGGGAACTCGGCTGGAACCGCGTATCGAGCTCGCCGCCGAGCGGGCTCTCCCGCGCCCATTGCGTGAGCCCCGCCACGCCGTCGGATTGCAGACTGACCCAGGCGCCGGGCAGCGGCTTGCCGTCCCGGACCGCCGTCACCTTCTCGGCGGTGGGCGGGATGCGGGTGGCGGGCGTGAGCCTGTCGGGCAGGGGCAGGACGATCCCGGCCCCCCCCAACGCCTCGGGGATGCCGCCGCGATCCGAGCCGACGACCGGGACGCCGTTGACCATCGCCTCGATGGCCACCAGTGCCTGGTTCTCCCACCAGAGCGAGGGCAGCAGGCAGACCCGGGTGAGGCCCCAGAAGTCGCGCGGGTCGGGCGTCTGGGACATCAGGAAGACGTTGGCGTGTGGCCGCAGGTCGATGCCGCAGGCGAGCAGGGTGGCCTCGGAGCCGCGGCTCTCGACCACCAGGAGGGGGATGTCGGGCCGGCTCCGGCCCAGCTCGTCGGCGATCCGGGCGAAGGCGTGGACGCCCTTCTCCGGCGAGTAGTTGACGAAGGTCACGAACCTCGGCTCGCGGGGGACGGCGCGGGCGCGTCCCTGGTCGAGGTGACGAGGACGTCGGGCCGGAATCGCCGGCGGGTCGCCTCGAAGAGTCGGAGGAGCTCGGCGGCCTCGAACGGGTCGGGGTGGGCAAGCCGACGGAGCGGCCTTCGCGAGACGGTGAGGGGGACGCCGCCGACACTGGCCCGGAGGTGGGCGGGATCGCTCGTGTCGATCCCCCCCGCTCCGATAGCTCAGGAGTCCCCTCCGATTCCTTGGAAGGCGATGCCGCGAGTGGCCAGTACCTCGGCGGGGTCGGCCCCCCCGCCCCCGTCGATGACGACCCCCGAGAGGGCCTCGACGGGCGTCCCCCAGGCGGCGAGGCTCCCCGCGAGCGTCCGATGGGCGACGGCGGCGCCGTTGGAGTCGTCGAGGTAGAAGGATCGCGAACAGAAGAGGAGACGGCGCGCCGAGGTCATCCTCCTGCCCGCGAATTCAGGGATGATCCGGAGGGCATGCACGCCTCCATGATGCGCGGGTCGGTCGAGGCACCTGGCTCGGACCGCCATTGTCAACACTACCTAATCATAGGAACAATGGATACCACCGAATAGGTTCAGCCCACCCCAAGTCGGGCACGCGATAAGTCTTCTTGGACGTCATTTCGTAGTCAAAAAAAGAATCTTTACACAGATGTGATTTAATATCTTCTCGGATAGCATTAATGTGTTCGTATTTTTCAAATAGATCTTCTATTTTCTGGCAAACTGGTCGTGTCCCAGGTAACTAGCGATGGGGCTGCTCTCGTCGTAAACTACGAAAGCCGGGTGGTTTGCTGACGTCTCTTCGGACCCCTGAGACAGGATCCTGCCATGGACGATCTGACAAGCTTCTGCTGCTTCAATACCGCCTGCAAGGACTACGGACTACGAGCCGGCGGCAATCTCACCGTCGCCTATCGTTACGGCACCCAGAAACAGTACCGGGTTCTCCTCTGCCACACCTGCAAGGGGCGGTCCTCCGAGCGGAAGAACACCCCCCTGTATCGCTCGCACCTGCCCGAGGAGAAGGCCGTCTCACTCCTGGAGCACCTGAACGAGGGGTGCGGTGTCCGCCAGACCGGGCGGCTCGTGAAGGTGCACCGCGATACGGTCATGAGATACGGCCGCCTGGCCGGTAAACACGCCCACGACGCCCACGAGGAACTCGTGGCTTTTTCCCCCTCGGACCCGCGAGGCCCAGTTCGATGAGAAGTGGTCGATGGTGTACAAGAAGCAGGAGCATTGTGATCCCGATGATCCGGCCGACACGCACCGGGGGGACTACTGGGACCACATCGCCTACGACCCCGAACACCGCCTGGTCGTCTGCGTCGTGCCCGGGGCGCGTGTGGGCGAGAGCGTCGAGGCCGTGGTCGGGGACTTCAAGAAGCGGACCGAGAGTCGGCCGATG
>JAABUJ010004913.1_pt1 | contig 13725 bp, 9 predicted proteins | sample 5559131 | NCBI WGS metagenome assembly JAABUJ01 (sample SAMN10711875, study PRJNA513366) | rock metagenome | isolation source: Antarctica rocks | place: Antarctica: Victoria Land, Mt New Zealand nord | collected 2016-01-07
CCAAATCCATCAGGCTAAGGCGACTCGATCGTCTATATTTGAAGTGCACACTGTACGCACCGATTGAACGACATCATCAGGAAGCAACGGCACGCTAGACATTATGAATATCGACAACGGAGATACCATTGCGGCCGAGCGAGCAGGGGCTTGACGCCAAGGCTTGACGCCAAGGCTCGACCTTTTCTGACAACGCGTCTCGTTATATTGGCATATTGGCGTCTTTTGCGTGAACCTCACCGTGGAGCGTACCGACGCGGACTTGTCAGGCGACGCTTCCCGTATTCGCGTGGACGATCGTGAGAGCTTCGCTTGCGGTGTGCGCGGCATAAACGCGGCAACGCTGCGCGTCGACGGCGACGTAATTGAAGCCGCTAAAAATCGGTAAGAGCGGCATGCGCGTTAGAACGTTGCGCACGTTCGCAAATCCTCCGACGTCCAACGCCCGTTTCATCCGAGCGCTCGATTTAAGCCGCCGTTAATTTCGACATAACGCAGGCATAAGGCCGACCACAGAAACTCCAGTAGTACTTTCGCGCGACCACGTGCACCGCGTGCATCGATTCGCACCACTGCAGGATGTTGGAGAACACGATCATCACTCTGCTTCGTGCGCTCGTCGCAACAACTTGCGCTCTTTCATTCGCCCTCGCACCGTTCTCGAGTAGCCCCGTGCGAGCCGATCAGGCCGCAAATGCGACGGTTTCGGGCGTCGTGATCGATCAAAGTAACGGCTTACCGCTTGGCAACGCCGACGTCGTCCTCTTCTTCGACGAACGAAAAGCTTCGCAAACCACAAGCGATCCGCAAGGCCGATTTACCTTTTCGGGAGAGGCTCCGGGCTCGTATTACGTCGAGGTGCGCGAGAGCGGTTACACACCGACGCGTTCGGACACGCTCTTCGTCGTGCCCGGAACCTCGCACGTTGCGGCGACCGTGACGGTCGCCCGCGCGACGACGTCGCAGCCGTTGCGCGATATCGGTCACGTCATTGTGGGCGGCCGTTCGGAACTTCAAACTTCGACGACCATCCATAGCGACTTTGACGGGAAACTCTTACAGCGCGAGAACTTCGTGCGCGTGGGCGACGCCCTCAACACGCTGCCGGGCGTAAACTTGAGTTCGCAGAGTTCGGCCGTCGGCGACGACATCTACGTCAACCTCCGGGGAATCGGCGCGACGGAAACCGCGACGTTGCTCGACGGTCACCCCATCGGGCCCGTCGGCGTCGCACCGGGCACTTTCTTCAACGGCGTGCCGACCGCGTTTGACTATCAAGATACGCCAGGGTTCGCACTGCGCAACATCGAGGCCGTCTACGGCTCGGGCGCGCTCGGTCTCTATGGTACCGACAGCATCGGCGGTACGATCGACCTACAAACGCTGCTTCCGACGATCAAGCCGGAGCTCGAACTCACGCAGGGCGTCGGGAATTACGGAAAGTCGTCGACGTCTTTCCGGCTTTCCGGCTCCGCCCTTGCGAACCATCGTCTCGGGTACGTCCTGCTCGACGCCGTGCAAGGGACGTATGGAAACTTCGCACCGCAACAGATCGTCCAAACGGGCCTCTCCGGAACGAATTTCACACCGTCGACGCTCGCGGGAAACACGTATCTCGTCTCCGGCGCATACCTCTTGCGCAACGACCTTGCGAAATTACGCTACGATCTTTCGCCTGCAACGCAGCTCACGCTAACGGGCTACACCGGAACATCGTGGGACGATAAGAGCGGCAACGGCGATAACGACTTCCTCACGTACGATCAACAGCTGTACAACGGCCAGAGCACGATCGCCGGTGGCGGCTCGACGCTCACCGGCACCGATGCGTCGGGCGCGAGCGTCGTCACTTACAGTTGTCAGGCGGGAACGCCCGGTCCCAACGGCTCCCCGACGGTCGCGGGAATCGCGGTCACGACGCCGAGCGGCACGAACGCCTGCTACACGGCGGCGCAGTTTGCGGCCGCATCGTCGGGGCCCGCGGGCGGCGGTCCGAGCCCCTACCAGGCGATTCGCAACCAGGATTACCATCTGCGTTTGACCAGTCGTTTGGGGCTCAACAATCTCGTTCTCGATGGATACGTCGACAACTATGCGCTCGACTACAACCGCAATATCGCGGGCGGCCTAGGCGGTCCGACGGGTAAAATCTTCGTCGGTGGGTTCGATACTTCGATCGATCGTACGAACGGACTTCTGCTCAGCGACGACATCGTGCTTGCGAACAACGACATCGGTTTCGGCTATTTCGCGCTCCATCAAACAGCGACGGGCGATACGTACAACACCTCGACGTTCAGGCTCGATCCCAATCAAACGTTGCCGCTCCAAGAGAGCAATTATTTCATTCGCGATGCGTACACGCCCTCGAACTTGGTCAACGTCTTCATCAACGCGTGGCTCAAGCATACGACCGTGACGAACGAGACTAAATTCGACCCGCGCGTGTCGCTCGTATTGCGCCCGACGTCGCGGGACGTCGTCCGCTTGACCGCGGGGAGTTCCACTTCGGCACCCGTCCCCTCACTACGGGCGGGCACGTCGAACCTCAATCAGACGCCGCAAAACATCACGCCGACGTGTAACGGGAGTACCGCTGCGAGCGTCGGTGCGGCTGGAAATCCCAACGTCGCCTCCGAGACGGGCAGCGGCCAAGAAATTTCCGTCGGTCATACGTTCTTCGGCGACTCCAATATCCAACTCAGCGCCTACAACGAGAACGTGTTCGGAAAGATCTTCAACAACTCCGAACCCGTCAGCGTCCTGGGTACATCGGCGATTCCCGCATCGCTGCTCGCGGCATACGTGAGCCGCATCCAGCAATTCTGCCCCAACTACAGCGGTCTCTCCGCGGCTCAGATCATCCCGCTCTTAGCGGTCTCGACGCCGATCAACGCAGCGATCGGAAAGTACCGCGGCATCGAACTCTCCGGGCGCTATCGCTTCAACCGCAACTTCTATACCGACTACACATACGACGTCCAATCGGCGGCCCTCACGGGCGTCCCCGATTCGATCCTCATGAATAATCAGACGCTCGTACCCGGCGCACAAGTTCTCGGCATTCCGCTCCACAAAGCGTCCGTCGGACTCGACGTCGTGAACAACAACGGCTTCGAGGCGCGTCTCGACACGTATTACGTCGGTGCGAACAACGGATTCAATCGACCGGAATACTTCTACTCGAACGCCACGGTCTCACAGCGGTTCGGAAAGTCGACGACGCTAAATCTCGGCGTCTTCAACGCCTTCAGCGCGACGGATACCTACGGTCGCATCGGGCTCGGCGTCTTTGCGGGCCAGAACAAATTCGGAACGAGCAAGAACGCGTTCGATCAAGGCTCGGAGCGCTTCGCGCTGCCACCGACGCAGATCCAGTTGACGGTCTCAACCAAGCTCTTCTAATCGTTTGCAGGCTCGCGCGGCCAGGTTTTCGCGAGTATCTACAGGAGTTCGTCGATCGCGGGCACGTTGTGTTCCATGAGGATCGCAAGTCTGAGATCAACGCAAAGGCGCATGACGTCGTCGAAGCGACACGAAGTGGCGTGCGCGTCTTGGCGCCGGGCTTCTCGCGGCAAGATTGTTTGTATACGAATCGTGCGATTAGAGCAGCCCTGGGTCACGAAGGAACGGGCCTCACTTATCGTTTCGCGCCGGGACGGTGAAAGCTGTAGCGGAGGACGTGATCGAGGTCGAGCTCGATAGCGGTCGGCGCGTACGCATTGATCCGAAGGTGTACCCGCACCTCGATTACGGATGGTCGACGACGACGCACAAGAGCCAAGGCCGCGGAGATCCGCTCGTGATCCCGACCCTAGCCAAGAACGATGATGCGCGTTCGGCACACGTCGCATTGACGCGTTGCGAAACCGGGCTGCGCGTTCATACGCGCCTCGAACGCGACGAGCTACTTTCGCACCTCAGTTCGCCGACGTCGCTCCGTCCCAAAGACGACGCCCTACTGTTCGAGGAAATCGTGCGACGCACCGGCGGTCCGGATACGTTCTGGGCAACCTCCGTACGTTCGGCGATGGCGAAAGAGAACGAGCCGCTTCGTAAAGAGCATCGCGCGGAGATGCGACAACGCACGGAAGCTCGCGATTGCGCAGTAATGCAAATCGTGCGGCGGTATAACGTCGAGCGCGCGAAGGCATCACCGACGGCGAGCGCGGCCGCGTCTGAGCGACGCGAAAAGCGTGAGCTCGGCGTGGCGTCAAAACACACGAGTTGGAATCGTTTGTGGTGTGGGCGACAAGGCGTCGGATGACAATCGAGCGTTCCGCCCGCGTCGACGTAGCACGCGAAGCCACCGGGTTCCAGGCATTATCTCTTCGACTCGTGTGCCGGTCAGAGTAATTTTTTCTCTTGCCGGTTTTTCAATTCAACGTACTCGGCGACAACGGCCCCGCTGGGCTCTCGTGCCCGGCAAGTCGATCGCCGGTCGCGCTTTAGCGGAGACATACGGCGGCCGTAAAGAGATTGCCAATTGTGACCGGTGCACGCAAGAAGCGAGGCTTAATTCCTCCCATGCGGGAGGTTTCATACCGTTTGGCAAGCAAGCGCTGATCCGTTGCAAACCAAAGTGCGATTTATATCGCACACTGCGAGCGACTTCTTGCCTGTAGTGTAAAGGCATCATTACGCACGCGGTCTCGTCGGCCGCATACGCTTCGAAAGGTCCCTACCATGCTGCACCTCGCGCTGGCCCACGTCGATGTCTCTGCGATCCTCAACGCGATCGGACACTTTTTCCACTCGATGGCCTCGAGCGGGTCAATCAGCGGTTAAAAAGTTCGGCTCGTGTGACGTGACGGAGCCGGGAATCTAGCCGATAACCTATAAGAAGACAGCAGGCTTGTCTGCTTGAGGTTTCCGGGTGTCCGCTTCTGTCTCACGGTTGATTCCGCGCGTTGGATCCTTCTCACAGGCGTTGGTCGCGTTTCGCGCGGCTCAGCTTCAATCATGCCTTTCACGGCTGCACGGCCTCGACTCCGTGGAGGCATCGGCGTTGCGCGCCCGGACGCTCCTACGGCTCGGAAACCCTGAGGCCGTGCGAGCAGCGATGCAGATGAGTAGCCCCCTCGACAGCCGCGACCGCGGCGAGATGGCGTTGCTGTCGGCGGTCGCGTCTGCCCGGCTTGGCGATGAAGAACGATCCTACGACTCATTCCGGGACGCCTTCGTATACGGGATCTCGTCCCTCGACGTCGCCCTCGAAACCGAGGTCGAGTATTACAAGGGCGTTGCGGCCTTTGCAGCTGGTGACCTGGTCGACTGCCGGTCCGCGTGCGAGCGCGGACTTGAGGTGGCCTTCGCGTCGGCTTCTGGTGCTAGATTTGGCGGAAACGTTCCGCTGGACCACGTCCTCTCTCGAATCGAAGAGTTGCTCGGGGTTATCGCTGGTGCCGAGGGGCGCTACGATACCTGGTTGACCCACGCGAAGTCGGCATTAAGAATCCTCGATCGGTGCGCCATCCCCGACAAATTCCAGGAAGCCTTCGCGCTGAAAAATCTGACAATCTTAGCGCGCGATGTTGACATCTCCGAGGATGCCGCGATCGTCGCGGAACGGGTGCCCTCGTTTGCCTGGACTCCGGACGTTTGTCGAGTGGAGTTTGCGACTCTTGAAGCTCTCGGATGGTGTTCGGCTTTGCGCGGAAATTGCGTCGAGGCCTTGAAGCATTTTCGGCAGGCCGACCAGAGCGCGTCGACGGGCTCGGAGCGGATCATTATTGGCGTAGATCGCGCCGTCTTCGCCCGCGAGGCCGGACACCGTGCGATGCTCGTCGAGGAAATTGGCTACGCGACCAAACTTGCTCGTGCTTTCGATTGGGAATCAGCGGCGGGCGATACACGGTACGCGTTACTTACGCTCGCGCAAGTGGCGGCGCCAATCGAAGTCGTCGCCGCGCGCGAAATGCTAGACCGGCATACCGCGATTCGCAACGCGATGGATCCGACGTTCGTAGCGCGCATGGAACCCGGAACGCGGGCCGAGGAAGCCTATACGCAAGGTCTCATTCTGCGCGCAGAGGGTCGCATCGCAGCCTCTGCGGAGCGGCTTCAGGCCGCGTTCGAGACTTGGGGCGCGATTGGCTTCGAATGGCGTGCGGCGCGCGCGGCACTTGAGCTGACGGAACTCGACGCCGGCGACGTTTTCCGGCTCGCCGTGCGTAGAGACTTGCATCTGCGTCCGAATTCGATTTTCGCCACGAGAGCGCGGCTCGTCGCGTAATGATGATGATCTACCGAGTCGCTTGAATACGTTGGCGGTCAACGTTCGCGGCGGCGTAGCTCAGTCGGTTAGAAGCGGCGATCGTGTCCCGGCAAGTGGTGTATGAGTCGGCCGGTCTCTTAGGGTAGAGAGCGGCCATCGTGGCCCCTGGCGAAGGTTGTTTTGCACAGCAACTTTCCGCGAAAGGACACCACGATGGCCAAGCCCAGTATGGCACTTACCATGGTCCTGCATGGTCGCGTGTTGGACAGGGCGGCGCTCGATCGAAAGCTCGCCGATGCGGTCGCCCAAGCGGAACGAAGCTGAATGATGAGGTGCGCCGTAACTGTGCCTAATCCGAAAAAAGAATCTACGCTGCGGTCGACGAAACGTGAAGCTGGTTCTCACGATAAATATGTTCGCGCAACAAGTACGTTCGCGCAGCAGCAGTGGAGTCAATCTTGAAATTTCGCTTCACCGAAGTTTTTATTTTCATTGGCGCGGTCGTTTTCAGCGGATGTAGCGGCGGCACATCATACCGTCCGGCCTCAACGCCAACGCCGGCAGCAACGCCAACGCCGGCAGCAACGCTTGGCCCGACGACGCTAAAGACCGTTATTTCCGTACCGAATGTCGGTCCCGCTCCGGGCTTCGATTTCGACGCAGGGACGGTCGACCCGACGCGGGCCTTGTACTTCAATACGGATCGAACGAATAAGAGTGTCGACTTCATCGATATCCGTACCAATCAGCTGTTGGCCCAAGTCGGCGGGTTCGTTGGCCAAAAAACGAGCAATGCCGTATCGGGTCCGAACGTCGTCGCAGTCGTTCAGAACCAACTCTGGGCTTCCGACGGCGACAGCACGGTGAAGGTGATCGACATTTCTTCGCGGACGGTAACGGCCGTTTTAAAAACCAACGGCCTTAAACGCGCTGACAATGTCGTTTACGATCCCGATGACAACGTCGTCTTAGTCGCAAACAAGAATGAGACGACGCCGTTCGTCACATTCTTCAACGCTTCCACTCAAGCGATCGTTGGAACGTTGCAAATCCCCTCAACTCAACTCGATGGTGCGCTCTACGATCCCGTTCAGAAGAAATTCTTGATTGCCGCAACGGCTACGACGGCCAATCCCGGCGGCGAGATCGACGTCATCGATCCGAAGGCCTTTACCGTCAGCGCACGCTTTGGGGTGACGGGCTGCTTGCCCGGCGGGCTGGCAGTCTCGCCGTCCGAGCGTCTGCTGGTCGGTTGTAGCGGCGACGCGATTGCGGCTGGCTTTCCCGCGCAGTCGTTGATCCTCGACGCCGTGAGCGGTAGACTTCTTGCGACAATTACGCAGGTCGGCGGGTCGGATCAAGTTACGTTCAGTCCGAGCCTCAATCGCTTTTACTTAGCGGCGCGCGACATGACGTCCAACGGGATGGCATCGGGAACAAAAACGCCGGTGCTCGGCGTAATTGACGCCGTTAGTTTGAATTGGATCGAAAACGTTCCGACTTCACCCAACTCGAAAGGCGTGGCGGTCGATCCAACGACTAATCACGTGTTCGTACCACTAACGGCGTCGCCGGGACCCGGCGTTGGCGTGTACGGCCCAGCGAATCTTCCCTAAATAGGCGTGCCGGGCATAGTTGAGCCGGCCGCCGCCGTACAGCTTCGCCTCGGCGCACGCCACCTCGAAACGGTCGTCGCGATCGAGCCGAACAACGACTAGAGGCCAAAGTCGAAACGACGGCATTATATTTGACTGAGCGTGGGCGTGCTTCGCGAATCGTCTTTAGGGCATCATCCCAGATAGCTAAGCGGGGGCAACGACCCCGTTTCGAACGTACCATGGCTCGGAATTCACCAGCGGAAAACTGCTCGAGTGGAGCGGAAACACCGGCGTCGAGTTGCATTTCATCGAACCCGGCAAGCCGAACCAGAATGCCGTCGTTGAGAGCTTCAACGGACGTCTTCGAGACGAGCTTCTCAACGAGCATTCATTTCCGACGATCTTCCACGCCGATCTGCGATCGAGGCCTGGCGCTTCGACTACAACCAGCGCCGGCCGCACACGACGCACGGCGGAATGACTCCGGTCGAGTTCCTCAAATCGTATCTCAATCAAGACTCACAATTTCAAGCGGCCCAGTGAACGGGGCGGCGTCGAAATGTCCACGTCGACCTCCGCCATGGCAGCCACGATGCCGGGGTCAGGACGATCGGCCGCGATGGTTCCAGCTGAAACCACCTCCACGTCGTCGCCTGTGAACCGACGCAAAAACGCTTCGGTCCATCTGACTGCGGCTGGTGTTGTGTTTGCACACGAAAAGCACCAGTGGTTTCCCGTTAGCGGACGGCATATTCGGGTTCCTGAGGGTCGAGCGCGTGAGGAAGAAGCACAGCCTCGGCGGTGCTGGTCGATACCGGCGAGAGCCAGCGGAACAGCACCGTCGCGGCCGCGGCGCCGGCGAGCTGCGCAAGAATGAACGGCGCTATGTCGATTGAACGAATACCGGCAAACGTGTCGCTGAGCGAGCGCGCGATCGTGACGGCCGGGTTCGCGAACGACGTCGACGACGTGAACCAATAGGCGCCCACGATGTAGGCCGCAACGGCAAACGGCGTCGCCTCGGAGCGGGCTCGAGCGCAGCCCCAAATGACGGCGAGCAGCCCGAAGGTCGCGACGAATTCGCCCAACCACAGCGCGCTGCCGGCGCGAGCGTGGTGCGATGCGAGCAATGGCGGCAGGCCGAACATGACGTTCGCGGTTGCGACGCCGACGATCGCGCCGACGAGCTGTGCAACGATGTAGACCAGCACATATCGCCATGCAACGCCGGGCTGCCACGCATCGGCCAGTGTCACAGCGGGATTCAGATGCGCGCCTGAGATCGGCCCGAACGCGAGAATGATCGCGACGAGAACGCCGCCGGTCGCGATCGCATTCGCAAGGAGCGCGATCGCGACATTGCCGCCGGCGAGACGCTCGGCCATGATGCCGGAGCCGACGACGGCCGTGGGCAGGAGCGCGGTCGGTCACGAACGGTGCGCCCGCTGCAATAGCAGGTGCTCATCGCACGCGCAGTCGCGCGTGATTCTTAAGCGACGGTATGCAAACGATAACGTCATCATAAGCCGCGCGACCGTACACTACGAGCAACACGCTGTTCGAGAGGTCTTGTATGCTCGTGCCCCTGCGCCGTTACACCGCGTTCGTGCTTTGCTTTCTGCTCGCCATGACGTTCGCGTTGGCGTTCGCTTCAGCGCAACCGGCAGCATCGGCGACCTTACAAGCCGCGCTCGCCGGAACCGTTACCGATAGCGCGGGTAAACCGCTACCTCGCACCGACGTGCGAATCGTAGGACCGTCGACCTACGCGACGACTACCGACGACGCGGGACGCTTTTCCGTCGCCGTCGCACCCGGCGTCTACGACCTCACCTTCGCGCATACCGGCTATTCGGCTTTCGATGCCGGAACGCAGGCCGTCATCGCCGGCGAGACGCGAACCCTTTCGGTTTCGCTCACCGACTCCACACTGACGTCGCTACGCACGATCGGACGCACGACGACACGCAGTATCCGGCCGTCGTTAAATAGCGCGACGTCGTCGGTTTCGGTCTTACCGTCGCACGTTATCACCGAGCGCCAGACGCCGGATCTGGCGCAGCTTGCAACCGAACTGCCCGGTATCACGCAGCAGCGCGGCGGCCAATCCCCCAATTCCAACTTCGTCATTCGTGGCGCGCTCAACGAAGCGAACACGGCCGTCGACGGACACATCATCCGCGCCGGAAACTTCGGTGCGCTGCTAACGACCTACATTCCCGCGCAATCGTTTGGCTCGATCGAGACCACGAAAGGACCTGGACAATTCGGCCCGACCTCGGGCGACTCGGTCTTCGGTACGATCAATTTCCGGACGCCGGACTTCGCGCCGGGCTCCTTCGGCGACGTGACGGAAGGCTACGAAACAAACTTCGGCAGCGCCTATTCGTCGTATCTTTTGAACACCAATCTGTTGGGCGACCGGCTCTCGCTGATCGCACAGTATATCGCCGATGGCGTCGACCGGCCGGGCCATGGAACGGTCGGCTTCGCCTCGACGAACAGCAACGCCGCGACGCCGATCGTGGCCTACGGAACGGACTTTTCGACCGGGCTCCTGCAGCGCAGCGAGCTTCTCAAAGCACGCTATAAGTTTAGCGAAGCGACGTCGCTTACCGCCGCGTTCTTCGGCGTGCAGGGGCTCGTGCAGCCGCAGGGCGGCTCGTACGCGCGCAACCTCGGGTCCGCTACGATCTTCCCGTGCCTGACGGCGAAAGGTCCCGGCGTCCAGACGCCCGTTCAGAGCGCAGCGGCGGGTCTGCCGGTGTGCGACAAATTCTCCGCCTACAATCCGCCGGCATACCAGAGCCTCGCGAACGCGGGAACGCCGGTCACGCTCTTCGGCAGCCTCAATCCGAGCAGTACGATTCTCGATAACGAGCCGCAGTTCGAAGCCGAATTACGCACGTCGATCGGCAAAGATACGCTCCTGATCCGCCCGGCGTTCACGCTGATCAATCGCACGATCGACGGCGCCAACGAAGCGTCGGTGGCCGGCGCGACGCAGTACGCGCCCCCCAAAGGCAGCATCGTCGCACCCGGCGCCTTCTATCTCGTGACCGACCCGGCGCACTGCGGGACGACGTTCGTCGCGCCCGACCCCGCTAGCGGAGCGGGGGCGTTCGGTCCGTGCTTCCAAGGCCCCAATACGGCGGCCTTCACGTCGGTTAACAATCCGTGTAGCGCGGCGAATCCCTGTTACGCCGCCGTGACGACGCTCGACGCCGCCGGGCGCAACAACTTTTCCACGTCTTACAACCAGAAGCAAGTCGACAAAGACCGCGATATCCAGCTCACGTATCTGAAACCGGTCGGTCCGCACTCCCTGCAGTTCGGATACGATTACAACTCGGACGACAATTCGAATTTTTCGGGCGATCCGAGTTCGCTGCTACTCAAAACGTCGGCAGCGCGCATCCTGCCCGATCCGACGGGATTCCAGACGGTCGGGAACACCCTTATCAGCTATCCGCGTTCGATCCAACGGCGCAATGATTTCCAGCTCTCGGCGCTGCTGCAACTCGGCAACAACGTGCAACTCGCCCTCGGCGATTACTACACGAACGCCCGGCTCGGCTTCGGGATCGTCGATCCCGCGCTCTTCGCGCAAGTCGCCGCCGCAATCGCAAATAAAGATCCGCGCTTCAATAGGGCGGTCGGCGGGACGAACCCCAACAACTACATCTCCGAAGCGACCGGCTACGTTCCACGTGAAATCGCCGTGCATCACAACGATCCGCAGCTCGGTCTCACGATCGCGGCGACGCGCGACATCTCGCTGCGGCTCTCCGGCGGCTCAAGCACCTTCGTACCGTATGCGGGTCAAGTCGGCGGCAGGCCGCGACTCACGACGAACACGACGAGTTCCTCGCCCTATCCGACGGAAACGTTTCCCAATCCCAGTCTCAAACCGGAGACGACCGTCGGCTATGACGTTGGAGCCGACATCCGTTATCCCAACGGAATCTTCTCCTTCGATCTCTTCGACAACACGATTCACGATAAGCTGACGAGTTTCAATACGTTAGTCGCGCCAAATGCGGCGCCGATCGCGCTGCCACCGACGGTGCTCGCGGCGAGTCCGCAATTCGTCAGTGTGAGCCAAACGTTCAACGCGCCGGTTCAGCGCACGTACGGGTTGGAACTCAACCTTGACGGCACGCGCGAAGCCGGCTTCGGCTATCGTTTCACCGGAACGTTCGAACGCGCGTACTACGACCTCTTGCCGCCGAGCTTCTACCTCGGGCAGCAGACGACGATTATCAACGGCGCGCAGATCCCCAACGACGCGCCCTATTCACAGCTCTACGGCGAGTTGAGCTTCCACCAATCCAATGGCTTCGCGCTGCTCGGCGGGCTGCAATACACCGGGGCCAACAATCAGACCCTCGGCCCGGCGTATACGATCGGCTTCGCGACGCTGCGCCTTCCGGTCGCCGAGCGACGCGCGTTCCTCCAGTTTTCGATCGACAATCTCTTTAATTACACCACGGTCGGACTCGGCGGCTCGCTCAATAACGGCGGCATCCCGCAGGTGCAGTACGGCTCCCAAACACAGACCGACGCGCCCACGTTTACGACCCGGACGGCGAACCTGCAATTCGTCGAGCCACGTACCTTTCGCGTTCAACTCTCGACGCACGTCGGCCGGGGTGTCGGATCGTCGACGATCGGCGTACCGTACGGCGCCGCTACACCCTAAACGGAAACGCGTTTGCGCGGTGGCGGCGCACCGTGCGGATCGGCGAACGCGCCGGCCGGGGACGCAAGCAATCGGTCGAGCTCCTGGGCCGTAAGCTCCTGCGACACATCGCGTGCCGCCGAAACCATGCAGAAGAAACCGAAATTGGCGTCGCTGCGATTGACGAACTGATGCGGTACGAGCGGCCCGACGTAGACGACGTCGTGCTGGCGCACCTCGCGAACGGCGTCCCCGACGATCGCATACCCGACCCCGGGCCGATGATGACGAAGTGCTCGTGTTCGTGCTTCTCCAGGCGCGACCCCGTGCCGGGCGGCAAATCGAAGTAACGAAGCTCGTTCGCCGGGCCGGCAGCGCCGGGCTCATCCTTGCAACCGCCGACGAGCGTATGACGCACGACGCTCGTGGCCGCACCGGGGACGTAGCCCTCGGGCTCGATGCCCTCCCAGCCGTCGGGCGTCTTCGTAATGATAGCGCGTTGCATATTGCCTTCGAGTATAGCAAGACGGTATCGTTAAGCCCCACCGCCTCTGCGGCCGCGCGGCGCCAAAGGTTTATTTTAACAACAGATGGGTGACTCAGTCTGCTTCGGCGGCTTGCGTTCGGCAGCACGTCGTATCTTCGTTGTCGCGTTCTTCGGTTTCGGCGACGACGAAATACGTCTCCCAACGTCGGCTGTCGGGATCGGTCGTCCACACTTTGTTCTGGACCGCGTAGCAGCACGTCTCATCCATCTCGACGTCGACGGCGTGGCCTGTGGCTCGGAGACGCGCGATCGCGGCGTCGACGTCTTCAGGTTTCTCGACCACAACACCGTAGTGCGCGCCTTCGCCCACCTGCGTCGTGAGATCGACGTCAATTGCGAGCTCGAGCCCAGGATCGTCGGTAAGAAACAAGGCGTAACAGTGTATTCGCGGGCGAAGGCCTCTAATGCCGAAATCATCGTCGAGCCGCACGTGAACCAACAGGCACAATGGCGCGAGTTCACGCTGCGGGACCCGGACGGATACAGCGTCGCAATCGTGGAGCCGTGATCGCTGCAGTCTCGAAACCACCTTTAAGAGACGTTCGCGTGTCTTTCGTTTTTTACAGATCAGTCCGTTACGATCAAACCTTCAGCACGTCGGCATATGCATGATCTTACGACGGGGTGTTTCAGCTTGAGCTAACGGCATCAACGCATCGCCCGCTTCCCCGACCTCCTCCAA
>JAABUJ010004914.1_pt1 | contig 13725 bp, 11 predicted proteins | sample 5559131 | NCBI WGS metagenome assembly JAABUJ01 (sample SAMN10711875, study PRJNA513366) | rock metagenome | isolation source: Antarctica rocks | place: Antarctica: Victoria Land, Mt New Zealand nord | collected 2016-01-07
CAGATTACCGGCCGTTTTCCTTATGCCTCGGTTGCGTCAGCAACACCCGGCCGCCAGAGGGCCTGTATGAGAATTTGGCGCGGATCGTCGCCATGGCCCTGCATGGACTGTTCGCAGAAAGGGCGGCAGCCGAGAGGGCCCGTCGGGAGAGGGCCCGCGAGGATATTGCGCCCCATGTCGCGGCTTTGAGGCGCCAGAAAGCCGAAACGGAAGAGGCGTGAGCGCATTTGTCGACATTTGCAGGGGGGTGTCGACAATGTCGACAAATGCTGCACCGCCAAAGTCTATATATTATTTCGTAACTAATAAAGACGATTTCCTCGAATAATCGCCTAACTGGTCGCAAGTCAGCAGGATAGGTTGCCTCCTAACGGCGGCTCGGACGGCGTAATGGCTGAATTGTCGACAATGTCGCTCGCGCGCGTGCGCGCGAGGCCGCTGTCGGCGCGAAACCGCTTGTCGACAATGTCGCTTGCGCGCACGTAGACCCTTTTTCAGAATCTTCTTTGTTCTCTATATACCCCTGTTCGGCAGAGTTTTTATATGCCTACACACGCGCGAGCGACATTGTCGACAAAACAGATGTCCGCCCAAAGATCGGCTCCAAAACGGCCGCATTATCCCTCGCCGGGCCCCGCGAGATCGGCGGAACCGCGTGCCACCGCGCCTCGGGGGCGAATCTCCCCGATCGGCAGCCCGGTCCCCACGTCCCTGCGATCCAGGACTGGAATTCCCCGTCCCCCGAATTTCCCCTGCCGCGCGTGTCGCGCGTGCGCGCGAGACATCCAACGTCGTTCTCGGAACGGCGCCGGCGCTGACCCACCCCCGGACCGTCGGCAAACCTGCCTGGAGCGGCTCGCGTGCTTGGTGTGTCTCAGCACCCGGAACCGACTGTGGGCCGCCCACGCCGTCCCGTAAGGCCAGCGACGCGTTGTCTTTGAGACAGACCGGCAATCGTGTGCTACCTGCCGCGCATGCCAGCCCAGCGAGACACCGCTGCGGCGCCGCTGACGGCCCCTGAGCCGACCGGGGCGGCAGCCGAAGCACGAGACGCCCAGCGGAGGACCGAAGCCGCCAGGGATGCGCCATGCAGCTCCTGCTGGGCGCGGTGGACGCCGACCCTGCGAGCGCCGGCAATGCCACCCGACGCCGATCCCGGTGACGCGTCACAGGCTTGCGGTGACCCGTCACGGCCGCGTCCGACGGGCGCCGAGCGGACGCGCCGATACCGCGGACGGCTCACAGCCCAGCAGCGGATGGTTTCCGTCGCCCTCACCCGGGAGCAGATCTACAAGCTGGCTGGAAAGCGTTACTTGGCTTGGGACTGTCTCGACGACACCCGCGTCATCGCGGCCGCGCTGCACAATCTGCTGGTGCGGGTGCTGTGACGCGGGTCGCCTATGGTACGTCCGAGGGGTGTCCGAAAACGAGCGTTGGCGGGCATATCCGCACACCATGTCCAGAATTTAGCTTGACGTGCTTATGAACAGGGCGGCATCAAGGGACAGCGGTTATGGACAGGAAGCCCCGCATGCCCCGCACGTTCGCCTATGTCCGCGTCTCCACCGCCGACCAGACGACGGCGAACCAGGTTCAAGAGATCGAGGCCGCCGGCTTCAAGGTCGAGGCGCGCCGCGTCGTCGCCGAAACCGTGTCCGGCAGCTCGGCGATCGAGCAACGCCCCGGCTTCATGCGGCTGTTGGACAAGCTGGAGCGCGACGACGTGCTGATCGTCACCAAGATGGACCGCCTCGGCCGCAACGCCATGGATGTGGGCGCCACGGTCGCCAAGCTGGCCGGCATGGGCGTGCGGGTGCATTGCCTCGCCCTCGGCAGCCTGGACCTGACGGGCGCCGCGGGCCGCATGACGATGGGCGTCGTCAACGCCGTCGCGCAGTTCGAGCGCGACCTGCTGATCGAGCGCACCAACGCCGGCCTGGCGCGCGCCAAGGCCCAGGGCAAGGCGCTCGGCCGTCCGGTCACACTGGACGAGACCCAGCGTGCGGAGGCGCGTGCAAGGCTCGCGGCGGGCGCCAGCGTGTCGGCCGTGGCCAAGCGGCTCGCCACCTCGCGCCAGACCATTATGCGGGCGCGGGATGCCGCAGCGGCATGAGCGACGAACCCGCCAACCTGGTGGGAGAGCATCAGGAAGTCTGGGGTGCTCGCGTCCGGACAGGCCGAAGAACGGCGAATGGCTTAACTGCTGGCAATCTATCATCCGAGTCACCCCAGACTTCCTGATGCTCCCCCAATTCGTCCAGCGCATCTGCCGGTAGCACCTCGACCGCGACCCGGACCGGCTTCCTCCCCGCGCACCGGACCGCCACGGCCACCACGTGCGCCGGGGTGGGGCGCGTCTGCGCGAGCCGCCAGTGCCCGGCACAGGCCGGCGGCGTGCACGCTAACCGAGGCGGGTCGAGCGTGAACCCGACGTCGCCGAACCGCTGGTGAAGGCCGAGGCCCGTCGCCTTGGCGAAGGCCTCCTTGAGCGTCCAGAGCTGAACGGCGGCGCCCCCCCTCGACGCGGGCGCGAGGGCATGCAGCGCTGCGCTTTCGGCCTTCGTCAGCCAATCGCCGTCCACATCCAAAAGCCGGGCGGCCTCGCAATTCTCCGCGTCAATGCCGATCCCATGCCCAATCCCGACCGCGCAGGCGGCGAGGCCGCGGGTGTGGGACAGGCTGAAGCAGGCGGCGTACCGGGTTTGGCCGGGGCGCAACCGCGGCCGCCCGAGCCCGTCAGCCACGAATTCCCAATCGCGCGGCGGGCGCCGCAGCAAACGGGAAAGCATCACCCGCGCGAGCGCGTGGGCGAAGAGGAACGGGATCTGATCTTGCGCGAACCGGAAGCGGCCGGCGCGCGCAAGCTCCTCCGCGCCGAGCAACGGGCTCAACCGGTTGACGGCCGCCGGGCCGGCGGTGTCGCAGGGGGTTGCGCACGCAAGGACCAGCCGGCCTTTCCGCAACGCCTGCGTCCGGTCTTCGGTCTCGACGTTCATCAGGTCTGCAGGGCCAAACACACAAAGTTGCAAGATTAATCGGGGCCGAGACCCAAGATAATGGGCAGGCTTTCCTAAAAACAATCAACAACGCTCTCAGAGGTCCACATGGACGGCCTGCGAAGCACCCCGTTACGCGAACCCATCCACGTTCCTGACCCTGCCGTCGTCGCTCGCTCGGAGTTGACCGGCTTCAGCCGGTTCTGCGAGGGGCGCACGGGTCTCCGCTTCCCGGACCAGGCGAGCTTCCACCGTTTCTCCGTCACGGACTACCGCGCCTTCTGGCGGCTTTTCCTGGATTGGTCCGGGCTCGCCGTCGAGGGTCACCCCGAGCCGGCGTGCGAGGGTGACGGGGTGGAGCGGGCGCGGTTCTTCCCGAACCTGCGGCTGAGCTACGTCGAGAACCTGCTCGCCCGACCGGGCCCAGAGGACGATGCGCGACCTGCGCTCACCGCCGTGCACGATGACGGCCGGCTGCCTGACCGGTTCACCCGCGGCGACCTCCGCCGGGCCGTTCGTCGTGCGGCGGCCGGGCTGCGGGCGCTCGGCCTGGCTCCGCACGACCGCGTCGTCGCGGTCATCCGCAACGACGCCGAGGCGGTGATCGTGGCGCTCGCGACCGCCGCGCTCGGGGCCGTCTTCGTCTCCGCCGACCCCGGGATGGGAGCGCCTGCGGTTCTCGGCCGGTTCAGGCAGCTCGATCCTGCGCTCCTGGTCTACCTAGCCGGCGACGACGCGCGCACGCGGGATCGCGCTGCCGAGATCGCGCGCGGGCTGCCCACGCTGCGGGCCGCCGTGGCGCTGGGCGGCGGCGCCCCGCCCCGCCTGGGGGATCTGCCCTCGCACCCGCTGCTTCCCGCCGCGCTGCCGCCGATCGAGGCATTCCCGCGCTTCCCCTTCAACCACCCCCTTCTCATCCTCTTCTCCTCCGGCACCACCGGGCTGCCCAAGTGCATCGTGCACGGCGCGGGCGGCACGCTCCTGGAGCACGTGAAGGAGCATCGGCTGCACGGTGACCTGCGCCGGGGCGAAAAACTCTTCTTCCACACCTCATGCGCTTGGATGATGTGGAACTGGCAGCTTTCGGCGCTCGCCTGCGGGGCCGAGATCGTGCTGTTCGACGGCGCCGTGGGCGCGCCCAACACGCTCTGGGACATCGCCTCCGACGAGCGGGTCAACGTCTTCGGCACCAGCCCCGCCTACGTCAAGCTCTGCCAGAACCAGGGCTTCCGGCCGAACCGCGCGTTCCCCGCGCTGCGCGCCGTCCTCTCGACCGGCTCGATCCTCTACGACGAGCAGTTCGACTGGGTGGCGGACAACGTGAGCCGCGTGCCCGTGCAGTCGGTCTCCGGCGGCACCGACATCATCGGCTGCTTCGTGCTGGGAAGCCCCAACCTGCCCGTCTGGCGCGGCGAGGCCCAGTGCCGCAGCCTGGGGCTCGACGTGCAGGCGGTATGCCGGCCCGGCGAGGCCTATGGCGAGCTGGTCTGCCGCAACCCGTTCCCGTCGCGGCCGCTGGGCTTCTACGGCGACCCGGACGGGACGCGGTTCCATGACGCCTACTTCAACCAGAACCAGGGGGTCTGGACGCATGGCGACTTCATCTCCCTCACCCCGGAAGGCACTGCGCGGCTGCATGGTCGATCCGATGGCGTGATAAATATCCGCGGCATCCGCGTGGGACCGGCCGAGATCTATGCCGCGCTGCAGGAATTCCCCGAGATCCGCGAGGCGATGGCGGTCGAGCAGCGGTCGCCGTCCGAGCCTGGCGGGGGTCGGATGGTCCTCCTTCTCGTGCTGCAGGCAGGGGTCTCCCTTGACCCCGGGCTGGCGTTGCGCATCCGCAAGGCGATCGGCCGCGAGTGCTCCCCCGCACACGTGCCGGCGGTGGTCGTGGACATTGCGGCGCTGCCGACCACGCACAGCGGCAAGCGCTCTGAAAGCGCCGCGCGCGCGGCGGTGAACGGGGACGCAGCGGTCAATCGGGAGGCGCTCGCCAACCCCGAGTGCCTCGACGCGATCGCGCGCCACCCGGCGCTGCGCCCGCCCGCGCAGCAGGTGGGGCGAGACGTCGGGGACGCCACGCTCGAAGGGCAGTTGCGAGCGATCTGGGAGGCGGCGTTCGGTCTCGCCCCCATCTCCGCGGACGACGATTTTTTCGAGCTGGGCGGCCACTCGGTGCTCGCGATGGCGATCTTCGCCCGCATCCGGGAGCGGTTCGGCCGCAACCTGCCGATCGTGACCCTCTTCCGCGCGCCCACGATCGCCTCGCTCGCGGCGGTGATGCGGGCGGAGCGCGAGGACCGCTTCGCCTGCCTCGTCCCCGTGCTCGGGGGCAAGGGCCGGCCGTTGTTCCTCGTGCACGGCCTGTCGGGGACGGTGCTGGAATTGACGAGCCTGCTGCAAGCGTTGCGCGGCGGCCGGCCGGTGAGCGTGCTGCAGGCGAGGGGCCTCGATCCGGCCGCGGAGCCCCATGCCAGCGTGGGGGCAATGGCCGCGCATTACCTGGGGGAGATCCGCGCGGCGCAGCCCAGCGGGCCTTACGCCCTGTGCGGCTTCTCCTTCGGCGGGCTCGTCGCCTATGAGATGGCCGGCCGGCTCGCGGCCGAGGGCGAAAGCGTCGAGTTGCTCGCAATGGTCGACACGGACATCCATCCGCGTCACCTCTCGTTGCCCGAGTGGATGGCCTACCGCAGAAGCCGGCTTGCGCTGCTGGCACGGAGCTTGGTCGCCAGCCCGCGGCGCGCCCTCGCCGCCGAGCTTGACGGGATCGGCAACGCCATCCTGCTGAGGCTGGGCCTCGGGCCGCACTGGCAGGATCCGGCGCTCGCGCTGCTGCCGCCGTTGTTGCAACATGTGCGCGGGGCTTGCGAGCAGGCCTTCACCGATTACCGACCTCGGCCGTACCCTGGCCGGGTCACTTACTTCCGCGCGTTGGAGCGCAACCCTCGCATGTGCGACCCGCTCGTGGTCTGGCGGCGGACCGCCGATCTCGAAGTGGTGCCGCTGGCCGGCGGGCATTTCGACCTCGTGCGGCCGCCCCGTGTCGCCGATCTCGCCGCGGCCCTGCATGCCCGGCTCCCCGCGGGGCCACGCCATGGGACGGATGCCGGAGCTGCGGGCCGCCTTGCGGGCCGGCGCTCATGACAACGCGAACCGGGTTGGCGGTCGCTGACATACCCACCCGCTTGCGCTGCAAGCGATGCAACGCGCCGCCGAGCGGGGCGGTATCTGCACCCACGGTGAAAAAAGCTGGGTGGTGGAGCTGGTGCCGACGTTGTGGCGGGGCCTTCTGACTGCACCCCAAGCGATGTCCCGCTCGTACGACCGCGTCGAACAGGGCGCCAACGCCCGCCGTGACGCCCATCGCCAGCGCACCCCAGAAGGCGACCCGTATGGCGCCGGGACGGCGATCAGGAGACTTGCGACGGGATCAAGGCCGTCACGATGAGCGGCCTGCCTGCCCCGAACGCGAAACTGGCGACCGACGCCAGCGCGGCATGGATCGGACGGGCTTCCAGGGCCGCCGAGATGCCGAGTTCGTCACGCGCATGCGCGCCGAAGGCGTCGTGGGCCATAAGTTGGTTGGCGTCCGTCATGTCGCCAGCCGCGAAATCGTCGCCGCGCTGACGTTGTAGCTGCGACCAAGCTCGGTCAGCGATTCCTCGCCCCGCTCCCTGCGCTTGATCGCCTCACGCTGTTGGTGCGGGGTAAGCTTCGGTGGTCTGCCCATTTTCTGCCCTCGTGCCACGGCCCGCGCCCTGCCTTCGCCCGTGCGGGTGCGGATCAGGTCGCGTTCGAACTCCGCCAGCCCGCCCAGGACGGTCAACATCAACCGCCCGTGTGATGTGGTGGTGTCGGCCCAGGTGTCGCCCAAGGATCGGAAACCGGCCGTCCTGCCGGTGATCGCCGCCATGGTGTTCAACAGGTCGCGGGTGGATCGCGCCAGCCGGTCGAGCCGCGTCACCATGAGCACGTCGCCAGCATCAAGCGCGGCCATGGCCTTGCGAAGCTGCGCCCGGTCGGTCTTGGCGCCGCTCGCCACCTCCCGGAACACCTGGCCGGCCCCGGCGGCCTTTAGTCTCACTGTGTCACAAATACGTTTGATGTGCAGCGCGCTGGCAGCAAAGGGCATCGCGGCAATGTTCGCGTGATGGTTCGTGTGATCGCAACGCGGACAGAGACGATGGAGTTTGCGACGTGACGTTCAGGTCTGCCCGGGGGATCCGCGGGGTCGGTAACCGCTGGGAAGGCAAGGCTCTTTGATGAGTAATTGCTCACCTACCCCCTTCCTGATGAGGTCTACAGGGCAATTTGCAACCGAAATCGACCCACCAAGGCCAAAATGAGATGCTAGTACGACATGAGTTTGGCTTAGAATGCCAGAATTGGTAGAATCTGTAAGCGCCCAGAGGGGCTAGGTGAGCAATTACTTTGATGAGAAGGGTGTCGCGTGGTCCTGAGGGGGGAATTGCGCCCCTTTCGGAGATCGGGAACCCGTAGGCGCAATACCGTTCAGTTAAGCCTAGTCTGATCCGGGTACGTATCTATCGGTTGGCCCTTTCCAGCGTGCTGGCCCGTCGCTGCTGGTCACCGACAGCCCTAACTGAACAGCATTGGGGTTAGGCCCATTGACTTAATTGGAATTTCTCGGACGCGTGTCACCTTAAATAGCGATTTCTGAGTAGTATTATCAAGATCTGTTGAATTTAAATCGTCAGAAAATATATTGACTAAGCTTTGCGCCCAGATAGGTTCGCGGTCCGACGTGAAAAATCTTTAATGATCAGCACTCGGGGACGCAAATAAATTAGGGGTCATCGATCTTCTCCGACAGGCTCCGTTGGAAACAACCGGCGACGGTCGCAAAAATCCCGGCCCTCGGATTGGTAGCGAGGAAACGGATGGAACGCAAACGGGCGGCTTCCTCCCGAGGAATGCATTTGGCCGGCGACGGCATCACGGGCAAGTCGTCATATCACCCACAATGGCCGTTCAGCGGCAAGATGACCGTCGCTGCGATGGGGGCCCTGGCTTTTCTGGCGGTTGTCGCTTTCGGCGTGACCCGCGAGGCGGGCACGACCGGCGGCGCGGCAAGTGCCGCGATTGCACGCTCCCCTGCCAACCCCCCAAAGCCGGCCTATACGCGTGCTGAGGAGGCCTACATTCAAGCGCTGTGGCCAATCCATGGCGACGTCGAGAGAAGCACCCTTCGCGTAAGCCTGGGCAAGATCTTCTACAAGACGAACGACCTCTCGAAGGCAGATCTGAAGACCCGGATCGACGCCGCGATGGCGACTTACCAAAGTGCGGAGGGGCGGATCAGCGCACTGCAACCCCCGCCGTCCCTGGCGCGCGCGCAGGACGACTACCTTGCCGCCGTCCAGTTGTTCAAACAGTCTGCCGCTGAAGCGCTGAAGATGTTTGAAGACGGCAACGACGAGCACCTGCTCGCCGCCTACCCGCTCGGTCAGGAAGGGAGCACGAAGATCAGAGCGGTCGGCGCCAGGTTCTGGCAGGACGAGTTTCCACCGAACTAGCTTCTCGAGACCGCGACTGGCGCCGTCTCGCGTCAGTCGGCAGACGAAAAGTGCCTGAAGAAAACAAAAACTTCCTTAAGGAGGAATTGACTAATGATCCCAAAATTATCGCGCCTCGCAGGGACCCTGGGGGTTATCGCGATGGCAGGGGGACTGCTGATCGGAGGTACGCCGTCTGCCGCCGCTGCGCCGGACCCGGACGAAATGAGACCCCCGCAAACATTACCAAAAGGCTTCGAAAGCACGAATCAGCTTCAGCAAGATGTGGAAAGGAACGAGCACGCGCCGCTGTACTCCGCGTGGCTTATTGAAAGCAGCCGGTTCGTGAACGTTCCCTTCGGCTCGTTCATGCCGGACAGGGACTTCATTAGTCCCTCGACCCCAAACCACGACATCCAGTTCATCGACTTTCCGGTCAACCTCGGGGTCATCAAGGGACCGGACGGCAAGATCACTTTGTACGACAGCGGCTGGGGGCAACTGGACTACATCTATGACTGGAACACCTCTTGCTGCTGGTGGGACCTGCCGGACCAGATCAGAAACATCGGGCTGGATCCCAACGATGTCACAAGGATCGTCGTCGGGCACGGCCACTGGGACCATTCCGGCCAGCTGGACAAGTTCCCGAACGCTGTCCTCTACATCCAGAAGGAGGAGCTGAAGGCGATCGACTTCTTCACATCGTATCCGACCGAGTTCAACGGCGGGCACATCCGCGCGGTGAACACTGTCGATCCGATCAGCGGAGCGCAGGCGGGGCCGCCGGCGCAGGCCTGCGCACGAAGCCCAGTCTGTGGCTATCCGCCGAAGACACTCGCGGAAATCGAGGGCAAGGTCCTCGCCGGCAAGGCGAAAATCGTTGATGGGCGGTTCGAGGTCGCCCCGGGGCTCATTATCCATCCCGCATTCCGCGGGCACACCTACGGGTCGCAGCTGCTGCAGGTCCACACTGCGCGGGGCGAGCTGGTTTTCGGCAGCGACACCTACTCGTCCTGGGAAGGGATCCGGGACTGGAACGTTGCGAACATCCAGCAGACAGACACGGTCCAGCAGATGTTGGCGTACGAGAAATGCTACGTCCTGACATCAAATTCGTCGGGCGTTCACAACTGCATCGCGGCCCATGAGCGTCTCTCCTACTCGGCTGAATACCCCATCACGTCCAACTGGTGGACCATCACGGATGGAAACTGCTCGCGTGCCGCTGAGCTGACCCTGGCCAATTCTGAGGCGACGCACGTCCCACCCGACGTCAAGACTGGCACAACCCGGATCACGGCCCCCGCACTGGGCGGCAAATTCGGGCCGCTGCGGATCGACCCGGCAGTGTGCAAGAACACGATCGCCGCGGTGCCGCCCCACACCATCAGCCCATAGGGACGGTCGCTGAACGAAGCCTGCCCCTGGAGCCCTCTCGTGGGGGTCCAGGCGGCGCGCCTCGGTCTTTGGGCGCCCGGCGATACGAGGCTCACATGATCACCGTTCTCTCGCTCACCCTGTTGGGCTTCTTTCTCGGCATGCGTCATGCCACGGACCCCGACCACGTGATCGCGGTCGGCTCTATCGTCACTCGCCAGCCGACGATCCGAGCCGCTCTCGTGATCGGGAGCCTGTGGGGAATCGGGCATACGTTGACCATCGTGGCGGTCGGCGGAGCACTGGTGCTCTTCTCCATCGAGATCCCGCCCCGCCTTGGCCTTACGATGGAAATGGGCGTCGCCCTGATGCTGATCGTCCTCGGCATGTGGAACCTCACGGGAATATTCGAGCACATTCGCGGGCTGCGACCCCTCGCGGGCGCCGGCCCAGGGCACGCGCCTTCGCACAGCCACGGCGGCTTCGTCCACAGCCACATGCCTGGATCAGCTTCAGGGCAGCATGGCCACGGAAACGACCAGACGCCGGCGGTAGCCTGGCTGGACCGGCGGCTTGGTGGCTTAAGCGCTTACCAGGTCCTCCGCCCGCTGCTCATTGGTCTCGTTCATGGTCTTGCCGGCTCCGCGGCGGTGGCGCTCATGGTGCTTGCCCTGATCAAGAACCCATGGTGGGCGATCGCGTATCTCGTGCTGTTCGGGATCGGCACGATCGCAGGCATGATGCTGATCACTGCCGCCATCGGCGGAGTGCTGGTCTACGCCTTAAGGCGGTCCTATCGGATTGAGCGGCTGCGGGTCGCCGCCGGCCTCCTGAGCATTGGATTCGGCCTGTTCCTCGCATACCAGATTGCGGTCGTGGACGGCCTTTTCACCGGCGATCTTAGCGCATCGATGTTGCGTTGACGCGCCGTCCATGGCTGCGCTGGATCAGCCACGCCGCTGCCGGCGGGTTGGTTCTGGCCCTTGCGGCGATACTGCTGACCTTGTCGGCCGCTCCCGCACACAGCCACGACCCGAGCGCGTGGGGTGGGCTGTTCCGTTCGCGCGATCAGGGCGCGTCGTGGGTGTCGGCCAATCGCGGGCCATTCCTCAGCGGCGCCATTGCGCTGGCGATCAGCCCTACCGATGCCAACCACCTGCTGCTGGGGGCGGAGAGTGGACTATTCCGCTCAAGAAATGGCGGCAGGGACTGGACCATCGAGGCGGCATCACTGATGCTCGGTTCAGTGTTCGCATTGGCCTTCGCCGCGGACGGCGAGCGGGCGCTGGCATCGACCGGCTCGGGGATCTTTCGCGGCGAGGGCGAGAGCGTCTGGCGGCAGGTGGCGGCTCCTGAGGGCGCCGCACCAGCCCGGGCGATCGTTCGCGGCAATGGGCCCGGACGCGTTTATCTGGCCGGGTGGACCGGTTTATATCGCAGCGATGACTGGGGTGGGTCGTGGTCGAACGCCGCCAGTGGCCTCCCTCAGGAACCCGCGAAGGCACTGCTTGTCATGCCGGGAACCCCGGAGACCGTTTACGCCGTGGTCCAGGGCGGGATCTGGGCAAGTGTCGATGGTGCGCATAGCTGGGCACGCCGCGGAGTGGGCAATATCCCTGCCAGCATCGACGCCCTCACCGTGGACGTGCGGCATCCTGCAAAACTCTGGGCCGCGGGTGGCGACGGACTGTTTCGGAGCAACGACGACGGAGCGAACTGGCAGCGCGTCGGGCAAGCGCTGCCGGAGGCGAACACCACCGTGAATGGCATCACCGTGAGCGACGAGGCGATCGTTGCCACCACCGACCGCGGCCTCTACCGAAGTGTCGACGGTGGGGGAAACTGGACAGCTGTCATCGACACGCTGCCGGCTCATCTCGAGGCTGGGCCGCTGCTGCGCGACACAGTCGACCCCGCCTCCCTGTATGCCGGCTTTGCACTCATCCCGTATGCTGAACTCTGGCGACGAGCGGCCAACCACGACGGGGCGCTGGTGCGGGTTGATGTCAGCAGCTTGATTGGCGGCGTAGTCCTGCTTCTCCTTTTAACCGGGGCCGCCGTGGCTGCCGTCCGATGGCTCGGGCGATACTATCGGCCATCTGCCCAGAGTGCTTCAACAATGCGGAGCGTGGGCAACCGCCAGAAGGAAACGCTGCCATGAGCGGAGCCGCACTGACAACGCCGCGCCGGCTTCGGTGGCGGCACATGTGGCTGCCGGTGACGGTCATCTGCGTCGCCGCCATCGGCGCGCTGGTCTGGCTCCCCGGTCGTCGGCCCGGTCCCGGCGTCATCGAGTACCCAATGCTGGTCAAGACCGACATCCCGGCGGCAGTTGACGTCGCACCCAACGGCGCGGTCTGGTTTACCGTGGAGTTCTCGGATGCCATCGGCGTTTTCCGGAACGGCAGGATCGAGCGCATCCGGAAGGCAAGCCAGAACCTCGAGCCGCTTGGGCTCGCCGCGGACGGTGCCGGCGGCGCCTGGTACACGGACACACCAATGCGGGCGATCTCGCGAATCTCGTCGGACGGCGTGGTTCAATCGTTCCCGCTGTCAACACCGATCGTCAGGCTGGGCAGACTGGCGGTGGCCCCGGATGGTGCGGTCTGGTTTGCCGATGTCGTTACCGCAGGCGTTACACGACTCCAGGACGGGGTCTACAAGCGCCACTACGTGGGTGGGCAAGGCGGCACGCCCTACGGAATCGCAATTGACGCCAAGGGCGTCGTTTGGACCACGCTCCAAGGTGCCGACAAGCTGGGACGCATTTCGAATGACGGCCAAGTCACTGTGCTCGACGTGCCAACGCGCAACAGTGGGCTCGGTGACATTGCCGTGGACCGTAGCGGGGCGGTGTGGTTTCTCGAGTTACGAGCCAACAAGATCGCGCGGTTCGCCGATGGCCGCTTCACCGAATTCACGGTTCCAACGTCAGCGGCCGGCCTTACCGGGCTCGCGACCGCGCCTGATGGGTCGGTCTGGTTCACCGAGCTTAGCGCAGGCAAGCTAGGGCGGCTTCGGAACGGACAAATAAAGGAGTTTCGCCTGCCTCATGCGGGCCGTCGCCCGTTCGGCGTCGCTGTCGGTGCGGCGAACGATGTCTGGTACACCGACCTCAGCGGGTGGCTGGGGATGCTTCCAGCGGCCCCGGCAAAAGCGCCGTAGGCCCCCGCATCAGTTAACGGCGGCCATGGAGCGCCAGGCGTTTGCGGTCAGAAAAACGCCGACGCCGAGGATGAGTAGAGCCGCCCCGATTTGAATCCAGGCGATCCAACGGCCGCTTAGCCACGCAAGAATGAGCTGTCCCACGCGTGCCGCAACCACGCCCGCAACGACGAGGACGGATGCAAACCCCAGGCTGAAAACAATTACGGTCAGCAGTCCGAGGACAAGCTTCCCCTTGCCAATTGCCGCCAGCAGGATGGCCAGGGCTCCTGGGTCCGGCAACAGGCCGCCGGCGATCCCAAGGGCAAGCAGGACACTGAGCTTTGGCCGGACTTGTGTGATCGACTCGATGTCGTGCGTGTGGACCAGACCCCAGCCGTGGCTGTGATGGTGCGGCCCGCCCTCGTGCGGGTGAGGATGCGCGCGGTCCTCCTCATGCGGGTGATCGTGACGCGGGTGGGCCACCGCCAGCAGCCCCACCTGCGTTCGCAGCATCCAGCAGCCAATCCCGATGACAAGGATTCCGGCTGCGACAGCGAGGTACGCCTCGATTTGCTGGGGGATCAGCCATGTGGAACCCGCTGTGGCTAGAACCGCAACCAGGACAATCCCACTCGTATGCGACAGAGTGACAAAGATCCCGAGGACTAGCGCATCGACTGGTC
>JAABUJ010004915.1_pt1 | contig 13723 bp, 12 predicted proteins | sample 5559131 | NCBI WGS metagenome assembly JAABUJ01 (sample SAMN10711875, study PRJNA513366) | rock metagenome | isolation source: Antarctica rocks | place: Antarctica: Victoria Land, Mt New Zealand nord | collected 2016-01-07
TAGAATTTAATTAATAGAACATCGCCAAATGCGATTAATACATAGATTGCTATTAATACATAAACTATTGTTAATACATAGATTATTGTTAATATATAGATTGTTGTTAAATCGCAAAAGTCGATTTCTTTTGCGTTAGATTCGACATACTTTTGCCCATAATTTTTTGAAGCTATATGTTGGTTATTTGCTTTTAAAAGATTATATACTTTTTCATAATATTGTTGAAATCATTTTGTTGCTCACGTTCGTTGTCACGCTTTTGCTTCGACCTAGAATATCGAGTTATAAAAGTTATTTTGTTGTACTAATTCGTTCACAATAAATATAGTGCACGTAAGAGTCTATATATCGTCACATTTAATTTTTAATTAACGATGACTTTAATTCATTGCGTCTACTTTGAAGCTTCTATACTATAATACTTGTTTATATAATTAATGAAGCAATAGTTGTCCTTGTTGTTACATCGTTTATTATGGCATTGCCAATAATTAATAAGTTGCTTATCTATATTGTTCGCATTCTTTAGATTAGTAGCTCGACTTTTCGTCTATTTAAGCAATCGATTTGTTTTGATAAGTCTAGCTTTCGACGTAAATTTCTTAGCTAAAAATTAGAGATTAAATCAAGACGAACTTTCTTTCGAATTTTAATTAAATTCTTATCGACAATCGTAGCGATTTCTATTTTGATCATAAGATTTAAGTAGAACTTTGCAAATTAAACTCTAATTATCTTGACTATCTTGCTTCATTAAGACTTTGAAAAATCGTTAATCGACTAATGAATTTGTACGACTCTAGTATGCTTCGATCTAATTATTGTTATAATAGATTGCATCATTCACTCTAAATCGATATTGCGTTTGTCAAATTTCGCATTAAAGAATTGCTTAAACGCTTAAATATCGAACTCACTAAGCGATTAAGTAACGAAAGTGTATGTTCACTCAATTCGTTTGTTGACGCGAAGATCGACTTTTATCTTAATCTTTAAATCGTCGTATTTATCTTTTAATCGTAGCTTATCGAACTTAGAAGTAAGCAATTGATTTAACTTCTTTTGAGTTTTACGCTTCTCGCGAAGACGACAATGTGCTTTCTCTTTATCGTATTTCTTGACGTTTGTCGCTCACAATAGTTTTTTTTTTCGAGTCTTATTTTCACTCTTATGCGAGCTTCTTTCTTTTTCTCATTTGTCTTATATTCACGTTTGCGAACAACATTATCTAATGAATCGCGAGCAATAGAGTCGAAGAGCTTCTTCTTCGTTGCGACGCTTCGTAAATTATAAGTGATTGCATAAGACTTCGTCTTTTCGATGCGACAATTCTTTATTTGGCGAAGTTGATTCTTTTTTCTTTTCAATGATGTTGTGGTTTCTATAGAACGAGTAGACATAATAGACAAAGTCGATAATGAATAGAGGTCGAACATAGAGTCTTTTGCTTCGTCTTCGTCGACAACAAGATTTGCAAAGACAAGAGAAAAAGAAGAAAAAGAAGAATCGACAACGACATTATCTTTGTTTTTGTCTCTAATATTACTAGATGTTGCATTTGCAATTGTACGAGCAATCTAAACTTTGGACCTTTTGAATTGACAAGATGAGATAAATGGTAAAAGTGATAAAGGGCCTTGACTGCGTCGTTCGAGAGCCATTTCGACGACAAAAAACACCTAGAATACAATAAACGATGTATATAGAAGCTTCAATCAACTAATTGGCCTAATAGGAGCATTTGGTGGTGGTTTTAGGTGTATACACGAGGGCGGGGGAGGATTTCACGAATTAAGTGTGCCAAGAGACGCGGATGAACATGAAACCGCTAATAGCTTTAACTCCGACGGATGTGTTACAATTCTTGCTTCGATTATCTTCCTGTCACAAGTCTGTGATCGCGTACAGCTCATCGCATGGAGACCCCCACAATAATGTTCAGAGAGCTTGAGACGACAGCCATAAGTGCGAAAGTCCTTCGAAATCGCGGGCTAATCATGGAAGTTAAGTGTCTTCAGACTCCATCTCATCGCCACCCTGTCCATTAAGGAACGGCCAAGAGTACTCATGTCTTATCCTTTCATATTGTGTTTTGCCAAATCGGCCTAATGGGCTATGAACCCTCTTTCTTTGGTCGATTGGCTCATCGTCAGTTCGTTAAGACGGATTTTCCTTGCAAACTTCTTACACAATTTACGACTTGCTTGCACACTGAGTTGATCACAAGACGAGTTTATTGGAGTCTCTATGGTCTCGACCTAAATCAAACTCCCAAGCTATTGCATGCTCCGTAACTCAAGCAAAGAGACCTCCAATCCCCATCTATCCGTCATCCGCTTGCTCTAACTTCGCGGGTCTCTCCTGCTGAATTTGCGAAACCACCACTGCCGTCTTCTAACGTCTCAAGACTGTCCCTGGGCACCGGACGCACCACCTTGACCGTCGCCCTGGCCCCCTTGTCCTCCATTCTCAGCACGTCTAGGCCCTGCCTGCTTGTTATCTCCGGTCTGACCCTACAATGTCATTAGCGGGAGCCCGGACGTCCTCCAAAAGCCAGCCTTACCTGTTGGCCCGGAACAAACTCTGCAGCCTCCGGATTGAAGCCCTGCGACGTGCTCGGAACGTTTGACGAGCTCCGTTCAGGGCTTGGCTCGTAATGGCCCGGCTGCACTGCCGGATGTTGCGGTGCGTTAACGTTTTCCAGCAGATTGGTAATGTCGCGAAGGGCCTGATCAGAATCTGGAGTCTGGGCCTGGAAACGGTCGAACAGGCTATTTGCCTCTGCAGTGACCTGGTCTGCAGAGCGAGTGGTGGCTCCGGCGCCTTGGGCGGCTGTATTAGCTGCTTGTGCGGCTTGCTGGAGCTGTGTACGAGCTACAGCTGTCTCTCCTGCTAACAAGCGGTTGGTAATGTTTTCTATCTCAATAGCACGTTGGCGCTCAGCCTCCGATTGGCCTCGTGGGCGGAAAGTACGGTCAGCCATTTTACCGAGACCGAAGAATCGTTTAAGAGGGTAGGGGCAAGTGAACTCTTTGGTTGATAGAGTGTTAGGAGCAAGAGAGGAAGGACAAGTTGTTCCAACAAGAAGAGGATATGTCGGTCTTGCGCTGTTTCCTAAGGTTCTCTGATTATTGATGGCTAAGAAGAGTAAACGAGCTGAGATAAAAGAACCAAAGAGTGCTCTACTTTGGCAGACAAGAGCAGTTGCAGTTGCTTGTCAGTCTGGAGTTGAATATCTAAGAAAGCAGAAGTTCAGCCGGCAGAAGAAGTCCTTAAATACACATTCCATCCTAACACCGCTTATCACACGACAGTGAACTACAATGTCACGTAAGAAGTGACTATAACTCGTCACATATTAATGAAGTCTAGACAAGAGTGTGAATACAGAGGTAGGAGAGATAGGAAGTGAGTACTATATAATTCAATGTCAATGAGTAATTCACTGTAGCCTGTCACATATCAATAACGTCTAAAGGAAGCGGCTAGGAACAAAATGAGATAAGAGTATAAATAGAGATAGAGATAAGAACAAGATATAAAGTATACACCATCTCAACACTTCCAAAGCCTTCACAACAAGAGCTGTGACAGCTGAATTCTTCTGCAAATGAATAGATAAGTGAAATCTCTATCTACAGAGTTCAATTCCCAGATGTCCCAGCACAACTGTCCATAATCATACACAGTACTAACACTCCCAAATCCTTCACGATAGAAGTTGTGATAGTCCAGTGCTCCTGCAATTGAATAGACAGTTGAAGTTTTCATCCATTATGTCCAGCTGTGAGCGCTTAGGAGTTTTCATCCTTTATGTCCAGCTGTGAGCGCTTGTTCCTCGTAGTCGAGACCAGCAGAAGAAACTATCTCCAAGTATTTAGCGATACTGTTTGTTCACAAAGCTAGTCCACGATCGTTCCTTGTTGAATTCCAAAACAGTCCTTTCTCAATTGAATATCAAGTCGGACCACTTAGCATTGCTCAACCGACTCATAGGAATTGCGATTGAGAGGGAAGCTAAATGTTCGTTTAGAAAGTTCAGATCTCCAGTGCCTTCGCGTATCTGTCCATAAGCATCTGCTTGTTCGCTTGTGGTCCAGGAAGGGAAAACAGGCTATCTCCAAGTATTTTCCAAATTCCCGGATACATCGTTGATCTGAAAACAGCTGAATCCACAGTCTGGGTATTTGGTGAATTGCATATGCACTGCTCCATCGAGGTAGAGATTGGAGATGAACAGATAGCTGGAATTTCCGTTCCCAGAGTTCAGTTCCTAGATGCCTCCGCATACTTGTCCATACGCATCTGCGCATCCTCTTATAATCCAGAACAGGGACAGAGGCTATCTCCAAGTATCCTCCAGGTTCCCGGATACATTGTTGACCTTACGACAGCCGGCTCCACAGTCTGTCCTCCTTTATTGAATGTGTAGCCGAACCGCATATCCACTGTTCCACTGTCGCAGGAACGACCTCACAATCTGCCTTCACTGAACAGCTAGCCGGATCGCGTACTTGTTACTCGATAGGCGCAGAAACTGCTTGAGCGATGACCCCAAATACCTCCACATATAGTGGACCCAGAAGAAGCAGGACAGGTGTTGCATGGGCTTCGATTTCTCTTGCTCGCTAGGTGATGGTTGAAGGATCGCTGGAGGATCTCACTTTTTCGCGTTCAATTCCGAGAGGCTCTTCTCACCCCTCAGATACGGCTGAGTTGATAGGCGGATTCTGCCCCTAGCAATGTCGTTAAGACGTAAAAGCATATCCAAGGAGCTCTAACGCGAGCCGGGCGATAGCTGTATATCGCTGTCGCACTTCCGCTTTTCGTCATAAGCCTTCGTAGGGTTGTTCGGACATTGGGAGCCTGGAAAGACGTGAGATTGCCATTTCATCCATCCGTCTGAGGTGGCTACCTCGCAGATTCCATCAATATCTTGCTCGTGTAGAATGCTAGGCTCGTTTCGATCCCAGCATAGCGTTAATGGCGCGAACCGACCATACCAGTTGCTCTTGAAATCCGGCTCCGGATGCCAGCGATGAAGTTGCTTTGCCAGCGCTTCGACGATATGGCGTATTTGCGTTGGGCAAGAAACCCATCACTCGTCCAAAGTAAAGCGTTGACTGGTCGAAGTGCCCCAGAAGACCCGCCATCTTTGCCAGAGTCGGTATAGCCGCGTATTTGGTTGAGGTGCGATTTCGCTAAGATCTGAGCCGATTGTGTGTGGCAGTGGCTCATACCCGAAGAGAAGACAGAGAGGGTAGTGTTGAAGGACTTGTGACAAGTACCTGCCGTGAGACGGACGAGGGTGACTCGAGGCTGAGATCTCAGGGAGAAAGGGGTAGAGATGTAGGTGTAGAAACTCTGCAAAGAAACCTCCAGAGCTGTAAACCCAGGTATGGAAGATGGTTCCAGTATGTGGGAGCTTGTGCTTGAGACTTGAGGAGATGTATGATAGAAAGATATTGAGAAAAACAAGGGAGCATTTGTGGTGCTGTTTTCTATAGCTCCCGCCCCTTGCTAAGCGAGGCCACACGTGACTTCAAGTTTCGGCTTCCACGATCACCTTACGATCACCTCACCCCACCTACCTAGAAAGAAAAGAGTACTTAACATTTGAAAGCACTGCTGTCAAAGACACTCAAGGCGTTTGCAACCGAACTGAGAGGGCGATATCTCTCACACTGTTTCCTGGACCTTACCAGCAATTGCTGTGGCCGCCACAGAACCTCAGCCAGTTGGATATCGTTTGCCTTCAACTTCAAGCGGAGGAGTACAGCGATTTGAGCTATTGAGGGCTTCAAGATAGTGAGATCAACTTCAGGCCCATGAGTTTGAGTTCTTCTGACGCTTCTATTGCAGATTCCCCGGCAGCTTTGCAAGCGCACGACCCTTCGTACGCCTCTTCAACTGTGATAGATTCAGGAGCCCTATAGCAGTGTGCCCACCACATGTCGCTGTCTATGATAGACTTGTTCTGCAGCAGTTGAAGCACAAGTATATGAGCCTTCGGAATCTCTTGCAGCTTAGCGAAGACAGGGATCATCCGATACTCAAACGTTGATGCGGGCTGTGGAGTTGAGGAGGAGAGCACATAAGGCAGGCTCGCAATAATTCTTCAACTTCGAATTGGTGAGTCCGGAAAGATTTGCCTCAGTACTATTGCTGCGGAGGGTGAACATATTTCTGTGAAGCTGATAAGTCTTAGAGAGGACAGGTCCCAATTCTGAACATCCAGTAGAAGTATAAGGAAAGAGTAAGCTTATATAGTATTCTCACCGGCGTCCAATATGATTAGCGGACCTTGTAGCAATCAGTCGTAAGGCAGAGCAATCGAGCTGTTATCAGCCGAGGTTAGCAGTCATTCGATATTTTTTAAGCGTGCTGGCTTGGTACTGATTTCCTGGAGGTGACTCTTTATCACAAGACGAAGTCCAACTATAGCATCTTCCCCATCTATACCGCTTTTGCTGTCACATGTACTCAGAAGACGTATTTCTCTTTCATGTTTTCTTCTCATTGCTGGCTGACCCCGTGGCTGGTAGATCAGCAGATCGAGCCACATGGCCGTGGTCTGCGTGTCTTTGCTATAGCTGTGAATCTCACCATAGCACAGTCCCCTATAGCACAGTCTCCTAGCACTTGTTACACGGCTTGAACATAGACAGCTCTGTACTCTTTCTCCTAGGTGTTCCTGGTCAGTGTGGTAAGCTAGAGAGGTTCCATGCTCTCTTGGATCTTGAGGAAGGCTCGCAAGACTGTGGTGGAGTTAGTGAGCCTATACTGTAGCTCAAGTCAACTTTCAATGCGTCAAAACGGATCCCATCTGTGACTCCAGCAGGGAATAGACACTTGTATAGAGAAAGGAAGTGCTATAATATACGAAAGGCGGACCATAGGTGCAAAATCTTTAACCAAAGTATGGTAGATAGAACATATCCTAGAGAAAGTTATCTAGTCCGGGTTTGAGAAACTTGTAGGTAATTAACCTCACTAGCCACTCGTATCCACTGTTTTCATTTGAGATATTCTCTCGGAGTGTCATTCTGTTCAATTAGCGAGGTTTTCGGCTGTGGAGAAATAGAAGGGCCGGCGAGCCTATTCCCAGCACCGTCACTCACTTGACTTTTCTGTATGAGGAATTCGTCAATCATCAACAACAAGTGACACAAGGCTGAAGTGATATTCAATTAACTTATTTAACAACCTCCTAGTAGTTGTGAACATTCAGCTGTAATTATTGGCCTTTATCAAAGAAGTAATTAGACACAACAACTATACTCCCTGATCCATCTACAAGGACTCGAGAAAAGTTAGGTATTGGAGAATTGAGTATCTGAAAGGTTCGTACTTCTTGCGTCAATAAGGGAATGAATTTTATGGAGGATGAGTGAACGATCCCCAATTCTCTGCGCCTGCACGTATTCTTCCGCCAGCCCCTTGCTGTGGTGTAGAAATTTGTTGTGGCGGCCCAAGACCTGCAACTGTAGTATTTCCAAGATCTTGCCTCGCTTCAGTATTCTCAATATTATCTGTCGCGCCTTCCAAAGCGATGTACGGTGCTCGAATGGAGTGTGGAGTCGATTGGATGACGCTGGGGAAAGCTCTTGCATTGGGCTCACAAGAAGCCGACCAAGGATATACCGGCGACGAGATAGATGTAGCACGGGTTGGCTGATGAGATTGGATCATTGGGTAGGTCACCGAGGATTGGTGAAGACGCTGCGTGCTGTCAAGGGTGGTGTGTGCTGAATTGAAAGAGCTAGGAGACTCAAAAGCAGTAGACTGTGCTCGCTAAAGCTAGGAGTCTGATGCTACGTATGAATGCGATTGGGTTCTCGAAGGCTCTGCGCTTGGTGGCGAGTAACCGGCCATACCGAGTAATGACGATCTCGTATAAGATTGCCCGCGTTGGTGCAGGAGAGCAGGACTGGTATGCCTTGCAAGAGTGACTCGTGTGTGTAAGCTTGAGTGCCTTGTATGGCCGGCGCATGTGAATGCTGCAGAGGGCTGTAAGGCCAACGACCCAGCTCGTATGCGACTGCGTGGATGTGTTGATGTACTATCGATAGTCGGAAAGCCCTGGAATTGAGCGTACGGAGTGCTCGCATTGGGGGTGTGGAGATGGGGTATGAGTGAGCCCGTATATTTGGTTCGTTCGTCTGCGGAAGGAACTGGTGGAAGACTTTGCGAGCCCAGCACTGAGCCTGGTGTCCATAACGGCTCGCTGTAGGCGGAAGGGACGCTGGTTGACGAGGTCTCTTCGCTGATGGCTCGCGAATGCCCGAAGTCAGGAGCACTATTGGTGTCACGCATACTTTCCGCAAACCCGTACGGTGGCTGCGTTGTTGAAACGATGTCCGGTTGGCGTGGTGTAGAAATAGCTGAAAAGAGTGTACTCGTTCTATCAAATTCTTGAGGTACAGCACAAGTCTTCATCATCTGCTCTCGATCAGGAGCCGACAAGCGGTTGAGCTTGGCTCGACTATGGGTCTTTAGTAAGCCTTCCCTTGAGCCACAAGTTTGCTTACCGGTTCTGGAACCAGATCTGCACCTGCCGTGAGCTTAATCCAGGATTTTCTCGTGAGAGACGATCTCGTTGTGCAGCATCCGGATTGGGTTGACGGACAAACTCAGCCATTAAAAAACGTGTTTGGTTGTGTGTCAGCCTTGATTGTCACTTTTAGCGATAGCAACTGACAGCATAGGTTTCGATGCTGTACCTAACCTCTTCGTATTTCGCCGATGAGCCTGTCTGTCCATAGCAGTCTGGGGCGAATTTTCAGCCAGCAGTATCCTCCAAGCCCGAAGTGAACATTTCTTCGTCCTCATCTCCTGACTCTGACTCGTCTTGCTTCTGCAGCGACATTACAAGCCCTTCTCGCGTGCTGCATGTCCTACTTGCGCAAGGCTGGCTTCGTCTGTTTGTCGGCCGTTCATCTGCGTTGCGCTTTTGCGCGTCCCCAAGTATTGATTTGCTTTGCGGCTCCATGGCCTTAGTGTTATCGCTACTGTTTGAAGTTGATGATATGTGTGGAGTTTCTGTGCATGGGGGCTTTGTCGACGACGTGAAATTCGTGGTGAGGTCGTGAAATGTAGATTTGTGTTTACATTGTTGAGAGGATCTCTCGATATTGCGGTGTGGTTACGCTCGCATCCAAAACTTCTTCGTCAAAAGAGATTTCGATAGCTGCTGATAACACAGCTAACCATGTGATATCCGCGGAATGTAGCATGGAGACGTTCGTGGGGCTTCAGCAAAGGTGTTCTTGTAGTGTATTCAAGTCAGAAGACCAGGCAGTCCAATTCACAACGGTGACTTTCACATTGGATGGCGTATATCACTCGCGACGCGATAGAGGTGTTAGCCACTACGGCTCAATTCAATTTGTAGATGGAGCATCAAATGCTTGTCGTGGCAAACGTACTGCCAAAGTTCGACACTTTAGATCCCAGAGTGTTTCTCGGGTGTGGTGGAGCCGAGCACGCTGAAGCGAATCCAGAGCCTGATTGAGAACGGAATGTGCTTTTGGCGGATTGTGAGTTTTGGAATATGTAACCTTGCCAAATCCGGGAATCTCATTGTGCATTGTGCAGCCCAGCATCGTTTAGTGCGATGCGTTTAGCTTAGCATTTATTGATGGAACATTGGATGGAAATAGCGGCGTTGAACGACCTGCGGCCGCATCCTAATAGAGAGATCGCTGTGCCAAGGCGAGAGCCTTCGCTTCTCCATGTATGTTGTCGCCTCCATAACCACGACCAAAATGATGAGACTAGCAGTGAGGAGATTGCAAAACCCAATTGGAGAAGAGACAAGAGTAGACAGAAGCCGATACTGAAACATAGAAGCGGACAACTATCAGTCAAAGCAGGAGAGAGGATCTAACACAACAACTATCATACTCTTGATGCTTGAGAAACGAATTGTAAGCTTAATCGAAACGGAGCTTGATTAAAAACAGAATAGCAGAAGCCTACTGTTGACATTGGTGGACATGAGAGAGATTCTGGGCCTATCCGGTGTGGCAGAAGCTACCCGCATCTGATACTGTGTTGATTGAAGCTGCAGTCAGCACACCAAGCCTTGAATTAGGAAGGCAAGGACAAGACGGTGTTTCAACAGTCAGTCCGCACTTGTGAAAAGGGTGTGCAGGCTGCCAATGTCAGTCCAGTAGGACACATGTAAGGCATGCATAGGATGGCCCGTGACCAACTTTGCCGCAGCTGATCGCCATCAGTAGCCACATGAAAGCGAAACATCTCAGGACTTGACAAGCCCACAGTGACTGCTACACCAACATAAAGACCAACCCCTCACCATTCACCTAGCGAGAAGAGCCGTACTTCTGAGCATCACTACACGTACGGCATGAAGCTGGATCCTAGCATTGCCAGTGAGCATCCGGTCCGTGGTGACATGGTCAGGATCTGCAAAGCAAAGATCAACATTAGTGGAGTGGTCTGAGCAAGAATAGCAGTGTGGTGGATGACACTAGCAATCTGTTGGTTAGAGCTCTCCGTAGTCCCAACGTCCCGTATCATAACCACCTTATTCAAGGCTGTGAATCTGCACAAGCTCTGTCGTCTCGGTGGTTCTTGGGATGATATTCAGCCGCTCCCCTCCCTTCCCTCTTTGGGCGAGGAAAACCCAGCTTGTGCGTTGCAAGGAAATACGCTCCAGCCATTGAGAACAGTACGGGGTTTTAGCAGAATTGTGACTAAGTATCGGTAGGACAAAAGTACATCTAGTCTTGGAACACCATATTGTGAGATGTTGGAGACGGATGTGGGTTGCTGGGCATGGACATCTGAGATTCCCGCCCGAATGCTGAACCCTTTTTGATAGCCATTTCACTTCACCGTGTCTAAAGAGACGAAACAGTGAAACCTCTGATGTGTCAGGCTTGTCGGTGAAATGCACTTGAAAACGTCAATAGCGTGCTGATAACCCGCTCTCAACGAAGCTGCAAAGTGAAACCCCGTCCGGTAGTGGGGGCGTATTGAGAAGGTTCTAGATGAAACTGCTGTCGGCGTTCGGTCTGGAGCTTGGGCGCCGGATAAAGGCTCCGGGCTTTGCATGTTTCGCAGCTGGCTAACAGTATACTCAAGCATCTTGCCGCATCACAGATCATGGTGGATCCGTTCTCATGATAACCGTGGGCGGCGAATATTATCTGCGGAAAATGTCTAAGGTACTGTAGCGTGATCACACTCTAGGCGCATATGGGGTGGCCGTGAGCCTTGTTGCCGAGCTGCTCTTCCGGCGGCTTTTTGAGCTGATCAAGTTACCTCCCCAGTAACAGCCCATCGAGATCCGAAAAACTTTGGACATGATCTTGGTGATTGACGGGAAGGCAGCATTGCGCTGAAGCAAACCTGAGACGCCGGCGTGAAACCTTTTGTTGGCCGATTGTGATCCTTAGGGAATGTTGAGCGAGCAAACAGTTGTAAGCCGAGCATCGCAAGTATGAGGCGTTGAGGGACGATGTTTAGGTTACCAACCTGCGATCAGCTCTTTTTGAAAGGTTATTGAAGTGAAAACTATCGAATTGGATCCTGGAGAAGGCATTCACATTTTACTAGTTCAACAAAGGTATATACTGAACTTCATACCCATTAATGAAGCAACAAGTTGGCTGTTTCGGTCGTATCAGTAAAGATCCTGAGGATTTCCCTCGAAAACGGTCATGCAGCAGTAAAGTAGCTAGCATGCGTTGGGGAGCAGATGTATTACACGAGATCAGAGGATCGTCATGCTCAGCGGCATGATGCTGTACATCCGTCTGAGGCTCACAATTCGAGAAGTGACAATGGACCAGAATGCTGTAAGATTCCGGTGATCGCGAATGTATCTCGCGCAGATTCGGCCAGTGAAGGATTTTGAAAATATCGAACAAGGTCAAAAAGCGGAGATGGCACCAGATAACTACGAGAACGGCCAATGACGAGAGTAACAAGACCAGAGGCTGCTGAAACGTGCTGTGAGGTTGACCTGACGTCGCCAATGATTTTGATTCTCGCTTCGGAGTTCATGACCCACTCTAGAAGAACGGCAGAACAATAATGGCTCTAGAAAGGCGCTGTGTCTGGGAAGAGAGGACACTGGGCTGATACCTCGCCATTCTTTGCCCAAGGCAAGTCAACCGTGGGGCATCGCGAATGCAGCTCGAGGTCCGCAATTGGTACTGTTGGAGAAACTATGTATTCCGTGATCAGTAGACTTGTGTCCATACAAATCCTATGCTACCTTACTCCGCAATGCTTCCCTGGGGTATCTCTGATGTAGATTCCGATAAAACAACGTTTTGCGCCGACTCCTGTGATTTCTTGTCCTTTTCCCGCGGCACAATGCCGTTGATTTCTAAGTTCAAAGCAACCACCTTGTTCATCTCATTGCTCTGCATACTGGTACTATTGGTCACGTCCTGATTTTCATCCTCTGGAACACCTTCTTCCTTGCTCTCTGTAGACATCGGGTTCTCGTCCTTGCTAGGCTCGAAAAGTGCTTGTAGATCTTGGCCATCATCGATTTTGTCGAGCATGTTGAGTCTGCTTTTCGAAGCTACCCGCAGTGTCCTCCATAACTTGCTTGCTCGCGCATCTGCGGCTTGCTTCTTCAACTCATCAGTTTGTGCCATGTCTATGTCAAAGTCGTCATCGGCAATCGGCCCTTTGAATGAGTCTATGGAGGGTATAGTATATCTATCAATGATCAGCTTCATTTCATAATAGTGTTGACCTAGCCGCACCTTTCAGGCTTCGCCAGTTGTCTAAACCCATCTTCGCTTCCTGTGTCTGAAAGGAAGTTGAGATATAAAGAGCCCATAGGTGTTGACCTTAGTCGCTTGTTCGTGTAGGCCCTTTGTGCGCCTTTCTGGGCTTCAGAGAAGTCCTCTGCCGGCACCGAAGCACGTTCAATCGGCAGGCAGCCTTCAGCTTTCCAATGGGTCCAATTTTTATCTCTTGTCAAAACAGTGTCTATCATCCGATAGTAGAATTTGCCTTCTGGTCCTTGTTGCAAGTACGCTGCAATGTCCGACTTCATCTGGATAGCCCATTGTATCTAGGGTCGCCATTAGCCGTCCCAATAGAGAGGATTTCTGAAACTTTGTGATGACCTACATCCGATTCGCTGAGGGTGTATGAGTACATGACTGACTTGTTCGTTTTGTCCTCGAGCTTCTTCTTGGCTTTTGGCGTGAGAGACAACAGAAAGTCCGTAAGTATCAATGCTTGGACAAGAATATGTCGGCGAAAAGCAAGGTCGCTAATCTAGACAGTGCAATCAGTGCTGTGCCAGAGGGTCGAAGATTATCAGCGTAGTCATACCTCGAGCTCGAATAGGTCTCGGCTAGTCAGATATTTAGGGTTGAAATTTGTTGATAGTTCACTGCCGTCGTCCCCACGTCTCCTCTTTGTGCCGCGTTTGCTCTCCTCCACTACCTTCGATGTTCCACGACCTTGTAACTCTTGATGTACAGATTGAAGCTTATGCATCGTCGAATGCAACCCTGACTTGAATCGCTGGAAGTTGGCTTCTTCGAACAAGCTTGTGGGGTTCGAGTAAGTTTCCTGAAGAGACCAAAAGACTGGGTATAGCTCGTCCATATCTGTTTGAGTGGCTTTTGCGTCGGTGTCGCCATCAACTGCGACCATCTTGCTTGAAGTATCGGCGTCATAGGAGCCGTTTTTTCCAATATCCTCAGTAACGCTAGCA
>JAABUJ010004917.1_pt1 | contig 13712 bp, 11 predicted proteins | sample 5559131 | NCBI WGS metagenome assembly JAABUJ01 (sample SAMN10711875, study PRJNA513366) | rock metagenome | isolation source: Antarctica rocks | place: Antarctica: Victoria Land, Mt New Zealand nord | collected 2016-01-07
CACGACGTTCGACACACCTACGCGACGCTGGCGTTGGACGAGGGCGTCGACCCCAAGACGCTGAGTGACCGCATCGGACACGCCAACACCTGGGTGACACTGCAGATCTATGGCCACCGGTCACACGGCAGGGATTCCCTCATGGCGCAGACGCTGGCCGACCTGATCCAATCAGCAGTGAGTCCTGACAGCCTTCGTGAGTCTCCCCCGGTCAGAAAGTCGGTCAGAAGGCACGCCGGCAACGCCTCCGCGACTTGCACGATCGTTGAGTCGACGGAGCCGTGACAGGGCGAGCGACATGCCGCTCCAAGTCGAACTTCAGCGCATGACCGCAGGTCAGCAACACAAGGCCCGGACCAACGGTCCGGCCTTCTGCTAATGACACTCTTGTAGCGGGGGCAGGATTTGAACCTGCGACCTCCGGGTTATGAGCCCGGCGAGCTACCGAGCTGCTCCACCCCGCGTCGGTATGGGTTGAGCCTACGGGAGCCGCGCTGCCAGACCAAATCCATCGCGTATGCCGGGTGTCCGCGGCCGTGTTGGCCATCCGGTCAGCGCGGCTGGCCCTCCGTGACGACCCGGCGGTGCAGCTCGACAGTCAGCGCATGGATCTGCCGGGTCAGGTCGGTGTTCGACTTCAGCTCGAGCTCGAGCTCGGACTCGACGAAGTCGTGGTCGGCCTTGGCCTGCTGGTAGGCCGCCTGTCGGTTCTGGCCGATCATGACGAAGGTCGACAGGAAGATCGCCTCGAGCGACACGATGAGCGTCAGGGTCGGCCACGGGCTGTGCTCGAACATGAGCATCCAGATCGCGAAGAGCACAGCGTGGAGGTAGACGAAGGGCATGGAGCCGGCGAACGCCGTGATCCGGTCTGCGATCCGCAGCTGAAGGCTCGAGGAGCGGTGCGCCTTGACCGCGGCGATAACGGGATGCTGCGGTGACGCGGTGGGGGTCGAGGTCGTCATGAGGCCCCAATATGCACCTGTCGTCCGAGGCGCACCATCACCAACACTGCCCGGCATACAAAAAACACGGCCGGGCGCTTGGCGGCGGGCAGAGCGGTACAGGGCGTTTGCCGTCCGAGCTCAGCCGCTCGCCGAGGGTGCCGGTGTGGGGGCGGCCCCAGGACTGCCCGGGGTCACGGTCGGAGTGCCGCCGGGGGTCAACGTCACCGAGCCACCGTTGGGCGACGCGGCAATCGCCGCCGCGATGGCAGCCTTGAGCCGGGCCTGGGCCTCGCCGTACTTGGTGAAGTCGCCCGCCTTGAGAGCGGCGTCGCCGTCGGTGAGCGCCTTCTGGGCGTCCGTGAGGGCCTGGGCCAGTGCCGGGTTGTTGGCCGTCCCGGCCGGCGGCGCCGGGGTCGTGGGTGTCCCGGGCGTCGTGGGGTTCGTCGGGGTGTTGTCCCCCGAGGTCGCCCCGGCGTTCCCGCCGAAGAGCGCGTCGAGCGCACCATCGAGGGTCGTCGCCCAGGCCAGCTTGTCCCCGAAGGCGGCGATCACCGCCCGGTTGAGCGGGTAGGCCGACGTGGTCTTGGCCTGCACGTAGATCGGCTCGACGTAGAGCAGCCCACCCCCCACGGGCAGGGTCAGGAGGTTGCCGAGGACAACGGTGGACCCGACCTGCCGCTGGAGGTTGAGGAACTGCGAGAGGGTCAGGCCACCTTCGGCCTGGACGACGCTGGACGACGAGATGTCGTTCTGCACCTGGCCGGGACCGCGCACGTTGCTGTCGCGGGGCAGCTCGAGCAGCCGCAGCTGCCCGTAGCCGGCGCGCCGCTCGCCCTTGGCCGATCCCGCGTTGGAGTCCACCGCGAGGAAGCCGGAGAGCACCTCACGGGTGCCGGTGGGCATGAACGACGTCGTCAGCGAGAAGGAGGGGTCCTTCTGGCCCGGCATCGCGATACTCAGGTAGTAGGGCGGCTGGTCGGTCGTCCGCACGTCCTTGGTCGGGTCGACCGGCACCTTCCAGAAGTCGTTGCCGCCGTAGAACGAGTCGGGGGTCGTCACGTGGTAGCGGGCGAGGATCTCGCGCTGCACCTTGAACAGGTCCTCCGGATAGCGCAGGTGGGACATCAGCGAGGCGCTGATGCTGGTGAGCGGCTCCACCGTGCCGGGGAAGGCGCCCGACCACGCCTTGAGCATCGGGTCGGTCTCGTCCCACGCGTAGAGGTGCACCGACCCGTCGAAGGCGTCCACGGTGGCCTTGACGGAGTTGCGCATGTAGTTGACCTGGCCGGCGTTGATCGCCTTCACCGAGGAACGCGTCTGCGTGACCGAGTCGGACGTCGCCGACTCCACCGAGGTGAGGCTCGAGTTCGGGTAGTCGGCAGTAGTCGTGTAGCCGTCGAGGATCCACTGCACCTTGCCGTCGACCACCGCGGGGTAGGCGTTGCCGTCGAGGGTCAGCCACGGCGCGACCCGCGCGACGCGTTCGCGCGGCGTGCGGTGGTCGAGCAGCCGCGAGTCGGGGTTCACCGCGTCCGAGAGCAGGAAGTTCGCCTCGCGGTACTTCAGGGCGTAGGCCATCTTGCGGGCGAGTGAGCCGATCTCGACCCCACCCTGGCCGGCATACGTGTTGTTGGCCTGCCCGGCCGCCGAGCTGTTGGGATAGTCGAACTCCCGCGCCCCGGAGCCGCTCGCTGCTCCGACGATCGAGTACTCCGGCGACTCCTCGCCGAAGTAGATCCGCGGCTCGAAGGTGCCCAGCTTCCCGGTCGAGGGGATGTTCTCCTCGAAGAAGACCGGCTTGCCGTCGACGTCCTTGCGGTTGCCGTAGGCGGCGACGAGACCGTAGCCGTGGGTGTAGACGGTGTGGTCGTTCAGCCAGTTGCGCTGACCTTCGGGCACTCCGTCGAGGTACAGCTCCCGGACGGCGATGACCGTGTCGCTGAGCTTGCCGTCGACGACGTAGCGGTCGACGTCGAGGGAGTCCGCGAAGCGGTAGTAGTTCTTGCCGGCCTGGAGCTGCTGGTAGGTCGGTGCGACGACGTTGGGGTCGATGATGCGGATGCCGGGGACGGTCGTCGTGTCGTTGCGCAGCTGGCCCTGGGTCGCCGTGGTGGCCGCGTTGTAGTTCGTGGTCTGGATGTTCGAGAGCCCGAACGCGTCGCGCGTGGCGGCGATGTTGTTGGCGAGGTAGGGCGCCTCGATCGACTTCTCGCTCGGCTTGACCTTGAGGGACTGGATGAGGGCCGGGAAGATGCCACCCACGATGATCGAGACGAGGACGAGGCCCACGACGCCGACGATCGGCAGTCGCCAGGACTTGGTCCAGATCACCGACAGGAACATCAGGGCGCACATCACCGAGGCGAGCGCCAGGATCGCCTTGGTGGGCAGCACTGCGTTGGCGTCGGTGTACTGGATGCCGGTCATGAGGTCGGTGCTCTTCGTCGTCAGCGAGTAGCGGTCGACCCAGTAGCTCGCGGCGCGGACGAGGACGATCGCCGCCAGGAGTGCCGAGAGGTGGAGCCGGGCCGCGGAGGTCGTGCGCCGGTTGCGGCCCTGGAACTGCAGGCCGCCGAAGACGTAGTGGGTGAATGCCGCGACAAGGGTGCCGATGATCAGCGCCATGCTGAGGTAGGCGATGACGAAGGTGAGCCACGGCAGCGTGAAGACAAAGAAACCGATGTCCATGTTGAACTGAGGATCCGTCTTGCCGAAGGGAACACCGTTGCGCCACAACAGCAACGTCTCCCACTGGGAGGACGCACCGAGGCCGGACAGGAACCCGACGACGAGCGGGACACCGAAGGTGCCGACCCGGCGAAGCGGCTCGATGGCCTCGCGGTAGCGCTCGAGGGCGTCCTGGTCGGGAGTGGTGGGTGCGTAGATCGGCCTCGTCCGGTAGGCGATGACGAGGCTCGACCCGACGATCGCCGCGGTGAGCAGTCCACCGACGATGCCGAGAAGGAGCTTGGCCCCGAGCTCGGTCATGAAGACCGAGCGGAACCCGACCGAGTCGAACCACAGGACCTCGGTCCAGAACTGGGCCACGATGGACAGGACGATGCCAATGCCGACGAGCACGAGGAGCGTGGGCACCAGCGGACCCCGCCGACGGGGCAGCCGGGTGCCTGCCCCCGCTCGTCCTGCGCCCGCGCCCCCGGGGGAGCCGGCCTCCTCGGCACCGAACCAGTCACTTTCACTCACTGTGTCGCCCGATCTGTCATCCGCACGCGTCGCGCAGTGTTGCAAATATACGTACAGGTGAACGCCTCGTCCGTCGGTCCGGTGCCGGCCCCCCACGTGCGGGTCGCCAATCGTTGCGGGACCGATGCACAGAAGACCGGTTGCTGAGGCACGTTGGTCACTGGAGGAGCACGCCCTGACGGACGCTGCACGGCATCCGGGAGGCTGCACGGCATGACGGGAGGCTGCACGGCATGCGGGAGGCTCACGGCATGACGGGAGGCTGCACGGCATACGGGAAGATGGCGGGGTGAGCTCCCCCGTGCGCCCGGTCTTCGACCCGCTGTCCGTCGCGGCCCTCGACACCGAGCGGCACGTCGCCGGCGGTGGCTGGGACCAGCCGCCGCGCCTCTTTGCCCTCGTGAGTACGGCGGACCTGCTCCGGCGGGAGCCTCAGCTGCGGGCCGGCATGAGCGGGTCGGATCTCGCGCCGGGCGCCCTGAGCGCCATCGAGCAGGAGGGGCTGCACACCTCGGTAGACCTCGAGGCCGTCCTGGGTCGCGTCGCCTGGCCGGACGACGTCGACGGTTGCGCGTTCGCCGTGGAACGGATGGTCGTCCCTCCGGATGCCGAGCGTGGACTGCCGGATGACCCGGACGCAGCGGTGAGCACCCTCGCGAACCACCCCGGCCGCAAGGACGTGCGGCTCCTCGTGGCGGTCCTGCGTGGCGGGGGCGCCATCTGCCTGCTGCGTCAGCGCGAGCACGACTGCGACGACGCCGTGGCCACCGGCCCGGACCTGGCGCCCGGGCTGGTCGCGGCACTTCAGGCGACCTTCGAGGAGTGAGCCGCAGTGGCGGTCCGGGCAGTTCCGGGTGCCCGGCCTCTCAGCATCCGGGCAATCCCACGGCGCCACCCTTGCCGATGCTCGTCACGGCCTTCTCGGCGTCGTCGAAGGTGGCGATCCTGACCACCTGCAGGCCGTCCGGCTCGTGGCCGCGGACCTCGTCGCAGTTGTCGGCCGGCGCCAGGAAGAACGTCGCCCCTCCTTGTTTGGCCCCGACCATCTTCTGGCGGATCCCGCCGATCGGGCCGACGTTGCCGGCGCTGTCGATGGTGCCGGTGCCGGCGATGTTCTTGCCGCCCGTCAGGGCGCCCTCGGTGAGCTTGTCGTAGATCCCCAGCGAGAACATCATCCCCGCCGAGGGTCCGCCGACGGCGCCGGCGTCGATCTTGACGGAGAACGGGAAGACGAAGTCGACCCCGAGCACGATCCCGAGGACCGTGCGGCCGTCCGGGGACCTCCCGGTGTTCGGGTGGAGAGTCAGCGGGGCGCCGTCGCGCTGGACGACGACGTCGACGGGTTGGCCGGGGGTGGCCTTCTGGATGGCGGCGCGGACGGAGTCCGCGCTGGTCACGGCCACACCGCCGACCGACGTGAGGACGTCGCCCACCTTGAGCACGTCTCCTGAGGCAGCGTCCTTGGCGACCTGCCCGACCCGGATCCGCTCCGGGACGGTGAACCCCACCTTGCGCAGCGCCACAGCGGCAGCCTCCTGCTGCGAGTCGACCATCTCCGCCTGGTTCTCGGCCTGGACCTCCTGCGCCGTCTGTTGGGGCGGGAACAGGGCGTCGACGGGATAGACGTCCTCGGTCGGGTCGACCAGGGCGCCGAGGACGTCCCACACGTTGACGGGAAAGCCGGGCCCGCCGTTGACGCGGACCGTCGTGAAGTCCAGGGCCCCGGTCGTCGGATAGGTCTGCTGGCCGTTGATGACGATGAGGTCGCCGGGCTGCCCGTCCTTGTGCTTCTCCTGGCCGAGGACGTTGGAGACCGGGCCCGGCATCATGATGGCGTAAGGCAGGTGGACGAGGTTGCCGACTGCGCCGAGGAGCAGGCCACAGAACACCGCGACGACCCCGCCGACCGCCCGGCGCGAGGGCCGTCGGCCGCCCGGCGGACCCGCTGGCTCGGGCGGCCCGTCGGTGAGCGTGTCGCTGGTCTGCGCCGGGGCGGACGGTGCACCCGGGGACACCGGGCCGGAGTCCTGCGAGTGCGACGTCGCCCGACGGCCGGGCCAGTTCACGGCAGACCCACCCACTCGTCGGAGCCGTCGGTGAAGACCTGGTGCTTCCAGATCGGCACCGTGGCCTTGAACCCGTCAATGAGCGCCCGGCACACCTCGAACGCCTCGGCCCGGTGCTCCGCGCTGACGGCGGCGACGACGGCGACGTCGCCGACGGCTAGGTGTCCGACCCGGTGGACGACGGCCAGCCGCACCGCACGACCTTCACCCGCCAAGGTGGCCGCCAGGTCGGTCGCGACCTGCGCAGCACTCGGGTGGCAGGTGTAGTCGAGCACCTCGACACCAGTGCCGTGGTCGTGGTCGCGCACGTAGCCGATGAACGTCACCACGGCGCCTGCCCGAGAGTCCCGCACGGCCTCGACGAGCTCGTCCACGGACAGCGTCGAGTCACGGATCTCGGCGAGGACGACCTCGGTGGGGCTGCTCATCGGCACCTTCTCATCTTCGCGGTCATGGGCGTCGGGGCCGCCAACGCACGCCGGACATCTCTGCACGCTCCGGCGCCACGGCGATCACCTCTCGGATCGGTGAGCCGCTGCGTGCCGTCGAGGCAGGAAGCACTCCGGTGATCCGGGAGCCGCACGTGCTGCCGGCCTCGGCGACGGCCACGGTCAGGCACCCGCGGCGTGGCCGGGACCTCGGTTCCGGGGAACTCACCGGGACCTCCTTCGGTTGTCTAGGAAGAACATCCTCTCAGGAGGCAAGGAGCCACACATGTCCGACCGCCCCAGCGCCCCAGATGACCGTCCGGACGAGCCGTCCGGGCCGTCCCAGCCGTCCCAGCCGCACGACCCCCGCGAAGGGCTGGACGACGGCAGGCCCGGCGAGCAGGGGTCGGGCGGGTCGGGTGACGGGCCGTCCGGGGAGCAGGAGCAGGAGCAAGTCGAGAACATGCCCACCGCCGACGGGTGGTCCGGCGCCGTCGACACTCCGTCCGCGGACACTCCTTCCGGCGAGACACCGTCCGCGGAGACACCTTCGGGCGACACGCCGTCCACGGAGACCCCGTCCGGCGCCCCCCGGATGGGGTTCGGCTCCACCCTCGGGCAGGGTCCCCAGGACCGACCCACCGGCGAGGAGGCTGATGATCGGGGGATCCCCGACATCGGCGCCATGCTGCAGCAGCTGCTCGGCGGGGGCCCGGGGGGTTCCACCCCCGACCTCGGCGAGCTGGTCCGGCAGCTCGGAGGCGGGGGCCGGGGCCAGCTGCCCGACCTCGAGGAGATCATCCGCCAGCTCGGGGGGTCCGGTGGCGGGCTGCCGGACCTAGGTGAGCTGATGCGCCGCTTCGGCGGTGCCGGCGGTGCTGGCGGTGCCGGCGGTGCCGGCGGTGCCGGCGGCGACCCCCTGGCGCAGATCCTCAAGGGCATGGGTGTCGACCCCAAGGACTCCGGACTGCTGGCGATGCTCCAGGGTCAGATCGCCCAGATGTTCGCCCCGCAGACCACCGAGTCGCGCCAGCAGATGGCGACCGAGGTCGCCCGCAAGACCGTGGCCGGGACCAACGCCGATCCGACGGTGACCGCCGCACAACAGCGCGAGGTGACCGAGGCGGTGCAGGTCGCCCAGCTGTGGGTCGAACCGGTGACCACGCTCGACGCCCCGACCGGATCCGGGCTGGCGTGGAGCCGGGCCGAGTGGGTGGAGGCGACGATGCCCACGTGGCACAACCTCGTCGAACCGGTCTCGACCGGGGTCACGAACGCCGTCACCGAGGCACTGAAGGGGCAGATGGGCAAGCTCGGGGTCGAGGGGCTGGCCGAGTCGGTGCCCGGGGCGGCCGGCCTCGACCTCGGCGCCCTCCTCGCCCAGATGAGGCCGGCGCTCGAGCAGCTGGCCGGCTCGATGTTCTCGGCGCAGCTCGGCCACGGGGTCGGTGCACTCGCCGGCGACCTGCTCAGCGGCACCGAGGTGGGCCTGCCCCTGCTCGGCACGGAGGACATCGCCCTGCTTCCCACGAACATCACCGCGTTCACCGAGGGCCTGGGGCTCGAGGAGTCTGAGGTGCGCCTGTACCTGGCGGTGCGTGAGGCGGCCCGTGCCCGGCTCTTCGCCCGGGTGCCGTGGCTCGGCCCGCAGCTCGAGGCCGCCGTGCGGGACTACGCCCGCAACATCAACATCGACACGGAAGCCATCGAGGAGCAGGTCCGCTCCATCGACGTCCAGAACCCGGCGGCGATCCAGGAGGCCCTCCAGAACAAGCTCTTCTCGCCCACGCCGACAGCGGCCCAACAGGCCGCACTGGGGCGTCTCGAGACGTCCCTCGCGCTCGTCGAGGGATGGGTCGACCTGGTCACCGAGCAGGCCACGGCCGACCACCTGCCGCACGCCGAAGCGCTCGGCGAGGCGGTCCGTCGGCGTCGGGCCGGGGGCCCCGCGAGCAAGACCTTCAGCGGGCTGGTCGGCCTCGAGCTGCGACCGCGCCGGCTCAAGGACGCGAAGAACCTCTGGGCGGCCCTCGAGAACGCCGGCGGAAAGGAGTTCCGGGACGCCCCCTGGGCCCACCCCGACATCGCCCCCACCGGCGCCGACCTCGACGACCCGCTCGGTTATGTCGAGCAGCGCAAGGGCGCCGGCTCGACCGACGACGTCGACTCCGCCCTTGACGCCCTTCTCGGCGGCGGAGACGCGCCCCGGGACGACGCACCCCGGGACCAAGGACCCGAGGACGAGGGACCGGACGGAGCCGCGGGCACGGCGCCACGTGACTGAGGCTGGCGCGCCGAGCGGCAGGTCAAGGCACCCGGCATACGGGTTGCTGCACGCGGACGCCGTCCAGCTGCTGCGCGGCCTGGGCGCTCAGGGCCCGCAGCAGGATCTCCTGCGCCAGGAGATGCTCCACCACCTTGCCGCGCGCCCGGACGCCATGGCCAGGACCGGGCCGCCGGCGCACTTCACCGCCAGCTGCTTCGTCCTCGACCCCTCCCTGGAGCGGGTCCTGCTGACGCACCATCGCAGGGCGCAGAAGTGGTGGCAGCTCGGCGGCCACCTCGAGGCGGAGGACCGCTGCGTGCGGGCCGGCGCCGCTCGCGAGGCCCAGGAGGAGTCGGGGATGAGCGGCTTGAAACTGTCGCAGCGTGCGATTCACCTTGACCGGCACCGGCTCGTCGGGTCGTTCGGCCGGTGCGAGGAGCACCTCGACATCCGGTATGCCGCCCTCGCGCCGGACGGTGCCCTGCCGCGGGTCAGCGAGGAGTCGCTCGAGGTGCGGTGGTGGCCGGTCGACGCCCTCCCGGAGGGGACTCGTGACGAGCTCGTGGGCCCGGTCGAGCTGGCTCGCCGGGCCCTGTCAGCGCCGGCCGGCACCGGCTGACCCGCTTTGGGCCGCGCGGCTCAGAAGAGCCGGGCAGCCCCGGGGTCGTCCCCCGCCATGACCACCGGTACCTGCCCCTCATCGGCGGGCAGCGACTCGACTTTCGAGGCGGCAACTCCGACACCCTGCCCCACCTCCTCCGGAGCGTCGAGCCCGCCGCCGGAGATGTCGTCGTTCTCGGCGATGTCCAGCCCGGCGACGGCGGCGACCCCCTCGAGGTAGCCGCGAGCGCGCTCGACCCGGGGATAGCCCCGGAGCAGCCGCCAGAACTCGTGGTCGTGGGCCGGTTGGAGCAGGTGGGCCAGCTCGTGGAGGACGACGTAGTCGAGGACGTATCCGGGCATCCCTTTGAGCCGGTCGGAGATTCGGATCGTCGCGTCGGCCGGCGTGCACGAGCCCCAGCGCGTGTGCTGGTTCGAGACCCAGCGCACCGAGGCGGGTTTTGCGAGCCCGCCGAGATAGCGCGACGAGAGGTCTGCCGCCCGGCCGGAGAGCTCCCCGTCGCTGGGCCGGCGGCGTCGGTCGCCCTCGGCGAGCCTGCCGAGCATCGTATCGACCCAGTGCCGCTCTTCCGCCTTGGTGAAGCGTGCCGGGATGAGGACGATGGTGCGCGCGCCCTCGCGGTAGGCGCTCACGGTGCGCCGGCGACGCCGACTGCGCCGCACCTCCACCTCGCCCTTGCCGCGATCGGCCATGATGGGAGGTTACGACGATTTGCGGCGCGCTGCGCGAGCCGCGCTCACCGCTCGCCAGGACGGGAGCGGAGCACGCCGGTCGGCAGGGCGCGCGGGTCGTTGCGAGCACCTTTGGCGCCGGCATCCGCACGCTCACGAATGCGGGTGATGGTGCTCAGCCTGGTCTAGGGTGACAGGAGTTCTGCGCCGTACACCGTGGGCGCGACAGACAAGGAGAGACTTCGATGGCTGAGAAGAAGGCTGCCGTGGAAACCGGCGAGACCTACCAGGGCGAGTTCTACTGCGTGAAGTGCAAGGCGAAGCGCGAGGCCGAGGGCAAGGTCGTCGTCAGCGAGAACGGCCGCCGCATGGCCAAGGGCAAGTGCCCGGTCTGCGGCACGAACCTCAACCGTATTCTCGGCAAGGCCTGAGACCAGGCTTGCGGTAGGGGCGGGGCTGCCAACGCGGTCCCGCCCTTCGCCATGGCTGCCCAGTTCGGCCCGAGCCGCCCGAGCCGCTGACGCAGGTACGCGGGCCACGCCACTGCGGCGGCCCTGTGGATTGCCCAGACCTGCCGCGGTTTGTGTGACACATTCGGTCGGTCAGCCCAGGAGGTCCGACGATGGCATTCCGCCCGCGGCTCAAGCCGTACTTCCGTCCACTGCGGCGCGGGCCCGACAGCGTCCAGCTTGGCGTCAGCGGTGAGTCCGGTGGTGTGGTCATCACCGGCCTGACACCGGCTGACATCGCCCTCCTCGACCGGCTCGACGGGTCGTCCACCGAACGGGACCTGTATGCCGTGGCAGCCGGCTGCGGGGTCGCCCGCCGGCGTGCCGACGAGCTCCTCACGCTGCTCCTCGAGCACCATCTCCTCGCGACCGAGCGACTCGACCGGGCGGACCTCGGGCAGCTCGGACCGAGCGTGATCGACGTACTCCGCGACGACGCGGAGACGCTCGGCATTTTTCGCGACGTCCCGCGCGACCCGTTCGCCCACATTCTTGAGCGGGCTCGGCGGCACGTCCTCGTCTCCGGTTCCGGGCACCTGCCGTGGTCCATCGCGGCCCTGCTGCGCACGGGCGGCGTGGGCCGCGTCGACCTCGGCAGCTGGGCGGTCGACGCAGTGGACCACGAGCTGCGGGACGAGGGACGCCGGCCCCTACCCGACCTCGTCGTCCTCGTCGGCGAGGGCGCGGTCGATCCCTCCCACGGTGACCCGTGGCGACGTCGCGACGTCCCGCAGCTGCCGGTCGTCAGCGACGGGCAACGCATTGTTGTCGGGCCGCTCGTCGGTCCAGCCGCCGACCTGCCGTGTCTGCGCTGCCTCGAGATGTCGCGGGCCGACCGAGACGCCGCCTGGCCGGCGGTGATGGCCCAGCTCGCACCGCACGCCGGGGCCGGCGAGATCCGCAGCGAGAGCACCCTCGTCTCCATCGCCGCGGGCGTGGTCGGCATGGTGGTTCATGCGTTCCTCGCCGGTGGGCCGGTGCCGGCAGGCGTCTCGATCGAGGTGACGATGCCGTGGCCGCGGCTCGACCACCGCCGCTGGCGTCGACACCCCCGGTGTCCCGGTCACGCGGCGCCACGCCCAGCGCGGCGACCCGCCAACGGCAGGGAGGGGCCACGGGAGACAATGACAGGGTGAGTGACCTTCCGCGCAACGCCGTGACGCGAGCCGCCAAGCTCGCCACGCTGCCCCTGGGCTTCGCCGGTCGCACGGCCCTGGGGCTCGGCAAACGCGTGGGAGGCAGGCCGGCCGAGGCCGTGGCCGCCGAGCTGCAAGCCCGCACGGCCGAGCAGCTCTTCAGGGTCCTCGGCGAGCTCAAGGGAGGTGCCATGAAGTTCGGGCAGGCGCTCTCGATCTTCGAGTCGGCCCTTCCGGAGGAGATGGCGGCGCCCTACCGCGCCATGCTCACCAAACTCCAGGACAGCGCTCCGCCGCTGCCGGCGCGGGTCGTCCACGAGGTGCTCGCCCGCGAGATCGGCGTCCGTTGGCGGCGCAGCTTCCGGGAGTTCTCCGACGAGCCGGTGGCCGCCGCCTCCATCGGCCAGGTGCACCGCGGCACCTGGAAGGACGGACGCGACGTCGCGGTCAAGATCCAGTACCCCGGAGCCGGCCCGGCCCTGCTCAGCGACATCAACCAGATCTCCCGGGTCGCGCGGGTGGCGACGGTCTGGATCCCGGGGATCGAGATCAAGCCCATCCTCGACGAGCTGCGCGAGCGGGTGTCCGAGGAGCTGGACTACCGCCTGGAGGCGGAATCGCAGGAGGCGTTCGCCGTCGGGTTCGACGGCGACCCCCACTTCCTCATCCCCCACGTCGTGAAAGGCACCGAGCACGTCATCGTCAGTGAGTGGGTGGACGGTGAGCCACTGTCCAGGGTCATCGCCAACGGGACGAGGGCCCGGCGTGACGCGGCGGCACAGCGTTACATGGAGTTCCTGCTCGTCGGACCCGGCCGCGTCGGAATCCTGCACGCCGACCCCCATCCGGGCAACTTCAAGATGCTGTCCGATGGGCGGCTCGCCGTCCTCGACTTCGGCGCGGTCAACCGGCTGCCGCACGGACTCCCCCGCGAGATGGGCACGTTCCTCAGTCTGGCCCTCGAGGGCGACGCCCCCGGCACACTCCAGGGGTTGCGGGAGACCGGCTTCGTCAGGGCGTCGATGGGCATCGACGCCGACCGGCTGCTGGAGTATCTCGAGCCGTTCGTCGGCCCTTTGCGCACCGACACGTTCACCTTCACGCGGCCGTGGCTGCGTGACGTGTTCGCCCACATCAACGACCCTCGCCGGCCCAACTACGCCGTGGGGATGAAGCTCAACCTCCCGCCTGAGTACCTTCTGATCCACCGAGTCTGGCTCGGCGGCATCGGCGTCCTCTGCCAGATCAACGGCCAGGTCCGGGCCCGCGAGACCGTCGCTGTTCACCTGCCCGGCGCCGACCTGCCGCCGGTCGGCACGACCGGCTGACCCGGCGGCCCGGCATACCGGCTCGCCCGGGGGCCCGGCATACCGGCTCGAGCGCAGATCGGCGGCACGGATGCCGGCCGTGGCGGCTCACCACCAGGCGGAGTCGAGCTTGCCCTCGATGCTGCGCAGGTGTGTCCGGCTGCACCGTCGCGGGTTCAGACCGTCCGGCTCCGGCCGCCGCACCGGGGAAGCCTGACCACGTCAGGGTGTGGTGAGGTTTCCCCAACGACTTTCCGGACCCCACACCTGCTGGGTGCCTGCCCTGCCACGGCCCGACACGTGTCGAGGTGTTGGGGTCAGGCCTGGCGGGCGGCCGCCTTGGCGTCCTTCTTGAAGGCGCGCACCTTCTCCAACGACTCGGCGTCGACGACGTCGGCGACCGAGCGGTAGGAACCGGGCTCGGCGTAGGGGCCGATCGCGTCGGCCCAGCCCTCGGGCCGCACGCCGAGCTGCTTGCCGAGGAGAGCCGCGAAGATCCTGGCCTTCTGCCCACCGAATCCCGGCAGCGCCTCGAGCCGGGCGAGCAGGTCTGCGC
>JAABUJ010004918.1_pt1 | contig 13711 bp, 13 predicted proteins | sample 5559131 | NCBI WGS metagenome assembly JAABUJ01 (sample SAMN10711875, study PRJNA513366) | rock metagenome | isolation source: Antarctica rocks | place: Antarctica: Victoria Land, Mt New Zealand nord | collected 2016-01-07
CGCGGCCAGGAGCAGTCGGAGGAGGACAAAGCGTACAATCGGGCCTTCGCGCGGGAGCGCATCATCGTCGAGCATGGCATCCGACGGGTGCGCCGCTACGAATGCCTGAGCCAGGCGGACCGGCACGACCGGGCCAAGCACACGGAGCGTACGCGCGCCATGGTTGGTCTGGTCAACCGCCGCCTCGACCGCCAACAGCGGTACCGGGCGGCCTAATCGGAATGACGGGGAGGGGGCCATGCGTCTCAACTCCTATTGCAAAGATGAACTATTGGGCTGGTGCAAACCACGGCGGTTATGGCCTTACTCTTCTGGTCCCTGGAATCGATCACGCCGGGAGAAGCGGCTATCCTGCTCTTCACCAATCCTCTCTGGGTCGCGCTCCTGGCGCCGCTTGTCCTCGCCGAACGGGTGCGGGCGCGCGGTCTCGCGGGGGTGGGCGTGGGGATCGGCGGCGTGATCCTGGCTGCGGGGGCGCTGGAGGGCGCGGCGGTTCTCCCGGGCGAGGCCCGCGCCCTAGCCGCGTCACTGGCCTGGGCCGGGGCGACCCTGCTCACCAAACGATGCGCCTCTGCCGTGAACACCTGGTGGCTCACTTGTGTGCAGATGCTAGCGGGAGCGGTCGCGCTGCTGGTGATCGCCCGGCTTGTGGGCCAGGCCTGGCCCGCGCGGCTCTCGCTGGCGCAGTGGGCCTGGTTCCTCTGGCTCGCCATCCCCGCCTCCAGCGGTGCGTTTGGCCTCTGGTTCCTGGCCCTGCGCTGGGGGGGAGCGGCGCGAACGAGCGCCTATCTGTTCCTGGTGCCGTTGTTCACCGTGCTGCTGGCGCACCTGATCCTCGGCGATCCCGTGACAAACGCGCAGATGGCCGGCGGCGTGCTCATCGGGGCCGGGGTGTATCTGGTGAACAGTGGCCCGCGCGACAGCCGGCCGCGGACCTCATAGTAGGCGCCGCTGCGAAATGGAATCGAGGTGCCGACGCCTGTAGGTACTCCTTACTAAAACCACAACAACGGTATGCGATTCGTAGATGTGATGACCAACAAACAGCATGTGCCAGGGCTGGCGCCGCGTCAGCATAGCTATGTCGCAACGGCGCCTACTAGTGGGTCACGCTACAAATAAAGCGGGAATGCCCCGCCTGCCAGACAGGCGTGACGGGACCTATGAAAAACCCGCATCAAATGCGGCATGACCCACTAGTAGGCGCCGTTGCGATTTGAAAAATGCCCGAAATAGGGTACTGGTGAACGGACACGCCATGATTGGCCCTGATCCGTGGCCTGGCCCTGCTGCACGACACCCAGCGCCAGAACCACGGCGCGTACCGCTCCCATCGCAAGCGTATCCTCCGCCGTCTCCTCGACACGTCGTGACGACCTACCGTTGTCGTATTCACCATGAGCCCCAAAGGAAGAGTAGCCGCCGCTTGCCGCGCCGCGCATCGAGCGCGACCATTGTCCCATCCAGCCCCGGCAACGTCACATCCGGCAGCCGATCGCCCACTCCTATCGCCATCTCTCGCTACCTCCTGACGCGACCTCTGCCTTGTCTTGGCCGCCGCCTATGCCGTCTCCTGTTCCTTGTCACGCCCACGCTCGATCTCCTGCCCCTCGCGGCGTGCCCGCGCCCACGTCACCGGCAGGTCATGGATGTCCCCGCTCCGCTCCACGGTCGCCAGTCGGTCGAGGGCTGCCACGATGATGCGCCGCTGCAACGCACGGTGGAAGGGGACCCCGAAGTGGTGGCCCATCATGAAGGGCACGAAGACCGCGCGCGGCGGCTTGCTGTGGTCCGTGATATCGCGGGCCACCGTGACCGACACCGTGGGGATGCCCCGTTGTTCTAAAGCGCGCTGCACGAGCGCGACAGACTGATGTCAGAGTGGTCAGGCCGGCGCCAGGAGGGCGATATCCGCCCCTTCGGCGACCACGGCGTCGGCGATGTCCTCGGCCAGGGTGCGCTCCAGGCGCTCCGGATCCATATTGTAGCCAATGAACGAGATGACGTGGGGCGTCAGCCCCCCGATCACGCCCTCTGCCGCTAGTTCCTGCAGCCGCTCGATCGGAAAGATTACGTTGAGGTCGCGGTTCGCCCCGACGGTCGGGTACTTGATCTGGTGGATCTCCAGATCGGCCGGCGTCGCGCCGGACGGGACCAGGCGGAAGCTGTAGTCGCCGATGGGATGCGCCACGTCGAAGGGCAGCGTTCCCCTGGGCTGCACGCCGGCCGAACTCACGAAGGCCAGGCGCGCGGCGGAGAGCGGCTTGTCGAGCCGCGCCAGCGGGACCGTATCCCGCGTGTCGATCATGACGCCCGGGTAGCGCTCGTCGATCGTCGCCCAGAGGCCGGGGCGCAATTGCCCCCGCACGGTGGCGTTAGAGGTTTCCGTCATGGATCCACTCTCCTGACTGCTTGACGAGGTAGAAGTGTAGGTCGAAGAACAGGTGGGCCAGCGTGGCCGGGTCTTTGGTCGCCAGGGTCTCGACGATGAACGCGCGGTCCGCCGGCGGCGCGTCGAGCAGCAACGTGAGCGCCTCGGCCCAGGCCTTGTCGATCTCGCGGCGGCCGGCCTCCTCGTTGCCGTCACCGAGGTGCAGGCGCACGAAGCGGATCAGCTTCTCCCGCTCACCGTGGGCCACGGCGTCGCGCGGATACGGCACGGACATCAACAGCCTCCTATGACACGACCGGTGCGCCGTGGTCCCCGATCACCGACAACCACGCTATAATGGGTATAGCAGATGATAGGCCATAGCAGCAGAGGGCCGGCCGGCGCTGGGGCGCGACTGTCGGTGCGGACCATGGCCTCGCCGCGGTCATAGCACGCGGGAGAGGAAGGAGGGCGCATGGCCTGGCGTGCCCGCGGTGATCGCCGCGACAGGATCTCGGGGAGGGCTGTCTCATGCCGGTCGATGAACGGGGCGATATCGAGGAGTTCCCGCTCAAGCGGTTCTTGAATGACAGGTCGGGACCCCGCGCTCGCTACAACCTGAGCTCGTCCGTCTGCGAGCCGCTGACCGTGAACGAGTTGTGCGCGCTGGAGGACGGGGCGGCGCGGGGGCTGAGCCACGTGTCACTGGGCTATCCCGGCCTGCACGGGTCCGCACCGCTGCGCGCGCTGATCGCGGAGCGCTACGACGGCCTGGGCGCGGACGACATCCTGGTCACGAGCGGGGCCGACGACGCGATCGCGCTCCTGCTCCTCTCCTCCGTCGCGCCGGGGGATCACGTCGTCGTGCATGCGCCGGGCTATCAGCCCTTCGCCGTCCTGGCCCGTTGGCGCGGGTGCGCCGTGAGCCGCTGGGACGCGCGCGAGGAGGCCGGCTGGGCGCTCGACCTTGATGAGTTGGCGGCCCTGCTCACGCCGCGCACCCGGTTGGTCGTGGTCATCCTGCCGCACAACCCGACCGGCTACATCATGCCGGCGGGGGACTTCGCGGACCTGCTGCGCCTGGCGGAGGAGCGCGGGATCACCGTGGTGAGTGACGAGATCTACGCCGGGCTGGCCGTCGACCCTGCCGCCGAGGTGGCGCCCGCCGCCACCCTCTCGCCGCGCGCCGTCTCCCTCGGCGGCCTGTCCAAGAGCTTCGGTCTGCCGGGGCTGCGCGTCGGCTGGATCGCTACGGCCGATCGGGCGCTCCTGGACAGGGCCAGGCGCGTGCGGATGCACGCGAACAGTTTCGCGAGCGCGCCGAGCGAGTACCTCGCGGCCATCGCGCTGCGCCACAGCGCGGCCATCCTCGCACGCAACAGGGCGATCGCACGCGACAACCTCGCCGCCGTCGCGGCGTTCATCGACGGCCACCGCGACCTACTGACGTGGCACGCGCCGCGCGCCGGCGTACTCGCCTTCCCGCGGCTGCATGGACCAGAGACGGCCGACGAGTTCTGCGCCGCCGTCCTGGCGGGCGCCGGCATTCTCCTGGCGCCGAGTTCGCTCTTCGGGTACGGCGATCGACACATCCGCATCGGCGTCGGGCTGCGGAATGTCCCCGACGCGCTGGCCGCGCTGGATCGGTATCTGCGGGCGGGCGATGCGGCCACGCGGTAACGCGATAGCGGGTGCTCGCGATCCCCGCGCTGTTATGGCGCGCCGCGCTGAGGGGCGACGGCCTGTCATGCGGTCACGGGCGGGAGATGGTATAACGACATGCGGGATAGCGTGTAGAGACGGTGGTGAGCGTGGAGATAGCGATGGAGCACGAAAACCCGGACAAGGATGACCCGCGGGGGGAGGTCCACGAGATGCCTTATCCGTTCGTCCCCCTCGTCCACGAGATGCCTTATCCGTTCGTCCCCCTCGTCCACGACCGCCTCCCCGACGAGGAGGCGATGACTCGCTCGCGAGTCTTCCTGGAGATCATGCGGGGCCGCCGCACGGTCCGCCAGTTTTCCGACGAACCGGTCCCGTTCGAGTTGATCGCCAACGCCGTGGCCGCCGCCGGCACGGCTCCCTCAGGCGCGCACCAGCAACCCTGGACCTTCGTCGTCGTCTCCGACCCAGATGCCAAGCGGCGCATCCGCGCGGCGGCCGAAGAGGAGGAGTGGGATAACTACCATCGGCGCATGTCCGAGGAGTGGAAGGCCGCGCTGCGCCGGCTGGGGACCGACTGGGTCAAGGCGCACCTCACGACCGCTCCCTACTTGATCGCCGTCTTCGAGCAGGCCTACGGCCTCGTCCCCAACGGCGCCGGTGGGGAGCGTCAGGTCAAGCACTACTACGCGGCCGAGTCCACGGGCATCGCGGTCGGGTTCTTGTTGGCCAGCCTGCGCCAGGCCGGGCTCGTCGCGCTCACGCACACGCCGAGCCCGATGGGGTTCCTGCGCGAGGCGCTGGGCCGGCCGCGCAATGAGCGGGCCTTCGTGCTCATCGCGGTCGGCCATCCCGCCCCCGACTGTCGGGTCCCCGACCTCCGGCGCAAAGACCTTGAGGAGATCTTGGTGCGCGTGTGAGGGCCCCTACGCTAGCCCGCGCGCCTTTTGGTGGTCTGGCCGCTGGCCTCGCTGAACCCTGTGACCATGCGCCGGTACTGGTCCACCTCCTTGACGGCGGCGCGGCCCTCCGCGCCGAGCGGGCCGAAGCGATCCTTGAGCGCCACCGTGGCGAAGAAGGCGCCGCGGTCGTACGGCACGAGCTGTTCGAGCGTGATGGCCGGCCGGTCCGGGCGCACACTCTGCGTGGTCTCCGCGGCCGTGACCCGTATCTCCGGTTCCCCCGCCGGTCGAGGTTCCCCTCCCATCGCCCGGCCATCGAGCGCCGCGAACACTTCCTCGTCTCCGGGCCGGTCGGCGACATCGTGCCCGGCATAGACCCAGCGAACCGTCTCCGGCTGGTCCACGACCACGATGGCCGGGATCGCGCTGCGCTCGTCGTCATTCCAGACACCGTAACGACGACTCAGGGCGCCCCGCGGGTCGCTCAACGCTATGCTGGTGGTAGGAGGGGCCAGGGTGGGTCCCATCCGGGCCTACCACGCGAGTGGTGCGGGGCGGACAGAGTCGCGGACATGGAGCGCATTGAGCATGGCGACGGGCGATAATCAATCGGTTCAGGCCGCGGGCGGACGGCTCGGCCCTACCGTGCTCGGCAAGTGGCGGAGGATCTCTTGACCACCCCCGTCGATCACGGCGCGGCGCCCACCTGCTGACGGCGACGACGGGGACGGGGACGGGGAAGAGACCGGGACCGGAAGCGCCCGGCGACATGGCGCTCCCCGTCCAGCCCGCGCTGGAGCGCTACCTGCGCCGGGCGCTCCTGCTGCTGCGCTGGGTCACGCTCGCGGTCCTGCTGGCGATCGTCGTCACACAGCCCTCCGTCGGCTACCGGCGGCTGCCCATGTGGGCGCTCGTAACGGTGTCGTTGGGATGTGCTGAGGTCAGAAGCCCTGTGCCGATCCGGCGTCGTCGTAGGCGCTTGACAGGGACAGCTATGCCGCGGCAAGGATGTGCGTGAGGTCGTCCCAGGCGCGGGCGAGACGCGGAGCCTGCGGGGCGCGTGGGTCGCCGGTCGGCTCGCCCAGCCGGTAGAAGCCATCACGCAGGTTGCGCATGAAGCCGTGGCCGTCGCACACCACCTGGGCGCAGTCGATTTGTTGGAAGCCGCGCATGTTCCGCGTGCGCCCCTTGAGGTGTTGGTGGTCGCGCTCGATCCCCTGTTGCTCCATCTTGCCCGTGATATGCTCCGCCTCCGGCACGACCGCCCGCAGCGCCGGCGGGTAGGTCGGGGCCTTGTCCGTCGTGACGCGCCGCGGCCGCACGTCGGCGTGGTCGATCGCCCGCTCGAAGAAGGTCGTCGCCGCCGCCGTGTCGCGCGTCTCGCTCAGGTAGACGTCGATCACCTGGCCGTGCTCGTCGATGGCCCGGTAGGCGTAGACCCAGCGGCCCGCCATCCTGATATAGGTCTCGTCGACGGCCCACCGAACACCGACACGGTGGCGATGGGCACGCGCCGCTTCTTTATAGAGCGGGGTGAAGCGCTGCACCCCGTCGACTATCGTTGATGCATCGACATGCACGCCCCGTTCGGCCAGCAGTTCCACCAGGTCGGCATACGGCAAACGAAACCGGAGATACCAGTGCACGGCGAGGCCGATGCTGTCATCCGGGAAACGGTAGCCACAGAAAGCCGAGGCCGAGCGGGGCGTTTGGCGTCGCCCGCAATCGCCGCAACAGGAGAGTTGGCGGCCTGATCGATCGCGTCCGGCCTTCGTAAACGCGCCGCCCGCGCACCGCTGACACTGCATGTCGTTCCCCCCTCCGCATCCACATCAGGCCACAGCATACCTCACATCAGCACGCCCAACGAAACCCGTTACACACGAACACACCCTCATGGGCGCACGGGCGTACATCCTGACGGGCGCGGTGGGAGGATGGCGCCATACAAAGAAAAGCGGCCCGACCGCTGTCATCGTGCGCGGTTTCTCGATCAATGTGACACACAGCGGGCCTGTCATCACTTGGTTAAAGGGGCACAACTCCTGCTAAATGTATCGTGCAAAGATATATCAGCGTGAGAGCTACATGGTCGTGAGAGCTACATGGTGAGGAGGCATTACACAGGCTATGGACGTTGCGACAGGAGTTGGCGCGAGCGAGCGCGTGGCTATCTATAAGGTCCCCGATCATCAATTGCCTATCGGCAGTACCCTGGGCGGCCCCAAGGTATGCGCCATCATCAAAGCCACCGGAGCGCTCAAAAATGTTTACAGCATCGACCTTGGTGTGTCGCTGTTCGGCGCGCTCGTGTTGCACCACTGGGACGAACGCACCGGCATGCGCTTGGCCCCGCAGGGCGGGACCTTCACGCTGCATCCCGAGCACCAAGAGCACACGTTCAATTTGGTCAACGGGCTGGCCGTGCACGAGGACATCTTCGTTTTGAGTGGGCAGCCCGGCGCGGATGGGGCGGTCGATCCGCCGGCCGTCTATTACACCGTCGAGTTGCGCAACGACTCGGCCGAGGAACGTAGTACGTCGACCTATGCGTTCTGTCAATTGCGCGGCGATACGGCGCACGATATCGTCGCCGCCTACGACAAGCGACTCAACGCGCTGGTCGCCTGGAACAAAGATTGCCCCGAGCAGGCGCGTATCTTCGGGTGCTCCGAGAAGCCGACGAGCTTCGAGACGACGTCCGACTATGGGACGGCCGTGTCCGGCCACTCGCCCGGTCTGCTCTCGGACCGTACCGACGCGGCGCCCAACGATCCGCTCGGCGTGTTGCACCATTCGCACACGCTCAAGCCCGGCGAGAGCGTGTCTTTTTACTACCTGTTGAGCTTCTCGGGCGACGGGCGCAAGGGCGCGGAGCAGACGTACCGCTCCTGCCCCAAGGCCGACGCGGCGCTGGCGCGGACGATGGACTATTACCACGACGTGCTGGGCCGTTGCGTGGTCTTGACCCCCAATCCTCAGGTCAATCGGGGCGTGCTCTGGGCCAAGGCCAACATGCTGCGCGTGATGCTCAAGGCGCCGACGGGGTGGTGCTTCGTCAACGATCCCACCCGCTCCAACAACGCCGTGGGCCGCGACACCGCCTGGTTCGGTTTCGGCGGCGACTACTTCGTGCCCGAGTTCGTGCGCGACGCGCTGCGCGCCTTCGTGCGGCTACAGGAACCCAACGGCATGATCGTCGAGTACTACGATATCCGCGACGATACGTCCGCCGATTACGGCCTCAACATTAACGACAACACCCCTCTGCTGATCCTGGCGCTGTGGCATCACTACAACAGCACGGGTGACGAGGATTTCCTGCGTGAGGTATACCCCGCCGCGCTCAAGGCCGCGCGCTATATCCTGTCGCAGTGCAACGAGCAAGGGCTGGTGTGGTGCACCGCGACCGGCACGTCGGACTGGGGTATTATTGGCTGGCGCAACGTGATCAAGAACTACCGTCTCTCCGGCGCCACGACTGAGGTCAACTCCGAGTGCTACGCCGCTCTGGGCACGATGTCACAGATGGCGCGCGCGCTCGGTGAGCACGACGTCAGCGCCGAGTTCGCTGACCATGCCGCCGCGCTCAAAAGGGCGATCAACGCGCACTTGTACGACCCCGAGAGCGGTCTATATTACCTCAACATCGACATCGACGGCACGCCGCGTGGCGATGTGACGTCCGACCTTGTCTTCCCTGTCATGTTCGACGTCGCCGACGAGGACACGGCCGCGCACATCGTTAGCCGGCTCAGCAGCCAGGACTTCTGGACCGAGGCCGGCATCCGCGTGGTCCCGCGTGACGCGCCCCATTACGACCCCAGCCGTGAGCCGGCCTATGGCTTGATGGGCGGCGTGTGGGTGGGCGTGACGTTCTGGTACGCCTTCGCCGCGGCGCGCTTCGCGTCGGATTTCGTGGCCGAGGCTCTGGGGACGAGCTTCCAGAACTACTCGCGCGATCCGCGTCAAAACAACACCGTGCCGGGGCAGTTCTCGGAGTGGCTTAACGGTGAAACGCTGGTCAACGAAGGCATGATGCTCTCGCCATGGTTCCCGCCGCGCTATCTATGGGCCGCGATCGAGGGCATGGGCGGGGTTGAACATGGTGAGAACGCCACCACGGTCCACCCGCGCCTGGCGCCCGACTGACAGTGGATGGGTGTCCAGAACCTGCTGTACCGCGGGCGCTGCCTGACCTGGTTCGCCGTGCGTACGCCCGACCTCATCATCTACAGCAACAGCCATTTTCAGGAGTCGACGCCCTACCTGGCGTACGAGGAGGACATCAGCCCGTGCGTCCACGTCACAGGTGATGACGCCTGCGGCTTGGGGCTGCGTCAGGGGACCGACCTCGTGGTATTTGTCGGCAACACGAACGAGCACGTCATCACCACGGCCGTACACATCGACGATGACACGCTCTCCGGCGCCTATCGCTGCCGGACCTACAACAGCCTGCGGGGCGCGTGGGTCGAGGACGGCGAGTTGCTATCGGCGGAACGGCTGTGTCGCGGTGTCACCGTACAGATCGAGCACAAAGGCTTCTGCCTCTTCGAGCTCAAACAGGAGGTGTAAGGCACGGTTCAGCGCACACGCGGTGCACCTTGACCGTGCTGCGCTTCCACCAGGCATACGACGGCCGAGCTCCGCTGGGCCAACATCTGGCGCGCGCTGGACGTGCTGCTCGCGGGCCTCGCGTGTCGGTAGGACGTCCTGGCGTGTCGCGGCACGGCAGACGGCGCCAGCTTTCATGGGTAGGTATGGGGGGGAACAAGAAAAAGGATGAGCCAGCGCACTCTTTTGTAGTATCAAGGGTGTACGAACCACGATACACAAAGGAGGACGCGCATGGCCCATCCAGCAGGCGGTCTGCGGCGGCGAGAGAAACGTCTGAGCACGGTGTTCGCCTGCCGGTTTGACGACGCCTTCGAGCTGTCCAGCCAGCTCATTGCCGGAAGCAACAAAGTACCGTAGTAGTCCATCCGGTAAGTGGGCTTTCAGGTGGCACGCTTGCCGGTCAAACTGGCGTCGTTGCTTCCGTATTACGCTCATCGCAGGCGTCTTTAGACTTTCAGAAAACGCGAGTAGATTTGCCGGATGGACCACTTCGGCACTTTGTTGATTCCGGTAGCACCAGGGCTGGACGATGGAAAACTAGCGAGGCTCTGCCTCAGACCGACGAGACATGACGCGAAAACTTGACTCAATCGCACCATGTTTGCCTGTATTAGGAGTCTAACCTTGTGCAGGGACGGCGCCCTGCACAAGAGGCTCCTGACGGAGCAGAAAGATCGACAAAAAATTGTCGATGTCGGTGTCCCAAGCGCCTAGCCGGGGCGATCGTACCAACTACTAGCTACTAACTACTAATCACTGACTACTGACTACACGCCCAACCCGAGCGTCGGGGAGTGCCGCACCTCAAGCGTCTTTCCGTTGCCCAGGTACATGTGGACGCCGCAGGGCAGGCAGGGATCGAAGCTGCGCACCGCGCGCATGATGTCGATGCCCTTGAAATTTTCGGGGCCGTTCTCCTCAAAGATTGGGGTGCCCTGCACCGCGTCCTCATAGGGACCGGGGGTCCCATACACATCGCGCGGCGAGGCGTTCCATGGTGTGGGCGGATAGGGATGGTAGTTGGCGATCTTGCCGTCGCGGATCACCATGTGGTGAGAGAGCACGCCGCGCACCGCCTCGTGGAAGCCGCAGCCGATGGCGTCATCCGGGACCGTAAAGTCCTGGAACACCTTGGTTTCGCCCTGGCGCACGTACTCCAGCGCCTTCTCCACGAAGTGGAGCCCCATGGCAGCGGCGTAAGCCAGGAAGTAGATGCGCGCACGATCGCGCTCCAGCGCGTTGGACCACTGTGGAATGTTCCACTCGAAGTGTGCTTCGGGCATTAGCGCCGTCTTGGGCAAATTGATCTGGACGCTCTTGCCCGTGGCCTTGACATAGCCAACGTCCACCTTATTGGCTAGCGCCGTGGCCCACAACCGCGCGATGGGGCCGCCGCCGGTGTCGAGCGCCAGGTGATCTCCCGTGCGCTTGTCGTACCAGCGCGGGCTCATCACCCAACTGTAGTTCCCCGCGAAGTCGCGCTTTTGCGGTTTGGGGGTGGTCGTCTGGTTCCACGGATGGTTCTTGTCGACGGGGTTACCCAGCGGGTCGCGCGTCACGAAGGTCTCCTGGTTGTCCCAACCGTCGTAGAAGGAGCTGCCCAGCAGGATGCGCATGCCCAGGTTGATGTCCACCAGGCTCGTTGTGACCAACTCGCCGTCGACCACGACGCCGGGCGTGACGAACATGGCGTCACCCCACTTCGCCATGTTCTTATATGTGTAGTCGCACACGTCCGGGTCCTGGAAGGAGCCCCAGCAGCCGAGCAAGACGCGCCGCCGCCCGACCTCCTCGTAGCCCGGCAGGGCGTCGTAGAAGAAATCGAAGATATCGTCGTTGAGCGGCACGATCTTCTTCACGAAGTCCATGTACTTCATCAGACGGACCAGGTAGTCCGTGAAGACCTGGATCGTGGGGACGGTACCGACGCCGCCGGGGTACAGTGTGGACGGATGGACGTGCCGGCCCTCCATCAAGCAGAACATCTCGCGCGTGAGGCGGCTCATCTGCAGCGCCTCGCGATAGGTCTCGCCGGTGAACGGGTTGAAGGAGCGCATGATATCGGCGATGGTGCGGAAGCCGTGGATGTCGGCGTGCGGAGCCGCGGTCTGCTCCGCCTTCGCCAGCACGCTGGGGTTCGTCTCCTTAACCATCTACTCACAGAAGTCCACGAACACCAGATTGTCCTGGAAGATGCAGTGGTCGAACATGTACTCGGCGGCCTCGCCGAGGTTGATCATCCACTCGGCCAATGGCGGCGGCTTGATGCCGTAGGCCATCTGCTGGGCGTAGATCGAGCAGACCGCGTGGTTGTCGCCACAGATGCCGCAGATGCGGCTGGTGATGAAGTGCGCGTCGCGGGGGTCCTTCCCCTTCATGAATACGCTATAGCCGCGGAAGATGGACGAGGTGCTGTGGCACTCGACCACCTTGCGGTTGGTGAAGTCGATCTTGGTGTAGATGCCCAGGTTTCCGACGATCCGGCTAATCGGGTCCCAGTTCATATCCACGATGTTAGCGCGCTGGTCTTCGACGTGCGGGCGCGGTTCGGCGCGGGTTGCCATGTCGTTCTCCTTCGCTACTCGTTACTCGCTACCAGCGCGGGCGATAGCCGGTCGTCAACTCAGGGCCGGTGTGACGCCACTTGGGCTCTTTGTTGAGCGTCTGGTTGGTGATGCCGCGCATCTTGCGCACGACCGCGCCGTACGCGCCAATCGCGCCGGATGAGAGCTTGCCGCCCGGCGGCTCGTCCATGAACGGCATGAACTTGTCGGGGAAGCCGGGCATGGTGCAGCCGATGCAGATGCCGCCGACGTTGGGGCAGCCGCCGATGCCGGCCATCCAGCCGCGCTTAGGCACATTGCAGTTGACGACCGGGCCCCAGTAGCCCAGCTTGACCAGGCACTTGGGCGAACCGTACTCTTTGGCGAAGTCGCCCTGCTCGTAGTAACTCCCGCGGTCGCAGCCCTCATGCACGGTCTTCCCGAAGAGCCAGGTGGGCCGCAAGGCGTTGTCCAGCGGGATCATGGGCGCCATGCCCGCCGCCTGATAGAGCAGGTAGAGCACGGTCTCCATAAAGTTGTCCGGCTGCACCGGGCAGCCCGGCACGTTTACAATAGGGATGCCGGCTGCGGAGCGGAAGTCCCAGCCGAGGTAGTCGGCGAGGCCCATCGCCCCGGTCGCGTTGCCGGCCATGGCGTGAATGCCGCCGTACGTCGCGCAGGTGCCGGCCGCCACTACCGCCCACGCCTTGGGCGCCAGACGGCTGATCCACTCGGTGGTTGGGATCGGCTGGCCGGTCGTGGGATCGTTGCCCATCCCGGCCCAATATCCTTCGGACTTGATCTTCTCATTGGGGATGGAGCCCTCGCACACGAAGACAAAGGGATCCAATTCGCCGCGTTCAGCCTTGTAAAAGGCCTGCATGAACTCGTCGCCGTTTTCGTAGGCCAGCACCTTGTTGTGTAGGTGCACCGTGGGCAGCCCCGGTATGTTGCCCAACACGACATCCTCGATGCTGGGCTGCATGGCCGCCGTGATCGACACCGAGTCGCCGTCGCACCCCAACAACTCCGACGTCCACAGAATATGGACGTCTTTGACCTGCGCCATCAGTCGCCTCCTCCTAGAGTGAGCCTCACGCTTATCGTCGCGTGGGTTCGACTTTCCGGACATGCGTGGCGCCGTAGCGTCCGCGCTATCAACCGTCGCGGTGAGCCCGGCTGCCAAGCTTCAACTGCTGTGTCGCGTGTGTCGCGCCCGGCTCGTCTCCTTTCACGATCGTGGTGTGACAGCAGCGCCGAACATGCAAAAAACCGGCACACGACAGCACGGTCGTGGCCGGTTTCACCAGTAGCTCCCCACAGCCTCAGGGTGACCAGGTATAAGGTAGGCGTCAGGCGGAGAGGGTCGGCTCCGAGTATGCCCTCAATTCGTGTGGCGTCGATCCCTTAACTAGAACTGTGGTTCGTCGCAATCCACGGCTTGTTCAAGCCTCTGCTCAATGGTAGCCATCGTAGCACGAGGGTACGTATTGCCTCATAACTAAATCTGCTTTTAGGTGGGGTCGTTGCCTCATAACTCTAGTTTCCGCTGCATCAGGCGGCTAGGTCAAGCGGAGCAGCGGCTTCTGGGGCCGCATGCCGCCGCCGTTGGC
>JAABUJ010004919.1_pt1 | contig 13709 bp, 17 predicted proteins | sample 5559131 | NCBI WGS metagenome assembly JAABUJ01 (sample SAMN10711875, study PRJNA513366) | rock metagenome | isolation source: Antarctica rocks | place: Antarctica: Victoria Land, Mt New Zealand nord | collected 2016-01-07
ACTCTTACCTAATGCTGTAGCGATAATGGGCCGTACTTATCCCCAAGGAAGGCGGAAAGATATGGTCTTCAGTTTATTTGGTGCCACTGCTCCATGGGGTTTCATCGTTGGTGGCGGCTTCTCCTCAGCACTGGCTGAGCGCGCGTGGTGGCCGTGGGCTTACTGGTGTTTGGCAATCACTTGCTGCTTGGGGGCGGGCATGGCGTTCTTCATCATCCCCTCGCGAGTCAACGATGAAGTCATAGACAAGTCATTCGATTATCTGGGGTCCGTTACCGGGGTGGTAGGCCTTGTACTCCTTAATGTGGCCTGGAACGTGAGTCATTCCCAAAACTCATTACATTGACGTCCACCACTCCGGGTGAGGGAACAGGTCGCAGAAGTCTCCTATGTTTGACGTGCTTTGCATTGAAGAAATCACTGATTCGAGAGATTTATAGCAAGCACCAGTCGTCGGCTGGAGCACACCATACGTCTACATATTACTGATTATCGGCATCATCTTTATCCTCGCCTTTTTCTTCGTAGAGCGGAAAGTCAAGACTCCTCTAGTTCCTTTCACAGCTTTCTCGCCAAGGGTTGCGTTCGTGCTCGGAGGCGTCGCCTTGGGCTGGTCAAGCTTTGGAATCTGGATCTTGTATTCTTTGCAGTTCTTAGAGACCCTTCGAGGTATATCACCTATGACTGCTGCAGCACAGGCCACCGTAGGTTATCCCTTCCCAGCCTCCTTTTCACCCTTTTGAGCGTTTCAAGAGCCTTGAGACATGTCTAGCGAGCTTTCTCTCGAGAGACATGCTTTACGTCTCTATCCACTCACTCGAGAAAGGAATGCTAACTCCGAAAACATGTAGCCCGCCGGTGTTTCTGGTCTCTTTGCTGCAATCACGACAGGGTTCTTACTGAGTCGTCTCCACCCCGGCCTCATCATGGGTATTGCCCTTCTGGCTTTCTGTGTTGGAAATGTTCTCGTTGCGACTCAGCCCATCTCCCAGTCCTACTGGATCCAGACTTTCTTATCTTTCATCATCACTCCGTGGGGAATGGACATGAGCTTTCCTGCAGCGACTCTCATTCTGAGCGATTCTATGTCCAAGGAACATCAAGGCATCGCAGCGTCACTAGTCAACACGGTTGTGAACTACTCAATTTCAATCGGGCTGGGTATTGCGGGGACGGTCGAAGGACATGTCAACCACGACAGCCAGGACATGCTCCGGGGCTTCCGCGGGGCTTGGTATGCAGGAATTGGACTCAGCGGTCTTGGGGTCATTATATCGGTACTCTTCATTTTAAGTGAGCGTGGGCGTAAAGAGCAGATATCGAAAGGTTGATAATGCTCGGTCACATGGTCGAAAGTGTGGTTTGTCTTTTGGACCCGAAGATGTATACAAAGAGCGATAGAAAGCTCTGCATAGTTAATCGAGAGACCATTCAAAGTATATGTCTCAAGCAATGTCCGGTCACGGCATGATCACAAGATGCATGTTCTGCTCTTGATGCAACAGAGACGTAGCGTCCCGTAGTTGGCCAATGAGACGCCAGAGGCTCTGTCGCATGCTCCGTACCTGCGATCCACCTGCAGTACGTACTCTACCTTCATCAATCATTGCATCAAGTACACCCTGCCCTTCTCCTCACCGACTCGAATGATGCGCTGTGTGCGTGCAGATGACACTTATCGTTATATCACCTAATGAGCCTCTCCATATACGAATCAGTAGTCCAACCCATCTTACGTCGGCTCTCCCGCTCAAGCAACGATAGCGACAACCCACGGGGCGCTGCGAGCAACAGGGCTGGCTCAGTTCTACGCGGGAATGGAAACGCAATCGCTGACTCGCCTAGTCTGGAAGAGGAGGACGTTGTTGTGAGGCCTTCCGAGCTGGTCTTAGAGCCAACAACCGAGCCTCGACATGTCGCCCTGGCTGGTACAGAAAGCGGCGTACGAGTGGACGACTCAGTAGCTCTGCCACACGAGAACTACACTCATGGCACACGCAGGAGTCAGGATTCTCCGTATGCAGGTGTAGCCAGGGACCCCTCAGCACAGGGTGACGGCCTTACGTCAAGCAACCCATCGCATGGAGCTCCGCAAAGCCTCACATCACCTGCTTCATCTGACAGTAGCTCAGCCCAATCATTACAAAGTCTGGTCATAGAACAAGCAAGAGAAGACCCATCGATAGGGGCTGCGCAAGGAGGGCGTACGAGAAGTGTGAGTAGCCTTCCTACTCGGGTCGTTGAAGGGCCTTTACCTGCAGATGATGGGATGAGTGTGCTACGGAGACGCATAGTCGGAATTCAAAGCGCAGACACTTCGCAAGAGGAAAAGTCCCGGGTAATGCATGCGCTGATGACAGAGCGCTACAATATCTCGTATCCGAATTGGCATTTTCCTCGTCCGAGATCACACTCACCAGGAAGCTTCTCTAGTATCGATAGACCAGCTACACCACGCTCGACTCAATCCTATAGCCATATGAATCTAGCAACATCGCCACCTACGTCTCTCTCCTCGGTCGCCAATGCTGTTGATCCTTTCAATCTTTCACCCGAAGACCGTCAACCAACATATTACTCCAAGCCACGCTCTCCTTCTGATTTTCAAGATTGTCAAGGTACAGTACCTGACTCGGGGAACGGGTCTAGCGAGTTCGCGGAGGAATTCGGTTGCGCCCATTACAAGCGAAATATCAAGTTGCAATGTTCGGCCTGTGGCGGCTGGTATACCTGCCGTTTCTGCCATGATGACGTCGAAGATCACTCCTTGAACCGACGAGAGACGAAGTACATGTTATGCATGTTCTGTGGCTGCGCACAGAAAGCCTCCCATATCTGCGCAAATTGTGGAGAAAGGGCAGCGTGGTATTACTGCGACGTGTGTAAGCTGTGGGACGACGATCCAAGGAGGAGTATTTATCATTGCCATGATTGTGGGATATGTCGAGTAGGCCAGGGCCTTGGGAAAGACTTCTTCCATTGCAAGGTGCGCCATATTGATAGGTCTAATCTTCCTAGACAACCACTCACCGCCTAACAGACATGCTGCGTATGCCTATCGATCAAAATGGAAGATTCCCATCGCTGTATCGAACGGTCGACGGATTGCGATTGTCCAATATGCAGCGAATACATGTTTACCTCTCAACAGACCGTAGTTTTTATGCAGTGTGGTCACGGTATCCATCATGAGTGCTACAAAGAGCATATGAGGAGCTCCTACAAATGCCCCATTTGTAGCCGAAGTGTTGTGAACATGGAGACTCAATTTGGCCATTTGCAGAGGCAGATCGACATTCAGCCTATGCCGCCGCAATTCAGAGACACTAAAGCGCTGATTTATTGCAACGATTGTAGTGCTAGGACCACCGTCAAGTACCACTGGCTTGGAACGAGGTGCGAGGTGTACGTGGCGAGTATTGTCTTGACATTGAGTACGAGCTAAAGGTCACTAGGTGCGAGTCTTTTAACACAGCACAGCTTCGCATTTTAGCGGGACAGGACCTAGAAACAATCCCTTTTGAGGTCATGGACAATGACCTGAACCTCCAACCGCTGCCCGACAATCAAGCAAATCCTTCGCGGCCACCATCCCGGGGCAGAAACCCTCAACTTGCCCGACTGACACGCCGGTCCGGAACATCCACATCTGCACTGCAAAGCTCTCGAGGCGCAGATACATATGTGGCCCGACGAGCCATACGTTCTGCATCGCCTGGTGTGTCATCTCGACACCCTGCAAATGCCACATCCGGCCGCTCCAGCATCGAATCGATGGATGCTGATGATGAATTGGAGGAATATAACATCCTCGGAATGCATAGCCCCGGTGATCGGGAGGTATTGGAGTTTCTGCACCGTAGCAGCGAAGGAGAAGATGAACAGGATGATGAAGAAGTAGATGAGGACGAAGATGATGACGAAGCCGACGAAGATAGGAGCGACGAATCCGGATCTGCAGAAGGGGAGGACCCCGATCGTATGGAGATTCAAGGGCACTGGTAAGGAACATGTTACTTCACTACCTGTTCGGTAACATTGTCAGTTCATCCATCATGATACCCAGCATAGCAACGAATCGATTCTTGCATTCAAAGGCGCTTCAAGTAGCGTAGATCTGGTCCATGAATCTCCTAGTCCTACTTTTCGTCGATATCATTCCAACGATTCATGAACGGTTTCAACGATTGAGCAGTGTGTTCCTTACTTTCTGACAATGATTCCCTCGCTCCCTCAAAATGCACTTCCTTTGATGCCATTCATTCATTTACTTCTGATCATGTTCGCCCGGGTCGGGAGACACTACGGAAGGCATGGAGTTATCCCATGCCATAGTGGAAAGATGTGCATCGAATTCTCTTACGCTTCCTGAAGAAGCAGATTGACGAAACACCGATGGGTTCATCGACCCTCGAATTCCCGGATGCGAAGGGAGGAAGCGTTAAAGCACCCCTTTACCCACATGGAGACCGAACAGCCAAAAACAGCCGAAGTATTAGCAGATAATGGAGTGGTCCAAATAGATGACATAATAGATGAACAAATGATAAATGGACCACCGTACAAATGCACGGGGTTGGATGCACGGGGTATGACTAACCTTTTCTGTCCCGGATTGTTCAAGGAATAGCCATATATACCGCCTCGCCTTGCAATCCAAAAAGGAGATTCCTTTACTCAAACCCCAACGCCTCAACCGTCCTAGCCATCTATTTCTATGTCCATTACTCCACTAATAGCCTACAGATACACTCTTGACCATCGCTTCCCAAACCCTGACGATGCGAGGAAAGCTGTATCACCGGACTTGTTCCTGCCTCACAAAATTGCATCCTGCGCCTTTCTTTCCCTCTCCCGACTCCCGCTCTTCGCCCTTTTCTTCAACCCCCCAAAAACCATCTCATTCGCCAACGTCGCATCCACGCTCTGCATCTTCCGCGGATCCCTCTCCACGATACTGAAGTGGCTTAAACCCTCCGTCAGCCCCTTCAGGCTTTTCGCACTATGCGACCTCTTGTGCTCCCCGAGACTCGCGAGACTTGTGGAGCTGGTATTCGTGGACCGTATCTGTGGGCTGAGAGCGCCCGAGCCCGCAGCAGTGTTGTCGGACGAGTCTGTTGGCGTAGGGGCCGTGCTTTTCCGGGGGTGGTGCGGCAACATCGACCGCCAGGAGATATGTTTTGCGGGCTTGGGCCTTTCGGCGGTGAGTCTTTCCGCGGTGATCTTAGTGCTGGCGCTGCGCATCTCTTCTATACCCTTCTCTGTTGTTGTTTGTGGTCCTGTGCTGTCCTCCAGCACCCGCGGCTTTTCACTGTTGCTCTCTTTTGTAGCCTTCGCGAGGTCCGACCTCTCAGTCCCCGAGCCTGCCTTGCGCTTCTTGCCATTCAGAACGACTGTTCTGTCCGAATCGGCAGTGTTCGAGCGAGCTGGCTCAGGGAACGCAGCGACAGCACCATTGGCATCGCTGTCGTACCCGCTGGACGAGACATCCGGGCTCAGCGCACCGGACTCGCAACCGGATTCGACGTCCGATTCGGGTGGTCCCAGGGTGAAAGCCGGGATGTCTGCCGTTGCTACGGAATCACGCTGGGCGACGACTTCTTGGAGGCGATCGCGCAGTTGCTGGTGCCAGCGGGGTTGGTCCTCGAGCTGGTGCCTGATCTGAAAGCGTAGAGATTGGCTGTCAGCTATCGACTTCTATGTACATGTGATGTTGACGGTATGGGAAAGGCCTGCCTACCTGTTCTAGCTGCTTGTCCATTCGTTTGTTCCCTTCCTTCATTGTTACCAGCATTTCGATCGATTTCTTGTATCGCTCTTCGGAGCGCTCGTCGGCTTTCCCGACCGCTCGCTCCATTCTAGCGTCGATCTCGTTGAGTAAACTGAATGCGTCGTAAATAGTTGATGCAGACCCTTCTTGCGGGTATTGGAGCGAGGACATGCTTGAGATCTAATAGTGGAGGTGGATCGAGAAGGTGTAACGCTCATGGGGAAAACAAGGAGAGATGAAGCAGAAAGTAGCGTAGAAGAAAGAAGCAATAAGATATTCTCGCAGTCAGCGGTACGGAGGAAAAGTCTGGCATCACGTCATTGTGCTGGGTGCTATGGGCGAATTTGGATTTCTCATGCGGACGGCTGGGGAAGTATCAAGCCACTTTCCCAACAATATCACGGTCGGCGGTTGGGGAAGGCTGCATGTCTACTCTGGGGCAACGGTCAACAGACCTCGGTCTTGGGAGTCAAAAGCGGTAGACACCAGTCATAGGACGACACGGGACGGATGAGATGTAGAACAGGTGCACTTGCTTCCTAAGTCTAGCTACGTACAGAACCTAGCAGGTACAACCAAAACAGAAATCCCAACGACCAAAAAAGCTCCCAAATCCTGATGCCAAGCTGTACAATTTGCTCAAACAAGTCCTACAATCTTCCCAACAAGCAGCCTCGACATCCAAAAATAGTAAACCAAAGCGGTGACCTCCAAACAATTCCCTCAGAGCGCCACCCTATTCCATCCTCAAGGGCGATCCGGCGACCCACTCCCACACACGTTCGATCGGAATGCGGTCGTCCTTGCCACCCAAAGTCCTCCAGAATTTGGCGATTTCGAAAAGGTACCTGGGATTGAGTAGTGCCATACCCGGGCTCCATTTAGATTCGGCCATGGCTTTGAGTTGCTTGGCCGCTTCCACAACGTCTTGATCGATGTTCTCGAAAATGTTGAATCCGTTGCCGCCGATAGCTCCATGCCTTTGTGCTGCCTTGATGAGAAATTGGTCGTAGAGAATTGCCAGGTTGAGCTCGTAGTGTTCCCTAGCGCCCTCGATACGAGCAATCTCCCTTTCGACTTTCTCACGGCCGTCGAGAAGTTGGGCATAGAAGTCGAAATAATCGTGGGGGTAATCGAAGGAGAGCTCGTAACTGTAGCACTTGGAGAAATCCTGCTGAAGGTTGTATAGATAGTCGAGAAGGTCGTTAACGGAACCGTAGTCCGTGTCGTCTTTGAAGTCGTCGTACTCGGCAAGCAAGTCCGTAGGCAGGAGCTCGAGGCACTTGGTGGCGAAGTCTTTGTGGCTCTGGGGAGGGTCGGTGGAGATAATGTGGTTGCACATTCTCATTTCGGTAAGGGGGTCGATGCTCATGTCGGTATGGGACTCCATGATGAGATAGGTGGTATCTGTTGTGAGAGAGTGAAGTATAGGGAGAAGTAGCGATGTAGATAGGCAAGAGTGCAAAGTATGTGGTGGATAGGCTTAATGATGTATGGTAGATAGCGATGGTATGGATGGATTGTAGAGAGAATGGTTGGAAGAATTCATGGAAGAGCGAGGGAGGAGCCGGATTAAATACACAAAAGAGGCTGGAGATGATTCAGAAGTCAAGCAACTAAGAGGGAATTTAGAGAAATTCAGAAGCGTACACACAAGAGAGGCTAAAGATAATTCAATAGTCGAGCGAGCAAGAAAGAGGGAATTTAGAGGAATTCGAAAGTTGGTGGCCGAGAAGACCAGTCATATATTGCTCTTTTCGGAAATAATGAGGGTTTTTGGGCAAAATTAGAAGCCAGCCATTCGTTTCTGGTTCTTTCTCTTAGCCACAATATTCCTGCTCCCGTACAAGCCTGGTTCCCCTTGACTCATCACCATTAGTTGCGTTGAATTACTACTTGCCTGCATTTCTTTATCCAGTTCCATTGCCGGTTGACTGCCCGTGACTCCGGTTGGTACAGTTTGTGAAGATACGGTTCCTCGGCTATGCTTGCGGCGCTTCCTTGGCCTATCTTCTCTCTGATCATGTGATGTTTCCTCTGTCTGGCTTCCAGCTTCAATGTCTTGCCGGACCCTGTCCCAGTCGTAATCCCAAGGATTGGCGCCTTCAGTCCAGTTTTCGAGTAATCTTGAGGGCGTATCAGTGGAGTATGACTGCGGCATTATCTTTGTCAGTCGTCCAAGACGCCGGCTTGCGGCGCTCTCAGCCTGATTTGTGGATGAGAAGGGACTTGGAGAGCCGAGAGAAGGCGTTGGCTCCGGTGTAGGTAATGCCCGCCTCGGTGAAGAACCGATTCCCACAAGGCCACCAAGGCCGCCCATGTTCAAGTTTCTTACAGGAGATGGGGTTGTTCCTCGCACCCTCTCGGTCTTCTTTTGGGATAGCGCTGTGGCCGAGCTTTTGCGTCGAAGAGGGAGAACGAAATCTGTTGGGTCTACAGACTGAACAGAGACAGATTTAACGCCGAAGCGCGCAGTATCGAAGGGGTACTGATAGCTGGCGAGACATAGCTGAGCAGTGATTGACCTTGCTCTTCTCTCGATCGCAACACGTGCTCTGCTCGACGAAGCAGGCGACACTGAGCTTGCCCAACAGCGGACGAGACGGTCGTGAACACGTAACAGCATTAGGTCCTCCCCTATGCCCACAGCGCTGCCCAAACCTGGAGTGATTGAAGTTCCTATCCAGGGGTAACTCTCAGAGACATCCGGGTCATCTGATGCAACGGTATCAGACAGTCCTCGCAACATATCGACGATTGCATCGGATGCGATATCAATGTCCTTTACACTGAAGTCGAATGCTACAAGCTCAAACCTAATGATAGTCAGACATAGCATACGCGAGTACATAACGAGCATTCACTTACAGCGTCTTAGGCAATAAAAGCTCCTTGTCGGAGTCTTGCTGAATAACCGAATGTAAGGAGTTCAGGGTGTCTTGAAGGAGGACCGTCTTTTTCTCAAGAAGCTTATTTATATCTAATTGCAACCACTCCATGCTTAGTGTCCAAGGATCGTCTTGGATTGGTCTCGTGTGGCTTCCATGCTCTTCGGCTTCCTTGACCGTCCTGTACAGATCTGCTTGCTTTGGCTTTTGAGTATCAGCGGCACCGTGCGAGAGAATGAAACTATCAATGCTAGCTCTCATGATAGGTCCTGGGACGCCTCTCTGTCTGTTTATGAGCTCATGACTGAAAGGGGCTGTAAAGCTCCGTGATTCGAGAGCGAGGATGCTCTGGGAAACGCTGAGATCGCCTTTCAGGACGCTGAGCTGATAGCGTTGTATTTTACCGGTACCATCGCCATACTTAGACCCAGTTAAAGCGTCTGTGGTTCCTACGCTGAATGAAAGAGCGCCAAGCACGACTGTCCGAGGACCACTGTCATGTGTAGCCTGACTAGATTGCTCAGCCTGGAAGTCCGGGCAGTGAGACACCTGTAGTGGGACCTCGCAAATATCGCCAATCATGACAGTCGCATTGGTTGGTATGGAAGGTATTTGGAAAGAACAAAACGTATTGACGTTGCTCATACCAGAGCTCAGTAATGCCCCGGATACTGTATTGGTCTCAGTAGAGTCGCAGCCAAAAATGTGCCTCACGCTTACACTTGGAGTCTTGTACAACGCTGAGCTTCAAGCTAAGATCTCTAGGGTCCCTCAAATGCTTCCACGAAAGTATGATCGATATATCGACATTGGTACTTTGAGAATCCTGATCTCTTCGCCGATGCGATTGTAGCAAGAGCATTCGGGTTGATGTAAGCAGAAATGCCTGGCCTCTGTCTGGTGTACCTCTCTTGAGGTCGAGAATCCGGTCGTTGAACTGTGCTAAGCCAAGATGCGGGACTTTGAGCCGCCGAGGGGTCCCTTCGATGGAGAATGCGGCGAGGAGGTTTCTGGATGCGATTGCTATCGTATCTGCGTCACCCAGCCATATGATACGTCCCCAGCCATCATCGAAATCACCATCTGAATCGTCATCCTCTGCTAGACCACCACGTACATGCCCGCTTGTCACTCCTGTGATTTCCCATAACACTTCTCGCTGAGACCGGCTTTCAATGGCCAAAATACTCCAGTGGCCTTCCTGATCAACAACGGCAAATTGTCGAGCTTCCCAAGGATTAAAAGCCACATCAACGTGCGGGTACCCCCCCGTACGCCGATATAGCAATTTTAGAGGGGTAGTACCGGGGCTTCTGAATCGCCGACTACGGTCGACACCTTGACTGAGTCGTAGCCCAGGACTGATCAGGAGTCCTTTCTCCGTAATGAGCAATGGGAGCACAGTGATGTTGGCGTGATACCGGACGGCAAGCCATACTTGTTTATTCTCAATCACTTGTGCGAAACAAAGCTGTTGAATAGTGCCATCATGTCCGCTCCAAGATGACTCGATGCCTCCTTGAAAGATGTTCGACTCCATCTGCGTAGGGATGATTTCTCGCCAGCTGAGATGCTCCTGATTGAGACGGACGAGTGTTACTGTATCCCCTCCGATACCACCCGCTACCGCAGCCACTGGCACTGTCTCGGTACTTGAACCCTGTTGCGCGATGACAGGTACATTGCCGAAAGCCAACAGCTCTGACTGGAGAGGGTCACGGGGAGCAGCGTGCTCTTCATGAAATTCTGATTCTTGCGCCCAGCGTTGTATGAGGCGCATTGCGGGCGCAAACCCAGGATGTACATATACGAGCTTCCTGCTATTGTGATATCTTGAGAACGTATCGTTTCTGCAAAAGGGGATAGTCGAGGGTCCTTGCGCTCCCAGCCAGTTGACCGGGCCTTCTACAATATTTAGACGATTGACTACTCAGTAGATTTAGTCTAAACTCAACCTGATCGGAGAGCAGACTTACCAACTCCCGGAGTTCTGGCAAACGTCCATGCTTGTTGCTGTTCATCGTATTTCGCTTCGCCAGTATGACCATATGTAAGGTCAACGGGCAAAGCTTCAATCATTCGGTTTCAGTCTTTCGTTATACATGTGCAAACAATCGCGGTATGCGCAAAGTTGCATATCTGGTAACTTGGAACAATGGGGAATAATGGGGTCTTCTATATCGTATTATTGTCGAGCTTGTATTGACAGTATAATTTCGAAAGATCATCACTGTCAGTCAGTTGGTTCTCAAACCAATAATCCAAGAATTTTCGGCCCGCGCATCCGTTCTTAGTGTCGTCGCTTGGCCGACCATCAACAGACGCGACCAAATCACCACAGATCCCTTTTGTCAGGCTTTCGTCTCTCGAAGATAAAATTTGAGGTCTGTCTTGACGGTTGCCAGCCATCACAATCACGATGGGAACAATATTCGAGCCCTCGCTATCCACGAGCGTCATACGCCCACCACTTTCCTCGGCAGCGGCGCCCTCAATGGCGGACTCTTTACCGAACATCGATTTTGGCTTCGAAGACCTACGTCAGCGCATGGCTAGCTTCACAGACCGATTCGATGCTTTCATTGAGAAGGGACGCAAACAGGTTCTTGAAGAGCGAAACAGATTCCGCATCAATGTTGCCGAACTGCATGGTATGACTCGCCTATCGTCGTCCTATAAAACAAAAATTGACCCACGGTAGAGGATCAACGTGTCCGCAAGAAGGATATCGACCTGCTTACACAAAATACCGCGACCCATACGCAATCGCTGTACAAGGAAGCCGCAGAAACTTCGGAAATGCACGCAGCTATAGCTTCTATAACAGCGCAACGGGATGCACGAGCCGCAGTTCGCGACCGCCTACGAGCTGAAATCATGACGACGAAGAAACAGATTGCTCAAAAGCTTGCCGCCCAACAGCAGCACGCAAAGGATCTTGACGCGCAGGCACGCTTCAATGCGCCGGAGTTGAATTTTTGGACCGAGTACCTGTGCTTGCGCATTGAAGGCGCAGGCCGGGTGGATCGACTGAAGTTCGTCTTCACCCATGTGGATGAACGCGATTGGCAGCAGGAAGCGTGGTTCGAATTGGATACGGAGCGAAGGGACTACGCGGTCACGACCGCGCGACCCAAACTGGAGACGGAGGATGTCACGAGATGCTTGGGGCGGCTTAACGACAATCGGGATCTGGGAACGTTCTTGGGCAGTATGCGGGAGCTTTTTGTTAAGGCTTTAAAGTAGCGGTTATTTCGAAGAGCGAGCTTCATCGACCTTAGTGGCTGGTAATACAAAGGAAAGTCTATACAGCAAGAACGTTCTCAACTTCGCGACCTCGTAAGGGATCGTGTCCTAGGGACTTGAAGTGGGCTTGAGGCCGAAGGATCCTGTCCGGGGGGTAATTTTGTCAAAGGCTTGGGCACATCATCTAGCAAATGATTCCGTTGCCTTCTACTTCCTCTTGCTTTACACCAACACCTCCGTCGGTCTTCCTTCGCTTCTCCCTTCTCCTCCTTCGTTTCTCTTCCCTCTCCGCCTCCTCTTCTTCTTGCCTCGCATCAAGCCGCTTTTCCAGGTCTATGATCCCTTCCACCCCCTCCTTCTCCTTTCGCTTCTCCTCCGCCAACCAGACCAATCGAGCTCTGACCTCTTCCAGTGTTGCTCTTCTCACCTCACCACTCTCCCCTACGTTGTCAAGATGCTGGCGGCTGTTCAAGTGATCCACCCACTGCAAGCTATCTTTGAAGGTCAGATCGCAGTCTGGGCAGTATTGGCCCGCACCACGACCGCGCTTTCCCGTTGCCGCACCGGCAGGGATCAGCGTGGTCTTGCCGAGATTATGAGTAACATCAAGACGGGAAGCACGCGAAGAGGTTTCCTTGGCATCTGAAGGCGTAGACCTTGGATTGTATTTCCGGCCTTCGAGCTTTGCCTCATAGCGGGCTTTGGACTCTTCCTTCTCACCAGCCTCTCGGATTGCGGCTTTTTCGGCGTACTCCGCGCGATCCCAAGTCTTCCGAAAAGAAGTATCTGGTGTTGCGGATTTCGAGGGGTCAGGCATGGTGAGCCTTGAAACTCGAACGACCGAGTGGGGTGGGCGATTGCCTTAACGCGAGAAGGATAACCAGGATCCAAAATCAGCGTTATCAGCGGAGAGCACGTGGTCCAGAGCAGAACAACATAGTCTGTATCTTCCACTGACAGTGTTACACGGTTAACACCAAACCTCGGAAAACGGAAAGGAACGGAAGTGTGAGGTGGGATATTACGCCAAGATAGGCTTAGTGCATGGTAATCTCGACGCTAACAGCTCAAGCTATGGCCTTACACTTTTCACTTTCCTCCTGGTCGATGATCTGACCATGTAGAACTACTTACCGAACACGTTTCAACAATCGCACTAGAAGCCCGAGGTAAAGTAGGCGCGTCATCCGGAAAACATTGTAATTCTACTCTTGCGCGTTTAGCTTTCCTGCAGCCACTTTACTTCTCATCTCGATCACACACGGGACAAAACGCCTCGACCTCTCCCGTTCACAAATATTCCCAAATCCCACGTCAGCTGGACAGACCTCGGGAATTAAGCAACTATCGGCCAATGCCACGCCATTGTCCCCTGCCAAGCTGACAGGAGGCTCACCAACTCTTGTATTATTCCGCTTCCTGCCTGAGACCGTCGTTTCGGTCGTCATGTGGCATGGATGGATTTTGAGCGGCAGGCGGACACCAGCCGTGGTGACTGGCCCCTACCTTCTTCTAGCCTGACGTGACGCCTGAAAGGCGTAGTGCATTAATGACCCTTCCTAGAGTTCAGTCCGGTGCTGAGCGTCAATAGGGGACGGTCATCCTTCTGGTATGGGGCTGGTCGAGACAGTGAGTCTGCCGTGGTCTTTCAAGCCGTGTCTGTGGATTTTATGGAGCCAGTCTCTATTCGCTTTTAAATATCTCGCGTTTCCATCTTCTCCGCTACCTTGCTTCAAGCTCAGGCTCAAGTTCCGTACTTTCACCGCTTCACTGGACCTGCTCGCAAACGGCCGTTGAGCATCCTA
>JAABUJ010004922.1_pt1 | contig 13704 bp, 9 predicted proteins | sample 5559131 | NCBI WGS metagenome assembly JAABUJ01 (sample SAMN10711875, study PRJNA513366) | rock metagenome | isolation source: Antarctica rocks | place: Antarctica: Victoria Land, Mt New Zealand nord | collected 2016-01-07
ATATACATTTTTGATTTAAAATCATCAGCTATTTAAAGATTATATCTTTTTCTTAAATAACTTATTTATTCTTAATGCTGAATTACAAAATCAATGTTTTGCTCTGCTGTCTCTTTAATTGTTAAGTAAATCTATCATATAACAAATAAGTTTTAATAAATTTTTCTAATGTATATGTATGATATTTATCTCTTCAGTAATCTTCTTCTTCATTAAAAGCTTCACTTTCTTCTTATTTTTTTTTATGATTACAAAATTTTCAATCTTTATTTGTATCTTTTACTTCTTTTATCTTCTCACAATCTTCTATCTCTCTCAGTTAATCTCTAACTTCAGTCACTTTGCTAATGTCTATTAATAATATTAAATTCATAAAACTTATAAATATATCACTCTGCTGAGCATAATAATGATTCTTCATAATATTCTTTGTCAAATTCTTCTTCATCTACTTTCTTATCTTTACATTGACTTTAATTCACACTGATGTCAGTCTAAGCTTACTTAAAATATAATGATGTGTTAATTTATTATGATAATTTATTTAATTAAGAAAACAAGCATTGAGAGACAGCTTACTCTGATGTTTTCATTCTGCAGCAATATAAAGATGTTAAGAATATTCATTCTTCTTGTATAGACTGTCACTTTCATCTTTAATATATTGTTTAGCTTTTCTTAATGATTTAACTTCATGCATTTCTATCAATCATCATTGTAAGATATAAACTTTAATTTCAGACTTCTACATGCTTAATGTTATTAATGTATTAAAAATAAGTATTAAAACTTACATCAATGTCAGTATTGTTAAACTTAGCAGATAAAGAAATATTCTTGATAATAATTTTAAATAATGTAATATGTAAGATAATGTCTTTTTATATTTTAAATATTATTAATATGATAAACATAGATGTTCTAACTTATCTTGAAGTTCTTATAATATTTTGTGAAGATATTAACAATAACATTCATGACAGAATCTCTTTATACATTAAATGTTATTAATATGTTAAAAATAGACATTAAAATATATCTTATCATCATTGTTGTGATGCTTCTTTGAAGACAATGACATTAATAAAGATATGACATGATGTTTTGAAGTTTCAGAAGACATCATAATATGTATTATTTTTATTAAATAATTTCAATGTGTATATTAGTTAAAGAAGAGATATAAATGTTGAAACTTATATTCTTAATGATGCTGATGAAGATAAGATGTTTAAAGTTGAATGATCATGTAAAGAAAGATAAGCTGAGCTTTTAAGTTTATTTTATTTATTCAGTAAATTTCTCAATAACATTACAACAACAACATAGCTTTAGTAACACTACATTCATAATTTTAGATTAAAATAATATATTTTACATCAAAACAAAACACTCACATCTATTAAAAGTCTTCATCTCAGACATTATGTTCACAGAGTCATTAGCAACATCAAATATATTTAGTTCTTTATCTTTAATGCATCATTTTAACAGTCTAATTAAAACAGAAGCATCTTCATTATATCTTTATAATAAATTTTATTTCTATGAAATCACAATCATCACTGAATCATCTATCAAATCAGAGTTATCTATCTCATTTTTAATGAACAATTTTAACAGTTCTAGATAATATAATCAGAACAAAGTGAATCTTAAAGATAATAAAGTTAAGCAGAGTAATAAATTACAATAAAGTGAGAAATACAGTTAAAGAAGAAGACTGAGTAACTGTAAAGTTAAAAAATAAAATGATAGCTGAGATTACATTATAATCATTAAAGAAGCAGAGATTCAAGACTGACAGTATGTATATATTTTGTTTATTTTTTAACAGTACTTTTTAACATATCTATAGTGATTGCACTCAGAAAGATCAGACACTATTAAAAAAGTCTAAAGTCTCTGATTCTTAAATTATTATTTCAGTAATTGATTAAAGAGATTGTGCAGAATATCTTGTTTAAATCTTATTTTTACAAATTAAATATATCTATTTGCTGACAAAGCTCTGCTATTCAGACTGTACAAGAGGCTATGAAGACATTTTTAATAAAATATTTTAAGAATAATACTTTATATATTGATGTTGAGATCAACTATTAATAGATATTTAGACATCAACTTGTGTGCAATTTATGTAAAATACATGACTATTTAAACAAAGAACATAGAGTTGATTCATTACTTCTATTATAAATTGATGTTGTTTAAGTTCTTCTCAAATCTTTAAAGATAGTATTACAGTTATAGTCTGTAAACTATAATGTGTGTAGCTTAACTTGTTATAATAGAATTACACTTGTTCTTAATTCATTACAAATATACATTAAAAATATGACTATAACATGATTGTGATGTTGTCTGAATTTATACAGTAAACTTATGCTATATATTAACTCAATAGAACATAGAATTGAGATCAGTATAATTCATTATAATTAATCTTATCTGCATGCAGATATCTGCACAGATTGTAGATAAAGTTAATCTATGCACAAATCTGATTTAACTTAATCTGAATTCTAGTGCAAATTCAGATTAAGTGCACTTTTTTTCAATCTAACTTGACTTTATACTCAGTCTACTTTCATTTAATATATCAAAGTGCTAAGCAAACTTCTTAGAAGTTTATAGTGTGCTTTTAATCTTCATTAACTTATCTAATCACTTACTACACATTTCTAATGATGAGAGAAGACTTCATATGAGACAAATGATTAAAATTAAATTAGTATGACAAACTTTTTTAAATTAGCATCACATTAACTTCTGTTTCTGAAATAGCATCTCTGCACAGATTCATCTATCTCATAAAAGAGTACAGCAGATTCTTATGAAATGATGAATGACATTAAAGATTATTAATTTAGAAGATTTAACTGTAGTCATTAGACATACTCAAAGTTGCATAAGAAGATTACAAGAACAACAGATATCTATGTTCATCAAAGCTTAATATATTTGATGCTGAGCAAGTCTGACTTGAAGTTCTTGAACAGTAAAGAATTAAGATAAAGTTTATAAATTTTTAAAATGTAATTTATATAAAGCTTTTCTATCTTTTCTTTCTCAATTCTCTGCACATCATAGACTCAAAAAATATCAAGTATTTAAAGAGAGTTTTTAAGACTGAGAACTGTCTTAGACTTAAGTCAAAGCATTATATCTCAGTTATTGTTTATAAAGAAGCTTTTTAGACAGCTTTGAAAAATGTAAATCTCAGCAAAGAAAAGCTAAAAGAAAGCTAAAAACAAGATCTGATAGAGCTGCAGTTTGCTGATGAGTTTAAGCTTGAATGTCTTTATAGACAGCATAAAGTCATTGTAGCAGAGCAGTGTCTATATTTTGAGAAAAATAAATGATGAGTAATTAATTTTTACAGTTATGATAAGTCTTCTAACTGAGCTGATTAAGCTGACTGAGTTACATGATATTGAAGACTGATTAAAGATCTATACTTATAGAGCTTATCACTGATGCAAGAGAATGCTTTTAAGATGAGTATTTGTACTGCAAGAAGTATGAAGATAGCATCATATTTTAATATATGCATCTCTTTGCTCAGCAAGATGATGCAAGTACAGAGCAACAGTAACACTTTTAACTCAGTTTTATTAAGAAAAGAGATGTTAAGAAATTATTTTAATGTAAATCATTGATTGCAGCTTTCAATAGTCTGCTATTAATTAAAGAATTTTGAATTAATAAAGTACTCAAGCTGAGTTTGTTAAACAATGTATTGAGTCAGAGATGTAATAAGATAGAATTATTTCTTTTTAGCTTTGAATGTCTGTTGATTTAATGCAGAAAATAATTTACTATCTTGAATATGTAAGAATAACATGAAATACAATCTTAATGAATGATTAAATACTCATAAAATGTATAAATGAATTTACAGTCAAGATTATACAACTATAAGTATCTTTATTCTTCAAGACAGATCATAACTTTCTCTGTATATTCTTAAAATTGAGAAAGTTGTTTCTGATGATAAGAAATTTATTGACAAGATTGACAATTAGAAAAAGTTTACTTTCTGTAAATCATTTAATTTCAAGTCTGTTTATCTTTCTGAAAGATCTGAAATATCTTAAATTACAGTTAAAGATCATGAAGAATTACTTTCAGACTCATTGAAAATAATTATTTGAAAGAACTTTCATTAGCATTTCTCTGATGATGACTCATTCATCACTGAATACACAGTTCTTTAAACATAAAAGTTTTTCTTCATTATCATTGTAGACAGTTTACAAAACTGCTTTAATCTGAGTCTGCTTCAGCTTTAAGCTTTCACTACTCAGTACTTTTCTTAAATGACTTAATTCACTTTAAAGATAAATGAGAATAGTGTTAAGCTGCTTGTGCAGAAACTTAATGCTCATCTATAATATAAGTTTGCAGATCTGACTCATCATCTTGAGTTTAGATTACAGAAGATTAATAATATTCTAATTAGAAACACTGATGACAAGATTATTTCTGACAGTCTTTATACACTTTATTTTAAGATTATGTATGAAAGTAATGCTGTTTCATTCATTAATCTGATTTAAGAGATCAACATGTCTCTGTAGAACATTTGCTGTTTCAGAAAATGCAACATTAAATCTTACATTCAAGTAATAAACACTGAGAAAGTCTCTCATTGATGCAGAATGTCTTATAATAAATCTTAAGATTGTAATCAAGAATATATTTTTCTTAATATGTTATATATCTCTCAAAATGAATACAATAGCAGCAACAACAAGATTAACTCATTCTACATTAAATAGATTATATTCTTTGCTTTTTTTGAGACACAGTTGTCAGAAAGTCTAAGTTTAAAGAAGTCATCATCATTGCATGTAGCTTCTATTACAGTTGAGTGTGATGATGCTCTAAGAGAAAAGATAGATGTAAGCTTTAAAAATAATGTCAGAGATGACACAATACATAAAGAAAACAGAGATTCTTCTGATTCTAAGAAACATGAAATGATAGCTATGATTGTATTTAAATCATTAAACTTTGATACTATGCAGCTGAAGCATGAGAGAATTAAATACAACATTGTTTAGTATGTCAATTCTACAGCTTCTGAACATATCATTATAAATTTGTATATGAGAGCTTTCATCAGAAAGAAAGAAATCTGCTTAAGATGTTAAAATAATCAATTTTAAAGACTGCTAATTGATCTTCACTTCTAAGAAAAGAACAGTTTCTAATAACTTATAAACTGATGATACAAAAGTTTTCTCAGACTTTTATAGCAAATTTTGTTTCTCATTTATTAAATTAGAATTCTCTATTCACTAAGTAAACTAAATAGTTAATTCAATCTTCATTTCTTTAAGTAATTAATCATGATAAGTTATTATGATTTTAACAGTATTTCAATATGTTCATATCATCAAATATCAGCTAACATATCTTGTAAATGTGTTCTTGTTTCAGCTTGTGACTTGCAAACTTTGTAAATGTATCAGTGACTACTTAATTTAATGTTGTTCATGTACATTATTACTTGAATCTCAATTTGTACATACTCAGCACATAATGCAACAACAGACATCTATTAAATGACTACAGAGATCTATAGATTCTTTTATAAACTGAAAGAAATCATTAAGTTTTTTAATTTAAATATCAATAGCTTTATAGACACTATAGATGAAACAATCATTCTTAAATATTTAAAGATCTCTGACAACAGAACAGCACTTACAATTCTGAATCTTGAAGCTCAAATTCTTACAACAATAGAATCTCACAAGCACATTATTGATTATAAGAATCAGAGAGAAGATGATCTTCTATTTAAATGTATACAGTGAGAATCAATAGCTCAGTTTCTCAAAGACTACACATTAACATGACAACAGAGATTGTTCTGAGCATATTAAGTTATTAAAGCTGTTACTGTTACTTATAGAGCAAATGTTATTCACTGTGATATCAATGTTAACAATCTTCTTCTAAACAATGATTTAATAATTAAACTTTACAACTTTCAAGAATGTCTTCTCTGATCAAATAAAAGCATTAACAAGAACAGTCTTGTCTGAAAAAACATTAAGTCATTTATATTTTAAGCTGATCTCAACTACTTTAATCAGAAGACTAATATCTTCATTTTTAGTTTAACTTTCTATCATATTATGCAGAGTTACAAATCATTTCTGAACATGATTCTTTTATTGATGAAGAGCAAATTAAAAGAAGATTTGCATCTCATCAGTTCTCTGAGATGAATTTTCTTCTGATGAACTGCATAATTCATAAGTGCTGAGCTGAGAAATATAATTTAATTAAGACAGTCTTGCAGAATCTAAGATCTGACAATGCATGTCTAATAAGAAGATTATGAGAAAGAAAGTAATGCATTTAAGAAATCAGTGAGACATTGAGAATTTGAGTATGTGAAGAAGAGAGATGTCATGAATAGTGTAATTGAATGAAAATGAGTAAATATATATATACTAAGTTAAAAGATAAATGAAACAGCAATTAAAAAGAAGATGCTGCTGATTTAGTGTTTACATTCTGTTATCTTCTTATTCTTTTCAATTTTGCATCAACTCAGACACAATAAGTTGATGATCATTTACTCAAGAAGATTTTCATTAAATAAGATATTGCTTGCAGAATTTTCTGTTTTCTTGCTTCACATTTATCTGTTTAACAATTTTGTCTTTTTAACTTTGTTGCTCATAGACAACAGTCATGTAAGAAGTTAAATGTCAATGCAATCATCTGTTTATAAATTTCTTCATCTCATTATCATTTATATCTTTCTTAAGGTCAGTCAAGTGAGCAGATGTGAACAGATGTAAGTTAAGATGTTGAGATGTGTTATGATTTAAAAAGTGTACAGCTACTGTTGTTTAACTTATATTATATTTTCATTTTCTCATCAGAAGATAGCTGTGACAGTAATGACAAGTATCTTATAACTAAGCACTTTGCTAGCAAAAATAAGAAGATTAAACATGATAAGAGACTTACATGAAATGACTTTGAGAATTTTGAGAAAGAATTCTTAAATTTGTAATTTGAAAGTACTTAAAAAGATTAGAGACTGTGCAAAGCTTGTAAATTGTGATCATCTTTAAACATTAAATATGAAGCAGAGACTCTTAAGATTGTATTTATAAAAGATTAATTTAGATCTATATTGTTACATGCTTATTATTTAGCTGAAATTTCTAGATTCTTTCTTGTCTTTTTAAGAACATTAATTATATGCTGCTAAAGCTCTTCAATCTTACTTAATTAGTGCTTTCTCTGAATGAAACAATGAACAGATTCTAGAGTAGAAAGAATAATATAATTATTGATATTTATAAAGAGAACAAATGCTGTATGTCAGACAAGCATATTCAGAAGCTGTTAATTTTTCAATGTCTGCATTTTGATTTTTTCTGCAGATCAACAAAAGTAATTAAAAGTCATTTATTCTTGTCTATATATATTAATCTGTCTTATTTATCTTCTCATTATATTTAACATTTGATCTCAAACTTTCACAACAGTTTCTATGCATTTTCTAATTTGTATTTAAGCAGTCATGTGCTCTTTCAATACATCTTGTATTCAATGTTTTATCTTATATATCTTTTATTAAAAATTCATTCAATTTCTTATTTCTTCTCTTCATTCTGTGCTGAACCTCCTTGACTCAAAGGCTGCTGAAGAAGTAATGAAAAGATAATGATAGCATTGAGAAAACTTATAATCATTACTGCTTCATGATTATTTTTATAAATGATTTACTCATGTTAATGCTGAAGTAAAGCAATGCTAAGAGAAGTTAAGCAATCAAGAGATATATAGTGATAGATCTGATGATAATGTTAATATTTAAGTGATTATGTATTTTAAACTGTTTCTTCAAACAATATCTGTAAAGCTGTACAGTATCAACCTCAGACTCAATGCTTATGATTTTAATAGAAGTACTGACTTTGCTGATCTTTACATTATTATTCTTAACTGTAAGATAATTATCTATAACATATTAAAAGAAAGCTATCTTGCTGAACAGAAATGCATTATTAAGATTCATCTTGACAATTATTAATTTTATGTAATTAACTAGAGATTATTGTACTCTCATAATGTTAAGAATGTTGATCAAAAGAATATTTAAACTTCTTTAATAAATGATGATTATACTAAGAAGTGACATTCATGTCATTGTCTATATCATCAATTATGATTGATTCTTTTAGAACTAATTAAATATTCTTACAGTAATTGAGACTGTGCACTAATCTGTATACAGCATTCTTATTAAGGCAGTCAGATCTATTACTGATTGTGCAGTAGAATCTTAAAGCTGAGACTGCATAGAAATCAGTGATAATTCAGAAATTAATGAGATAATCATTAATTTGAGAAAGCATAATAAAATATTGTCTATATTGCAGCTAATCAGAGAAGTACTGCTGTTCTTAATATTTTAGTCTTAATCATAAATCACAAATGAAATATCTGTTGAACATTAGACTGTCATTTACTTCTTAAATTAGAAAATGTACATTTCATATTTATTTTGATTGCTGACAGATTCATCTCAAAAAAGCAGTGAATGACAGTGATGTTTAATATAACACTGTGATAAAGACTCTTTATAAGCAATAGATCAATCTCTTTTTCTTGTAAAAGATAGTAAAGACTTCTTGTTTTTTTTATTATCATAATTAGATTCATCACTTTCATTATTTCTTTAAGTCTCTTTATTTTCTTATTCAACTCTTTTATTTTCATCTTCTTTGCTCTCATCTTTCTTGTTCTCATCAAATAAGTAATCAGACTCAATATCTCTGTAAGTTGTGTTGCTTGCTTTGCAGATTGATTTATTGTGTCTTGATAAAAGAAAAATAGAAGAAACTGTAAAATGAAAATCAGAAATGAAATTTTTGTTCTTTTTATTGAAGATGAGATATTTAAGATAGACATTATCTGTCAGTATTGAAATCAGTGAGTAAGAATTTTAAGAATTGTATTGAGTTTCTGAGTCTGTTATAAAAGTTAATAAAGTACTGATTAAATTACATTTTTTATAATGCTTCTCAAAAGTTGCTCTGTCACTAATGTAAACACTGCTGCTGCTGTTAGTATTCTTACTTTTATCTTTATCTTGTCTCAGTTCAGAAATGAAAGAATTGTTGTAATTATCTTTAATAAAATACTTTAAAACTTCATTAAATCTCTTTATTTTCTCTTCAACACTTAAACTTAATCATTGCAATTCTTATGCACTATTAACATTAAGCAGCAGTTTCTTAACAGATAAAAAACTATCATCTTTTTTACTATTGCTGTGACTGTGATCACTTACAGTAACAACTTCATTCAGAATATCTAAAATTATTAATTACTGTTAATTAAAAATAAAAAAAGTAAATTGTATCTTTGTTAGTGTCTTTAAGATTTAATGCTGACTTGTAAAATAAATTAAGCTTCATCAGTAGTGAGTCAGTTAGATTAAGAAATTTTAGGCTGAGTGTCAGAGTCAGTAGCTTTAATAAGGTAGCTTTACTAATATTTTTATTATGAGAGTGTTTTGAGAGATTGTTACATGAAAATTTTACGACTAATAGATTACATCATTTCATAAAAGCTGTGAAAATTTCAGTAATTTATCTTGTAAATTACACAACTTACATAGTCAACCCGCAAAAAACCCGCAAAAAAGCTACATATTGCGGGTTAAGTAGCTTTTTTGTGGGTTTTATTTATTTAAGTGTGTGGATTGCGTAATTTACAAAGTAAAATACTGGAATTTTCATAACTTTTATAAAATGATGTAATCTATTAGTCATAAAATTTTCATGTAACAATCTCTCAAAACACTCTCATAATAAAAATATTAGTAAAGCTACCTTATTAAAGCTACTGACACTGACACTCAGCCTAATTTTGAAAAAGAAAAGAAAGAAGAATTACTTATTTCTGAGTAGTTATTGTCTCATTATGCTGAAAAACACAATCACAAAGCTTATAAAAAAGTTAGTTACAGAGCAAATTGCTGATGCAATAAAGATGTACAGTCTTTTTTCTTAAAATTAAATGAAAACTAAAAAGCAAAGATCTACTTTCACTGCTTTAAAGCTGCTCATGTTATGTGTTAACACTGTATAAAAAACAAAATCAAAATATATAATATTGATGTTCAGTCTAAATCTGAATGAAGTATTTAATAATGTCTTGCATAAGAGACTGTTGCACATTATATAAACTGCAAATCTTTCATTATAAATCATTTACACTGTAAAATGCTTTCTAACTGAACAGTGTACAAGAATAGTCTTTTTAGAATTTGAAAGTAATTAAATACTTATAAGATCAGACATTTCATAAGAATCTTTTCTGTTTTTAATTCTTTTTCTTTTTTTCATTTCAGAATTACTGATGATCTTTGAGTGATTAGAGAACAAGATTATAATATTTAACTTTGTAAATAATATAAATTTAATTATATAAGAAATCTCTGCTTAGATAAACTGCTGCAGACTGAAGTCAGTTTACAGTTAATGCATTGCATAAGTGAAGAGATATGAAGTAAGATTTGTATCAGACAAATATTAGCTAATTTATTTTATAAGATGTTATAAAGATCTCAATGAGAATCTGATGAGTACTGTGTACTTTGATGATTAAGAGATCTCAACAGAAACAACAATATGTGTATTGAGTGTTCAGATTAATATAAAATTAAGATGAAAAGAGTATGTGCAATAGACAGTTTAAAAAGATAATATGACATTTAAAGCTTTTTTGTGCATTATAGCTTTTATATAAAAATCATTTATAAAGTAATTTTAACTTCTTTATACAGCAATAATTCAATTAACTATACTTTATAACTTGCAGATGTGAAGTCTGCAAGATAATGATACTTCATTAACAACATTATTCATTAAGTCACTGAAGTGCTTACAGAACTGCTGTCTTCATAAAATAATGAAAGTTTATAAAAGAACTTTCACTGCAGCACTAAAGTGAGAGTTAAATGTTCTGTTGGTGAATCTACATATAAAATACAAGATAATACAGAGATCTTTTAAGACAGCTAGTTACTTAACTGCAATAAAGATTAATTAAATAGTGAATACAGTCTGAATATTACTTTAATATTTATCTGATGAGATACTGAGAAAAGATTAAAGTAATACAGTCTTCACATTAAGATCAATAATAATGACTGAGAGTCTACAAAAAAGAGCACTGTCATAAGTGAAGAAATAGATACAGTGACAATCAGTAAAGCAATTAATGAATTTACAGAAGATATTGAATAGATAAATAAATCTTAAGTGAAAACAAAGATGAATTAACAAGATAAAGTAACAAAAAGCAATAATTTAAAAAACAGAATGAATGCAATCTGTTTATTAGCTATATGATGATCTTTATAAATACAAAGTAACAACATTATTTCTACTTTACACAAAGATACTGAGCCTTAATGTCTGACTAGTCTTGATGAGAGTCTCAGAGATTGACAAACACTGTATATATAATTAATTAATATAAATCATATATTATATACTTTTTTCTACTTAAATTACAGAGACTTCTATGCTCTCTACTTTCAGAGAGCTAAACTCATGAATTTTTATAATATTCTGTTCTCAGCAGTCAGCACTCATCAGACAGTTAAGTAACTTGCTGTTAATGATCTTCTTTGTTAGTTCAGTCTTGCATAACAGATTACTCAGAAGAATATCTTAAATTATGATAATTTTATATATTTAAATAATTAAATGATAATTTAATGAATTTAATAGATTCAATAAATACAGAGAGATTATCTGCTGATTAGTGAAAGCAAATGTTTAAGAGATAGATGCATCACAGATGTATTGATGTACATAGAAGATAATGATGATAAGTTAGCATCTTGTTGATGAGGTGCTCACAAGACAGAACTAAGATTTTTTATTTTGATTTTTTCTTTGCAAAGATGATTTGCTCTTATAGATATAGATAGAGATTGAATAGAAAGTTAATAGAACAAATAATAATAATAATATAAGTAGTATATCTGTAAGTAAAAAGAAAGAATTTGAATTTATTTATACTGAATTAAATAGAATTGATTTAATTAATTTATTATATTAAACTGATATTAATTGAGTCTACACAAAGATTAAGAAAGAAAAATCTGAAAGAAGTGTACTGTAAGTTGAATTGATTATATTTAAAAGAGATTAAATTAATATAAATATTAATTTCTTAGTGATGTAGTTATATCATCATTTAAAAAATTAAAATCAAGATCTTTTAATTGAATGTTTTATTCACAGTGTCAAATCATGAATACATATACATTTTAAATTATTAATTAAACATTATATAAATTGATGTTAAGACATTACATACAATCTTAAATATTGAAAGTAATTATATTTTATTTAATATTCTTAATATATATCTAATTTTTAGACTTAATAACATAATATTATTGTTATATTTATAAGTTAATGTAATATTCATTAAAATTGAAAAGATCAAAGTTGTTAATGATTTAAATCTATTTAATTTAATTTATATATATAAATAAACATTTAGAAATCATAATTGTTTTGTTTCAATATTATTTATAAGAAATGAAAATATTTGTTTTATTATAAAATAAATTATATTCAATAACAATATTATAAAGTATAGTTATAAAAGTATAAATTCAATGTTTATAAAATAAAAATTAATCATAACAGTCTTTAATTTCTTCACATATGCAAAGATTAATTATAAATTGAATATTAAATTATTTATATCATAAAAGTAATTATAACAATGCAAATTCAAATTCATTGAATATTCATATTATAAAAATTAACTATAATAATATAATCTTAAAATCATATTATAAAATTAGTGTAACAGTTTAAATATAATGTTTATAATATGAAAAGTATTTAAAATAATATACATTTAATATTTTAATGATTTATAACAGTATAAACTTAATGTTTATAATATAAAAATAGATATAAGTTTATAACAGTATAAATTTGATTTCATAATGTAAAAAATAATTATAACAGTTTAATTTTGAAGTTTTTATTCATTAATAGTTTTTTTTTAATTATTATAGTTATATTGTAAAGTAAAATTCTTTTATATTCTTTAATATTCATTTAAAATTTCATATAATCACTGTAAATATATTAATTCAAGTATCAAATCATACTTTATTGCTTTATTTATCAAATTAATAGAAAGCTAGCTGAAATACATTTAGACTAGATTGATTTAATTTAATTCAGTTTAAATTAAAGTGATCATTAAGTCAGATTAACTCAGTTTAACTTAAATAGAGCTTTTAAGTTAAATTAGATCAGGCTTTAATTGTTAGCTTAAGAATTTAAGTCAGACTTTAACATTAAAGCTTAACTTAATTTAGAAGCTCTATTCAGATTTTAAGAATTCTGAGACTGATTAGTAAGTAAGTTCTTGAGACTTGACTTAAGAATAAAGATTATGAACTTAAAGATTATTGATACATAAATATTATAAGTGAGGCTACATAAGAAAGAAGATCTGATAATATTAGAAAAATTGTAAAAGATAAAAGCAATCTTTTATACATTGCAGACTTACTAAAAAGATAAAGTATACTAGTTAATGTATTTTTGCTCTGTAGAGAATGAGTGATCTAATAATTAAGTTAATAATGCTCACATATAATTCTTATAA
>JAABUJ010004923.1_pt1 | contig 13703 bp, 12 predicted proteins | sample 5559131 | NCBI WGS metagenome assembly JAABUJ01 (sample SAMN10711875, study PRJNA513366) | rock metagenome | isolation source: Antarctica rocks | place: Antarctica: Victoria Land, Mt New Zealand nord | collected 2016-01-07
TCCTTCCGCTCTTCATAGACGTCCTCTCGACAGTCGACGGTGCAAGAGCACCAGACGGTCGACACCGGGCCGGACGGGTGGGGAATTAAGTGGCCACCAGTGGGGAGTTTCTCGTGGCCGCGGTCAATGCAAGAACCTTGCCTGCTGAGCCTCGCTGACACCCCCGACCGACGGCGAGGCCGTGCTCCAGCCGATCTCGGTGATCCAGACCGGCAGATCAAACCCGCGTGCCTGCTCGAGCGCCCGCGTGGCGCGTACTCGCGAATAGGCCCAGCCCGAGTCCTCCAGAGGCGACTTGTCCAGTGGCTCCGGATAGGGATGCACGCTCAACGCATCCACGAGTCCCATCAGGCCCGGATCGGCATCCAGCACCGAGTGAAACCAGGGTGAAACGACGCCGTCGGTGCGGAATTGATCGACGTCGGCCGGTAGCACAATCTGGATCGCTGGGTCCTGCTTGCGCACTGCGACTGCGGCGCCGTGCGACAGCCGCGCGTAACTGGCCGGATCCGGGTCGGGCCGCCACGCCCATTTTCCCCACGGCTCGTTCCAGAGTTCGACCGCCCTCAGCGGCCGCGGCGTCAGGTCGGGATGAGCCTGCCAGAACGAGCCCCCCCTTCCGTAGCGTGCGGCAACATTGGCGGCGTAGCGGGCGTAGTCGGCAGGATCGCGCGGCGGATAGTTCCGACTGCTCAGGCCTGAAGGGTCCGAGGAGGCCCAGGGGGGCGGATAGGTCAGGATCGCCAGGACGTCGACGCCGTTGATTGCCGCCCCTGTCATCACGTTGTCTGTACGTGTCCAGTCGTAGACCCCCCGCTGCGCCTCGATGAGGTTCCAGTTGAAATCGTCACGGATCCAATGGACCCCCGAAGCTTTGATGCGCTGGAGTTGTGCACTCGTGTATTGCTCGCTGAACCAGACGAAATCACTGTTAAGTCCCAGGCGATCCGCCGGGGCTGACGGACTCGGCTGGCTCGGCTGGCTCGACGCAGCCGGCGAGTTAGGAAGGCCCGTAAAGCAGGGGAGCAGTGGCGCAGGATCCTCCGTGTTCTGCCGGGAGGAGCACGGTTATCGCCACGCGGGTGTGGACCGTGCTGCTTGACGCCTGGGTCGCCACGATGCTGATGCGTTTGGCAGAGCACGGGGCGCGCGGTGCACGAGGGTCGGTCAACATGACGGTGCGAACGATTCCTGGCCGAAGCATGAGGCGCCGCTTGGGGCTACGGGTGCCGGCACCGGCGCGGAGCTGAAGCACCGCGGGGCCGCGAGTCCGGCTCACCACGCGCGCGATGACCGTCGACGACTTATAGACCGCTGACACCCTGAGGCGACTAGACAACGCTGCCGGTGCCCCGGCAGGTCCCGCCGCCATCGCAACGACTCCCGCGGCAACGAATGCTGCGCAGCGGCGCCGCCGACCGGGGGCGACCGCGGCGAGGAAGCGCACGGAAGTACCAGGGCTCATTCGGTAGCTAGCGGCATTCCGGGAAGAGATCTTGAGCATACACGCCGCTTTTCGGGGCCGGCAAGCCGAGGATCCTCCTATAGTCCGTCGGGGCGCAGCCACTTACCTCGTCTGCGCCGAGCGCGGGAACGAGATGCCCTTCCAAGCCGATGGCGTCACCACCTTTTTCAACACCTCGAATTCAGCCTGACGACGAGGTGACGGACGCAGCCGATGCGTCGCTGTTGGGTACCCGCTCGCTGCTCCGCACGGCACGAGCGGCTTCGGCCAACTCTCTGACCCGGAACAGCCTCTTCATGATGGGGGCGACCTCGACGACCCTCGGGCTGGGGTATGTCTACTGGATCGTGGCTGCCCGACGCTACAGCATCGCTGACGTCGGTCTTGGCGGAGCACTGGTCTCGTTGATGACTGCAGCCTCGGTGATTTCAGCGCTTGGCCTGCACACGAGCATGGTCCAGACGCTACCGGGTGCCGATGCCCATACGTTCACCCGTCGGGTTAACGGCGGTCTGACGGCAGCGGCGTGGACCGGCCTTGCGGCGGGTGCGGTTGTCGTCGCAGGACTCCCCGCCGTAATCCCGGAATTTCGCGTGCTCTGGCACGACCCACTGCTTGGAAGCGGGCTGATCGTGGGGGTCGCCGCGTGGACGGCTTCAAACGTGCTCGACTACGTAGCCATCGCTGAGCGGGCGTCGGGCAACCTGCTCACCCGCAACACGCTGTTTGCTGTCCTCAAGATCCCGTTCCTGCTTGCCCCTCTAGCGGTCGCGGCCGGAGCGAGCGGCATCTTCGGCTCCTGGCTGATTAGCTCCTTGATCTCGATGTTGGCTCCGATGTGGATGCTGCGACGCCGCGCAGCGCGCTACCTTGGATTCGGCCTCGCAAGCCGAGGTACCGTCGCTGAGTTACTCCGCGTTGGCGCCAGACATCACCTGCTGAATCTGGGGAATCTGACGCCGCTGTTCGTACTGCCGATCCTCGTCGTTGGCCGCCTCTCGGCAACCGCCAACGCGTATTTCTATGCGGCATGGATGAGTGGGGTGGTGTTTTTCATGGTGTCAGCAAATGTCTCCCAGTCACTGTTTGCCGAGGGATCTCACGATCCCGGCAGGGTGAGGGAGCGGGCCAAAGCGAGCGCCCGGCTGATCGCAAAGCTTCTCGTGCCCTTGATGCTGCTCTTCGTCGTCGGGGGCTCAACGATTTTGTCGGCGTTTGGGCCCCGTTACGTGACCGCTGGCACCGGGCTGCTCTTCGTACTCATACTCTCAGCCATACCGGACGCCGTGACGAACGTCTTCGTGGCAGTGCTCCGGGTGGAGCACCGGTTCGCACTGGCGACGATCATCAGCGCCGGATCCGCCGTAATCACCCTTGCTCTGGCGTGGGCACTGCTCCCGTCGCTCGGCATCATCGGTGCGGGTTGGGCGTGGTTGGCGGCACAGCTCTTCGGCTGCGTCGTAGTCGCTGCCGATCTGATCAGGGCGCGCCGCAACCTGAGGTGGCAAGGAGCGCGAAAGCAAATTGCATCCCGCTAGCCTCCGGGCATGAGCCAACTGGAGAAACTGCTAGACAGGCCCATCGTCGGCAAGGCCTTCGAGCTCGCTTGGGACCATACTCCTCTGCCCGTGCCGCACCGCCGGGTTGTGCGGCGTTACTCCGATGGGCGGATCATGGAACTCGATCTCGCTGATCGAACGCAGCGCGTCATGTTCTGCGGGACTTATGAGGCAACTGAGACAGCCGCCATGAGGACCCTCCTCCGTGCAGGATCGACGTTCATCGATGCCGGAGCCCACGTCGGCTGGTTCACGACGGTCGCGGCTCGACATGTGGGCCCGCGGGGCTGCGTTCACGCGATCGAAGCGTTTCCCGAGAACGCGCAGGTTCTCATGCGCAATATCGCTCGCAATGGCATGCAGAACGTTCACGTGCACCAACGAGCCATCGCCGACCGGGCGGGTTCGGTCACCGTGGGCCGTCAGGCCGGAAGCGATTCCGGAAGTGCCACGGCCGGTCCCGGCGCGAGCGAAGCGCCCGTCGAGGTCCCGGCTTCGACACTCGACGATGTCCCGACGGGAAGAGGACCGGTCGATCTCCTCAAGATTGACATCGAAGGCTCAGAGGCGAGGGTGCTCGCCGCAGCGCCACGGACCCTCGAGCGCGTGGGCGCGGTAATGGTCGAGATCAACGACGGGGCGCTCACCCGCAACGAATCAAGCGAGCAGCAGCTGCTTGGTGCCCTCAGCGATGCGGGCCTCAACGAGGTCACCGCTTTTCGACGTCCGCTGAACGCCCTGCGATCCTGGCTGGCTCCGAGCTACCGGAACATCCTCGTGACGCGACGCTGACAGGGTCAACCCAGGCGTGCGACTGCCGGAGCCCAGAGGCCCCACACAGCAATCAGTGCGGACGGCGGAGCACGAACTGCCACGCCCACGGCACGTGCCGCAGTGGCCGCTCGAGCAGCTTTGCCGCCCAGCGTGCTGCTTTGGGAATCACCTCGAGCGGATAGCTAAATTTCCTTACCAGCACGGTCTCGAGCCCGACACGGCTAGCGGTCCGCTGCAGATCACGAATCGTGACGACGAAGAAGTCGTGCTCCCAGGGCACAGGCGCGAGTCGCCAGTAGGCTTTCTGCGCAGGAACAGGAAGCCATCCCATGAACGGCAGGCGGGAGTGGGACTCGATGGGGAAGTAAGGATTCGGAAGCTGACCCACAAGAACGCCACCGGGCCGGAGGACGCGGTGCATCTCGCGCAGACTGGTCTCACGCTCGGCCGGTGGCACGTGCTCATATACGTTCGCGAAGAGTCCGAGATCGAACATCGCGTCCCTGAACGGAAGGCTGTTCCCGCGTCCTGGCAGTAGTTGGACGCCGCTCGGGCTGACATCCTCGCCCGTTAGCGCGGGATCCACGCCGCTCCACCTGTAGCTCGTTCGCCTTGCCAACATGTCCGTCAGCACGCCACGCTGGCAGCCGACGTCGATTGCGCGACCCAGCTCAGCTACGACATACCGGTTAATCAGCTCATGCATGTTGTCCGCAAGCACGCGGTTTCGTTCGTCCCACTCCTCTTCAGATTGGAGCAATCCACTGCCTGTCAGACCTTCGCTCATGAAGCTGCGTCCTCTCGAATGGCTCCTGCGGCGGTGAAATAGGCGGAGGGCGAGCTCCTAGAAGTGCCATTGCGCGATGGTCCGGGTTGTTCTGGGGCCGGATACAGGTCGAGCTTCGATTCGAGGGCGCTGAAAAGAAGTGCCGAGTTGAGCCGACTACGCCACGAGCGCCTTCTCGGAAACCTCCCGAGAGGACCGCTTCTCCCGATAAGCCGCGAGGGGCCAGCGGAAATCATCGGCGTCGAAAGTCAGCTCGTTGAACTCGGGCTGCCACGAGGGATCGCCCCGACGTGGCTTTCACACCCGCTCGCCGAGGATGGTCCGGAGCACTCGAGTTCCGTCACGTACGGCTCTCAGGTTGCTCGCACCGTGCAGCCGCTCAAATTCCATGCTCGGCACCTCACAGACACGGAGACCGGCGCGGGCGATCCGGATGTTGATCAGCGTCTCGACCTCGAAGCCGTCACAGTCCACCTGCATGACATCGAGGCAGTGCGCCCAGAAGGCGTTGTAGCCGTAGCAGAGGTCGCTGTAGCCCGTGTCGAACAGGATATTGACCAGTCCGCTCAGGCACGAGTTGCCAGCATGCCGGATGCGGGTGATGTCGTGGCTCCCTCCCCCCGGAGCGAAGCGAGAGCCCTTCGCAAAATCCGCCCCGGTGAGCAGCGCGGCCACGAAACGCGGAATTTCGGCTGGGTCGGCGGATCCATCGGCGTCGAGCATCACGATGATGTCGCCCCTGGCGGCCGCAAAGCCGCAGGCCAGGGCATTGCCCTTGCCCCTGCCGTCTTGCACCACGATCCTTACGTCGCGAAGGCTGCGCGCCACCTCAATGGTGTCATCCACCGAATGCCCGTCGACGATGATGACCTCAAACACATCAGGAGGCATCCGCGCAAAGACATGCGGCAGATTGGCCGCTTCGTTAAGAGTGGGAACGATCACGGACACGCGGGCGTCGAGCCTTTGAGAGGCGGGCTCGGCAGCCAAGCTCGACACGACATAAGCCATCTTGTCCCAATCCTTTGTTAAAGAAGTCACGCGAATCGTGTACGGACTACAGCCGCATACGGGTCATCGTCCAGCCGATCTTGGGTCCCGGTCCGGGACACGGTTTCGAACGTCTCCATGGCGAGTTGCGCTGCGCAAACCAGCGGTCGCGGTCTCCGCCGCGCAGGTTCCGGTGAATGCCGGCTGCGATAACGTTGCCGTAGCGGGAAACTTGCGCCTCCGGACCTTGTGTGACCAACGACACAGTTGCTTGGGCCCGGTACGCGGCGAACGCGTGCGCGAACTGGCTGGAGCGTTACAACCTTAGCGCGAGGCGACTCAAGTGGAGACGGCGGGAATCGAACCCGCGTCCGCAGTTGCGTGTGAGTGGCTTCTACGAGCGTATCCGGCCCTCTGATCTCGCCGCGCACTCGCCTGGCCGGCGGGGTTGTGCACAGCCAGCCCCCTGAAGTGTCCCCGGCTCGGCGGAGGCGAGCCTCGCCGGGTGAGCCTGCTTTCTGATTCCGGCGATCCCCACGGCAGGCAGGCGGGGGCCGAAACCTCACGCTTAGCTAGTGGCTAAGCAGCGAGGGCGTACTCGTGAGAGTCCGCACGTATGGTTTTCCGGGAGTTTTACGAGGCCACCCGGAACCTCGGCTCGCAACCACCCCCACGAGACCAACCGCGTCGAAGCCTGTCGTCCCCGGGGAAGCGTGACGAAGTCTAGCGCGCCACCCGCACCGCCACCACCACCGAGACTCCGGGCTGCCCGCGGCCATCTCCGCCGCCGCGGCTCCGGCTTGCGCGGAGCCAGCGCCCGCCGAGGCCCGGGCCTGACCGGAGCTCCTGGACGCAACGGGCGCCGACGGACGTCCGTCCAGGCCGCCGTGGCCGTGTTAGCCCTCTATGCGTAAGGGATTTTTGCGCTTGACAGGACGCCTGAAACGTCGCATCCTCCAGGGTCGTGCCTCCCTACGCCCGTCCCCGTCGTTACGTGAGTCCGGCCCTGATCACGGCCACGAGGCCGTTTCTGCGCTACTCAGACCGGCGCGACGCTTACGTCCTGCGGGTCGTAGGCGGTCGCATGGGTCCGGTCTTGCGCCCCGATCGCCGCCGGCGCAAGCGGCGCATCGACTGGAGCGGCCCCGAGCGTCGCCGGTCGGCCGCGCTGTCGGCCTGAGCGCCGGCTCAACCGCCGCCACCCGAGCGGCTCACCGCACCGCTTGCTCGTCACCGGTGGCGGTCGCCTGAGATCGCTCGAGCACGGCTCGTACCTCCCCACCCCCAGGTCCTGAGGGATCCAGCAGCTCGTCACGGGCAAACCAACGGGCCTGAGCGATCTCCCCCCCGTCGATCTCTAAAACCAGTCCCTCCCCCCGGGCGGCAAAGCAGAAGGCCCGCCCCGATGGTCCGTGCTCGCGCTGGGCCAGCACGCCCAGGTAACGCCAGTCATCGATTACCACCCCCAGCTCCTCTGAGATCTCCCGGCGTGCGGCGTCCAGCGGCTGCTCGCGACGTTTGCACCCGCCGCCCGGCAGCTCCCAGCGCTCGCGGTCTCCGTAGGTGTGGCGCACGAGCAGCACCTCATCGCCTCGGCAGATCAGGCACTTCACTCCCCGGGTATGAGGCCGCATGACCTTCCGATAGACCACAAGGCCCCGGTAGGCCGCGCGCAGCAGCCAGCGTCTGAGCCACACCGGCAAGCGCCCCACGACGGCGAGTCTAGACGTGCCCCCCCAAGCTCCATCTCCCTCCCACTACACTGCCACCCCCGCCCGTCACGCGCTGGCACGCTGGGTGGGGCTGGGAGCGCTCGTGGCCGGCGCCTCCCTGGCCGCCGACGCCGTGGGACTGCCCTCCCCCACGCTGTTCGCCGGGCTCATCGTCGGTCTGGCCCACGCCCTGACCTCCCGCACCCCTCTGCACACGCCAAGCTGGTCGGCGATCGGCGCCCAGGCGGTGATCGGGGCGACTCTCGGTGCCTACCTGCGCGCTTCGACTCTGAGCGCGGTGGGGGCGCACTGGGCGCCGGTGCTCGGCGTCACCGTGATCACGCTGGGCCTGACGGTGGCGGCGGGGGTCGTGCTCGCGCGAGTCAGCACCCTGGACGGACCCACCGCCGCCTTCGGGATGATCGCGGGCGGTGCGTCAGGGATCGTGGCCATCGCCGACGAGCTCGGCGCCGATGACCGCATGGTGGCGCTCATGCAATACCTGCGGGTGCTCGTCATCGTCATCCTCACCCCGGTGGTGGTGGCGGTGGTGTTCGCGCCCGCGGGCCACGCCGTCGCCACGGGCACCGGAGGGCCGGGAGCCGGACTGCCCGCCGATCTGGCCCTGACGCTGGGGGCGGCGCTGGGAGGAATGGCCCTGGCCCAGCGCCTGCGCATCCCCGCGGGCTGGCTCCTGGGTCCCCTGCTGGTGGCCGGGGTGCTCACCCTGACCGGCCTGGCCGGGAGCGCGCGCGTGCCAAGTGCCGCCCAGGACGTGGCCTTTGCCGTCATCGGGGTCCAGGTGGGGCTGCGCTTCACCGCGCGCAGCGTGCGTGAGGCGGGCCGGGTGCTGCCCGCCGCCCTGGTGGCTAGCGCCGTACTCATCGGGGCGTGCTCGTTGCTCGGGCTCGCTCTCGCCCCCCTGGCCCACGTCAGCCGTCTGGACGCCTACCTGGCCACCACCCCCGGGGGGCTGTACGCGGTGCTGGCCACCGCGGTGGGGGCGGGGGCCAACACCACCTTCGTCCTGTCGGTGCAGGTCTTGCGCCTGCTCATCATGCTGCTGGCGGCACCGACGCTGGCGCGGAGGTTGGCAGGGCGTCGCGGCCGGGGTCGGGGCCCGGCGGAGCAGGCCTGAGGAAGGACCAGCGAGATCGCATTGGTGTCTTTTACCTCCACGGCAGACCAACATTTCTCGGCGCTTTAGGGCATTGTTGGCCAGGGTTGCCACAATGGCGACATGGATCAGCCTCAGCGATGGTCTTCACTGTCGAGCTCCCCCCCTCCCGCCCCTGTGCTCGAGCCCCCAGCGGGCGTGCCGACGGGGCCAGCGCCAGGGCGCCACGACCCGTTCGGCACCGAGCGCCAGACGCTGCGCAAGCGTTTCGGCGGCATCCTGGCGGCGATCGGAGCGCTGCTGGTCAAATTCTGGGCGGTGGTCAAGGGCGCGCTGCTGTTTCTGCCCAAGCTCAAGCTGCTGACCACCTCGGGGACCATGCTCGTGTCCATCGCCGCCTACAGCCTGATCTGGGGCTGGCAGTTCGCGGTGGGCTTCGTCATCCTGCTCTTCGTCCACGAGATGGGCCATGTCCTGGCCCTCAGACGCGAGGGCATAAAGGCCAGCGCCCCCATGTTCATCCCGTTCATGGGCGCGCTGATCACCTCCAAGTCCCTGGGCGACAACGCCCTGGCCGAGGCGCGGGTGGGGCTGGCGGGCCCGATCCTGGGCTCGCTCGGCGCCGCCGCGCTGATTCCGGTCTATGAAGTCACGCACAACACCCTGTTCCTGGCGCTGGCCTTCACGGGCTTCTTTCTGAACCTGTTCAACCTCCTGCCCGTTCTGCCCCTCGACGGCGGGCGCGCCATGGCCGCCATGGCTCCGTGGATGTGGTTCGTCGGCTTCGCCGGACTGATCGCGGTGGCCTTTGTGTTTCCCAACCCGATCATCTTCATCATCATCGCCTTTGGAGGCCTCGAGACCTACAAGCGCTGGAAGCGCCGCAGGTCGGGCGATCTCGTCACCGCCGCCTACTACCGCGTCTCGCCCCGTAACCGCCTGCTGGTGGCCGGCGTGTACATCGGGCTGATCGCGTCGCTGGCCGTCGCCATGTCGGCGACGCAGGTGGTCCGCACCCTGGGCTGACCGACCCCCTGGCAGCCGCAGGCGCTCCCCCAGAGCGCGGACCCGCGGGCGGCGCCGGCTCCCCCCCGCTTACAACGGGACAGGAGGACGCGCCCGCGAGCGCTGACCGCCCGGGGCCTACTTCTTGCGCGCGCCGCCGACGGCGGTCTTGAAGCTCGCGCCCGCCGAGAACTTGGGGGCCTTGGATGCCTTGATCTTCACGGCGGCGCCGGTCTGGGGGTTACGACCCGTACGCGCGTTGCGCTTGACCACCGAGAACTTGCCAAAGCCCGTGATGGCCACGTCGTCGCCCTTCTTCAGCGTCTTCTGCACAGTGGTGACAAAGGACTCGACGGCCCGGCCGGCGTCGGCCTTGGTCAGGCCGCTGTCCTTGGAGATGGCCTCGACGAGTGCTGACTTGTTCATTGCTGGCGCTCCCTTTCCCTTGTGGACGTGGGCGAGAGCGTACTTATCCGGGCGGCGGAAGGTGGCGCAGGTGCGCTATCGGCACGCCCGCCCGGGGGCAGAGCTCGAGTACGACAAACGTCCAGCTCGCTCAGCGGCCCACTTCGCGCAGGGCGCGCTGCATGTCGCGGGCGCTGTCCTTGGCCTTGAGCGACTCGCGCTTGTCGTAGAGGTCCTTGCCCCGGGCCAGGGCGATCTCCACCTTGGCGCGCGGGCCCTTGAAGTAGATGCGGGTGGGCACCAGGGTCAGCCCCCGTTCCTTGACGCGGCCGGCGAGGCGGTCGAGCTCGCGCCGGTGGACGAGGAGCTTGCGGGCGCGCTCGGGCTCGTGGTTGTCACGGGCGGCGGCGCGATAGGGAGGGATGTGGACGTTGTGCAGCCACAGCTCCCCGTCGGTTATGGCGGCGTAACCGTCCTTGATCTGCACGGTGCCCGTGCGCATGGCCTTGACCTCGGTGCCCTGAAGAACCATCCCGCACTCCAGGCGGTCCAGGAGGTTGTAGCGGTAGGAGGCGTAGCGGTTGCTGGCCACATCACCGGCGCCGACCTTGCGTTTGCGGGCCTTGGCCATCCCCATAGCCTGACGCATCGCCCAGCACCAGGTCCACCCTGCCCCGCGGCGCCTGCACCCGGTCCACGGCCACCCCCACCGGGTCGCCCAGGCGCAGGGTGGCGCCGGTGTGGGCGCCGGCGAGGATGGTGCCCTGTTCGTTTAGCTCCCACCAGTCTCCCTCCAGGCGACGCACGGGCAGCATGCCCTCATAGCCCTCGCCAAAGGCGACAAACGCCCCCGCAGCGATCAATCCCACCACCTCGCCGTCAAAGACGTGGCGCCAGCCGAGCGCCAAGAGCTCGCGCTCGAGCAGATAGCAGCGCGCGACATCGTCGGCGTCTCGCTCCACGGTCATCGCCTCGCGCTCGCGCGCGGAGGTCCACAGCGCCAGCTCCTCCATGCCCTCGCGCCGCGGTGGGGCCTCGGAGCCGTCCAGGCCCGCCAGCAGCGCGCGATGGCAGACGAGGTCGGGGTAGCGGCGGATGGGTGAGGTGAAGTGGCAGTAGCGGGGAGAGTGAAGGCCGGCATGGCCGAGGTTTCGCTCGCGGTAGCAGGCCTGCTTGAGCGAGCGCAGCACCAGCGAGGACAGCGCCCGCTGGCCGTGGCCGGTGCGCCGCGTGTGCTGGGCCACCAGCCGCGACATCTCCCCCACCAGGTCGGCGGCCTGCTGGGGAGACATGGGGTCAGGCAGAGGCGGGGTGGCGACCCCCAGGGACTCGAGCTGCTCGGCCAGGCGCTGAACCCTGGGCGGGTCGGGGCGCTCATGCACCCGGTAGAGCGCCGGCGTCCCTGACTCCTCCAGGCGTCGCGCGACCTGCTCGTTGGCGGCGATCATCAGGTGCTCGACGAGGCGGTGGGACTCGGTCTGCGGGGTGGAGCGCACAGCCACCACGTGGCCGGCTTCGTCGAAGTCAAAGTCGGGCTCTGAGCTTTCGATGACGAGGGCGCCGCGATGGGTTCGCGCCGCGTGCAGGGCGGCGGCCGCTGCCCGGGCGGCCGCCAGCGGCGCCCCCCAGGGCGCCCGCGCCTTCTCCTGGCCGGCAAAGATGCGGTCGACGCGATCATAGTCCAGGCGCTCGTCAGAGACGATCAGGGAGCGATAGAAGGCCGCCCGGCGCACCCGGGCGCCGTGCAGGTCCATCTCCACCGTCACCGCCAGGCGCTCGGCGCGCGGGCGCAACGAGCAGGCGTCGGCCGACAGCGCCTCGGGGAGCATGGGCTCGACGGCCCCGGGGACATAGACGCTGGTGGCGCGACGGTGGGCCTCACGGTCAAGCGCCGAGCGAGGCCGGACGTAGGCGCTGACGTCGGCGATATGCACCCACACGCGCACCCCGCCGTCGGGCAGGGTCTCAGCGGAAATGGCGTCGTCGAAGTCGCGCGCCGACACCGGATCGATGGTGAAGGTGGCCAGGTCGCGCAGGTCGCGCCTGGATGGGCCAGAGCCCACCGTGCCCGCCTGTCCGGCGTCGCGCGCCGCGCGCGCCTCGCGCTCCACCAGCGGGTCAAACTCACGGCGCAGGCCTGCCTGGAGCATGAGCGCCTCCAGCACGTCGCGCGCCACGTCGGGGCGCCCCAGCACCCGGGTCACGCGCGCGCCGGCGCCACCCCTTCCCCTGCGCCCGGAGGGCGCCATATCCACCAACACCAGGTCTCCGGCCCGCGGCTGGCGCCGTTCCCCGCCGGCCCCGCGGGCCTCCAGGGTGATCTGTCCCCCGCGCTCGAAGAAAGGCGTGGCGGTGAGGAAGCGCCCACGGCGCTCCAGCAATGCCACCACCGGGGCGCGCGCGGCCGCGGTGCCCCGGGCGGCGGGTCGGCTCACCTGACCTTGGCGGCCAGCGTGCGCAGGGCGACCTGGAGGGCGACGTCGCCGCGGGCGTGAGGCGGGGCGAAGACGGGCACGTCGGGCACGATGCCCGCGCCCTGCCTTATCCCACCCCCGCCCAGGTTGCGGCCGCTGGGGGTGAAGTACTCACCCACGGTGATGTCCAGTGCCCCACCGTTGAGCAGCGGTGAGACCTCCTGAAATACGCCCTTGCCGAAGGTGTGGGTCCCCACCACGGTGGCGCGGTGGCGGTCCTGGAGGGCCCCGGCGACGATCTCCGAGGCCGAGGCGGTATCGCCGTTGACGAGGACGACCACCGGGATCGAGGTGGAGATCGCTCCCCCGGTGGCGGTCAGGGTCTGGGTGGGCTGGGTGCGCCCACGGGTGGTGACGATCGTCCCGTCGGCAAGGAAGATGCTGGCGGTCAGACGAGCCTCGTCGACCAGTCCGCCGCCGTTTCCGCGCAGATCTAAGACGATGCCTCGCGCGCCCGCTTTGAGCTCACGGTCGATGGCCTGGCGCAACTGGCCGTGGGCGCCCGAGACCCCGAAGGTGGCCAGGGCGACGTCGGCGAGCTTGATCGAGCGGTAGGTCTTCAGCGACGAGGAGACCACCGGCACCGCCAGGGTGGCCCGGGTCAGGGTCTCGGTCCTGGTCACGCCGCGGTGGACGACGGTGAGCCGGACGTTGGTGCCCGGGCGGCCCTTGATCATCGCCGTGGCGTTGGCGTCTGACACCCCCTTCAGGGGGCGCCCGTCGACGGTGGTGATGAGGTCACCAGGGACGAGGTGCGCGCGCGAGGCGGGCGAGGCGTCATAGACCTGGCGCACGATCAGGCCGCGGGGGTCCTGCTGGACGGTCATGCCCACCCCGGAGAACATGGCGCTTGAGTCGCGGGTGTATTGGCGGTACTGACCGGGGGTGAAGTAGGTGGAGAAGCGGTCACTGAGGTGGCTGACCATGCCGGCGATGGAGGCGTCGACGAGCTCGCCGCGGGCCAGGGGGCGGTAGTAGTCGTGCTGGACCTGATCGAGGGCGGCGCTGATGACGGTGGTGTCGTGGTCGGCGACGAAGGTGTCGCGCACGAAGCCGGGCAAATACTGGGGGTGGCCGCCCAGCCACAGCCCGGCCACGAGCAGGACGGGCGCCAGCGCCGCTAGGATGACGGTGAGAGGGGGTCGGCGAAGGCGCTTGATCATCGGGGAAGGGGACGCGCCTGCTCTTTTTCAGCGCGGCGAGGGCGCCCGCTGTTGTGCAGAGGGTAACGATGTGATGCGGGTAACCCCTTGGGACAGTGGGGGATGCGGCGGGCCTACGGGCGGGGCGGGGGGGGCCCAGGTTGTGAGGGGTGGCGGCGCTCGGCTCGGACGGTCGGCTCGCGCGGTCGGCTCGGGCGGTCGGGAGGTGTGGCGCCTGACACGGTCGGGGGCTAGCCGATGTGCAGGGCGAGC
>JAABUJ010004924.1_pt1 | contig 13703 bp, 15 predicted proteins | sample 5559131 | NCBI WGS metagenome assembly JAABUJ01 (sample SAMN10711875, study PRJNA513366) | rock metagenome | isolation source: Antarctica rocks | place: Antarctica: Victoria Land, Mt New Zealand nord | collected 2016-01-07
AGCCTGGTCCAGGCGGCCAAACGCAAGGCCCGCGGCTACCGCAACAAGCAGAAGATGATCACCATCGTCTACCTCATCGCCGGCCGCTTGCCCCTACCCACCATCCACACGATCTAGCGAGGAGCCCCCACTAGGGACACACGCTCTCATCATCGACGTGGCGTAACACGGCACGGGTCCGGGGTGTTCTACGACATCTGATGGCTGTCTCTCGCTGACCTGCGAGGACACCCCGAAACGCCGCCTGACCTACAGTGATGTCTCTCGTCACTCCTCAGCGTTGGGCGGCGTTTCGCGTTGGCGTGTGCCATAGATGTGCCATGGACAGCCGTTCTAAACGGCTAGTTCGTCTGACAGATGTGGTCGGACGCCGCCCATCAACTGGTCCAGGGCCGGCACGAGGGGACGAACCGTCTCAAGCTCGGTACTAGTCCGCAGCCAGTCCGCAAGGCACTGGGCAGCGCTGGGCGGTGTCGACAGCCGCCACGCAGCCCGGATCTAGGGCGCTCCGACTCACGCGCACCCACGGCATGCGGCCCGCCCTGACGCGCACACGGTGCTGCGGACCCTTGATCCGCTCGTCAGGCATCGCCGCCGCCACCATGATTCGTCGAATGAAGGACAGCCACCCGAAGGTGACGCCCGAAGAGCCGTGAGCCAGACCCACCCCACAGCAACCATCCCTAGGCTGCAGGCGGACCACCACGTCCCTCAAGGGGAGCCAGACCAACTCGACCTCACCAGTACATGGTGAAGAGCCGGATGTCCGGTCACCAGATGGCGCTGCGCTGGTGGGCCGCCGGCATGCTCGAAGCAAGCAGGCAGTTCCGCCGCGTCAACGGCCACCTGCACCTACCCGCCCTACGCGCCGCCCTCGAACGGCACGTCGCCGAGCAGACTGTCAGTGCCAACCGGCATGATCAAACCGTGAACGTCGCCTGATCATCACGGGCCGCCACCGAAGTTTCACGGAACTCGGGACATCCTCCCGGTGCAGCGTCCGGCACAGCTCCAGGTGACGGGCTGTCCGCGCTGCTGTTCGACCTCGACGGCACCCTCGTCCACTTCGTCTACCAGCACGTCACCGCGTGGCACGAAGCGCTTGCGGAGTTCGAGATCGAGCTGTCGATGTGGCGCATCCACCGGCCCATCGGCTACTTGTTGCATGGACGTACGGCTCGGGGGACTCTTCCTGCATGCCCTGCAGCGCGAGGCCGGCCGCCAGTTCGACGACGCTTCTGCTGGCGCCGCTGGCCGCGCTGGCGCGAGGTGGTGCAGCAACTGAGCCTGCCTGGTGTGCCGTACGCCATCGCCACCGGTGGCGCCATCGCGACGGCGTCCTCGGCGCTCGACATGCTGGGCCTGCCCGACGACGTCCCGGTCATCACCCGCGACCAGGTCGCGCGTGCCAAGCCGGATCCGCAGCTGTCCCTAGCCTAGCCGCGACCGCGGCTCTCGGTTTCGCACCGCAGGACTGCTTCGTCGTCGGCGACAGCGTCAGGGACCTGCCGGCGGCCCGCCGCGCAGGGGCACGAGGCGTCGGCGTCCTGTCTGGCGGGTACGGGCGCGACCAACTGCAGGCGGTCGGCGCCTCCCGGGTCTACGCAGACGCGGCCGACTTGCTCGACCGGCTCGAAGAGGTCGGGTGCGACCAGGCCGGCGATGACGCCCGGTCAGTGACGCGCGCCGGTCAGGCCGGTGACGCGTGGGTGCCGCGGCGCACCAGCTCGGGGGCGAGCGTGAACTCGCGCGGCGCCAGCCCGGGATCGAGAATGCGCTGCACCAGCAGGTCGGCTGCCCCGCGGGCCAGGACGCCGAGATCGGTGCGCAACGTCGTGAGGTCTAAAACCGGCCAGGCAGCCATCAGGATGTCATCGACGCCGACCACTGTCAGCTCGCGCGGGACGTCGATCCCGACCTCGCGCCCGCCGTTGCAGACTCCCAGCGCGATGACGTCGTTGCCGCAGAAGACCGCCGTGGGTGCGTCGTCCGCGGTCATCAGCTCGGCCAGGGCGCGCCGTCCGGTCGCCTCGGCGAAGGGGCCACGATGCACCCACCGGTCGGGCACCGAGATGCCGCGCTCGGCGAGCCGCTCGTGAAAGGCGATCGCGCGCTCATACCCGGTGCTCGTCGTGTCCGGCCCGTGAACCGCTGCGATCCGTCGATGCCCGAGCTCGACCAGGAAGTCCGCTGCGATCGCGCCGCTCGCGTGGTTGTCCGACGCGCACACGTCGCCCGCGACACCCGGCACCACGCGGTTCAGCATCACGTAGGGCAGGCCGCGGCGGTCGAGCTCCTGCGGCAGCGTGCTGTCCAGCTCGCACGTTGTCAGCACCACGCCGTCGAGCGACCCGTCGATGAGCGGCTCGACCTCGACCGGCACGTCGCCCCTGTCGGTGACCAGGATGGTCCGGTAGCCGTGCTCGGCGAGCGCATCGTGCAGCGGCTCGAGCAGCGCGGGATAGAACGGGTTGCCGAGCTCAGCGCTCACGACGCGACCCGCCGGGTCGTGCGGGTCGACAACGCGCGACCGGCCTGGCTGCGTACGTAGCCCAGTGCCCGGGCGGCCTCGCGCACCTTGGCTCGCGTCGACGCCGACACCCCACGATGGTCACGCAGCGCGCGCGACACCGTCGGTTGCGAGACGCCGGCCAGCCGCGCGACGTCGTGGCTGTTCACCGGCATATCAGGCATCATACGCTTGACAGGTATACGTATGCATTTCAGGCTACGACCAATGGAAGTTCACGCGAGTGCACCGCCCCCGGCGCCACCGACCCTGAGGAGTGACCATGCCCGTCGTCATCAAGAGTGCCGTTGTCGAGGGCGCGCAGTCCGCGTCGTCGCCGTCCGCCGTGCGCGACACCGTGGCGGGCGTTATCGCCGACGTCCGCGCCCGTGGTGACGTCGCCGTGCGCGAGTGGTCCGAGAAGTTCGACGGCTGGTCGCCTGAGAGCTTCCGGCTCGACGCGGTCCGCATCGACGAGATCGTCAGCGGCGTGCCGGCCCAGGTCATCGAGGACATCCGCACCGTGCAGGCCAACGTGCGCGACTTCGCCCAGCGCCAGCGGGACTCGATCGCCGACTTCGAGGTCGAGACGATGCCCGGGGTGTTCCTGGGCCAGAAGAATCTTCCCGTGAACGCAGCCGGTGCGTACGTCCCCGGCGGCCGCTACCCGCTGGTGGCCTCGGCGCACATGACCGTGGTGACCGCGAAAGTGGCCGGGGTCGAGCGGGTCGCCGCCTGCACCCCGCCCATCCGCGGCGAGATCCCCGCGGCCACTGTGGCCGCCATGCATCTCGCCGGTGCCGACGAGATCTACCTGCTCGGCGGAGTCCAAGCGGTCGCGGCCTTGGCTGTCGGCACCGAGACGATTGGGCCGGTCGACATCCTGACCGGCCCGGGCAACGCCTACGTCGCCGAGGCAAAGCGGCAGCTGTACGGCGAGGTCGGCATCGACCTGCTCGCCGGCCCCACAGAGATCCTGGTTATCGCCTACGAGCACGCAGACCCGTTTATCGTCGCAGTCGACCTGCTCAGCCAGGCCGAGCACGGGCCCGACTCCCCCGCAATCCTCATCAGCACCTCAGAGCAGGTGGCCCGCGAGGTGATCACGCACATCGACCGGATCCTGCCGGACATGCCAACCCGCGACTTCGCCGGCCCGGCGTGGCGCGACCACGGGCAAATCATCGTGGTCGATGACCTGACCGAGGCCTACGCCCTGGCCGACCAGTTCGCCAGCGAACACGTCCAGGTATTGACTGCCGAGCCACGCGAGGCGCTCGAGCGGATGCGCAACTATGGCGCGTTATTCCTCGGTGAGGGGACTTGCGTGTCTTACGGAGACAAAGTGATCGGGACCAACCACGTGCTTCCTACACGCAAGAGCGCTCGATACACCGGTGGTCTGTGGGTAGGCAAGTACCTGAAAACGGTGACCTACCAAGAGGTCACGAATACTGACGCGAGCGCGGCCCTGGGCCAGTTGTGTGGCCGGGCCGCTCGGGTCGAACTGTTTGAGGGTCACGCTCGCTCCGGTGACGTCCGGGCCGCCAAGTATGCGGGCGCACGGCTTCCATGGGCGCCGGAGCGAGATGGCGCTTCGTCGTGAGCAACGGGCTCCCTGGCTTGATAGACGGACGCACCGCGCTCGTGACAGGCGCTGGCAACGGTCTCGGTCGAGCCATTGCCATTGCCTTGACTGAAGCTGGCGGCCGCATTCTGCTCGTCGGGCGAACCGCCAGCACGCTGGAGAAGGTCGCCCACGAGATCGCGACGAGGTCCAGTACCGCAGGCGTGAGTTCGGAACCCGCCCGCGTGTCCATCTGCGACGTCTCAGATCCAGACGCCGTAGGGGCGCTCGCAGCGGAACTTGCTGACGAAGAAGTGTCGATCTTGATAAACAATGCTGGGGTCGCGGGACCGGTCGCACCCTTGATCGACATCGAGCCCGGCGAATGGGATGACGTCTTCGCCGTCAACGTGCGTGGGATCTATTTGATGTGTCGATCATTCCTGCCGCCTATGATCGAACAGGGAAGCGGTGACGTCATCAATGTGTCCTCGGTGAGCGGCAAGCGTCCGCTGTCACGCCGGACGCCGTACACAGCCTCCAAAATGGCGGTCATTGGGCTGAGTACAACCCTCGCGCACGAGGTCGGGCAGTTCGGCATCGCCGTTAACACGTTGTCCCCAGGCCCGGTGTCTGGGCCCCGGATGGACCGCAACTTCCGGCTCGAGGCTGAGCGGACAGGCACGACTTACGCCCAGGCGGAAGAGGCATTCGTGTCACGTTCAGCACTTCAGCGCATGGTAACCGCGGACGAAGTTGGAACCGCGGTCGTGGCGATGCTTCAAATGCGGGGCCTGACAGGGGCGGATATCGATCTCTCTGCGGGCATGGTCGCGCGGTAATGCCGTGCATGATCCCGGGCGTCGATTAGAAGCTATTGGAAGCGTAGGGGTATCTATTTAATCGGAGTGAAACGTGGGCTCTTGGGACTTGGCCGGGCAGGGGTGGTTTCGCGTCGTTGATGTGAGGTGCCGGTGACACCGGCGATCATGACTGTTGTCAAGGCGGTTCATCTTCTTCCCATCAGCCATGTTCGCAGTGAACTCCTTCGTTCAGAAAGGACCGCTTAGACCATCTGACACCCTCAGTTGCCGCCGACCCGAGGGGCGGCGGTGGTGCCGCGCAGTCTGAGGGCGGTGGCGAAGACCCGTTGCTCAGGCATTCGACGCGGTTCTTGGACCCGTGCTAGCAGCAACTGCACCCCGACCTTGGCCATTTCCTGCGTCGGCTGAGCAGCCGTCGTGAGGTTCCAGATCGGCCATCCGGCCATCGGGATGTCGTCGAAGCCAACGATCGACACGTCATCAGGAACTCGCAGCCCCAACTCAATCAGACCGTTGATTGCACCCATCGCCATGGTGTCGTTGCCTGCGAAGACGGCGGTCACGTCGGGGTTGTAGTCGAGAAGTCGCCGGATGCCGTGGAGCCCTGCGTCGTAGGAGAAGTCGCCTTCGACGCTCGTTACGGCACAGCCGTCGCTGGCCCTGCGTTGAAAGAACCTCGAGAATCCGCTTGCGCGGTCACGCCCCGTCGAGGTGTTCAGCGGGCCGCCCAGCAGTCCAACCTGCCGGTGGCCAAGGTTGTAGAGATGGCGGGCGATGCTGCGGGCACCCGCGACGTTGTCCGACACGACACGGTCGCAGTTGACACCGTCGACGTATCGGTTCAACAGGACGAGTGGGTGGTGCTCTTGAACGGCTTCCGCAACCGCGGAAGACTCCAGTAGGGCGGACGTGAACACCACCCCGTCGACCAGTTGCTGCGGAAGCGCACGCAACGCCTCCGCACCCTCGGTCTCAGACACTTTCCACAGCAGCAGTCGGTACCCAGACTTTGCCACCTCGTCCGCAAGGGCGTCAACCAGTTGAGGGTAGAAAGGGTTGACGATCTCGTCGACGATCACACCTATGGTGTGCGTGCGCTGAGTGATCAGCGCGCGAGCTGACTCGTTCGGCTCATAACGCAGTTGCGCAATCGCCTCCCAGACGCGTATTCGTTTGGCTTCGGTTACATTCGTGCCGCCGTTTAGCACACGCGACACAGTGGCCTGTGATACACCGGCCAATCGCGCTACGTCATGGCCGGTCAACTTGCCGGGCTCTCGTAGTCTCATTGGACAACCGCAACCGCTTCGATCTCGAGCCGGGCGTTCGCCAGCAGCCCAGCTACCTGGACGGTGGCACGGGCAGGGAAAGGCTGCGGGAACAACCGTGAGTACACCTTGTTGATCGTCGCATAGTCAGAGAAGTTGGTGACGTATAGCGTCGTCTTGACCACGTCTTTAAGCCCCAACCCGCTCTCGGCTAGGACCTGTCGTACATAACCGATAGCCAGTTCCGCCTCGTCCCCAACGTTCGCAGGGGGTTGACCCGTATCCATATCAAGGCCCAACTGTCCGGAGACGAAGATGAGGCCGGCGGCCCGCATGGCGACCGAAAAGGCGGACTTTGGTGTTGGAACATTCTCCGACACGATAGCGACTCGAGTCTCATGCACTGCTTATCCTCTCTCAGGCGGTCCAACCGCCGTCGACGACAACGTGGGACCTGTCACCAGGGACGGCGCTTAACCGTCGAGGTAACCATCGCGTCTACCCTGCGAACCAATGTCTCCGTCGGCGCCCGTGACGAGCGCACGCTTCCCGTCGAGCCGGAAAGGCGACACTCATCTCGGCCCCCATCCATGGCCCGCCAACCAGTCGACCAAGACGTCGGCGACTTCCTGGCCGTGCCCGGTATAAAAGTGGTTAGCGCCTTCGATCGTGGCCGTCGTGAACGATGGCGCCTGCTGCGCTGCCCAACGCAGTCTATCGAGGGCGTGATCAATCTGGTCGACTGGAACGGTCTCGCCATGGCTACCGAAGAAGGCGAGGATTGGCACATGCACGGCCCGCAAAGCGGTGAAGGCTCGTTGGCTGCCGCGCTCAAAAAGATCCATGACGTCCCAGGACGGATCGCTACCGAAACGGTCCAGGTATGCGGCAGCGCTGACAGGCTGGTGCATGAGCCCCATAGCGCAGGCGGGGGGCAGCAGGTCGCTCCCGCGTCCGGCCGCCAGGAGTTCGGAGGCAAGTTCGGCGAAATTGGCTCGCTCCTCTTCAGTGAACCGCGCCTCGTGCATGGCGATCAAGTCTGCTGTTGACGCCAAGACCAGCCCTACGATGCGCGGGTCGCCCGTTTCTGCCAGGTACTGCGTGGCAGACAACGACCCGAGACTGTGACCCAGGAGCACTACTCGCGGAAGTCCCCAGGCGGCTATCTGCTCGACCCAGGCGGCAATGTCGCGCATGCCGTCACTGAAATTATGGAACGCCCCACCTCCCTTTCGGACTTCCCCCGATTCTGGAAACTCATCGATCCGGAGCAGGTCTGCGGTACGCAGGTTAGCGCGTACGAACGGGTAGCCGGCGCCGGGTAGCGCTATGGCCAACTCATCCGTGAAGAGGGTGAAACCGTTCCCTCCGAGACCGTGGACATAGAGCACGGCGACGCCGCGGTTCTCTAACCCGTGGCCCAACCCGAACAGCGGGTAGCCGTCGGCTGTGACTATACGGGACCATTCAGTCGTCATGATCGGTTCGCTCACCTTCGCCTTGTGCCCCGAGATAGGCGCTGCGGACAAGCTCATTGCGCGCGAGTTCCTCGCTGCTACCCTCCAGAACGACGCGTCCGCGTTCGAGCACGTAACCTCGGTTCGCGAGCGCGAGCGCGACTCCGACGCTTTGCTCTACCAGCAGAATCGATAGTTTGAGCTCCCGGTTCGCGCGTCGGATGTACCCAACGATGTCGTCCACTACAGTTGGCGCTAACCCGAGCGACGGCTCGTCTAACATGAGCAACTGCGGTGCGGCCATGAGGGCGCGTGCCAAAGCGAGCATTTGCTGCTGACCGCCGGACAAGTACCCGGCCGGAGAGTTGCTTCGGTCGCGCAGCACCGGCAGTAGGTCCATCGTCGTGCTCAGGTCTCGACGCACCGCGCTTCGGTCTCGCCGCGTGTAGGCGCCCATCAGCATGTTCTCGGCGACGGTCAGGTCGGGAAACACCCGCCTGCCTTCAGGAGCCTGCACGACACCGGCGCGCACCACCGCCGCAGGAGAACGTGGCAGCGGCCGCCCGTCGAAGGTGATTCTGCCGGTGTGGGCGACCACCCCGGAGATGGCACCGAGGATGCTGGACTTGCCGGCGCCGTTCGCTCCGATGAGCGTGACGATCTCGCCCTCGGCGACTTCCAGCGATACGTCGTGGGTGGCGGTGATGGCACCGTAGCGGCAGGTTAGGCCCTCAACGCGCAGCATCAGCGGTCACACCCATGTAGGCTTCGACGACTTTCGCGTCGTTACGAACCGTTTGCGAGTCACCCATCGCGATGCAGGTGCCGAAGTCCAGGACGATCAGTTGCTGGCACAGCGACAGAACCAAATCCATGTCGTGTTCAACGAGCAGGATCGAACATCCGGTGGCGGCGTTGAACGTGGTGATCACTTGGCGCAGCCGGGCGGTCTCCGCCGTGTTCATCCCCGCGGCAGGCTCGTCGAGGAGCAACACCTTCGGGCTGCCCATGATCGCGCGGGCGAAGTCAACCAGCTTGCGCTCTCCAAACGGCAGGTTTCTCGCCTTCACGTCCCACCTGTCCTCCAGCCCAACCAACGCGAGGACATCGGTTGCTTCTTCGCGCAGTTGCCGTTCCTCTCGCCGGCTCCCTGCGGTACCGAGGCCCGCGCGGACCACACCCGCCCGCAGGCGAGAGTGTCCACCCACGAGCAGGTTCTCCAGCACAGTTAGGTCCTCGAACAAGAGTGCCTGTTGGAATGACCTGGATACCCCCTTCGCTCGGATGTGGTGCGACCGCAGACGGGCGATGTCGGTGTCTCCGAGAAGGACCCGGCCTTTGCTCACATGGTAATAGCCCGAGATTAAGTTGAGGATGGTGGTCTTGCCTGCGCCGTTGGGGCCGATCAGCCCGACAACCATTCCGGGATCGAGCTGGAAACTGACGTCCTTGAGCGCCTGCACCCCGTGAAAATTGATTCCCGCACCTTCAATGATCAGGGCTGGTGCCTGCTCGCGTTGCCAGCGGTCAAGCGGCCGAGGGTGGGGAGCCGCACTCTTCGTGCTCAAGGCGCGGTCGTCGCCGGTGAGCGCGCGTGCAACGAGTTCCCCGATCTGCACGAGACCGCGGGGTAGCAACAGCACCACGAGGACAATAGTGGTCCCGAAAACGACTTGCTGCAGGTCGGCCTGCTGGGACAACCACTGTGGGATGAAGACAAGGAAGGCTCCGCCTATCAAGGATCCCGCGATCGACCCCATCCCGCCCACGACTACGGCGATCAAGAACGCGAGCGAGAGGTTAAGCGTGAATGCGTCCGCAGACAGGTAACTCACCTGGAACGCGAACAATGCGCCGGCCAGACCGGTCAGCCACGCAGACAGGGCGAAGGCCTTGACCCGGTAGCGGCCAACGTCAACCCCGCACGAACTCGCGCTAATGCCCGAATTCTTTACTGCGATCCAAGCCCGCCCTACCCGTGAACGCGTCACGGCGGCCGTGAAGAACACAGCCGGCATGACAATGACCAGCGCCAGCCAGTACTGAGAACGCGGCCCGGACAGATCGACCCCTGCCACACTGGGCATTGGGACGGCCATGCCGTTGCGTCCGCCTGTAACCGTCAGCTCGTACAGCACCTTCTGGACGATGATCGCGAACGCTAGGGTGGCGATGGCGAGGTAGTGCCCCGACAGGCGCGCAGCCGCCCAACCCAGCAGCCAGCCGACGAGCCCGGCTCCTGCGGCTGCGGCCAGAAGGGCGATTGGCAGGGGCAGGGAGGCCTTGCTGATCGCTATCGCCGCCGTGTAGGCCCCTACTGCCAAGAAGGCCGCGTGCCCCAGAGACACTTGGCCGGAGTAGCCCATGAGCACATTGAGACCGACGGCCACGAGACCGTAAATGAGGACTCCCTCAAGCAGGTACAGCGCGTACCCCGAGACCACCATCGGAACTAGCGCCGCGATCAGGACCGCAGCAGGTATGAACAGTCGGTGGGCGCCAGCAGCCGTCCACAATTGCAGCCTGCCACGGGAGGGGACGTGGGCCATCACGATCACACCCGTCGGCTCGACGCGGCCGCAAACAACCCTTGCGGACGCAGGATGAGGACCACGAGGATCGCGCCGAACGTGGCAGCGACCTGCAGGTTGAGGCTGAAGTAGCCGCCTATTAGGGCTTCCCCCACGCCCAGCAGGAGGCCACCTAACACTGCACCGGGCAGACTGCCGAATCCGCCAACAACGGCTGCAGCCAGTCCGTTGATCAGAATGGGAACCATCATCTGGGGAGAAAGCCCCGTTAACGGGGCGGTCAGAATTCCGACAACGGCGGCAAGGGCGCCCGCGAGCGCCCACGTGACCAGGTAGATGTAGCCAACTCGAACGCCCATCAGCGCCGCCGCCCGTCGATCCTGCTGGCAAGCCTTCATGGCCATTCCCAGCTTGCTGTACCGGAATAGCGCCACCATCAGCAACAGCACGGCCACAGTGACCACCACCACCCCCAATTGCGGACCCGAGATTACTGCGACGCTGCTCAGCTGTACGGACGGGAGAGCCAGAACACTCGGGTAGCCCTTGGGGTCCGACCCGAACGCCCAGCCTGCCCCAGCGTTCAAGACTAAGAAGAGTCCGACGGTGGCGATCACCGCATGAGCTTCGGGTCGATTCAGTATGGGACGAATGACGGCTGCCTCCAAGACAGCGGAGAGGGCTGCTGCGAAAGCGATAGCGGCGAGGAGGGAAAGCCAGACCGACACGTGTGCGTGCAGCAGTTCAAAGCTGATGAACGTTGCAAACATTGCGATCTCACCCTGAGCAAAGTTCACAATGCCCATGGACTTGTAGACGAGTACGAGGCTCAATGCCATCAAGGCATACAGGCTGCCTGTCGCGAGACCGCTGAGGACAAGTTGCTGCATGGATTCAATACTCCTGGTGAAGGTTGGGCTTTCCGCCGGCCGACTTCATGATGCCGGCCGGGGCGTCGTCATCAGTAGTTGCTCAGAACCTTGATCTTGCCATTCTCCCATTGTGCGAACCCGAAGTTCTCGACACCGGTGTGCTTCGTCGGGCTGTAGGAGACCGGGGCCGTAACTATCGGGTTCACGGAGACGTGCTCCAATGCCTTGGCGAAGTTCTCCGGTGTCACCTCGCCTTTGATGGACTTAAGCGCCTCGACCGCGACCGAGGCACCAGCCAACCCTTGGAACGAGTAGTACCCCCCGTCCACGTCTGGGTAGTACTTTTTGATAATGTCTTCTTTCTTCTTTATTTCCGGGCTTACGCTGCCATTGACGGCGGTGAAGAAATTGCAGATCAGACCATCCAAGGCGTTACCCGCTAGCCCTACCATGATCGGGTCAGTCATCGGGTTGTCAGCGATGAACTTGGTACCAGTCCAGCCTTGCTGTTTCGCCTGCTTGAGGAAGTTGGCGGCGGTCGACGGTAGGGCATAGAGCACCACGACATCCGGCTTCGCGTCACTCAGGGTTCGGATCTGAGCGCTATAATCTGTGCTCGACAACTCATAGGGTGCGTCGGCGATGTACTGCCCGCCGACTGCAGTGGCCTGCTTCTTGAAGCCGTCACGGCCGTCTTGGCCATAGGCATCGTTCTGATAGAATGCAGCCACGCGCTTCGCGCCCATTTTCTGCACGGCATAGGTGCCGAGAGAGCCGCCCATGGCTAGGCCGGTGGGCGCCACGCCGAATACCGACTGTGTGGGGTCGTTGCCGAGCAGCCGGGCGTCGCCGGATAGTGAAGCTACGTACGGGATCTTCTTCGACTCCAAGTATGGCAAGACAGCCAGACCCGTTGATGTTCCCAACGTGGACACAATGCCGACTGCGTGATCTTGCTCAACAAGTTGCCGAACGTCCGCAACCGCTTTCTGCGGGTTATAGTCGTCGTTGAGGGCGCTGTACTTGATCTTGTGCCCATTCACGCCCCCTTGGTCATTGATGTACTTGAAGTACGCGTCGGCGCCTGCGTTCAACTGCTTCCCACCGGCGGCGAGCGCGCCTGTCAAGGGCACGTGTGAGCCCAAGACAACTGTATCGGTCCCGCCTGCCGAAGCGGCGTTCGTGGACCCTTTGCTGTCACTACAGGCTGACAGAGCCAGGGGCAGCATCAGAGCGATGGCCATCCCTTCTACAAGTCTCGTCGCACTTCGCACAGCCGCTTCCTTTCGCTCGGAGTACCGGTCATAAGTTGAGCATGAGACCACAATGCATACGTATGCAAGTTGTGGGATCTATCTGACCACAGGTCGCTGAGCGAGTCAAGGCTTTGTTACTTAACCGGGCAGCTGGTCCCAGCTCGGTGTGGCCAGGGGCGCGTTATCTCGGTGGTCGTGGCTGTTGGAGGTTGTCCCGGGTCTCGTGGAATTTGAGTGGCGGTCCCCCGCCTGACACCGCCCGTGGGGTAGGTGTTGGGCATCCGCCAAGACACCATCAAGAAGGGGACCACCGTGACCAACAAGTACCAGAAGGACACGCCAAGGACGAGTTCCGGACCGGGGCTCGCCGTGCCCGATGAAGTGACCATTGCGATGGGCGAGATCGCCGAGGACATGCGCGAGGGCCTACTGGCCCTCGCGGTCGGCGCCGGCCTGCAGGTGAGGCCTGACTGATGGAGGCCGACGTGGCCGCGGTGTGCGGGCCTCGCGGCAAACACGACCCGGGCGGACCGCGGTGCGCCATGGCAGTGAGCGCGGGTCGGTCACCTTGGGCGGGCGTCGGGTCGGCGTCGATCGGCCGCGGATGCGTGCGGCCGGTGGCGGTGAGGTGCCGGTGCCGGCCTACGAACTGTTCAGCCGCAGCGAGATCCTGGGCCGGATGGCAATGGGCAGGATGCTCGGCGGCCTGTCGAGCCGTCGTTACACGCTCGGACTCGAACCGGTCGGTGAGAACGTCGAGCGTGCCGCTTCGGCCACGAGCAAGTCGGCGGTCTCACGTCGCTTCGTGGCGATGACCGAGACCGCCCTGGCCGAGCTGCTCGCTGCGCCACTGGGGAACCTGGACCTGGTGGCGTTGATGATCGACGGCGTCCACTTCGGTGAGCACCTGTGCGTTGTGGCTCTGGGTATCGGCATCGACGGCACCAAGCATCCCCTCGGACTGGTCGAAGGCAGCACCGAACTCGGCGGCACTATCACCGGCGAGCACGGGGTGGGCCGCCTCAAGCGCGATTGGCTGCCTGCTTACCTCGGCGACGACGTCATGGCACTCACGCGGCGGATCAAGGACGCCCTCGACCCGCAGGGCATCCTGAACCCCGGAGCCGTCCTCTGACCTACGCCGACCGCTGTCACCGGGCCGCGACGAGCCGGTGGCGCATCTCGCCGATCCCTTCGATGCGGGTGGTCAGTTCCTCACCTGGCTGGAGCCAGCGCTGCGGGTTGCGGCCGAGCCCGACGCCAGCTGGCGTTCCGGTGAACACGACATCGCCTGGCAGCAAGGGCATAGTCGCAGACAGTTTTGGGCTCCTCGCTGTTCGGAGTGGCTTACGGCGATTGTGACGTCTCTGTCGTTACGGTCCTGGGGTCATGATCGGGCATAGCGAAGGGCCGTGGTGT
>JAABUJ010004925.1_pt1 | contig 13701 bp, 16 predicted proteins | sample 5559131 | NCBI WGS metagenome assembly JAABUJ01 (sample SAMN10711875, study PRJNA513366) | rock metagenome | isolation source: Antarctica rocks | place: Antarctica: Victoria Land, Mt New Zealand nord | collected 2016-01-07
TGTCCAGGTCGTATAACTCGACCAGGCGCGGGTCCAGGGCCGTCATAGCTCACCATAAGCAGGTGCTGGCCGCCGGCCCACGGGCAATTGACGTGCCGAAAGCCGACCCCGTTACGGGCCAGCTGCCGGCTGACCGTTGAGGGCGCCCGGCTCATCTCGGCGGCGATGGCGCGCACCCCGGCCCCGGCCAGCCGCAGGTCCGCGATCCGAAGCCGTTCCTCCAAAGACAGGTAGCGAGCAACTGACTCGCACGGCGGAGCAGGGATCGATCCGATCCGGGCTTGGGCGCCTCACCCGTGCTGACAGCACTCACGCACCAGCGCCCGTCACTGCCTACCGAAGCCAGCCGCCCCTGAGCAGTCGGCTGTGTGACACTTCGGCGATGGCCGCTTGGGGAACGCCTGGCGAGTTCGCGACGCTGTGCGAGATCGAGCCGGCGACCACCCCCGACTTGCGCCACGTCCGCCGCCAGGTCGCCCTGCTCGATGGTGTTGCCGACGCCTGCCTCGTGCCCGACAACCACATCGGGCGGGCGACGGTGTCGAGCATCGCCGTCGCGGGTGAGGTCATCGCCCTCGGCGGCACGGCCGTCGCCTGCGTCAACAGCCGCGACCGCAACCTGCTCGGCTTCCGGCGCGACCTGCTGACAGCTGCCGCCTACGGCGTCCGCGACTTTCTGTTCGTGCGTGGCGACGACGCCCCCGACGCGGTCCGCAGCGGTGACCTGACCGTCGGGACGATGATGCGGGAGGCCCGCGCCTACGAACACGCTGACTTCCGGGTCGGCGTGACTGCCCGCGCCGGCGCTCCTTTGCCGGCCTGGAAGCAGGCCGCCGACTTCCTTCTGGTGCAGATGTCCTTCGACCTCGACGACCTGCTCGGCTGGCGGCCGACCGTGGACTTCGACGGGCCCGTGCTCGCGGGTGTCCTGGTGCTGACCAGCAGCAAGATGGCCCGGCGGATCGCGTCGACCCTGACCGAGGTAAACGTTCCTGACGCACTCATCGACCGGCTCGACGACGACCCCGACGCCGGCGTCGAGCATGCCCTGGACCTTGTGGCACAGCTCGAGCAGTCCGGTGTCTACGACGGTGTGCACCTGATCCCCGTCACCCGCGTCGCCCAGGTCGCCGAGCGCCTGCGCCACTGACCCTTCCGGAGCGCCACTCAGCGACCCGAGCTTGTCGAGCGGCAGGTCCCGCACTCTTAGCTGACGCGTCTGCTGCCTGGCCGCGTCATCGCCACGTGCGGAAATCGTGCGTCAGGTCTACCCTGACGTCAGACTGGACCTGACGAGAGGCGTCCTGATGACCGACGAAGCATCCAGGGAGAAGCTCCCCGAGTGGGCGCGGGACCTGCTGGGGGTTGCGACCTTGAGCAACCCCCCGGCGTTCAAGAGCGGCACGTGGAGTGTCAATGCTGCGCTGCCCGAAGACCTCACCGAGCTGGAAAGCGTTACTGACCCGCTGCTGCTCCTGCTCAACGGCGCGGAGCTGCAGGCCCGCGTCGAGGAGCGCATGGCAGCACTCGTGGCAATGGCCCGGGGCCAGGGCCGCAGTTGGAGTGAGGTCGGACGCGCCCTGGGCGTCAGTAAGCAGACGGCGTGGGAGCGCTACTCCGCAGACTCTCGAGTCCGACCGCGACCGTCGGGCAGCAGTGCTTGACGTTCTGCGCCGACACCGCGACGTCCGCTTCGTCCTCGCCGCCCAGCTCCTGTCGGCACTCGGCAGCTGGCTGCTGATCCTGGCCGCTCCCTACTACGTCCTGCAGGCCACCCACTCGGCGTCGGCCAGCGCACTGGCCTTCGCCGCCGAAAGCGCCCCAGCCGTGCTGGTAGGACCGCTCGCCGGGGTCCTGGTCGATCGGATCGACCGGCGACAGGCCATGATCCTCGCCGACGTCGCCCGGGTCGGCGCCGTCCTGTTGATGCTGCTCGCGTTGGACCCAGGTCAGCTGTGGGCCCTGTTCCTCGGACTGGCGATCGAGAGCGTGTTCACCCAGCTCGCCCAGCCCGCGCGCAGCGCGCTGCTTCCCCAGATCGTCGGCCGCGGCCCCGACCTGAGCGCCTGCAACGCCCTCGCCGGTGCCGGCCTTGCCGCCATCCAGTGGGTGCCGCACCACTGGGCGGGCTGCTCTACGCCGCGTTCGGGTTCCAGGCCGCGGTCCTGGCCGACGCAGCCTCCTACGGCCTGTCAGCGCTGCTCCTGCTCGCCGTACACCCCCGTGGCGCCGCCGGACGTGGCCCAGACACCCGGGGCTGGCGGGGCGTAGCCGCCGACGACGTCAAAGCAGGCGGCCGCCAGATCAAGAACCAGCCAGCGGTCCGCTCGGTCACCGTCACCAGCTGCCTGTTCCTGCTCGGCAACGGGACAGCGGACGCCCTGCTCGTGGCCTACCTCGGTGGACGGCTGCATCTGCCCCCGTCAACTCTCGGACTGCTGTTCGCCGGCCTCGGGCTCGCCAGCCTGCTGTCCGCCCCGTTCGCCGGTCGGCTTGTCGACCGGCTCGCACCGCGGGCCTTGGTCACCGGCGCGCTACTGGCCATCAGTACCAGCTTCGCGGTGCTGTTCAACCTCCCCTCCCTGCCCGTCGCCGCCGTCGTGTTCATGACCCTGGGGCCAGCCGTCGTGGCCTACACGGTCGCGGTGGACACCCTCCTGCAGCGCAGCACCCCCGATGAACTGCTAGGTCGAGTGTCGGCGGGCTACCGCACGGCCAACAAGACAGCGACGCTGCTCGGTGAGCTCGGCGCAGTGGGACTCGTAACCGCCTTCGGGCTGATCGTCACCCTCGACGTCGCCGTCGTGGCCGTCGCCCTTAGCGCGGCCAGTGCACTGCTCCTGCCCGCGAACAGCCTCACCACCGCCGGTGCCGACACCGAGGGGCCCCCGCGGGGACACCACACCTTTGGGCGGGTCACAACCTGCAAAAGGATGACCGGTCCAACGGTCGCCGCTTAAGCAGGGCGAAATGCCCATGAGTCGGTCGTATCCGCGAAGGTCGCCAGGGCGCGCTGAAGCACCTCGCGCGGTTGGACGACGAGCTACAGGACTACCTCGATCCGGCCCGATCGTGCTCCGTCAGCGTCCACAGATGTTCGGCACACCGCTCGCCGCTTCCGGCAGGGGCACTGCGGTGGCCGCACCGGCCCTGGCCGAGAGGGCGGACGCTACAGCTGGGCAAACTGCGCGGGTGGACGCGCACCGCTGGATCGACAGCCTCCCATCCGGCCTGGCCGTACAGGCGCGGCTGCTGCGCGCGTTGCTCGACGCGGTCGAGGCCGATCCGCGTTGGGAGGGCCTGGAGTTGCGCTGGCCGCTGGCCGCTGGCCGCCGGCCGCGCCGACGCCGACTCCGACCTCGACGTCGGGCTGTGGCACGCCGAGGGGGACCGGCCGGACGATGCCGAGATTCAAACCATGCTGCGCGGCCTGGGCGAGGTCGTCGAGGTCAACGCACAGCTGTGGGAGGGGGTGCCGCGCTGGTGGGTGCAGTACGCCGACGGCGGCCAGATCGACCTGGTCGTGCTGGCCGCGGCCGACCGCCCCGGCCTAGCTCCCGGCGCGGTCCCGCTGCTCGACCGCCGTGGCCGGTTCGCCGTGGCGTTTGTGCCCAGCGTGCTGCGCGCTGCGCGGGAGCAGCCGCGGCAGTGGCTGCTCGACGGCTGGGAGGCCCTGGCCAACGTCGCCAAGTACCTGCGACGCGACTCGCTGCTGGAAGCGGTCGAGCAGCTGCACCGCGCCCGCCAACGGGTGTTCCAGCTGTGGGCCACCGGCGAAGACGTCGACTATCCCGTCTTCGGGCTGACCAGCCTGCTCGACGCCGAGCAGGCCTCTCTGCCACCAGGGATCGAAGCCACCTACCCGACCGTCGACCCGAGGTCGGCCACAGCCGCCGCCGCGACCCTGGCCGGACTGCTGAGCCAAGCCGGCTGGCATGCCGATCCCTTCCTGGACACACCGCTGGCCTCGTACGTGACCACCAGGCTTCGCTCCGCCGGCGACGGCGTCACCGGGCCGCCGGCCGTGGCCTGGTAGCAGTGGCCCGGTCTGGTTGGCCGGTGGCAGGGTCGGGGGCGTGAGTGATCTCGATCCACGGCGAGCCCGCGTGTTCGGCGCCTACGCCGACGACTACGAACGGTGGCGTCCGGGCTACCCGGCTGCTGCGGTGCACTGGCTGGTGCCGCCGGGAGCGGCTCGCGTCGCCGACGTGGGGGCGGGCACCGGCAAGCTGACCGGCGCGCTGCTCGCCCGCGGCCTGCAGGTCGCCGCGGTCGAACCCGACCCGGGCATGCTCGCCGTCCTGACCCGGCTGCATCCGGGTGCCGACCCGTATCTCGCCGGCGCCCAAGCGCTTCCGTTGCCCGACGCGAGCCTGGATGCGGTCCTGGTCGCCCAGGCCTGGCACTGGTTTCCCCACCAGCAGGCCGTGGCCGAGGTGCGCCGGGTGCTGCGCCCCGGGGGCTGGCTCGCCCTGGTGTGGAACGGCCCGGATCCCCGCGAGCCGTGGGAGCTCGAGCTCGCCTCCCTTGACCCGGACAACGCCGGTCGCGACGTCACCGCCGACCGCCGCACCCTGGACGTGGCCGGCCTGCCCGCTGGCGAGCTCGAGACCGCGAGCTTCCCGTGGACCTGGCCGGTCAGCGCCGCCGACCTGCGTGCCCGCCTGGCGACCCACTCCGCCTTCGTGATGATGGACGCCGACCAGCGAGAACGCCGCCTGGGCGCTGCCGCTGCCGCGGTCGCCGCCGAGGCGGGACGCCGCGGTACCCCGACGGTGCCGCTTCGCCAGGTGGCCGGCTGCGTGCGATGGCAACCGGAGCCGACGGGGAAACAAGGCGGGCAGCGGGCGTAAAAGGCCGGACGGTGATGCGGGCCGCCGCCTGGCACGCTGACCGGGTGGAGGTAGGTGAGGGGCGGGCGCAGCCGTGGTGGCCGGAGCCGCCGGCGGTGGATGCGGTCGAGGTACGGCTTCGGCATGAGGACAACCGGCGGGCCTGGAACGAGGCCGCACAGCAGTACCGGGCGGGGCTGCATGACGCGGTCGAGTATCTGCGGGCGGGTGGTGTCCATCTGCATCCGCTCGAGCGGCAGCACCTGGGCGACCTCGGTGCCTGGTGTGATCTGGCGGTGCACCTGCAGTGCGCCTCGGGCAAGGACACGCTGTCGCTGCTCAACGCGGGGGCCGGGCGAGTGGTCGGCGTCGACATCGCCGAGGGTCACATCGCGAACGCCCGGCAGGTCAGCGAACGGTTGGGCGGCGCAGCGGCGAGCTGGTATCGCTGCGACGTGCTCGACACCCCGCATGAGCTCGACGGCACCGCCGACCTTGTCTACACCGGCCGCGGCGCCCTGGGCTGGGTCCACGACCTGGACGGGTGGGCGGCGGTGGTCGGCCGGCTGCTGCGTCCCGGGGGCCTGTTCCATGTGCTGGACGACCATGCCGGGGCGTACCTGTTCGACCCGGCGGCGAGCGAGCTGCGACCCAGCGGAGCGGACTACTTCGCCAACGTCACCGGCTCGCGGGGCTGGACCGAGCAGTACGTCGGCGACCTCGGCCGCGAGAAGGCTGAGCACGCCGTCAAGCACGAACGGCTGTGGCCCCCGTCGGCAGTTTTCGGCGCGCTGATCCGGGTGGGGCTGGTGGTCGAGCAGTTCGGGGAGCACCCCGACGAGTACTGGCCCGCCTTCCCGCACCTTGAACCACAACTTCGGCGAAGGCTGCCCATGACCTACACGATCACCGCCCGCAAGCCCTAACCAGATCCGAACCGCCCAGCAGCAAGCGGACCGGGCCCCCAACTTGGGATCTCCCCGACCCCTGGCCCAGGCCCTACATCATCGACCGGCGGATATCCCAGGCGTGATGCTGGGCGTCGTGAGCGTTGTTCCGCGCGACGTCAGCGACCCGCTGCTCACCCCTGCCGGCGTGCAGTAGGAGGGCGTCGGCACGTCGGCTCTGCCCAGTCGCCGAACCAACAGTCCATGTCGAACTCGGCGATGTCGTCGATGGACGCCTCGAATGACGGCAAGGTCTCTGCACGCGCCCACAGTCGCTCCACCCACCAGAACTCCTGTCCGCCGGGGACCACACGGCCGTGCTTGTGACGCGGCGGCTTCTCGGCGGGCGGCATGACCGCACGCTAACGGCGGCTGTCGGCTGCGGCCCGTGTCCCGGTAGCCGACCCCTGTCCGGCGTAAGTCGTTGGTGTGGCTTCGCCGGGCCGTGGGACTCTGCCTTGTGCCCTTTCCCGTCTGCTTGCCGGACTGTCTGGACGCCGCGCCGTGGCAGCTGCGGGCGATCACGCACGCCGATTGGCCGATTGAGCAGGCGTTGTCGAGCGACCCGGAGGTCATTCGCTGGACGATGTACCCGCCGCACATGGATGGGGAGCGCAGCAGGGAGCGGATCGGCCGCGCTCGGCAGCGCGCCCAGGAGCGGATCAGCCAGCGTTACGTCATCAGCCAAGGTGCCGGGTGCGGGGTCGGGACTGCCGGCATCGCCATCGGGGAGTTCGACCTCCCGGAGGTCTTCTACGCCCTGCTCCCGCAGGGGCGCGGCCGCGGTGCGGCGACCGTGGCGGCCGTTGTGCTAAGCGACTGGGCGCTGTCCCTTGGTCTGACGCCGGTGCTGCTGTTCACCATGATTGGCAATACGACAAGCGAGGCTGTCGCCGCCCGCGCCGGGTTCACCTGCGCCGGGCAGGATGTGCTTGACCACCGCGGCCAGCCCTCTGCTATGCGCCGGTGGACCCGCACTCAGACCAACTGACTTGGCGAGTGGCCGCAAGCCGATCCGGTTGCGAGAGGGCTAGGCGCCTGTACGTCACGATGCTGGGGTGATCGATCGAAAGCCGGCCGACGCAGGCATGCGACTCGGCGAGGTGCTGGCCGTGTTGGTTGAGCTGCGTCAGGCTGGCTGCCATTTCTGGATCGCAGGCGGTTGGGGAGTCGACGCATTGGTCGGTCGGCAGACGCGGCCGCACCGAGACCTGGATCTGGCCGTAGACGCCGAGCACGAAGCCGCTGCGGTGGGCGCCCTGGGCCTGCTGGGCTACCGGGTAGAGACCGACTGGCGGCCCGTGTGGGTGGAGCTCGTCGCTCCTGGCCGTGGCTGGGTCGACCTGCACCCGGTGGTCTTCGACGGTCGCGGACATGGCCGTCAGGCCGACGTGTACGGCGGCTGCTTCGACTGCCCGCCCGAAGCGTTCACCGAGGGTGTGCTCGAGCGGCTCGTTGTGCCGTGTCTGTCCCGGGAGCAGCAAATGCGGTTCCACCGTGGCTACGTCCCGCGAGCGGTCGACCTTCACGACCTGCGACTGCTCGAGGAGCTGGCGAGCACCCCCTGACGGGGGGCGGCACCGTGGCAGCACTGCTACGTCATCGGCCTACGGCACGAGCTCCTCGGCTCGGCGATGTCCCTTGATGTGCTGCACCGCTGCAGCCGTAGGGTCCCGCCGGTGACGATCGAGACGACCTGGCGTGGTGCGTTCACTAGCCAGGAGGCGAACCTCCTGCACGCCGAGGCCTTCGGCACCCGCGTTTTCGACGTCTCGGAGTGGGACTGGCGCCATCTTGTCGAAGCGCACAGCCTCGGCTGGGTCACTGCTCGCGCCACCCTGCAGGCTCGGGAGACAGCAGAACTCGTCGGGTTCGTCAACGTTGTCTGGGACGGGCTGCTGCACGCCTGGATCCAAGACTTGATGGTTGCCACGGCTGCCCGGCACCAGGGGGTCGGGCAGCAGTTGGTGCGAGCGGCAGCCGACGGCGCCCGCGAGGCTCGCTGCGAGTGGCTGCACGTCGACTTCGAGGACGACCTGCGGTCCTTCTACTTCGACGCCTGCGGCTTCATCTCAACGAACGCGGGCCTTCTGCGCCCCTTTGACAGCGAGGCCCGATGAGTCCAACGGCGGCCGGCGGTGAGGTCCCATAGGCCGATCCGCAACCGGCAAGGAACGTCAGTTCAGTCCAGTACTGCAGCAACTCTCGGCCGCACCGGCTTGGAGTTCACGCGGCTGCGTGGGCGGTGAGGATGCGGGGTCCGTTGTCGGTGATGGCGATCATGTGCTCGACGTGGGCGCCGGAAAGGCGCGCTGATCGACTCTCCGAGGCTCTGGTTAAGAGTGGCTGACACCCAGGGCGATCACGAGGAGTCCGCCGACAGTCAACAACATTGCGCTCGGATAAGCACCCTTCCAGACGGCCACTTCTTTCCCCGATCGCGTGGCCCGCCGCGCGCGGACCGAGGAAGCAATGCCCAAAACAGTAATCAGTACTCCGGCTGCGGTAAGAATCGTCATTCTTTATCCCTCAAGAAGTAGCCGGACCGCGAATTCAATAGGCTGCTTGATTGTTTACACCGAGTTCGGAAAGCCTCGGATCGACGGACGCCGCGGACAGTGACATCACCGGACGGGCCGGCTAACTCGTTGAGATGCAACGGACGTGTTCACCCGCGCTGCTCGTCCTCCATCTCAGTATCAGCGCGACCTACCTAACTCACCCACGGCCCACGGCCAGCAGGTGAGCGCTCGCGGCGATCAACGCCGAGTCGCGCTCAACGATTCGCGCGCACCGGATGGCAGCCGGCAGTAGCTCGTCGACCCGGTCCAGGCCGTGGGCGTCGAGGGCGGGGCCGGTTGGGCCCTCGACGCCGAAAACGTCAACCGCGCACAAACCAGCCGCGTGCATCTCGTCGGCGAGGTCCTCAGGGGTGTGGACGTAGGCGGTGGTGAAACCAAGCCGTGGGTCATGCCGGCCGGTGTCGATCACTTCACGCAGCAGCGGCTCGGTGCGCTCGTCGAGCAGGCCCAGGGCCGCGAAGTCCAGCAGACCCGCATACCGGCTGATCGCCGCCGCCGCGACCAGGCCGCCTGGCCGTACGACGCGTCGCGCCTCGGTCAGGGCGGCCACCCGGTCGGCGCGCTCGAGCAGGTGATACAGCGGCCCCAACAGGAGCACCACGTCCACCGAGGCGTCCGGCCGATCCAGGTGGCGGGCGTCGCCGACGGCGGCGGTGACGCCCGGGATGCGGGCCGCCTGCGTGACATGTGCCGGGACGAGGTCGACCAGATGCGTCCGGTAGCCGTTCTCGCTCAGCCAGCGGGCGTGCACTCCCGTCCCGCCGCCGACGTCGAGCACCCGGGCGGGCGCCGGCGGCAGGTGCCGCTCGAGCAGCTCACGGGTCCGAGCGAACTCCAGCCGGCCGTGCGGGCTGATCCGCAGCCGGTCGTCCTCGGCGTAGCGCGAGGTGTAGAACGCGAACAGGTCCGGCTCCGGTCCACAGGTCACCATCGGAACATCGTCGCCGACCCGGCCTCGCTCGGCGCCCGAGCGACGCCGCGCAGGTAGGCAGCGCTCCCGCCGCTGCCGGGCGCCGGACAGGCAGAGCCAGCAGCGCACTCGGAGTCATAGCGTCGGCCGCTGGAAGAACACGATGACCAACCACACGTTCCGGCCCGGGGTCAGCTTCCTGCTCCGGGACGTCGCGAACGGGGCTGCGGCCGGCATGCTGTTGACCAAGTACTGGGAGGCCGACACCGCGGCCACCAGAGTCCGCGACGCGCACTTCATACTCATCGGCACGCTCCGGGACTACCGGAAGCGGGGCGTCGCCAGCGCGCTGATCGGGCACGCGCTGCGAGCCGCCGCCGACCAGGACTACGACCGTGCCAGCTTGCGCGGACTCAGCCGACGAGTCCGGGGGCTTCGGGATTTATGAGAAGGCCGGGTTCACCCCGAAGCAGCGGCACCTGCGCTGGGCGCTGGAGGGCTGACGTCTCAGAACCGCTGGAGTGGATAGGTGCCTGGCTCGGGCACGCAGCGCCGATACAGTTTCTTCGTGCTGCGACCACGGTTGCGGGTGACGTCCGTATCGATTGCGGCGCCTGATCCACGCGCGCTTGCCACGTTCTACAGCGAGCTCCTCGGCTGGCCGGTGACCTCTACCGACCCGCCCCGACCTGACTTCCCGCCCCAGGATGGGTGGGCCCCGATGCGGCCGCCCGACAACGTGCCCGGCCCGACCCTGAACTTCGAATACGAGGCTGAGTATGCGGCGCCGGTGTGGCCGTCGATGAAGGGTCAGCAGCAGCTTCAGACCCACCTCGACATTGCTGTCGACGACCTGGCCGCCGCGGTGGCATGGGCGCAGCACGCTGGCGCCGCGCTCGCGTCATACCAGCCCCAGGACGACGTCCGGGTCATGCTCGATCCGGTGGGCCACCCGTTCTGCCTGTTCCAGGCCGCCTAACGGGTCACGTCCCGGCCGGGATCGACCTCGACTCGTTCGGTCTTGCGGGGACGACGTCAAACTGTCCCGGTAGCAGACGATCGGTCAGCGGGACTGCTGCTGCTCCAGGGCGGCCGTGAGCCTGTGCTCCAGCGCGGCTCGCACCGCCGGCCAGTCCTCGGTGACGATGGAGAAAAGGACGGTGTCGCGCACGCTCGCGTCGGCTCGGCGCTGGTAGCGGCGCAGCGTTGCCTCGTAGCGGGCCCCGAGTCGGGCGATGGCCTGCTGGGAGCGGGTGTTGCGCACATCGGTCTTCAGCTGCACCCGCCCGGCACCGAGTACCTCGAAGGCGTGGGTGAGCAGCGCGAGCTTGGTGTCCGGGTTCACCGCCGTCCCCCACACGCCGGGCGCGTAGGCGGTGCCGCCGATCTCCAGGCGGGCGTCACCCACTGAATCGTCGAGGTAGGTGGAGGTCCCGACGGCAGTTGCCGCAGGCAGCCCCGCGTACCCGTTGCGCAGGCGCACTATCCACGGCAAGGCTCCGGCGGCACGCCGCTGCTCCAGGCGCTCCGCGACGGCCTGCGGACCGGGCGGGCGACCGGCCAGGTGCTGCCACACCCGATCGTCATCCAGGGCTTCGAACAGCTGTTCCGCGTCGCGCTGCGTGACGGCAGGAGCGACCTCGACGAGACGACCGGCCAGCCGGACGTCCGGTGGGGGTGGCCAGGTCATGCCCGGCCAGGGCACGTCCTCCGGTCGAGCGTCCCGGATGGGGACGAACCTCTCGTCCTCGGTCTCGGGCGCGCTCACACCCCGCAGTCTCCCAGCGCCAGGTCACCCGGGGCCACCGCGTTCCACTCACCGATCGGCCGCCGGACGTTCAGTAGTGCATGTCCATGACCTGCCGGACCTGTTCCAAGGTGGCCTCCGCGGCCCGGTTGGCGCGGGTGTTGCCGACGCGCAGGACGTCGCCGAGGTGCCCGAGGTCGAAGGACAGCTCTGCTCGGCGGCGCCGCAGCGGACGCAGGTGCTCGTTGACGGCCTCAGTGGCCAGCGCCTTGAGCGCTGCAGCTCCGCGGTCGCCGAGGGAGTCGGCCAGCTCAGCCGGGTCCGCGCCGGTGCACAACGCGGCGATAAGCAGCAGGTTGGCGACCTCGGGACGGCGCTGCGGCTCGTAGGTGATGTTCCGCTCCGCGTCCGTCTTGGCTCGGCGGAGCAGCTGGGCGGTTTGGTCTTCGGTCGCGCGCAGGTCGATCGTGTTGCGGCGGCTCTTGCTCATCTTGGTCCCGTCGGTGCCCAGCATGGCCGGCGCCCGGGTCAGCAGTGAGTCGGGTGGGGAGAAGACGTCCGCGCCAGCGGCGTAGCGGTCGTTGAAGCGGCGGGCGATGCTCCGAGTCGTCTCCAGGTGGGGCAGCTGGTCGCGGCCGACCGGCACGAGGTTGGCGTGGCAGAACAGGATGTCCGCGGCCTGGTGGACCGGGTAGGTCAGCAGCAACCCGCTGAGCGCTCGGGTGCCAGCGGCCTCGGCTTCGGCCTTGACGGTCGGGTTGCGGTGCAGCTCCGCGACACTGACCAAGCTCAGGAACGGCAGCATCAGCTGGTTGAGAGCCGGCACGGCGCTGTGCGTGAAGATCGTCGCGGTGCTCGGGTCGATGCCGGCCGCGAGGTAGTCCAGCAGCAGCTCGCGGACGTTGCCGGACAGATCACCAACGCTGTCCCGGTCGGTGATGACCTGGTAGTCCGCGATGACGAGGAACACCTCGACGCCGGCGCGCTGTAGACGCACCCGGTTAGCCAACGTGCCGAAGTAGTGCCCCAGATGCAGGGGCCCCGTTGGCCGGTCACCGGTCAGCACACGGAACCGCCCCGGATCGGCGATGATCCGCTCATCCAGGGCTGCGCTGCGCACGGCGGCGACCGCGAAGGACTCCGACGAGCTGTCGGTAGTGGAGACGCCGGTGGTGGACGTGGTCATGAGAACTCCCGGAACGGACGGGAGCTGCCCTTCGGCCCCGTCGCCACCCGCTGTGCGCGCCATCGAGCCGCCGTAGGGCAGCCCGAGACGAGATCAGGTCACGGCCGCCGCGAGGACGGCCACCACCCGGTGCGCAAGACGAAGAGCACAAGCGCAGCGTAGCGAGCCACCAGCTGCGGCTCATCACCTCGTACCGGGAGCCGAACCTCCAGCGGGACAGCGAAGCGCGGGTGCGTCGCTGTTCGCCGAGGGCGTCAACGGCCTCGGGCCGGTGCTCGACGTCGGCTGCGGCCCAGGGACGGTCACGGCCCATCTCGCCGGTCTGGGAGTCGAGGTCTCTGGCGTTGACCTGTCCCCATGCATGATCGCGCACGCCCGGCGACTTCACCCCGGACTGCGGTTCTCGGTGGCGTCCGCCACCGACCTTCGTCTGGCTGACGCCTCACTGGGCGGGGTTCTCGGCTGGTGGTCCCTGTTCAACTTGCCCCGTGACGTGCTGCCCGGCGTGCTGGTCTCGTTCGCCCGAGCGCTCGTTCCCGGCGGTCAGATCCTCGTCGGCACGCATGTGGGCGACGGCGACGTCGTGCGCGCGCAGGCTTATGGAGGCGTGCCGGTCACTTGGACGACCCATCTGTGGCAGCCCGAGCAGCTTGCTGCCCTGTTTGCCGAAGCCGGCCTGGAGCCGCTTGCCGAGTTGCGGCTATCGGCTGACCCCTCGGGGCGGGCGCAGGCGTTGCTCGGCGCTCGCCGCCCGAGCTGACGTTGGCCTGCTGCGACTGAACCGATCGCCGATCCTCTACCCGACAAGATCCGGCGGCCCGCGCAGGGCGAGCGGCCACACAGCGCTGCGAGAACCCCGCCAACTCACCGGTAGTCGGCATGCTGCAGCGCGAGCTTCATCTTGAGGGCCGCATAGCGTTGCGCAAGCCCAGCGTCCGCCAGCAGCGCATCGCGGAACTCCAGCTGCTGACGCCACCGGGGGTGGGTGGACGACATCAGTGCAGGTGCGCAACTCGACGCCCGCCGTCGACCTTGACCAGAAAGCGTCGCCACGGCCGGGCATCGAGTTCCGGTGGTACCTGATGCCACCCAGCCGGGGCCAGGACAGCCGCGACACCGGCAGCGCAGTCCAAGTCGGCCACTGCCGCCTGCAGGTCCAGGATCGGTTTGGCGGCCATGCCAGCCACCGCAGTGGAGCCGACGTGCTCCGCCGGTGCGACTAGCCACTCAGCAAGCGCCTCATCCAGCCGCCCGCACTCCTGCTCACCGCACTGCCTCCACGCGTCGTCAGGCGGATTCACCTTGACCTGCTCAACCGCCCACCCTGGCCAATCGGTCATCCCAACACTGTCTCGCAAGAGGAACGCTGAGCGGCACCGTTGTCGATCTTCGTAGCGGGATCGCCATCCGGGTCGGGTGAGCAGCTGGGGCGAGAGCGCTGTGCGGGCAGCGGGCGGCGGCGGGGGTGCGGTCGGTGCGGGCAGCGCCGTTGCGGTG
>JAABUJ010004926.1_pt1 | contig 13701 bp, 15 predicted proteins | sample 5559131 | NCBI WGS metagenome assembly JAABUJ01 (sample SAMN10711875, study PRJNA513366) | rock metagenome | isolation source: Antarctica rocks | place: Antarctica: Victoria Land, Mt New Zealand nord | collected 2016-01-07
CACTTGGATCTCCGCCATCCATTGTTAGCAAATCTAGTAATCCCCTTTTAGGATTCGATGAATGTCTTGAAGCGCAGAATTCCATTTTTCAATGACTGGATCTCTCCAGGAGAAAAGGCCATACCTCTTCGAGACATGCGCCTCTGAAGGCTTTACTGACAAATCCGTTGAAGTCTGGCGGTGCTTTTGAATCGGTACATAATGTCGAGCAGAAGAGTCTTTTCTTGCTCGCTCTGTCGATATCAGCTTGTCTATGGACGCAGATCCTTGCTCAGTCCATATTTATGGGACAGGTGCAGACATCTTAGCAGTCTCAGGATACAGGTCCGCTTTGGGCTGTCATCGCGGAGCATTCCAGACCCAGGAACCAACAGCAGACAGATAACAATTTCGAAGAGACGCACCTTATGTTCTGATTCGTATCAATGGAAATCACAACCGGTTCAATCATCCAACTCAGCCCAAGCATCTCCTGTGACTCGCTTCCCCTACCTTGGAGGTATTCTCAACCGGATAGCTCTGCTCTGGTACGGTGACCTCTTCTATGTCATTCATATTAGAGTGTGGCTTCAGCAAAACCATGGGGTAGCTGTCTTGTCCGGGGTCCCACGAGGACACATGGGGCCCCTAGCGATACGTTGCGGGACCGGATCATCAGGTACTGCGAAAATCAGGAACTATGCTTGGAGACGGCTACAGCGGATCTCGCTCATCGACTTGGCGGAGCACAAAGACTGAGTTACGAAAGCATCCAATTCTTCGCCTTGAAAACTGGCAAGATTTGGAGTTGACTACGGTTACCCCCGTGAGATGCGCTTTACATAGCCTACAGGATCCGACAAACTGGAAGGGGTTTCAAACTCCTCGAAGGAGCTGGTGTAGCCAATAATTCAGCTGGGCTTGGTGGGTAATCTAGAACTTTCAATGAGGATGCACTGCTCCTTATCTGCAACGATTTGATACAGCTTGGGAGGCTTCCCGACGACGACAAAGTACACCTAGACATTGACCATCCGGGAAACGCGATCCCTCTACTCAACTCAACCATGAAAACAGAACCTCTCATACAACAGCATAACGGGAGGACAGAAACCCTGCAATTAGAGATGACAAGCTTGCCCAACAAAAGACACCAAGCAGCAAAGATGCCGGTGCAAAATATGCTGCTTCGCGCCGGACATAAGGTTTTCTCAGGCAAACAGCTTCGACGACCTAGCTGGACGACAAGGGGCGTATCTAGATGCTTCGAGGGTGCTTCTACCAGCAGTAGGTTCCTACATGTCGTCCCTACGTCCCTCCTTAGCAAGTCTTGCTCCGTCAAAGGTGCACTCGACGCTGCTTCCAAGATGGAAGGCATCGAGGTCCAGAGCAGTGCAGAGGGGATGCACTGGTCTGCGGAACGGGAGGATTGTCACACATTGTCCCATGCCAAGGTAGCCAAATTCTGCCCCGGCCTCACTCCTCTCCCAGCCTAGGGTGAGCTCCGCTCTACGCGCGCGCGACGCGGGTGAAGGTCGCGGAAGCCTGGGTGATCCTGGGTGATGGCGCACCATCAGACGTGGAGGGTCTGCTGCCTAATAGCAGTGTTGATCGGAGGACCGAAGCCATTACGTGTCGATGCACGTTTTCCAGGTGAGCGGGCTTGGGGTCAGCTATTGACTGCCTATATATTTGATACTTAGGCAGAAGTGAAAGACTGTAGCTAGCTTATTAGGCGAGGATACGAGGAAAAGCGGTGGCGGCGTTAAACGATATATTAACAACATCGTTTTCCCACGCTCCTGGGTTTATACCCTTCAACATTAAACCCTCTCGTGTGATAATTTGTCGGAGATATTAGAGCGGTCTAAGAGAAGATCTGAATATATTCTTATAAGTGCGAGGCAGACGTAGGGACAAGAGGAGAAGATGCTGGTGTTGGGCAAGCTTTCTCTATACTGCTTTTCATGATTGACCGCGATCAGTATCCGGAACTCCTAAGCCGCGAGATGATCTACGTGACGCTGTGTGTTTCTCGCAGGGACAGACGTTAGTTGAGAGATTGACCGAGAAGTGTGGCCTAGGCCATAATTCAGGGACAGGCCTTGATTGAGGGATGGACCTAGTGAGATCATGTTCGTGGCGGAGCTGAACGTAAGACATCATAAGACCGCCTATTATATGCTGAGTGGTTTTCAGTAGTATTCCTTTTTCTCATTGACCCTGGTTGGCATTCTCGACTGGAATAGAATTATGGTTGCTAGTGTTGGTGAAGTAGCTTTGTCGAGACAAGTAGAAAATTACCACATCCTGTTAACTCGGGCCTTGGCCAATCTACAAGAAATGCTAGAGCTCAGGTATAGGCTTACAGAGATGCTTTTCTGACTATCAGACGTCTCTGCCCTAGCTTTCCATTTCATATAGCACGGACGAATATTTCCGGGAGCACTTCTGTGTTGTAGGATGGTCCGGGCCCATCGCCTTCGAAAACCCTATTGAAGCTCTGACATAGAGAGCAGATGCGTCGTTTTACCGTCGTTGATGATGAAGTAGGTAGGCAAGGAAGTAAATGCTGTTCAATCTGTTGGGATGCTCGACTCCCAGCGCCTTCTCTTTTCCCTCATCTCCTCGGCCGCTTCATACTTCCCCTGATCCTGAAGCACTGATGCCAGATTATCGATACTAGTCAATGTCGAGGGATGCTCGACTCCCAGGACCATCTGACGCCATTCTAGCGCTCGTCGGCACATCTTCTCGGCCACCTCATACTTGCCCTGATTCTGAAGCACCAATGCCAGATTACCGACGCTGGTCAATGTCGAGGGATGATTGGCTCCCAGGGCCATCTCATACCCTTCCAGCGCTCTTCGGTACATCTCCTCTGCATTGCTTATCTGGCCCATGTTGATGAACTGGACTGCCGCTTCATTCAAAAGTGAGGGTAGAGAATATTCTGGATCGGTATAGTTTTCCAAATTCTTAACGAAATTCCTCAACTCCTCAGGATCCCAAATGTTGCGAAAGAGGCCGTCGGGCGGATTGGGATCTGCGCCAGCCTTGAAAAGCACTTTCGCGGTACTGAAATGTCCCATACAGCAAGCCGCAAAGAAAGGTCTTATAAGATAGCCACATTCGGAATTAGGGTCAGCACCGATAGCCAAGAGGGTGTTCACTATGCTGTAGCGACCAGAGTAAGCGGAAGCTTGAAGCGCAGTACCTAGATTTGTTTACTCGTCAACGATAAACCAAGGAACGGTGGCCATTTTGATGGCTTACCGAAATGGCCGCCATGGAAATTGACGCTTGCTTCACTTTCAATGAGTATATTTACAGCGTCAAGATGACCCCCCTTCGAGGCAATTTGCAGGGCAGAATGATTTATTGTCTCTTCCACCGCATCAAGCGTCGTTTGGAGTTCAATGACAGATCTTATCGCGGTTGTAAGTCCTTGATCTGCAGCAGCAACAAGACTGCTTATTCGGAATTGAGCTGCTTCATCCGTGTCTACGCTCACCTTGCTGGGAGGTGGGTGGAACGATGTCTGAAGCCAACTGCTCAAAAAGAGTAATTCATGATCTGAGTCGAAGTCGTTGAAGCATTCAAAGCAGATTGTCTTTGCTTGATCCTGATCTTCCAAGAAACTCATATGGCGCGGGAGAAATTTCAAAGCATAGGGTAACAAGGGTCGATCTGAAAGATGTTGAGCAAACATTCGATGTGTTTCGTACTTCCACGGGCTCGGATTGTCTGTGGAGCTTGAGCTGCGTGACTCCTCATTGTGGCGCCGATCTAGTATTAGAGCCATCCGTATATATCGCGCACAAACAACGGCAATCTCTGCATGACCCAGTCTCTCTTTCATGTCAAATGGCGCTGCTGCCCTGGTAGGATCTTTGAGAAACTCTCTTACTGTTTCGTGAAACAGCTGGACCACATCTCCAGGGTCTACATCTGAGGACTCCACCGCACGCTCGATTGGATGTTTGACTTCCACGAGTTCCCCACAGTTTCTCATCAATCTTTTAGGGACATGCTCGAGTCGCTTGAGCCGATGGTCGTACAGACTCGAAGTAGAGATCATGAAAGTTATCAATGTACCCAAGTGGCTAGTAGCAACGGCGTCTCTGAATTCATTAATGGTGAGGGGTCTCTCCGAATAGACAACCCAACGTAGCATCCTTATGCCTTCAGCCACTGTAGCAGGTTCCTGCCGCGCCAGAAGTGAGGTAATTCGTCTGTAGTAGGGTACAAGCGAGACAGGCAGTGCCTCGACTTTCGCTCTGAGCTCGGCTTCACTCCATCCATCATCCACCGCCAACCGCTTGATATCGCTGACTATCAAGGAGACCCATAGAAAGACCCCTCGAGCTCGAGAGAGAATATAGCCGGAAATCCATTCGAATGTAGTCCTGTCCGATGTTTTTAGAAACCCTATGCTGGATGCGATCATCGCTTCGATATCTTTCTTGTTTTTATGTTCTAGAATGAGGTGATATTTTGACCCAGCAAGCCTACTGCTGATAATGGGACCTGGACGACTAGCCACCAGTATTTTAAGCTTTGCTTCTGGAGTAATGACTTCCTTCAGTAGGGAGATGACCTCCGAAATTCCTTCCTTGTCCGACTCGTCTAGGGCATCCACTAGAAGATAGAACTTGAGCGAGTCATTATGTGACCTGGAGAGCAAGACAAAGATATTCTGCATCTCCTCAAATTGCCATGGTTGCATTTGTTCCCGCTTGACTCGAAAGACTGATCGAAAGAAAGGATATGTCTTTGCGGTCTCTTGAACCAAGATCTGATACAAGAGGGCTTGGAGCATACGTGTGTGACTCATCTCGGCTTCCCCTTCTCTTGCGCTGTAGTAGAAAGAGGCAACCACTGCCTTTGAGAGGCTATCCTCATTGCTTAGTCGATTCTGTATCTGTTTCATCAGTGTAGATTTACCAGTGCCAGGATTCCCCTGAAGCCACAAAAGAGCAGAACCAGGCTCGTTTCTCCACCCACGATATTGTGCGTCTGAGAGTATCCATTCACCACTGTTCTTCTCGCCGTCTCTGATGAGTGCAATCCTAGCGTTTGCTGCGCCAAGTCGCAAAGAGTTCATGCAATCTGTTTTTCATCGGGTTAGATGGCGACTTCGTGGAAAATTGGAATTGCATGTGCCTGCGATACCGAGTGCTCACCTTGCTGTTCTCTCTCATTGTCCAAATATGGCAGGCCATCAAGAACTTCTCTCGCTTTCGGATAATCACGACTTGCAATCAAGATTTTTATACAACCACTCTGCGTGCTCTCGCTGCGCTCCCAAAGTCTACGTATATTTCGTAGAAACCGAAACCTATCTTCTGGTAGAGCATTATCATCTCCATCGAAGATAAGATAAATTCGAGACATTGTCTCGAGGCCCCGATCGATAATATGACAAAGGCAGGACCATAAAGTGCTCTCCTGTATCATCCGCAGGGCGGAGACAAGACCTGGCATCACTCGTCGTGATTCGGACTTACTGGAGGATTCATACGAGAAGATTTTATGGGTACAGAGAAGAGCCGTAGTAATGATATGCTGCTCATCTCCATTCATGGCTGACCATAGGTTGGGGTTGCTTTCAAGCAATTGGGCCGTAATGAACGATATGACTGCTGCAGGAATGTTTGCTGCAGCAGGATCCATTTTTACGGCGACCCAAAAATCGAAGAATGTCGTACTCTGTAAAATTTTGATTTTCAAAGAGCCCCTTTAGCACTTGCGAGACCATTACAGACTTCCCACACCCTGGCACCCCACGATACCAGAGAATCTCTTTTGTTTGTCCGGAAGTCCATTTCACATATTCAGGGCTCTCGAGGATGGGGATCGGCAGTGATATATCCGTAGTGTTCAAGCACAAGGTGGATTTTGCCTTCAAGATATCGACCAGGCTCTTGCTAATTGTCATTGCTAGAGAATGACATGTTAGCTCCAATCAATGGCCAGGTCACGGTCCTGAACAATTGCCGCCGCAATCACTAATCAGAACTGACATATGAAAGGAATCTCATGATCAGAGAACTACATACGATCATTCTCTATGAGTACAGGTCTCTCGATATTGGCTTTGATCAACTTTGTAGTCCACACTCCCACAACTGTGTATACTTGATCTTCGCGTGAAGACATTCTGCAAATTGTCCTGTGATCTGCATCGACCGGGAAAAGTTTCTCGTTTGGTAGATTGAGACGTGCCGATTGCTCATCGACAACCTGATGGATGATTTCAATTACGGGTATGCTCATTGACATCGAAGTGAGTACTAACCAGGACATTCTTAAGCTTCAGCCTTTCGTAGAACGTGTATATGGCCAAGTCTCTACCTCTGTCGACGAATTGCTTCGAGATGGTCGATAGAGCGCTCGAGTCCTTCCTCAAATCCGCTACAAGAGCGTTGTTAGTAGTAAGGCCGATAGTGGCGGCTTTCAGTGCGTTCGCAGCAAAGTTGGCCCACCAGGCGCTATCGGAGCCTCCATGTGGTACACCAAGGAAAGCTATTGACTTAGTATTCATTAGAATGTCCTTGAATGCCGGATCTGAAGCACGCTCGTGTGCAAGGATCAGAGCCTTCTTGACGACAATTCCTCCCAAGCTATGGCATATGAATACCACCGGCCGTCGGTCTGTGTTCTTATCTCGCTGCCCACCTAGTCTGTTGAGGAGATCGAGTGCTTTGTCCTCAATGCGTGCCACAGAATTGCTGAATGCAACTGTCGAATCGTAGCCGAATGTCATGATCCTTGCACTTGGGATGTCTTTAGGCAGAAGATCTCGGAGCCACAGAGTACCATGTCCGTTTTCCCAGGTTTTGAAAGCATCGCCCTGCAAGCCGTGCACAGCCACGACATCGACTGTCTTAGACGCCTCAGCTTTTGAGAGCTCAAACAGCCCGATCCTCTCCTTCTCGCTCTCAGGTTGCGCCGCTTGGTCGCCTGTATTGCCCGCGGCCGCCGTGGATGAAGTGTTCGCAGCTGCCTCCCTATCGCCGCGGCCTTTTTTCTTTCTGGATATAGAGAAATGGAACGGCATTTATAACGATAGCCGCTAATGTTAGCGGACAATATCAAACGACTCTAGAGATTTGGTAATGCCCGGAAACACAATGTACGGGGGGGAATAAGGGTGTAATGGCGGTTCCCCCCCTTCACTCGTACGCGCAGGGCTCACTGTAGATTAGTCCAATCAGCGCGTCGCGATGTTGAAAGTACTTCTGCTACGTAGGCTGTCGCGAGCCTCGAGTGAGTGGGGGGCAGATTATTGTCGCTTTCTGTAGCCCAGGATATGGCTTGATCTCGTTGGAGGAGGCCGACTCACCAGTCGTATGGCCAGACTTGATTCGAGCGTCACGGATCCGCAGCTTGCAGAACGATAGGAGAGATCGCTGGTTGTAAGCAATTTACCAGTCAAGGCCCCTATACTCATTCTCGTTTGACAGAAAAAAAGCTACTCAAGCAACCAGCGCTTGTGACATGCACCTAAAGTACTACCACCTCTTCCGGAAACCCCTCCACCAAGTCGTCCGCTCATTGGACCTTCGGTCTACCGCACGATCGACAGCTGGACCTCCTGCTCTTGAAGCAGAATCCGACGATCTGTGCATGAGAGCCATTGCGTTATGACAAGTGGACATGCCAGCTGAGCATCAGCTGCGAAAACCGACAGAGTCGTTTGAAGACGAAGAGGCATTATATCAAGGCCGCTTTGCAGAGATAAAAGCCGCTTCACGGAAATTAGCTACATTACTTCTACCAAAGCGGACTGCACGTGACAGTGCTTTTCTTCGACGAATGGAATCAGAGGCCGCTGCGCAGCGTTGATCAAAAGTCGTTTTCTATTCACTATAGTATAGGAATCCCGTAGCAACCCCAGGTCCAACGACAGTTAACGCGCATGTCCAAGACCCGTACTCGAGCCAAGCCAAACATGCACTGTACGCTCGAATCCTCCATCCAACCTTACGTCTTTATATCCCCAGGCTGCTCTCCTACCGCCCACCCCTTTTTCCCACGCACATCCCGTTGTGCCACCCATGGTGCGCTGCCTTTGCTCAGCGCTTGAACAGCAGCGTTTCGACGAGATCACTGACGCGGGTAACTTCTGGAAGTCAATTAATTACCCAGCACACCGGTCTAGAAGGGCGTAGAGACGCACGAGAAGTGATGCGAGGGAGCGACCTATCGGTGCTCGGCGTAGGCAATACACCTCCACAACTGTCTACGCCATTGATGTGGAGTTTTCCACTATTGAGACTCCATATCTTCAGCACCACCATGCTCACCCCCTGCGCTGCCTACCATCTCATGAGCCTTCAGAGCCCAAAGCTTCAAAACTCCAACCCCCTCCACCCCTCCCCACCCCCCGTCCTTTATTCCCCCCTCCATCCCAGAACAAAAGCCCCGTACCTCACTCCCCACTCCCCAACGCCCCCCTCCACTCCCCCACCACTCCCCCACCGCACCGCACCACAACCCAACTCCAGCTCCCTATCCTCCCCCACCCTGACCTCCCCTTCCACCACCAAGATCTCACCTCCCCAGCGCCCCTACAGCCACCACTCCACAACCGCGCCTCAGAGACCCACTATCTCAGCAGCCAAAGCGAACAGCACCTACCATATCCTTTGACCTAGCTACCTGTCTTGCGCAAGCAGCTAGTTTATATTGGATATCTTGATGCCAAAAAGCGCGACTGCCGGCGCGGTGTTGCTCCGCGGCAGAGATCCAAAAGAGAGGGAGATTAGGCATGGTCTTGGGAGGGTTCGGTGAATGGGCAGGACAGGGGCTGTTGGGGTTGGGAGTGTGGATGTTGGTTCTCGGGGGTTTGGGATGTAGAGATAGATGGGGTGGGGAGTGTGGGTGGATTTCTGGGTCTTGCTACTTTTTTTTGGGAAGGAGTGCTGGGAAGAAAATTAAGAGGTTTATCGGTGTGTCCCTATAGAGCGAAAATCCTTGGGTTTTTCTAATAATTGTGGGATTTCGGCGAGATTGGCTGCTTATAATTCGATGCTCCTTATAGCTCGACTCCTTAAAAGCAAGGTTGACTGGTAGTAGTTCTTTAGTACTATGCTATATCCACCCATACCTGCCAGAGGTAATGAGGTTTTTGGCTCTGATGATTGTAGAGAGTATATTGAGATTGTAGCACATCTCCCGCGGCATAACATTCCTGGAGGCCACCCACAGCACCTCAGAAGCCGGACCTACCTCACCGCCGATATTCGGTTTCTGGGTCGTGACTGTGGGGTTGGGACAATTGACGACTTAGGTGTGTGCGCTCGGACACTTGAGGTCGCAATGGGGGTTCACGGGGCGGGAGGAAGTGGAGCTGAAGGGGGGTTATCGATAGGGGAAGGTTCGTGAACGAAAGAGTAGGAGAAGAGCAGCGCTGGGGAGGTAGCTCAGGCGTAGATCGTATAGGCGGGCTTTGATGGGGACCCAATCAGAGCACGTTGGGTAGGCGTTGGTGGCAAAATGGCGATAGTCAGGCTGGGGGCTGGGGATATCGATCTGTTAGGCGGCGAAGGCGGTTGGTAGGTTCGTGGCGGGTACTGGGTGCCCATACCTCTGTATCGCTCACTTGGACTTCGTAGGCGGATCTGCTCTAGCCCGATCGCAGTGAGAACTGCAGGCGGATTTTAGATGCGTTTCGTTGAAACAACTGACTCTGCATCCTTATTTACCGGCTCCCCTGCGAATGCGACGTACTCCTCATCACCAGCTGCCATCCTCGTCGCCGGGAAGGAGGGCGTCCTGGTCAATGTAGTCGTTGTCTCGGGCCAGCATGGATGCTAGAAGGAGGAAAGGGTTGTATTAGAAGTAGTAAGACTCTTGAGAAAAAGCTTGGTGTAGGTGGTGGTAGTCGCTGGTTTAATAGATAGGACATAATGCAACGTATAGAATCTTAGACTCAGGATACCGTTACGAGGAGACAAGTAATGTAGTAGGAAGCTGATGTCCTTCGTAAAGGTTTGATAATTTGGGGTGTAAGGATTTACGATATATCTCGCCGTACGATGGGCTTGTGATCAGTGCTATGTCGCAGAGGAGAAGCCAACGAGGAAGACTAGGGCTGGAAATCCCGACATTATGATCGAATGCCTACCTTGCTCCGAAAACGCCGAGAAAGTGTCTTTTCTCTCTCAATGCGAGTATTTCGTCGATCAAGAGCCTATCATCTCCCAATACCCCTGCGAGAGACATGCATTGTAGCCCATCGCACCAGAGACCGATCATGAATGACACGGGGTCTGGAGACTGCTGCCTTACTGTGCCCAGAGTTGAGGCAATTTGATATCCAAGTTACGCGGACAATGAGTGCCTAGTTGGAGTTTTTTTGAGCGTTCGACGTAAGTACAAAATCGAGGTGTACAAATCAGCTGGTTGGGAAATGAATTCGGTTCCGATGGCAATAGTCAGCTCAGGGAGCTTTCTATGTGAGCAGCATCAAGTGGCAGAGGTTGCATAGCCAATCAGGCTTCTTCAAACTTCATGGCAGACATCAGATCTCCTCAGTATAATAGATCTCCAGATGATATCTAGATCGAAATTTTCATCAGGAGTCTCGATGAGCATGCTGCAGTGGCGATGCCGTCGATACTGGCTTCCGATGGATCAACCCGTCATCTAGCGGAAGGCTCGGAAGTGGTTCGTCGTCGTTTGTGCTCGACTGGGGCTCAGTGTTGCGGCGCCGAGGTTCAGACCTGGGCGGCGGGTTGGTCCTTGAGGGTAAAAGAGGCTCCTGCTCCACACTACTGGATTCTGTTTGGGAGACTGGCCTGATCGGAAACGCAGAGGGGTATGTCTCATGGACTGCACTCGTCTCACCTGTTGTAGTATCCGTTTGCTGCTCTGATGGTGTTCGTGAAAGAGAATGCAGCTCCTGTGACCCGTGTGACCCGCCCGCAAGGCCCCCTAGGCCCTGCTCCGCTTCTGAGCGCCAGGTTCCGGCTCTTGGGGACGTCGATCGGCCGAAGCGCGAGAAGGCGTCCTTGAAACGGCTATGAGTGGCTTGCAACATAGGATAAGCTTTCCAGAGCCACGCTGGTGCGTTAGAACGACGGTCATCGCGCTGTAAAAACACGCGAAGAGCATCACTATACCAAATGCAAAGATACAGCGGCACGATCACCAGCTCGATGCCAATACCGGTGAAGGTGATGGCAGGATACACTGTGTTGAGACGGTGAAAGAGCTTCGTAGCTACGTCGGATCTCTCAGGCAGCGCAAGGCCGACGCTACCCCACTGTGTATAACAGGAACAGCGATTGAAAGTTCCGATCTGCGTTACAACGATTCCCCCCATGGTTGCGCATGTGATTAGGAGGTCTTTCACTATTGTAATCCAGAGCAGACTGATTGATTTGTTCGAGCTAACCGGCTTGTTCTCCACTGGCTTGACTTCCACTGGATGGCTGTCCACTGGCCTGTTCTCTACTGGCTGAGTGTCCGCTAGCGGCAACAATCGGTTCAGGAGATGGTCCGCTTGAGCACTGAGAATCCAGGCAGTGCAGATAAGAAGCTCACCAGTGTGGCGGCAGTCGAACCCATCGGGCGGCACAAAGCCGGACACGAGCATACCTGTTAGCGTACCTAAGAGCAAGATCGGATATGGAAGCAATGCATGATTGTTGTCAGACGGACGTGGCTGAAAGGTACTGACGATTGAAGAATGCTCACCCGCAGGCGCATTCAATCCTGTCGATATTGCTGCAGGGTCGCTAGGGCGAGAGCGTTTCGAGGACGACGAGCTCTTCCGTTGCCACCTTGACGGTTGCCAGGAGTATACACCGCCGTGGAAAATCCTTCGCGGGGCGTCTTCCAGACAGTCATTGGGCATTCGAACTTTTTGAGCCTGACCTAGATGGTCCTTGGGCAGATCTAGATGATCTAAGTCTACTTGGAAACGCCTCAATATCCGCGGGACAGCAGCCTCGGTCTGGGAGACGCCGATGATTGAACTCAAGAACACAGCAGGAATGATCCAGAAGTATAGCGCAGAAAAGGCAATACTGTGCGCCTCGACATTGATGAAGACTGTATCGCTTAGTCCGTTTTTGCCTGCCGATGCAGCCGTACGAAAAATAGCAATTCCCACTGCTCCGATGAAGAAGATCTGAGCTACGACGATAGGAAGGAACTTAGTAGACCTATCAGCTGCGAGCGCACGTCCGGTTTGCCGGATCACTCTCGTGAGGTTGTTCCTGGATTCAGAGTTGCTCGCGAAGCGCTCTCTGCGCCTAGATAAGCATGAAACAGCTTCTTGAAAGGGTCAGGAACCTACAGCGCTTCGTCTAAGGTAGCTTGGGCCAAGCCGCCTTTGTCCCACTCTCCATAAGCATCGGTGATGATTGCCAGCGCTTTCCAGTTAAAATCTCTCTCCTCCCTTGAGCGTTCGCTCTGATCCTGAGCCGAGGCCTTCAGCAGTGTCTCGTACCGCTTCTTCCAATGAGTAGCTGTGTGTTGACAAGTCGATATCTTCAGGATCAAGTTCTTAATGGTGTCAATCGGATCACCCAGAAGATGAAGGATCACCAAGCACTCGACCGTGAAATTTAGAGGAGGACGAGGGAAGGAGGCCACAAGCTGCAGCAGTGGGAACTTCCACGTCGTGATGCGATTCCAGATATTCGGAGCGGAGTAATGCGTCCAACCCGAGCCAGCAATCACGGCGCATGATTCTTGAGTCAATGAAGCATTCTGAGCGGTTGCAAAGCCTCCCTGGGGTAGGAATAAACGGGTATCATTGGCGCAAGCAGCTTGTATTTTCTCCGTATAGTTCCACAAGCTGGTGAAATCGAAATGAAACTTGCTGGTACAGTTCACGCCCCAAGGATTTGCGCAGTCGTAAGTGACATTAGATGGGACATCGCTGCAGTCGATGGCCATGATGGACCAACGATTTCTTGGAACTGCGATAGAGTGATAAAAACACTTTGGGGAGAGCATGCAACAAGGAAAACAAAGGCGAACGCGGCTGACGAAGACGACGACTTACAGTGTGCCCGCATTCCATACGCTTTGGCCTCTTCTTGATGCTGCTGTTGTATGCCAATGGCATAGCTCCTACACGACACCCCATCTTATCCTCAGTTCGGAGTTCAGGTGGGGCGTTCTAAACAGAGAATGGGCGCGACCACCGCCCAGGACAGAGCATACCTCGCTTAGACCGAGGTCAAAGACGCCTATGATTGGTCAATATACCTCCGGTTTTGGCAAAGGTATCCTCGGCGCCTCTTGGCATTGAGCCTTTGTGAACAGCACGCTGACTGGCTCGTCCGAAACGAAAATGTTGGCAACCGGCAGCCCTGTTCTATCAACACTTCAAGGAGTCGGCTCAAATGAGAAATATTGATGACAACACTACTCGTCTGTAAAGTGCTACAGCTTCGTAGGCGAACATCTTCTCTTGGACCTAATATACACGGACTTGTTGTTCGCCCCCGTTGCCAACTGTTTCGTTTAGGGGAGACTGGGACACCTTGAATGTCGAACATAGAGCGAGTGTGGAATTCATCGGAGACGGTGTACGAATCAACGTTTCTGAGGACAATTAAGGGCTGCCTCCTTCTCTCCAAGCTTTGCTTCTTGTCTAGACCCTCGAAGTAACATTAATATTGCTGTCTCAAATCCGCAGGCCGAACACAAGAAGGCTTGCAGGTGGCGTATGCTGGACCATCACACCCGCACGTT
>JAABUJ010004927.1_pt1 | contig 13700 bp, 7 predicted proteins | sample 5559131 | NCBI WGS metagenome assembly JAABUJ01 (sample SAMN10711875, study PRJNA513366) | rock metagenome | isolation source: Antarctica rocks | place: Antarctica: Victoria Land, Mt New Zealand nord | collected 2016-01-07
AACGATCGGCATCCTACGCGCTGCGGGTGCCACGAACATCGCCGCCGCCGGTCGCCACTACGCCGCCCAGCCCAGGGCTGCTCTTGCCCTCATCACCACTCCCCCGAGAACTAAATGACCCTGAGTAACACCAGCCTGATCGCCGCTAGTATGGACAATCGCGGCATCGCTCACCGCGAATTCGTCGAACAAGGGCAGCTGTTGATACGCGCCGCCTGGGGGCTCGACGGCGCTTCCACCCGCGCCACCCGTCGACGCGGCCGGGACGCCCTCGCCCGGCGCGAACGGCGCGCCCTCGCCCAGCGGCATCCCCTCCAACCCGCTCGGGTCGGCCAGATCGACGGGGTCGTCGTGGGCGTAGGTGTAGGAGCGCACCCCGTCCTGACTGCTCGGGTCCGGCTGCAGGAAACGCTCCAGCGCCGGGTCGTAGGGGCGCGTGGTCAGCCAGTACCACGGCAGCGGCCGGTTGTAGGGCGTCGCGTACGTCCCGTGTCCCGCCGTCCACAACCCCGCCCCGTCGTACCACCCGTCGTACCAGTAGCCGCGGTAGCGCAAGGGCTGCGGCACGCCCTCGCTCGTCACCGCCGCGCCGCCCTGGTACACCACCGGCTGGCCCCACAGGTCGTAGCGGTAGCGGTCCACCACGCTCCCCGTCGCGTCCACCAGCGCGACCACGCTGCCCTGCCCGTCGAGCACGTACCAGTAGCGCGCCAACGGCCGGCCCGCCCGCTGGTAGAGCAGTTCCAGCGGGGAGCCGTCCGGCCGGTACAGGAACGTCTCGGCGAAGGGATCGGCGGCGTCGGCGACCGTGACTTGCCCCACGCGGTCGCCCCGGTACTGCACCGTCTCGGTGAAGCGGGTGGCCACCTTGCCGACCGGACCCAGGGGCGACCACTCTTGCGGCGCCGTGTCGGTGACGGCGATGCTCGCCCGCAGCCCCCGCGCGTTGTAGCCCATCGTTACGCTCAGGCCGTCCGACGTGGACACCCCCGCGAGCAGCCCTTGCGCGTTGTAGCCCAGGTTCTCGCGCAGCGTCGGTTGGCTGCCGGTGGGCGTGATGACGATGGCGGTGGTGGCGCCGCTCCCATCGTAGCCGTAGGACGAGGCCAGCGGGCCCGTGCTATTGTAGTAATGCGTGGCCACCAGCTCATTGGGCAACCAGCCCGCCGGCTCCGAGCCGTCCGCATTGGCGTAGGTGTAGGAGAGGGCGGCGGTCTGCGAGACCGCGACCGAGGTCACGTTGCCGTTGCCGTCGTAGGCCCACCGACTGCCGCCCGTGGCCGTGAGGCGGCCCCGCGCGTCGTACCCAAGCGTCTGCACGAGGGACGGCGCGGCGAACTGGCAGCTGTTCGCGACGTAGGCGCTGATGGCCGTGGTCACGCCCAGCGGGCTGTGGGCGTAGCCGAAGCTCTCCACAAGCGGGACCTGCGCGCCGAGGGGGCCGTCGGCGCTGACACAGGTCAGACGGTTGTCCGCGTCGTACTGGCGTTGCTCGTGCGCCTGGCCGGCCGCGCCGGCGTGGAGCGTCGTGGTGACGGGCAGGTCGGCGGCGTTGTAGGTGAACGTGCTCGCCGTGGTCGCCGGCGTCGCCCCCTGCGCGCCGTCCCGCGTCTGTGTGACGCGCCCTGCTTTATCGTACAGGTTGACCTGTCCCGCCGTGAGGCCGCCCGCGCCGACGGCCAGGCTCTGGCCCACGCGCCGCCCGGCCAGGTCGTAGGCGCTGTAGGTCGCGCCCAACCCGTCGTCCTGGGCCAGCGCCCAGTCCGCCGCGTTGTCGCGCGTGCTCGTCGTCGCCGCCGCCGCCGTTCCCTCCTGCCGGGCCGCCCGCACGACGGCGCCGTTGGCGTCGTAGCCCAGCGTGGTGGTGATCGCAGGGGTCGTGCAGCCGCCGCAGGACGGCTGGTCGGTCTGCCCCGTCAGGCGGTTGGCGGCGTCGTAGCCCAGCTGGCGCGCCCGCGTGTTGAAGTCGCTCTGGTACGTCAGGTTGTCGGCCGCGTCGAAGCCGTACGCCTCGCTCGCCGGCGGCGCGACGGAGCCCGTGGGCGGCGCCGTGAGCAGGCCGGGATCGACCTCGCTCCACTGCGGGCGGTCCAGGGTCCAAAGCCGCACGGGTTTTGTCAGTGAGGATTACGGTCACCATTGCCGTTAGGCGGTCAACCAAATCGTTGACATAGTCCGCAGCTTCATCGTTATCAAAATTTCCGATTCCCCATGTTCCCATACTCCCTCTCCATCCGTATAACGCTTGTTGCGAGTTATTTAGGTAGCTACGACACGCGTTCGGTGTCTTTGTCTGCTACCTCCCATGGCATAGGGGCGTCAGTACAACTCAGAATATCTGGGTCAATCGCGACAACCTTTACCCTATCGAAAGGCCAATAGGCAACCCGCTCGTATTCCTCGTCCCACTTTTCTTCGTCGGCTGCATGCGCCTTCAATAAGGCAAGTTGCTGGTCGTGTTGTAAGAGAAACCACAAGAACTTCCACAACCCCGAGGCCGCGACATACTCAGGCTCGTCGTAACTTGCGTCGCGATCGATGAATAGGACGGGTGTTCCTACAGCCGCCTTACTTGAGCGAGTCGCTAGCACAAACGGATTACCGGTTGCGTCGATAGCGATAGGAATCCATCCCTTTTCTACCCAAGAAGGGTGACGATCCAGATAGGCCTGTATATCAACGGACAGATTGTGCGGAGATATTCCCAGCAACCTTCCCCTCATGACTCGTGAAGCTTTGCATGTAAGCAACCACTCCCGCAAGTCTGGGGGTATGTCCATGCGCAAATGGTTGGCAAGCGCATGTACAGCTTGCTCATCTGCTCCACCTGGAACCAAAACCCCTCGCTGGTTAGCTAGGTCATAAAGCAGCGCTAGAACGTCCTCTCCTTCAAAGGACACAGTATTCCTCCTGCAACATTGTGCTTCTTATGACGGCCAAGTAGGAGTTGATTTTCGAGGGCAAATGGGACTTAAACATCCCTTTCGTGGCCGTCGTATTCACCTCCTTCAGACTCCGCCACGCCTTCCAGTTGAGACTCTATGTCGTTTAACTCCTTCTCTGTCAGACGGCCGTAAAAAGTAGCTAACGTAAGCCAGTTGGAGTCAGATTCATGCACCTCGGCCTTGTACCCCTTAGCCTGAAGTTTCTCCAGAGATCGAACAGCAGCCATTTCCGAAGGAAAGTATAGATAGAAATCGACCGTTGGGCCGGTATTCGATGGCTGTGTAGACTTCTGCTCCCTGGCAGCCGTTCCACCTAATAGTTTGGTCAACATGATCTCTACAGCTCCATGGAGAGACATGCCGTCGTCTGGTAGACGTTTGTATTCGTCTATAGTGATGGGCGTTTCGTATAGCAACGCGTTTGGGTTATCGTCCGGATGCCGCACCCGCCAGGCGCGTGGGGGATATCCGGCGATAGGATCAATATGGCGTCCAAAGTCCGGCATAGGCCACCTGTTGTTATCCCAGGAGTCCTGTACCCCCAATATCGGCCACTCACCTTTGACCAGTGATTGATCGCTGAATCTCCTGATCATTATCGCGTTAGCGGGGCGATATGAAGACACCTCGCTTATGTCTGGAACGGTTGATCGTCGAGGCCCAAAAAAGTAGCCGAGCAGTACTTTACCTTTGGGCGCCATGCGAACGACTAAGCCGACAACGTATCCGGTGTCCAGTAAAGGTACGGCAAACCAGGTTCCTTCACGATATGGCAATTTCTTCATGTTGAATACACCATCCCTACTTACTCAAGGCTGCCCAGCGAGAAAATCGTCGGCGGCTTTGAGGTAGCGATCTCTATTGGGATGTCGAGGGTCGATCGCTCTTTGCTTATTAAGGGGAGCACCGGGGTACTGCTCGTATAGACGCTGCTCGAGCCCTCGCTGTTCCAAGCGATTATCAGTACGATAGACAACCTCGAAGTTCAAACCCTTTGTGGCCGGGTTTTTTGTGCCGGTCCTATGGTCACTTTCTCTCGAATAGAGATCCGAGGTTCTCCCAGTACGCATGACCTCTCCCGTCTTGGGGTCGCGCAGGATATACAGGCCACCACGCGGTTCCGCTCCGCCCCCGTTTGCCGCCGCGCCACCAGCCGAGGTAGCCGCCTCTGCCCCCACGCCCTCGTCGGACGCTCCTGCATCGGTTTGTGCACTTGCGACCTCGTCGGGGAAGGGCAAGGAGAGTTGTACGGGCACGTCTGCCGCCGCCGCGTCCGCTGCAATGGGACCGCTGCTTACGGCCGACTCGCCAGCCCCGGCCTCGGCGTTAACATCGAGGGTCTGGCCGACGCGAAACTCCAGCCCCGCCGCCTCCATCAGCCCCGTTTCCGGGTTGGGCTCGACCCCCGCCAAGCCCGAGGGGTCGGCGCAGTCCACCGGGTCGTTGTGGCAGTAGGCGTAGGAGCGCACACCTTCTCTAGCCGACGGGTCCGGCTGCAGGAAGCGTTCCAGGAAGGGGGCGTAGGGGCGCGTGGTCAGCCAGTACCACGGCAGCGGCGCATCCTGCGTGTGGAAGCCGTCCGTGCTGCGGGCGGTCGCGTTGTACGTGCCGTCGCTGTTGTAGTCGGCCCCGTGGTACCAGCCATCGTACCAATAGCCCCGATAGCGCAAGGGCTGCGGCACCGCCTCGACGCGCGCGGTGGTCCCCTGCACCGGCGCGCCCCAGCGGTCGTAGCCGTAGTAGCTGACCTGCTTGCCGCTGCTGTCGGTCAGCGCGACCACACTGCCCTGCCCGTCCACTTCGTACCAGTAGCGGACGAGCGGACGGCCCGTCGCCTGGTAGAGCAACTCCAGCGGCGTCCCGTCCTGCCGGTACAAGAACGTCTCGGCGAAGGGGCGCGCCCCCGTGACCCGCACCTGGCCGACCTGGTCGCCCCGGTACAGGATGGTCTCGGTGTAGTCGGGTTGCGTCTGGTTCGGCTTGGTGACGCTGACGGCGCTGCGCAGCCCGCGCGCGTTGTAGGCCATCGCTACGGCCGTGCCGTCGGGGAGCCGCGCCAACGTGACCCGACCGGCCGCGTCGTAGCCCAGCGCCGTGGTCGTCGTGCTCGCGCGGCCGAGGGCGGACGTGGTATCCGCGATCGAGGTCGTGTTCCCGCTCTGGTCGTACCCGAAGGACAGATCCTCGGACGCGAGGCCGTCGTAGCGCGCGTCGACGAGTTCGTTGGGCAGCCACGCGGACGCTTGCGCCGCCGAGGGCGTGTAGGTGTAGGTGGCGCGAACGACCGTGATGCGGGCGTCCTGCGCCTTCCACCCCGTGATGTTGCCGTTGCCGTCGTAGGTCGTCGTGTAGTACCCATAGTTGGGGCTGGTCTGGGTACGCATCTGGCCGAGCGCATCGTGGTTGATGTACCAGACGCCACCGTCGACCGTGTCGTTGCTACCGGCGATGCTGGCCGTGATCCCTGTTGTGTGTCCCTGCGGGTCGTACCCGTAGACGTAGCGGCGAGACAGCGTGGCCGGCGCGATGAGCGAGGAATACGCGGGACCCGCGGCATAGAGGTAGCCCAGGCGGTTGTCGGGATCGTAGCCACGCGTCTCCCGGATGTTGCCGGGCAGCGTCGCGGTGTCTGGCAGGTCGGCGGCGGTGTAGGTGAAATTGCTCGCGATGACCTGTGGCGTGGCGCCCTGCGCGCCCTCGTAGACCCGCGTGGCGCGCCCCTCGCGATCGTAGACGTTGACCTGGCCAGCCGTGATGCCCAGGGCGGTGTAGCCGCCTGGCCCCACGCCCAGGCTCTGGCCGGCCATGCGCCCGGCGCGGTCGTAGGCGTTGTAGGTCACGCCCTGCCCCGCGGCGTCGTCTTGACTCAGCACCCAGCCGGCCGCGTTATAAACGATAGCGCTCGTCGCCGCGACCCCGTCGCCTTGCTGGGTTAGGGACACGACGTTCCCGTCGGGATCGTAGCCCAGGTCGGTCGCGATCGGAGCCGCTGTCGGCCCATTGGCGAAGCTGTCGACCTGCCGCGTCAGGCGGTTGTCGGCGTCGGCGGTCAAGGCATGGTCACGCTCGTTGTAGTCGATCCGGTCGGTGAGGTTGCCCTCGGGGTCGTAGGTGAACGCCTCGCTCGACGACGCGGGGGGGACGGTGTCCGGCGTCGCGGGCGGCGCGGGGTAGAGCGCGCGACCAGTGAGCCGGTCGGCGGCGTCGTAGAAGTGGTAGGTGGCGTCGCCGTTGGGCGCCTGGCCCTGCACCACGTTGCCGTCGCCGTCGTAGGTGTAGGTCGTGACCTGCGCCTTCGTTTGCGAGATCTCGCCCGTTCCAGCCATGGTGTCGGTCGCGAGGTGGTTGAGCGCGTCGTAGGTGCGCGTCTCGACCGTGGCCCCGTGATCAAGCGGGGTGGTGATGGATGTCACGTTCCCGACGGGGTCGTAGCCGTACGTCGTCCGCGCCTGCAAGGGGTCGGTCACGCCGATGAGCCGGTCGACACCGTCGTAGTCGTAGTGAGTGGTCTGGCCCGTGGTATCCTGGATGTCGGTGAGGACCGGACCGCTATAGGTGTAGAGAGTGGTCGCCCCCGCAGGGTTCGTCGTCTTGACGACACGCCCCAGGGCGTCGTAGTCGTGCCGGGTTAGGTCGCCCGCGCCATCGGTCGTGGTGATGACGTTGCCGTCGCCGTCGTAGCCAACCCCGGTCGTAATGGCGGTCACCGAGGGCAAGCCGGGCACAAGCGCTACGCCGCGCCGCGTCGTCCCCACCAGACGGCCCAAGTGATCGTAGGCGAACACGACGCGGTTGCCGTTCGGCGAGGTCGTCGCGATCGGGTCGCCGTCGTCGTCGTAGCCGATCGTCGTGGTCACGGAGCCCGTGGCCGTGACGCCGTGGCTGATCGTCGTGATCGGCGGCGTAGTCTCTTGGGTGAGGTCGCCCTGTGCAGTGTAGGCGTAGCTCTGCGTGTGGGCGACGGCTTGCGCCGGGTCGACCGTGACCGCCGGCATTGACGAGGGATCGCCCGTCACGGTGAGCCCGCGCCCGCCCGTCGTCGCGACGAGTTGCCCGTAGGCGTCGTAGCTGTTGAGACGCCCGCGCCAGGCGTAGCCGGGGACGCAGACGGCGTACGGCTTGACGAAACTACGGTAGGCGCCAACCTGCGGCTGAGGCGTTGGCGTCGCGGTCGCCGCTGGTCGTACAATCGGAACGCAACCATCGGGGCCGAGTTCTTGTGTCGTCGTGACGACGGAGTGGGCGTCGTCGTAGCCGTAGTAGGTGACGTTCCCCTTGGGGCTCGTGACCTGCGTGAGGTTGTTGTGAGCGTCGTAGGCGTAGCGTGTAACGAGCGGGCCTGACGCGCCGATCGCCGGCTGCGTCCGCGTCGTAAGCAAGCCATAGTTGCCGGTGGGACCGGCATAGGTGTAGGCGTAGTGGGTCGTCGTGTCGTGGCCGGGCGCGCTGTTGGCGTCGGCGCGGCTGGTCACGTCGTGCTGGGCGTCGTAGGTGTAGGTGGTCGTGTCGCCCGCCGCGTCTTGCACGGAGGTGGCCTGCCCCTGGCCGTCCAGGGCGTAGATCGTGGCGCGCTGATGCGGCTGCCCGAAGCCCTCGATCGCGACGGTCTGGCCGGGGGTGTAGAGGAATTGCGTCACGTCGGCGGGCGTGGTGTCGGTGTTGGTGATGGCGGCCACGCGCCCCTGCGCGTCGTAGCCGAGCAGCCACTGGTGGCCCATCCCGGTCGTGACGGTCACGAGTTGCGTCCCGCTGTAGCCGAAGGTCGTGGTCGCGGCGTCGGCCGTGCCCGCGCCGAGTGTGTGCGCGGTCAGCAGCGTGCCGCTGTAGGCGGCGGTGACGTGCTGGCCCTGCGTCCCGCCGCTGCTCTGCCACAGCGGGCTGGCCTCCTCGCCGACCAAGCCGTTCGTGTACGAGTAGGCGATGGTGCGGCCCCCGCTGTCCACGAGCGCGCCGCCGGCCTGATCCGTGCCGTCGTCGACCACGGCGTCGCTGTTGCCGTAGCTGTCCGCGGTCGCGGACAGCCGCCCGCTGGGGTCGAAGGTCCGCGTCGCGCCGGTCAGGAAGTTGGTCAAGGTGTAGCCGGCGCTCGACGCCGTGAGTTGCCAGGGCAGGCCGGGCGGCGACGTATAGGTCGTGTAGGGGCCGGTGGCGCTCGGATCGCCGCCGTAGACGAAGTTCCACGCGGCGCCGGAACCGTCGGTGTAGGACACGGTCGCGGTGAGGACACCGCCCATCTGGGGGGTCAGGCTACTCTGCCAGCCCGCGCCGGCCGTCGTCGTGACGCCGCGTTGGGCGAGTAGGCTGTCCCAGGTCCGATTGAGCGCCAACTGGGGTCCGCGTCCGGGGATGCTCATATCCGCGGCGCCGACGTCGACATGCCCATCGGCGAGGTCGACGCTGGCGCCTAGGCCGGCGGCGAAGCGCACCTGCTGGTGCGGATGCCAGGGGATCGTGCCGCCGGCTGGCGTCGGCGTCGGCGCGATGCCGGGCGGGGGTGCGAAGCCAGGGCACACGCGCACGATGCTGTCCTGGGAGGCCGTCGAGCCGTCGTCGTAGGTCGTCCCATCCTGGGTCAGATAGATGCAGGTATCGGGGCCGACCTGCGAGAGGTCGCCGCGATATCCGCCGCTGGCGAACGTCGATTGGGTCGGCGTCTGCGTGAAGTCGTTGTGCGGGAAATCGAACCGGGTGATGTTGCCGTCGGTGTCGCTGGTCGCCACGAACTGTGGCGCCGTGCTGTGGAAGGAGATGCCATCGGGCTCGTCGCCCATGGCCACATGCTGGACGATCGCGCCGCTCCGGTTGAGCACGGTCAGACGGTATGTGGGCGCGCGATTCGAGAGGAAGAGGTAGGCGCCGCTGGGGTCGAACGCGAGGCCGTCGACGAACTGCGCGTCCGACGCGTTCAGGACGGCGAAGGTGGATGAGGCGCCGGTCGTGGGATTGAGCCGGATGATGGTGCAGGCCGCGGTGAACCGGCAATCGGCGCCGACGTAGACCACATCGTTGGTCTGGGGATCGACGGTGATGCCGAGGACGTTGCCGGGCGAGCCGAGGGTCGTGATGGGGGCGCCAGTGCCGGCGTCCAGCCGGGCCACGCCTTGATCCGTGTTGGAGTAGAGATAGCCGTCGGGGTGGTTGGTGAGGCCGCAGCCCGCGTTGCTTGGGACGACGGTCTCGGTGTGCAGGGTGGTCCCGTTCGTCTGGTAGGTCGCACCCTGGGCGAAGCGATGCAGGGAGCCGCTGTCGCCGACGCAATTGTCGGCCCAAACGTCGCCGTTAGGGGCGAAGGCCACGCCACCCAGGAAGCCCGCGGTCGTGCCGAAGAGGTGCTGCGTGAAGGGCGGCTGCATGTAGGAGTAGGAGCGCCCTCCCGTTGCTTGGGCGCCCGTCGCGAGAGCCCGCATACCACGTTGCCCCAGGCGCGGGGCGTGTGACTCCGCTGCGATGATCGACATGCTCGTCTTGGCTGGAGAGGGCGTGCCGTTCGCGGCGGGCATGGCGCTGGGTGTCGTGGTCGGGGTTCCGCTCACCCCAGCGGAGGATGTCGCGCTAGCCAGGACTGTGACCGTGGCGCCCGATATGGTCGCGGCGCCAGCGGCGCTTGCCGTCGCCGTGGCCGTGGCGGCGCCAGTGGCGCTCGTGGCCGGCGTAGGTGAGGCGGCGGGCATGCTCACGTCGGCGGTCGGGGCGCCGCTGCTCGTCGCGGTGGCGCTGACGCCGGACGATGGGGCCGGCGTGCCGGACGCGGTCGTCGTCGTCGGGACCGTCGATGGCGCGCTCACGTCGAGGCCGCGCCCTATGGACATGGAACGATGAGCGATCGAATGCGATTGACCGCCGAGGGCGGCCGCGCCGCTCACGGCGCGGGCGTGGACGGGTGAGGCGCCTGCCAACGGGGCTAGCATACCCTCGCCTACGAGGGCAACCAAGGCGATGATGCGCCAACGACGAATACGAATCCTCATTCCTACGTTTTCCTTCTCCGCTCGGTTCATAAGCATAGGTAGCAGCTATCCACCACGAGATATGGCGCCCGCGTGTCGCCAGACGATGACGTTTTGCCGGCGTTGAGGGACGGCGCTACCTTCTCTCACCGCGTCCGACGCCTGTCGTCGCTACGGGCTAAACGAAATAGTAGCGGCCTGCTACGCGCCTGTCTACACTAATTCCCCTAATTAACTCCCATCATTAGCAAGATGGGAGTTAATTAGGGGAATAGGTGAGTTAATCAGGGGAGTGATGGGAGTTAATCAGGGGAGTGACGCATCTATGCCCTACGCCACGTCGGCCCGCGCGGGCAGGTCGCTCGTGTGCACGCGCGGGGGGGTCAGCGCGCCGGTGGAGAGCGCCCGGTCGAACGCTACGACGAGGCGCGGGGCGAACTGCTTGCCGCTGCCCTCGCGCACGCGCCGGATTGCCTCCGCGACGAGCAGCGCCGGCCGGTAGGTGCGCGAACTGGTCATGGCGTCGAAGCTGTCGGCCACGGCCAGGATCGCCGCGTCGAGCGGGATCGCCGCGCCAACCAACCCGTCGGGGTAGCCTTTGCCGTCCCAGCGCTCGTGGTGGTGGCGCACCGCCGGCAGGATCTCTTGCAGGAACGGCACGGGTCGCAACATGCGCTCGCCGACGCCCGGATGCTCCTTGATGATCGCGAACTCCACGTCGGTTAGCGGGCCGGGCTTGGTCAGGATGGCGTCGGGCACACCGATCTTGCCCACGTCGTGCAGCACGCCGGCCTGACGGATGCGCGCGATGTCGGCCGGCGGCAGGTCGAGCGCCGTCGCGATGGCCACGGCGTAGGCGGCGACGCGCCCCGAGTGGCCGCGCGTGTATTGGTCTTTGGCGTCCACGGCGGCGGCGAGCGCCTCGACCGTGGCCATGTTGGCGTGCTCCAGCAGTGCGGCCATGGCCGCGGGGTCGCGCGGGAGCGTCATGTCCTCGGGATAGGCGACGCGATTCCCGCCGGCGCGTTTGGCCGCGTAGGAGGCGTTGTCGGCCGCGTTGACCAGTTCTTCCCGCGCCACGCCATGCCGGCGCAGCGTGGCGACGCCCACGCTGCCCGTGGCGCGCAGGTGGGCCCGGCCGCCCCCCGGCGCCGCGTCCGCGATGGCGACGCGCAGACGCTCGGCGACGACGGCCGCCTCGGCGCTGTCCGTCTCGATCAGGATGACGGCGAATTCGTCGCCGCCGTAGCGCGCCACCACGTCCGCCGCGCGCGCGCCCTGGCTCAACGCGGCCGCCACCGCCTCCAGCATGGCGTCGCCGGCCTGGTGACCCCAAGTGTTGTTGACCTCGCCGAAGCTGTCGAGGTCGACCATCACCAGGCTGAGGGCGTGCCCGCCGCGCCGCGCGCGCGCGATCTCCCCCTCCAGCCGCTGCTGGAAGGCGCGGTGGTTGAGCAGCCCGGTCAAGCTATCCTCCGAGGCCTGCTCCAGCGCGCGCTCGTGGCGGCGGGCGTTCTCCAGTGCGGTGGCGGCTTGCGTCGCGAGTAACCCCAGCACGTCATGGTCGTCCGCGGTCGGGGGACGGTCCAGACCCGTCAGGCGCAGCGCCCCGACGACCGACACGCTGCCGTCGTCGCGCACCACCTCGACCGGCACGAGCGCCGCCGTGCGGCCCACGCCATTCGTTTCCGTGGAGAGGCCCTGGCCGGCGGGGGGAAGCGCGAGCCAGGCCGGCCCCGCGCAGTCGGCGTCGTCCGGATCAAGCACGACCCGCTCGAGCCGGGTGGGGTCTTCCGGGTCGCGCAGGTAGGCGCCCGCCGCCGCCGCTCCTGAGAGGGCGCGCGCGCCCTCCGCCACGCGCCGCAGGGTATCCGCCGCGCTTTGGTGCACGCGCAGCGCCTGCCCCGTCGTGACGACCGTGCGCAACTGCACGTTGCGCCGCTCCAGCGCGTCGGCGTGCCGCGCCGTAGCCCCGAACGCAACGTAGATCGCGGCGATGTTGGAGGCCAATAGTAGGAGCAGCAAGGGGTGGACCTGGTAGAGCACGGCCCCGAGAACGCCCAGCGGCAACGACGCGAACTCGAAGAGCACGCCCTCGTGGAGCACGTCGCGCGGGTGAAAGCGGCGCGGGGACGGCGAGAGTAGGAACAAGCCGCCCTGTAGAAGCGTGTTGCCGATCAGGACGTATCCCACGATGAGGACGGCGACTGCCGGCAGATGTGCGGGAATCGTCATCGGGGAAGCGGTCGGCGCCGCCAGAGCCAACGCGGCATAGGCCGCGCTTATCACGCCCACGGTCAGGGCGGTGTGCGCGATGTTGAACAATTTCTTGCAGGCGGCGCGGCGGGCCGTCAGTTGCGTCGCGCCGACCGTCGCGAGGGCGATGAGGAGGGGCAACGGCGGCGGCAGCAGGACGATCGCGGCGATGTGCGCGCAGGCCACGAGGGAGTGGAATAGTCGAGCGATTTGGAAGGTGACGCGCTCTCCCACCCAGGTAAGGCCCGCGAACAGTAGGGTCGTCACCAGGAGGAACCGTGTGAGCCGTGGCGCCGGCAGGAGCCCGTGGACCAGGAGCAACGCGGTCAGGACCGTGAGCGCGACGGCATACAGCCAGAAGCCTATCGGTTGCTTGCCCATTCCGTCCCTATCCCTGCCTTCGCGCGTTCACTACGCCTATACGTTCGTGATCTGAGTATCGGCGCAACCGGGCCGGCGAGCTGTAGGAGGATAGGGGGAGCCTGAAAGGTAATTCGGGTCATTCCCATGATTAACTCGCCTAATTGGGATTGCGATGCGGGTAACCCCCCTGATTAACTCACGCTCCCCTGATTAGCTCCCCTGATTAACTCACGCTCCCCTGATTAACTCACCTAATTACAATTAGGTGAGTTAATCAGGGGAATCGCTGTAGACGGGCGAGTAGGAAATTAGTACTATGGTGACGAACCCATGTGGGGACACCACAATGGGCTATAAGGTAGTAGGTAATCCGGGGTTAGCCCCAAAGGAGTCGTGAAACCATGAAGCGCATCTTTTTCCCGCTCGCTTTCATCGTAGGTATCGCCGCCGCCGCTCTGTCGGGCGCGCACGGCGCCGCTCACCCTCTGGCTGTATCCCACATCGCCGCCGTCCACAGCAACGTATCTCATATCGCATAGGGCTGATACCCCGACGCGGCATGAGTACATCTTGCCGCACCGCCATTGATCATCTAACGAGACGCCGGTCAGCTATGGCTGGCCGGCGTTTCGGTGTTTTGTCTCCCGCCCTTTTACCGACAGCGCGACGCGCGGTCGGCGCCGCGTTCGCGTCCCATTTGCTGGTTTGGCTTCGACAGGCGTCGCGGCGATAGAGGGCTCGCGAATTATCGTTAGCGCGCAGATGTCTCGGGGTGACCACCACTGGGGCCGCGGACGGGTAAGCAGCGCAGCGAGCGCCCGCGCTCCCAATGGGACCCGCCGACTTTTCACAGGCCCTGATGAGTCATACGCGGTGGTGGACAGGAGACCTTTCAAGGTCCGTTTCCTGCCTTAGTCGTTTAAGGCCAGGACCACGGCGGGCGCCACTACTATCCCGGAGCGCGGGCCCAAGTCGCCAGGCCGGGGTCGCCCTTGCCTAATCGGGCTGTCTGGTACCCTGAACAAGACGGCATTTAGATAGTAGTAGGATATTGCTCTGGACACGCACGACCCGACGCCGGAGGAAACTTTACGCGCGAGCGAGGAGCGCTATCGCGCGCTCACCGAGCACGCCTCCGATATGATCGCCGTGCTCGACGCCACGAACATCGTCCGCTACGCCAGCCCCT
>JAABUJ010004928.1_pt1 | contig 13700 bp, 6 predicted proteins | sample 5559131 | NCBI WGS metagenome assembly JAABUJ01 (sample SAMN10711875, study PRJNA513366) | rock metagenome | isolation source: Antarctica rocks | place: Antarctica: Victoria Land, Mt New Zealand nord | collected 2016-01-07
ACCGTGCCATTACGGCCCATTAAGTTCATCGCCCATCTCTTCTCCACCCCATTTGGCCCACAATCCCTCCAAGTCTGGCCTGCAGAAGCCCTCTCTGGCTTGACATCCTCTCCTACTCCTGAACCACACCCCGATCCCGATCATTTAAGCTCCAGAATGCGGCAAATCATAGGATTATGGGAAACAAGACTCCTTTTCCTAGACACAAATTTGTGGGTGTGTAGTCTAGAACTTAAGTCGCAGGAACTCAGTGCGAAAGCCGTGAAGCGGCATTTCTTCCTTCTTTCCGAGTGGCAGAGCGATAGAGGCGTTATGCCTTGTATAATGGCATTTTCTGAGGCTAAGAGAGAAGTTTTCATCGCGTTCAAGGAGCGCTTGCTTGTTGTGAAGAATGGGTTAGGTTCGGCGGAGCCATGGAATTTATGATGGTTTCTCCATGTTACGTCTTGGGCTGTATACGCTATCTCCTATACCTATCATGTATCAGTCTTCGCTGGTTCAATTCGGTGTCCTTTCTACGCAGGTATTCGCTAAAGAACCTAGAGACATAGTCTTGGTGAGTCCATTACGTGGATCAGTTTTTTGATCGAGGAGCAGACTCCGTTAAACACCAGGGTCTAGCCTGGAACCGCTCGCTTTCGCACTTTGAGCGTGGTAGCTGTGTCTCCTGTTCGCAATCTGACAGCCTCGGCTTCAGAGCCAAGCTCGACACCCTATTTGACATTTTGAGAGCCCACCGTTTTCACCAACTCACTCACCGGCATAACACTTAGTACATCAGGAAGCAGGGGCGAATCAAACACTTCGGCGGTGTCAATAAGACTCCATGTAACGTTACAACCCATTTCTAAATATTCAACAAAGACGGAGGGTATTGTTAATATGTTCAATAAGATTCGGTACTCAAGCGTCAGATTAGCCTTTCTCATGTCAGCTTCGGGGATTTAAATGGTCAGAGACATGAGGCCTGCTCAACGATAGGAATGATTCCAAGTAGCCTCGCAATGCTTCTTCAATGTCTCTTGACCCTTGTAGTGTAGCCCCTTGAATACAGTGTCTTTGTAACTTGTACCTAATGTAAAGCGTACCTCGGCTGCGGAGAATCAAGCTTGCATCCAAGCTTTCTGCAGACTAGGCAAACAGTGGACTTGGCAGGGCCCGTGGCCTTGGCCTACCTAGATTCCGTGACGACTTTCTTGAAGAACTCGTACGTGACACTACTTTTGATCACTTGACGACTATCTCCCATGTATCGTCCAAGAACTGGTTCGCATCTTCAAAGATGCTATGTCTGGGCAACCTGACGGCCAAAACCTGCGGTTGTCTAGCTCTGGAACCTCGGCTGCGCTGTCTTCGAACATCGATGGCTCATTAGCACTCAATGGCCACGAAGGGACGCCTGACAATCAGACAGTATTCGGCGAAGATTCGCATATGTTCGTCAACAGCACAGATCCAGGAAATGATACATATGGAAAGCAACAGGGTCATGAGGCTCAGGAGGAGCACGAACACATTACGAAGAGACAGAGGCACTCGGGCGGCTTCTTACTATCTTCTCACTCCCCGCTGAGCTCCCGGCTACCTGGGAATAGAAGGACATCAAATGGAGCTCAGGTTGATGTCAAGGGCAAGGCAAAAGCTGAAGATACAGAGCTGATGGTTCCGAAGCGAAGGTCCCTTTTACACCGTCATCGATTGAAACCCTCCATCGGTAGTTCACCTTTAGCCAAGGAAGTCGTACATGCTGCTTCTGCTCCCGGATCAGACCACAATGGAAGATCGGATGGCGACGAGACGCCGTCGATGCCCTCCACAAGAGCTAGCCAAAGTATCAAATCGTCTCTTGGAAGTGGTAGCACCCATGATGGGCTGCCATCGCAAAATTCACAAATCGATCGGGACGCGGCACCTGCTCTAGGCTTTGACACGGACGCTACACGGCTCGTCAATCTGGCTTTAAGTCTGAGCGAAAGTCGCCGCAGGAACATTAGCGGCGGCCTCCTGGCGCCGGTTAATGCCTTTGGGGATAGGCGGGTAATCTCCGCTGGGCCTCTCAGCACTGGGGTCCCTACTTCAATTGGTGGGGGGAGCCTACAGCAGCATTTACAGCAACAGCGACGTACCTCTAGAACCGTATCACCAAGGGCAGACAGGCCAGCATATCGAGGTACACCTTCTCCACGTCCCTCGCAAGCAGCCAACTATCCCATCCAAGCTCCCATAGTGGCGAGCCTCGACCTTATTGGGAGCCCTGATCTGGCGTTTAGTCCTTCGGATTCGACGTTGTCACGCGCAGAAAAAGCGCGCATAGCTCTCGAGCTAGGCTACGAGTATCGCCGTCTGTTACAATATCTTCCGGAAATACGCGCGCTACCCAAAGGTAAGCCCACGTCTGGACGACTGGGGCGGAAGGGAAATGATGAAGTTCTTGGGGAACTTGGCAGGTCCTACAACCCACTCCAATACATCCGAAACCGAAAATTGCGCCTGCGTGAACGTCGGCCCCTAGATCCGGAGGCTGAAGGATGGACAGATGTAGCAAGAGTCAGAGATTGGGTTACTGCCGTTGCTGGAGAACGTGAAGCCGGTATAGCCACGATCGATGATCGATACCCATTGCCTCGTTTCGAGACCGACACGACTCAACCGTCGACTGTCAATTCTTTACAAACAATTGATGGTTCCAATACTCACGCAGTCCAGTCAAGCAAACCCCGTCGTCCACGTCTAGACTGGACATTCACCCCTTGGGACCTGCTGGCAGACGCATACTGGCTGCAACATGACGGGAATACCATGCACATTGAAGATCGTGCAGGACACAAAATACTGTCAAACCCACAGAGATACAAAGCGCCTTCAGCAAGGATCAGTACAGAATTAGATCGCGCTTCCCGTAGGCCATCAGACAGCATCAGCAGACAAGTGATACCGCCGGAGATACGTCGCCCTTTAGTAGATAAAGCACAGAAAGAGACGTCTAGAGAACGCAGTCATCAACAACCGGAATTTAGTGAGCCGGAAACCCCAAGCCGACACGTAGATGGTCACAAAGAGCGGAAGGGACGGTGGCCACGTAGGCTTGTGAGATCTCGGAGCTCTTCAAGCCTGAGTGACTCAGGTCACGAAGATACTCTTGGCTATGAACGCCGTCGCCGTCAAGACCACAATTACCTGGACAGTGCTGCACTCGAGAAGCATATGAGGAAACTACTTGAGCAGGAGCTTGAAGGAAGTGGCATATCGACGACTAATCAAGTCAACACGGATGACAAATACGCTGCCAAAGGCAATGATCCTCATGAAAAGTCAATTCAGAACGGCATTGATGGCGTCGCACTTCATCTGCGGTCCTCTAGCAAGGGGATGCATAACCGTCTCAGGTCAAGTTCAACTGCCAGGAGCGCTCAGCCTTCGGCGAGGACAAGTCTGGATGAGCGTAAAGGTCGGAGGCCGCGCACTTCTTTGGATGATGATCTTGATGCCACGGGCCCGGAGTCTTCCACTGTAGACAATTTCATACCGAGTATCTCTATTGATATGTCACGCCCAAAAAGTCCTCAAACCTCGCCCCAAAAGCTTTCGCCGGCTCGCAAGGAACTTCGATCAGGCCGTAGCAAAGAAAGACAAGCGATCAGTGAGACCGACTTTGCATTAGGCAAGGAACCATTGCCCCAGAATTCGATGATTGAGTCTAAAGATTCGAAAACCGAGGAAGCCGCCTCTAAGGACCAGAGGACGAAAACCATGAATGGCTTCCTGTCTCCCACAACAGCGGAAGGACTTAGCAGGAGATTCCGGCGGTCTGATGGTAAACCCACCAAGGAAAGCAGCGAGTCCGACTCAAAATTTCGTGGTTTCTTCAGGAGTGGTCGAATTGCCGAGATCGTTGGTAACGAAGTAACCAGAGTTGGGGATAGGCTTTGGAGGAAGGACGTAAGCAATCAGGCTTCTCCAATTGCATCTCCAACATCGAGCATCTGGGGAGAATCAGATACAGAAGGCGACGAGGTAGACAGCAGCCCGGATAACAACATCTCACGTACTGCCACAAGATACGACGGGCTAGACAGCGCGAAGGCCGATTCGCCCAAATACCACATGGCCAATCTCCCTTCGTTCCGGTCTCCATTCAAGAAAGATGAGGACCCCGAGTGTGCCGAAGAATCTCTTGAGCAGTCTGCACAGCCATCTCGGCCGTTACAGCAACAAGAAAGAGGGCGCTCGAGCAGGTTCGACCGACTTGCGCCGCCAAAGCTCGATATGCGAAATGTGTCGCCATCCGCCTCCCCACCACGGACGCGGACACAAACAAGGAACACGGTTGCGTCCTATGACCCCTTCGATTCAAGACAAAGTAGTACAAGCCGTTCCGAAGGCCGCGTTCGTGACGCTGATAGAAGATTGAATGCTGTTTTAGGGATCCCCGGCACCGTCGGCCGTGGTGGGCCACCGATCACAGGACTGGCAATACTGGAAAGTCATCGACGTCGCTCTCGAGGAAGCCCAGCACTAGAGGGCAAGCGAGCGTGGAGCATTGCTGATCAGAGTGTCTCCGTGGCTCGGGGTGCCGTGACAAAGCGTGACATCGCACGAGTCAGAGCACTGCTTCTATCGTCTAGAGTGAAAGCCAACGAAATTGTTCGTCACGCCCATGAAGCAAGCGGCACACCATCGCCTGTGCTTCAGGATTTGCAGAGGACTTCGTTACGACCGCTTCCGCGCGTTTCCAGATCTGAGGAGCACAACCTTGCCGCCAGAGTCCATGCTAACAACATCGATGACTTGAACCAGCAGCTCCGAGACAGTGTCGAACGCTTCTCTAATGGGGCGCTTGACAGTCTACACAAACAGATCAAGGACATCGACAAGCGAGTGACGCAAGAGCTTACGCCTTCAGTCAGGACATGTGCAGATCAAGCTGATGCATTCAGTGCTCAGCTCACCACTACCCACGTCTTGGAGGTCAAGCAGCTCAACGACAGTGTTGACGCCATCTTGAGGAGACGACGCCGAAGGCTTCGGTGGATCAGAAGGAGTGGCTATGTCTTGCTGGAGTGGACCTTGTTGGGGATTATGTGGTGGGTGTGGTTGGTGGTGGCGGTTATTCGATTGATAAGAGGTACTATTCGGGGCTTCATTGCCGCAATAAGATGGCTGTTGTGGTTGTAGAGGGTATTTTGATTTGCGTGTATCGAGCGTTTCAGCGAGCATCATGTTTACCGTGGTTTGGAAAGTATAAACAATAAACCATGTATGGGTCTGACAATTTTTCAATTTATCAGCGCGTGATGCGACAGACATGTTACCTTGTCCATCATCTCTGCTCAGTCGACTCTCAGGAACGCCAAGAGACTCGAGATACCTGCCTAAAAGCGGACTAGCCTAGCCAACGCATTTTATACCAAGCTTCAATTAACCAACTTTTCAAAGCTCTGGAGATTCACTTCTTCTTTGTCGCTTGCCCGTACACAGCTTATCATGCTGCGTACTGCTCTACCTTCGGGTAGAAGAGCTATTTCTAGGCCCATTGGACCTAGGCATAATCTCCAATGGCTTCCTCAACGTTCATGGAGCCCACCTTATGTATGGAACGAGATGAAGCCTCTCATTGAACCCGCTGACTGTTCCACAGAGGAGTTTCGCGGTCGACAAAGGTACAGACCCTAATACGAAGCCTAGCATACATGATTCGGCAGCCATAGTCCTTCCTGGATCACAAAGTAGAACCGCGGTTGGACCTACTCCTCCAGCTCCTGGACCCGTATCTCAACCAGCCGCTCCTACAAACCCTACACCTGCCATGCCTACCTCGGATCCTACTGCGCCACCGCAGAACATACCCTTGATACCGCCACAACCTCCAGGTGGAAAGATTCAAACCGCTCCGCCCACATCAATACCACCTCCACCGCGACGCGACGCTTCTCCTATCACATCAAAAGCCCCACCCGCAAGTCAATCTACTGTCCAAAGCATCCCACCGCCTGCGTCACCTCCTCCTCCGTCTACGCCAAGACGAAGATCTGGCCGATTCCGACGATTTCTCTTGACATTGGTCCTTCTCAGTGGTTTTGGTTACGCTGGCGGTGTTTATTACTCGTTAGTCTCGGACAACTTCCACGACTTTTTCACCGAATACATTCCTTTTGGCGAAGACGCGGTTTTCTACTTTGAAGAGCGCGAATTTAGGAAGCGTTTTCCTAGCCTTACCAATCCGACTAATCGTCCATCACCTGATTCTGGGAACAAGATTACGATACCCAGCAAAAGCGGGCTTTCATGGAGGATGCACGAGGAAGAGAAAGAAGGTAGTGATCTCGGGTCTAAGGGGAAGCATATGAGTGCTCTGGACAAAAACCCCAAAGTCAACATGCAGAACGCACAGCAGGACCCAGGAGCCGCAATTGGTGAAGAAAAGACTAGTGCTGTGCAGAAAGCGAAGAAAGATGCGGAAACATCCTCGAAACCAGAACCTACAAAGGAGCCGCGGAAGGTCGACGCGGCGTCTACCCCTAAAATTGCACCGAAGGAGCCAGAGAAGCCGGCTTCAGAGCCTGAGCCAGCGCTCAAACCAGTCGTAGCAGAAAAAGATCCCAAGAAGGGTCCAGAAGTCGACGAACCAAGCGTGATACTGCCAGTGCCCCGGATCGATCCGTTAACGATTAACAACGCAGATGAACCTCTCGTCCAGGACCTGGTCAAGATCCTGAACGACATTATCACTGTAGTTAATGCGGACAACGCCTCCTACAAATACAATAATCCCATTAGCAAGGCGAAAAGTGAGCTTGCCAATGTAGGCGCGAAGATTCTGGGATTGAAGCAAGCCGAGAGATCTTCCGCCGAGCAGAGAATCAAGTCCATACAAGGAGAATTCGACAAGAGCGCCCAAGAGCTTGTGCGCCGTCTCGAAGCGGAAATGCGTGACCAGGAGCTGCGCTGGAAGGACGAATTCGAATCTGAACGCGAGAAGATATCCCATACCTACGAACAGCGCCTCCAAACTGAGGTCCAGCACTCCAGGGAAGTCGACGAGCAGAAACGCCGCAACGAACTCCTCGAGCAGGCCGTGGCCATGAAAAAGGACTTCCTGACCTCTGTCCGCGACCGCGTCGAAACGGAGCGCAGCGGCCGTCTCTCCAAACTCAATGAACTCGCCTCCAGTGTCTCCGAATTGGAATCCCTGACGGCAGACTGGAACTCCGTCATTGACGCCAACCTCAAGACGCAGCATCTCCAAGTCGCCGTTGAGGCCGTCCGCTCCGCTCTCGAGAACGCCGACCGCCCCAGACCATTCATCAACGAGCTTGCCGCGCTCAAAGAAATCGCCTCGGATGACCCCGTCGTCAACGCCGCCATCGCCTCCATCAACCCTACCGCCTACCAGCGCGGCATCCCCACGACTGCGCAGCTCATCGACCGCTTTCGACGTGTCGCGGCCGAAGTGCGCAAGTCCGCCCTGCTGCCTGAGAACGCGGGCATCGCGTCCCACGCAGCGAGTTACGCATTGAGCAAAATGTTGTTCAGGAAGAAGGGCATGACTTCAGGGGATGATGTCGAGAGCGTGCTCACGCGGACGGAGACGTTGCTGGAGGAAGGGAACCTTGACGAGGCGGCGAGGGAGATGAACGCTTTGGAGGGGTGGGCGAAGACGCTGAGTTGGGATTGGTTGGGGGAGTGTAGGCGGGTACTGGAGGTGAGGCAGGCGTTGGAGGTTTGTGGGGTTGAGGCGAGGTTGAGGGGGTTGAGCGTTGATTAGGAGCTTGTGTACAGTATCGGTTAAGGTGTAGCTATAAGAGCCAAAACAGCGCTCCGGATACTTTGTGTCTACATCAGAGGTCTATTTGTACAGTTATAGGACATCCCAGCGACCCCTTAGCGGTCTATGAATTGACGCTGTTGTAAATGCAGCAAAGAACGCCCTAAGAGTGGACGTATGTACAAATCAACTAAGTCGGCCATTCTTCGTACAGGTATCACTGGCCCTCTCTACTGAAATACTGTCTCAACCGCCTCATCACCGCTTATTCCTCTCCGCCAAATGTTTCTCGTGTTTCGACACCAACTCCTTTCTACAATCACAGGCAAAGGTCGTCAGCACATTTCCTCTCTAATGTCATCGTATTAAAAAAGACTAATGGGTAGTACGACCCAATAACAAGGAGAAGAACTTACTGCAACTGCCCCGGCGCCGGGCTGTAATGGCTAAACTCCATACTAAACTCCCCCTTCCCCTGCGTCGCCGCCCTCAACTGCGTGCTAAAGCCAAACATGGAGTTCAAACTGCAATCGGCATACAGCGTGAAGTCCTCCGGGCCGATATCCGTCTCACTAATGACCGCATTGCGTTTATTCAACAATCCCACAATATTCCCCTGGAACTCGTTGGGGGAGGTAATAGTCGTTTTCATCAGCGGTTCCAGCACCTGCGGCTTCCCGGCCGCGAAAGCTTTGCGGAACGCCTGCTGCGTCGCCATCTTGAAGGCCATCTCCGAGGAGTCGGTCATGTGCGTCTGGCCGTCGTTGATGACCATGCGCGCGCCGAGGACCTTGTGCCCGACGAGCGGGCCCTGGCGGCAGGCGGCCTGGAAGCCCTTGTCGCAGGCGTAGAGGAACTTCTCGCTAATGGTGCCGCCGGAGACCTGCTGCTCGAACTCGTTGGCCTCGAGCGCGCCGGTGGGTTCCATCCAGCCCATGACGCGGGCGAAGTCGCCGGCGCCGCCGGTCTGCTTCTTGAGGAGGTGGTCGAAGGGGACGCGCTGCGTGAGGGTTTCGCGGTAGGCGACCTGCGGCTGGCCCGTCTCGCAGGCGACCTTGTACTCGCGGCGCATGCGCTCGACGTAGATGTCGAGGTGGAGCTCGCCCATGCCCGAGATGATGGTCTCGGAGGACTCGGCGTCGACGTGGACGCGGAAGGTGGGGTCTTCGCGCTGGAAGCGGGCCATGGCTTTGGAGAAGTTGGAGAGGTCTTTGTTGTCCTTGGGCTTGATGGAGAGGGAGATGACGGGCTCGGGCACGAACATGGAGGTCATGCTGTAGCCGAGCGTGCCGTCCGTGAAGGTGTCGCCCGAGGCGCAGTCGATGCCGAAGACGGCGCAGATCTCGCCGGCGCCGATCTCGGTCACGTCTTCCATTTCGTTGCTGTGCATGCGCACGATGCGCGGGACTTTGACCTTCTTGTTGGTGCGCGCGTTGAAGACGTTGGCGGCACGGCGGAGGGAGCCTTGGTATACGCGGATGTAGGTCAGTTGGCCGAAGTTGGATTCTTCGAGCTTGAAGGCGAGGCCGACAAAGGGGAGGGAGTTGTAGGAGATGAGTTTGACGGAGGCTTCGTCGCGGCGGCGGTCGAGGGCGAGATTTTCGACTTCGGAGGGGTTGGGTAGGTAGTCACAGACGCCGTCGAGCATAGGTTGAACGGATTTGTCGGCGAGTGCGGAGCCTATGAAGACCGGGGTAAATTTAAGTGAAATGGTGGCGCGGCGGACGGCAGCTTTGATTTGCTCTGCCGTTGGGGTACGCTCGTCGAGGTATATCTCCGCGATCTCGTCGTCTACGTCGGCGAGGGTTTCGATGAGTATCTTCCGTCGCTCGATAGCCAAGGATATGACGTCCGCCGGGATCTGGTCGGTTTCCGTGACGGTCTCGCCTTTGAGACCCTCGTTGTATATCGCTTTCATTCTAAGCAAGTCGACTACCCCTTTGAAGGTGTCTTCACGTCCGATTGGTACCTGCACAGCGGCTGCAGTAAGCCTAAGCTTGTGGTTGATCTGATCAATAGCCTTGAAAGGATTGGCCCCCATGCGGTCCATCTTGTTGATGAAGGATATTCGAGGGACGTTGTATCTTCGCATCTGCCGGTCCACTGTTATGGTCTGCGATTGTACGCCGGAGACAGCGCACAGGATCATGACTGCTCCGTCTAACACCCTCAAAGCTCTCTCCACCTCTATAGTAAAATCAATGTGGCCGGGCGTGTCGATCAGATTGATGTGGTATTTCTCATCCCTCCCATTCTCCGTCTTAACCCAGTCGCAGAAGGTCGCAGCCGATTGTATAGTGATTCCTTTTTCTCTTTCGAGGTCCATCGAGTCCATTTTGGCTCCCACAGCATCTTTGCCGCGGACTTCGTGAATCGACTTTATTCGTCCGGTGTAGTATAGAACGCGTTCCGTGGCTGTGGTTTTGCCACTGTCGATGTGAGCCTACAGAGGTGAGCCAAGGTTCCTGTTGCCGAAGCGTTTTCCTTCTCACAGCTATTCCAATGTTTCGAACTCGAGACAAGCGCGCAGCTTCCTGGGGCGCAAGGTTATCGATGATGGTTTCCTGGGCAAGGTTCTCTGGTTCTGCGGCTTGCTCCAGGCTATGTAGCTGTTAGCAGTTAAAAGTCGTTCAGAGAGACAATCTTTTTACACGGCAGCCGCAGCTCCTGATTGCCATCGTCGGCCATGCCATCGTCGGTCTAACGGCAAGTACTGTGATCGTAAAGGACGGAGAGAGACGGTCGAGGCGCATCTGATTGTCGTGTAACATGTTCGAGACTCTGATGGGCAAGACCGAACGGGCGCAAGGCTAGAGCTATGGAATTTGAGTGCTCTAAGCGGCCGCATTCTTTTTCCTCTGAGGAGATACGCAGAGAACTACCATGTACTTTATACTTTGAGATGTCGCAGATGTCGAGACTTTTCCAGCCCTACAATACCCCTGCGGCTCGCTTATCTAGCCCTAGCGCCAGAGATCTACCCGCAACATAAAGCAACCTGGTGGATGCACTAGTAGCTCCGTAGTCTTGACTCCGTGAATCTTTATTGATACTTCCAGAACGTTATGCCCAGTGTCTGCAAGTGCCAAATTTCTATCAGTCCTACAGAGTCAATTGGTCACGTCTCTCCGGTCCACCAGCCTTTTCAAATACCGCCCAAGATTCCTCGCAGCCAGTGACATCTGGTTGACAGATTGACCACTGGACCGAAAGCACGCACCAAACGACCTGAAACATCCTTTCGCCTCACTGATTCCGCCCTATGAAGCTATGCCTCCTGAGCTTCGCAACAATATGCCTTTATGCCGTTGAAATCACTCGGAAAAATCTTCTGTTGTATTTGATAATGCTGCATAATTATCCTATGTGCTCGACCAAGTTGCGCTGAGTGGCAGTTCGGGAATTGTCTTCGAAAGCAGCCAAGACTCGGGACATGCATAACAGACGCAGTCATAAAAGTCGATGAAGACTAGTTCTTAGCGTAGGACAGAGCTGTTGCAAAACCCATCTAGCCAATCATGGAATAGGCCATTCGACTCAAACAGTTGAGTCTCAGTCCCCCGATATCGACTCAAGCAGGAATACTTGCACAATCATCGAGCCATATTGAGTGAGCTAGTGCCATAGTGCCTTGATTTCACCTTTTCAACTCCATCTTCTCTCTTGCAAGAAAGGATTGACTCTCCTTCCTACTCACATCCGTCAGTCCGTCTCTACACATCTCCGGCTCCTGACAGTTCCATGGCACCTCTTGTCTTAATCTGGCATACATTGCCGCACCTTGCGCAGCAGCCCAGAGTGGGTCCGCGACATTCTCTACTTGCATTCCCTTTTGGATACCGGTATCATCTTCGGATGCTTGTTTCCGCGTCTCGCTTAAACCATCTTTCAGCACCTGTTTGAACTCCGGCATGCCTGCATTTTCGCCTAGTAGCACTAGTGCGCTGATCGGTCGACCTTTTTCATTTACTCTGTGCTGTAGTATCCGAAGGTGCTTCGAGACTTCCGCCCAATACATGGAAGGCGAAGGATATGAGTCGAGATGGGATAGGCCTAAGTTTGGCGCGGAAATGTGTGTATCAGGGTCCCAATTAAAAGCGTAATTAATACGAGTGACGGAAGTGTGTAACATCGCGTTCGTAAAACTAGACGGGAAGGTTAGATAATTTCACTAGCAACCATTGAGCTATGGTTATAGTAGGTGAAGACCTACGTAACCGCATACACCTGTTCAAGCGGGATATCCCCATCCTCCGCTTCCTCCAAACAAGCGTATAGACTTGTCCGCTCATTACACAAGCCATGTCCATTGGCAGCGTACGCGGCATTGGGTGCATAGAGCATAGTCGGATAAGGTAGAGGATATTCTAGCCATGACCTCAGTCCGGCGTACTCAATGGCATCTTGGAGATCCTCTCGTGTGAGGCCAGGGAACTGAGGGGTTGTTACGACCACTCGGTCAAGAGTCTGTTGAAGTTGGGCCTCGGTGACGGCTCGCAGGGATGACAAAAGCTCGCTGACGATGCCGACATCTTTCGTCGCGGGGCGACCAAGATACTTGTTCAGGCGGCGGAGGTAGCGCTGGAGGGTGGAGGGGTGCGGGATTTTTGAGGAGAGGGAGAAGCAATGAAGAAGGTCTAGGTATGCAGGAGAAGTGAGGACATGGGCTACGTCGAGTTTGGAACGGTTGTAATGGTTTGCGGAGGAGGACCTTTGAAGATATCAGTATGATGAAGACGTTAACGGGTATAGACTCACCCATAGGAGGTGGTCAGCTCGAAGCCGACTCCGGGAGCTTCACGGATTCCAGCGGGCAAGCAAGAGTCACATTCTGGCCAAGGGCAATCATATGCAGAAACGGTTCCCAACAACAGTGGCGGACATAGAACGCAAGACAAGAATGGTATTAAGATCATCTTAGTGAAAGGGAAGTATGGCAGATGTCAGAGCTCGAGCTTCTGCTTCTGCTTGGCGATAACGAGCATAGGGAGATACGAGAATTTAGCAAAAGGAAGTGCAATGTTAGCCATATCGACCATCAGGCAGACGCTCAGCATTGATACGTTGTCCACACCAGAGAGTAGATCTTTATTATGACCGAAGAATTCAGCTGGCCGAGTCGAAGCGTAGAAGGTGGAGCAATGCAAGAGGTCCGCCTCCGCACAGGATATCGTTGCTGAAGCCTTACCTTCGATGTGGCAGAGGCGGCGGGGATGGCGCAAAGGGCGGAGGAGATGGAGGCGGCGGTTCAGATAGTGGATTAGGCAGCGAAAGCCCCCAAGATCCCAGCGATTCAGGAGACTCCACCTCGATGGTTCTGGTTAACAGCAATGTAGGATACTCAGCGAGACGTTGATCGCGCTCGACAGTTCCTTCGTCCTTCAGTCCGAGAAACCCATTGGCTGTCAAGGCTGAGGCGTGTGCTCTATCTATCGACCCAGGGCTTATGCCACATAGAAGAAGCCAAGGTGGAGTAAAATCCCCGCTTTCAGCACCAAGTTTGTCTTCGTGCGGAGGTATCAGATTACAAGGTAATTGGGATGTCGACTCGGTGGATAGAGTGAGCATACCTCAATCCATGCCTTTAAAGGCCATGACTCCATGGTCGCCACGCTTGTTCGTGCCTTGATTCTTCCTTCTCTTTTTCCTCCTCTTGCGCTGCTTCTCTTCCTCATCACTGCTATCCTCCACTTCCTCTTCATCACTGTCCTCGGAGCTTTGCTCCTCTTGGCCCTCTTCAACTGTCCCATCACTTTCGGCAATCTCCTCCCAGACCTTGATTACCCTTCCTCCACCACTGACCATTCTTCCCTCTCCGTCTGCCCCATCGGCCCCCACAAACCCTAATGAGGCTGGCGCATCAATATGGTCGTGGCTCAACTCCGCTACCACCTTGGTCTTGCCTTTCGTCAGCCGCACGACCCCGATAGCCCCG
>JAABUJ010004929.1_pt1 | contig 13694 bp, 14 predicted proteins | sample 5559131 | NCBI WGS metagenome assembly JAABUJ01 (sample SAMN10711875, study PRJNA513366) | rock metagenome | isolation source: Antarctica rocks | place: Antarctica: Victoria Land, Mt New Zealand nord | collected 2016-01-07
ATCTACGGGCTTGCCTGATCGCGTTCGGCTCGGAACATCGAGCCCCACGGTACCGGAATCAGCGCAGGCAGTCCTCGATTTATCAATCACATAGCGAAATGGGGCATTATGAAGACCACTTGTGTCTCTTGGCCAAGCGGCTCGAACGCGGCGGCCGCTTCATCTGGCCGCAGGCGACGAGCGGATCGGTGTCTTTGAGTCGAGCACAGCTGTCGATGTTGCTTGAAGGAATCGACTGGAGAGCACCCATCCGGACGGCGCAACCGCAGTTGAGTGTTTGAGGTTCCGCCCAGTATTCATGCGGGTTTTCTTCTGTCAGGCGGAGACGTTTCATGCCATACTGCGCACATGCCTGGCACCCTCAGCCTACCCGATCTGGATGCTCTCGATCCGGCAGCGTTGAAGGCGATGATCCTGGCGCAGCAAAATCACTATAACGCACAGCATGAGACCTATACCGCCGCTCTGAGCTCGCGGGCGACCGAGATCGAGCGGCTGAAGCTTCTGGTCGACAAGCTGCAGCGGATGCTCTTTGGCGCGAAGAGCGAGAAGGTCCTTCGCCAGATCGAACAGCTGGAGTTGCAGCTCGAAGAGCTCGGCGCGGCAGAAGCGATCGAAGAGAAGCGAGCGGTTCCTCCAGCGGAACGGCCAGTTGCCGCGAAGCCCTTTCGCCGGCCGCTGCCGGAGCATCTTCCGCGCGAGGTTCACACTCATCTGTCCGGTCACGCCGCTTGCCCCGGCTGCGGCGGTAGACTGCGCGAGCTTGGCGAGGATGTCGCCGAGATGCTGGAGTATGTTCGCGCCTGCTTCAAGGTGATCAGGCATGTTCGTCCGAAGCTGAGCTGCGACGGCTGCGACCGGATCGTGCAGGCTCCCGCGCCGTCCCGGCCCATCGACCGCGGCCTCGCTGGCCCAGGCTTGCTGGCTCACGTGCTGGTCGCCAAGTATGCCGATTCGCTACCTCTTTATCGTCAGTCGGAGATCTACAGCCGCGAGGGCGTCGACCTCGACCGCTCCACGCTGGCCGGCTGGGTCGGCGCAACCGCCGATCTGCTTGCCCCACTCGTTGAAGCCGTTCGCGCCCATGTGATGGCGGCTACCAAGTTGCACGCCGACGACACGCCGGTTCCGGTGCTCGCGCCCGGCAACGGACGCACCAGGACCGGCCGGCTATGGACGTACGTGCGCGACAGCCGGGCATCGGCCGATCCCACCCCGCCCGCCGTCTGGTTCGCCTACTCGCCCGACCGCCGTGGCGAGCATCCACAAGGACATTTGAAGCTGTATCGCGGAGCGCTGCAGGCCGATGCTTATGCGGGCTTCCACCCACTTTATGAAGGAGGCAAGATCCTCGAAGTCGCGTGCTGGGCTCATGCCCGCCGCAAGTTCCACGAGATCCATATCGCGCACGCTTCGCCCACCACGACCGAAGCCATCGAGCGCATCGCCGCGCTCTACGCCATGGAAGCCGAGATCCGCGGCAGCACGCCGGACATCCGAGTGTCGATCCGCCAGGCGCGGGCGCGGCCTCTGCTCGACAGCCTCCGAAGCTGGCTCGAACTCACCCTCGCCAAGCTCTCGCGCAAGTCAGACACCGCGGCCGCGATCCGCTACGCCCTCTTGCGCTGGACAGCGCTCACGCGCTTCGTCGACGACGGCGAACTCGAGATCGACAACAACACGGCAGAACGCGCGCTGCGCGTCGTCGCCCTCGGCCGCAAGAACTTCCTCTTCGCCGGTTCAAACGCCGGCGGAGAACGCGCCGCCGCCATCTACTCCCTGCTCGGCACAGCCAAGCTCAACGGTCAAGACCCGGAACTCTACCTCCACCTCGTCCTCGAACGCATCGCCGACCACCCCATCAACCGCATCGCCGAACTCCTGCCCTGGAACGTCACACTCCCCATCCACACCTGCAGTCACTAAATAAGTGTCCACTTAAAGTTATGTGGACACTTATTCCCGACCTCCATCACACTGCCGTAGAAAAGAACCCGGCCAACACCACACGCTTACTCACCAGACGCTTTAGCTTCGCGTTCTCCTGCTCCAGTTCCTTCAGCCGGCGAGCCTAGTCCACCTTCAACCCACCAAACTCCTTGCGCCATCGGTAGTAGGTCTGCTCCACGATCTCGGCTTCCTTGCACGCCTGCGGCAAGGTCTTGCCGTTCGCCACACCCACTTCAACCTGCCGCAGCAGGTTAATAATCTGCTCCGCCGTGTGCTTCTTTCCTCGTGCCATCGCCATCTCCTCTTGTTCCAGTTTGTCTCATCTCAACTGGTACAAAAAGGGCCGGGCATTCCAAATTGAAGTGACCTGCACGATGTTGCCCACTGCTAGTGAGCGAACTCGGCTCTGTGGCGCTGAGCTATACCTCAGTGCTGTCCGCCCTGTCGCTGCGGGCACCGGAATTTGCGACCAATTAGAATTGCGCATACACAGATGAGCCAAACCAACGTCACTTCCACCACGCGAGATTTGGCACAAAGGCTTGTGGCTCACGAATCTGCGGCAAAGGTGTCCGACGCCGAAAAAGCCTCGACGTGTTGGGTGTGTGAGAAGCTGCGTCGTCCGCTCATCACACTGACGGGCTCGGCAGGTTACCGCTCCCTCCTCGCGCGGGCTCTGACTCTAGCCAAGAGGGAGTCGCCTGCCTTAAGCGCAGTCCAGGTCAAAGACGACTGTTCGCTTGAGGGTCTTGAGGGTGAAGCGGTGCAGGCAAACGTCATCATCATCATTCAATTACTCGGGTTGCTGACCGCCTTCATCGGTGAAACCTTAACGCTGCGCCTCGTCCATGATGTATGGCCGGACCTGCCCGGCATCGAAGTGTATTCCGGGGCAAAGGAGTCGAATGAACCAACACACTAAAGTGAAGATCAATCAATTACTTTCCGGAGTCGCAGGTCTTGATGACATCCTGGGCGGCGGAATCCCGGAGCTCTCTTTCAACATCATCGCCGGTGCTCCTGGATGCGGAAAGACAACGCTGGCTCACCAGATTCTCTTCGCTAATGCCACAGAGGAACGCCCTGCGCTTTATTTCACCGTGCTTGGAGAACCCGCGCTGAAGATGCTGCGCTATCAGCAGCAATATACGTTTTTCGACGCGGCGAAGCTGAATAGTGCGGTGCGCTTCGTAAACCTGAGTGAGGAGTTGATCGAGCGCGGCCTGAAAGGCGTTCTTGCTGAGATTTCCAAGCAGGTAGACTCGGCCAATCCAGGCATGGTGGTTGTGGATTCGTTCCGAACCGTACTGCGCACGGAGCAGCACGGAGATCGCGCAATCGAGGTGCAAACCTTTGTGCAGCAATTGGCGCTGCTTCTCACCACTTGCGAGGCCACGACCTTCCTGATCGGGGAGTATGCCGAGGCGGAGCTGCTCGACAATCCTGTTTTCACCGTTGCAGACGGTCTCTTTTGGCTGTATCAGCAGGTGGAACGGAATTCTGTCGTGCGCAAAATGCAAGTCATGAAGCTGCGTGGCCAGATGTCGGTGCCGGGAATGCATACCTTCCGCATCACCGATGCCGGCTTGCAGGCGTTCTCGCGAACTCTTGGACTGACAGGAAAGAAGAAGCGAGCTCCCGATAGAAAGCGCATGTCCCTGGGCGTGGATGCACTGGACGAAATGATGGGCGGCGGCATCCCTGAAGGGGATAGCTTGCTGATCGCGGGTTCCTCCGGAACGGGGAAATCGGTGCTCGCCACTCAGTTCATTGCTGCCGGCCTGCGGGCCGGGGAACCGGGAATCATTGCAGTGTTTGAAGAGCGACCTGAAGAATACACCGGACGGGCATCCACCTTCGGTCTCGATTTGAATACGGCACAAAAAGATGGGAGCCTCGAAGTTATCTATCTTCGACCACTCGATTTATCCGTAGACGAAATGATGCAAGAGCTGATCGATGCCGTTCAGCGAACGGGCGCGAAGCGAATGGTCATCGATTCTCTGGCGGGCTTTGAACTGGCGCTGGCACCTGGATTCCGTACCGATTTCCGTGAGTCGCTCTACCGGATGATCTTCGCCCTCACCGGCATCGGCATCACCATCCTGAGTACGCTGGAGATGGAAGAGACGTTCGACAAGCTGCCATTCAGCAGCTACCTGATTTCCTTTCTCACCGACGATATCGTCCGGTTGCGCTATGTCGAGATCGACGGCCAACTCCGCAAGATTATGATGGTTTTGAAGATGCGCGGTGGTGACCACAGCAAGGACATCCGCGAGTATGACATCACTTCGGGCGGCATTGTCGTAGGCGAACGTCTGAGGGATTACGCTCACCTCATCACCGGTCTCCCTGTAAAGCTAGCGCCCAGCTCTGACGAAACGGCCGGCAAGTGAATATGCAGAGGTGATAGATGGCAGCAGAGCCGGCGAGTAACGGAAAGCCTCTCGAACGGGATATGGCCGCCCTGAACGAAGCACTGATGCTCGGCTTGGTGCGCCAGCATGAATTGACGGAGGCGGCGGAACTGCTGAACGCCCAGCTCCAGGCTGAGATCATCGCGCGTAAGAAAGCCGAAGAAGCATTGGTGCGAAGCGAAAAGCTGGCTTCCGTTGGACGCATGGCGGCGGTTCTCGCTCATGAGATTAACAACCCTCTTGAGGCTGTAGGAAACGTCTTGTTCTTGGCCTACAGCACCGAAGGGCTTCCTGGCTCGGTTCGTGAATATCTGGAGATGGCCGATGCGGAGTTGAAGCGCATCGCCCACATTACTAGGCAAACACTGGGCTTTTATCGTGAGGCGACTGCCCCCACGACATTTCACGTTGTGTCCTTGCTGGATTCGGTACTCGATCTGCTGAAAGCGAAGATCACGTCCCGGCAAGCGATCATTGAAAAGCAATGCGATGGATCCTTACAGATCACCGCCTATCAGGGTGAACTGCGGCAAGTCATCTCGAACTTTCTGTTGAACAGTCTTGACGCTCTTGACGAAAACGGAAAGGTTACCCTGCGAGCCTCGATCTCGGGAGCCGCCCAAGGCGAAGACGGCCAGATCAGAATCTCGGTAGCAGACAACGGCCAAGGCATCTCTGCGGAGGCTTTGCCTCACATCTTCGACCCCTTCTTCACCACAAAGGGATCAATCGGAAACGGCTTGGGTCTGTGGGTGAGTAAGCAGCTCATCGAAAAGCATGGCGGAGAAGTCACTGTGCATTCCTGCACGGACGGACCTCAGCGGGGAACAACGGTTGCCCTTATTCTGCCTACGAGAATGTCTAAGCGGCTATCGCCTGTAGCTGTGGAGCCTGAAGTAGTTGTTCCGCCTCGCGACTGAGATTTGGTGACTGAAGTGTGCGTCTCGTGAAAGAATTGCAGCTAGCTTCGAATCTGTAACAAAATTCGTATGTGTGTTATGGCTAAAGACTCTGATGCGCTAGGCGCAATGACAGCTTCGATGGAGCCGGACTCATCCCTCCTTGCGATGGTGCAGCAAGGACATGAGCAGGCGATGGCGCGACTATTCGAGCGTCACTCCAGGCTGGTGTATTCGGTGGCCTTGAGGGTTCTTCGCGATCCGGCAGCAGCAGAGGACGTTCTGCAAGAGATCTTCATGCAGATCTGGCGCACTCCGCCAAACCTTATCGAGGCCCGTGGAAGCCTTGCGGGATGGCTGGCAGTTGTTTCGCGGAACCGGTCCGTCGATTTGCTGCGCAAAAAGCGTCCCACCGAATCATTCGACGATGTTCCGTTCGCGTCTCCCTATGATCTGGCGAACGTTGCCGAGCAGAATCTGATGCTGGAGAGGGTGCGGATTTTGGTTGCAGAGCTTCCCGACGAGCAGCGGAAAGCGCTCGAGATGGCGTTTTTTGAGGGACTGACGCCTTCAGAGATTGCGGAGAAGACGGAGTGTCCGCTGGGGACTGTCAAGACGAGGATCAGAAGTGCGGTGCAGACGCTGGGGAAGGCTTTCAGGCCATGAACTCGACCGGACACTTCGAGGAGGAGGATCTGGCTCTCTACGCGATGCATCTGCTCGCGGAGCCGGAGGCCTCGGCTGTCGCGCTGTATGTCGCGGAAAGCGAGGAAGCGAGACGGCAGCTAGCGGACGTGCAGGCTAGCTTGGCGGCGTATGCGAAGGCCACGGTGGACCTGCAGGCGCCGCCAAATGGAAGCCTTGACCGGCTGATGGGGCGGATCGCACAAGAACATAAGACGATCGCCATGCCTGTGACGGTCCCGGTAAGAACCGCTGCGCAGGCGGAGAGCCGGGGTCTGCCCGGCAGGGTGCTGCCGTGGATAGGATGGGCGGTTGCGGCGGGTATGACGGTCGCAGCAGGCAAGCTATACCAGGACCGTGCGACGCTGCACAGGATGCTGACTGCACAGACAGGGCAGGTGACACATCTGTCCGCCGATGCCATGGCCGTGTATCACGAGCGGGATACGCTGAAGACCGACGTGGCGGAGCAGGCCAAAGAGCTTGAGGCGCTCCGAATGGAGGCAACGAGAGCGAAGAGTGAGACGGCAAATCTGCGGACCACGGCTGCTGGCCAGACGGCAAAGCTGAACGAAGAGACCGCCAAGTCGGCCGAGCAGACTGAGGTAGCGGCAAATGCAATGCGGGAACGGGATGTGCTGCGAGGGACAGTAGCAGCGCAAGCGGATCAGATGGCACGGTTGACGACGGATGCGACGAAGGCACGGCAGGTGCTGGAGGCGCTGACCGATCGGGGGGCGCTGCGGGTCACGCTGACTAAGCCGAAGACAAGCGCGGCTCCGACGGGGCGAGCTTCCTATGTGGCGAGCCGGGGCACGCTGGTGTTTCTGGCGAGCAATCTGGCTCCTTTGAAGCCGAACAAGGTGTATCAACTTTGGATCATGCCCGCAGATGGCTCTAATCCGGTTCCGGCAGGCACGTTTGCGCCGGATGAGCGAGGTAACGCGAGCGTCGTATATGGGGAGTTTCCGAGAGCGGTGCCGGCGAAGGGATTCGCGGTGACGATCGAGAATGAGGGCGGTTCGCAGACACCGACACTGCCGATTATTCTTGCGGGCTAAGATTGGCAAGCAGGCAGGTGTTCCATGAGCGATCCGTTCGTCACTTATCTTGAGGACCATAAAGCAGGCGCAAGTCTTGCCATCGGGCTCTTGCAAGCAATGGAGGCTCGGCTCAATTCTCGCAAATACGCTGTCGCCTTTGGTATACTCACAGGCCCGCTCTGAGGCATTCGGTTCGCTGACTCCGGTATAAAAAGAACGCGACGGGCTGTGCTGAGGCTCCAAAGTCCAGAACCGCTCACCCTCTCCTTCGGGATGCAGTCAGTCCAGTCCTGCCGTGCTCAGTGGCTCCCCTCACACGTGAAGCTTGCAGCGCTGTTTCTATCTCCGGCGACATATTTTGGCCAGCTGGGCCACAAACACATTGGACGCGTTCGGTGGGCTGCTTTATTTTGATCGGAGGCGATCAGTCTCGTTGGAGCGTCGTCCTTGTCGGACCAGGCGTCCAGAACCCCGACCGTATCAAAGCCGACGTTGAAAATTCCGCGACCATGCCCAAAGCCGGGGATGAGATACAGCCGCACGAACCTGTCGACGCGTTCCTGACTCATCGCGCCGACAAGACGCTGATAGAGAAACACCGAGGCGTCGGTAGGGATAGTCGAGTCAGCCGTACCGTGGATCAGCAGCAGCTTTCCGCCCCGGCGTTCAAAGGGAGTGATGTCCGCTAAGCTAGCGTCATCCTCCGCGGATTGCTGCAGGATGCCTGGAATCCACTTGCCTCCAGGGCCGCCAGCCTTCGCATCGAAGGTGAGTGCGTCGAAGCGGGGGTCTTTCGTAAGAAAGAACCGCAGCACGCCATTTCCGACGAGGTCATAGAACGAGTTCAACAGCGGGATGGGAGGATGAAACGGATGCCGGAGGAGGCCCATGCTGCCGACCAGATCGGCACCCCGGAGCACGTTGTACGCGGGTTCGGAGTGGATTCCGTTCATCACGGTGAAGTCTGAGACCTGGGGTGTCGCGAACGCCGCAACAGTGCGCTCCTGTCCATCGGACAGGCAGCCTTTGCGATCTAGGCCATCGGTACAGCGCAGAGCCGCTGGATCGAAGTGGCAACCATCCGGATTGCTGACGATTCCATCCGTGAGCCCATCTTGCGCGTCGCAAGATTTGAGCACCGCATCCCGCAGTAGCTTCGTTTTTGCCGGGGGTAACCAGCCCGCCCGGCCACTCGATCCCTTGGCGTACATCGCCTGCGAGACCCGGATGAATTGCAGATCGCTCTCGATCTGGTTCCACGCCGCATACGCCGCTATGACGCCGTCGTAGTCCTCCGGCCATCGGTCGACGACCTTCATGGCCTCACGGCCCCCCGTCGATCCTCCAACAAAGTAAATCCGTGCCGGTGCCACGCCATATCGCGCTTCCATCAGCGCCACGGCGACGTCATGGGTCTTCTTCAGCCCATCGGACGCAAAGTTCTTCCTCTGTTCCTCATTGAGAGCAAACTTTGCATTGAGCGCGTTCACGATGTCGGGCAGCAGCAGGTAACGGTGATGATGGCCGGAGTCACTGCCGAAGGTGGCGTACCCTCGTTCAAGCGGAGATGGCTGGTGCTTATCTCCCACCACGGTGGCGCCAAGCCCAGTCTGGACATAGCCATCGAATGCGCCACCGCCGAACTGCACGGCCTTTTTGTTCCAGGTCTCGGGAAGATTCAGCTCGAAGCGAATCGGGTTCGCGTTGGGATCGATCGAGTGCACCTCGCCTAGCACTTTACAAAATTCCGTGCCATGCAGGTTGACGCGTTTGGCCGACTTGACCACAGCTCCTCGAGTGGGAAGCCCGATCTCGGCTACACTCACCTCCCGACCCTTCAACACGCTACATGCGGGTGGCGCTGCCATGACTTTGAATGCGGAACACCAGACCACAACTGCCAGCAGCCATCCACTCTTCATTCACAACCCTCTATCGACACGAGGCCGACTTCATCATCCCGATGATTTCATAACGGCATCCCATCAGAATGTATGGTCCGCCGCGCGACTGCAAGGGAAAAAGCGTAGGACGAGAGACATGTCTGCGCAAATGTATTCGGCCTTTTGTTGGAGGTTAGATCTCCTGGCCATGATGAGTTGCGCGCGTGCCGTTCCTGATAAACGGAGCGGTCTTGAGAGACCATTTCTGACGACAGGTTGCCGGCACGCCGTTGGGACTGTTCTTTCGTCTTAACTGTTCCTATGCAGACTTTGGGTGGGGAAACTTTATTGAGTCGTCGTGGGTGGGAAAGTGGAAAGGGCGGAGCGCTTTCCAAGCCGTAGGCGTCTTTTCCACGCCTGCTCTATGCTGGAGGCGGGCTCGGGAGCGCTCGATATTCCTTGCCGGTTGACAACACAGCCCACGCGATTCTTGCCAGCTTGTTGGCTGTAGCGGTCACCACTACATTCAGCGGTGCTCGAGTCTGCAACGCATCGAGCCACGCTCCAAAGGGTGCTCGTTCTCGTTTCATACGCACCACGGCAGAACGCGCTCCATGGATCAGGATCTTACGCAGGTAGCTGTTGCCGCGCTTGCTGATGCCTAAAAGCCTGGCTTTGCCACCAGTTGAGTGTTGTCTGGGCACAAGTCCGAGCCATGAGGAGAACTCACGACCCTTGTGGAAGGCTGCGCCGTTGCCGATCGCGGCCACGATCGCTGTTGCGATCAACGGGCCTATGCCGGGGATCTGACGCAGTCGTAGACAGGCGGCATCAGACGAGGCGATCTGTTCCACCTCTGCGTTGACGGTCACGATCTGCTGCTCGAGGTCCTTCCACTCACTCCACAGGAGGCTGATCAGGTTGCGCATGCGTGGTGTCAGGTTCGCGTCAGCGTTCTCGAGGATCTCGGGCATCGCCACCTTGAGCTTGGCCGGCGTCCTCGCGAAGGTCATCCCACGCTCGAGCAGAAATGCCCGCAGTTGGTTGATGACGGACGTTCGTCGTGCGATGAGCCGGTCCCTCACGCGGTGGAGCGCCTGCAGATCCAGTTGGTCGTCCGTCTTGATCGGCACGAAGCGCATGTTCTTGCGGTCGACCGCTTCGGCAATCGCCTCCGCATCGAGGAAGTCGTTCTTGTTCGACTTCACGAATGGCTTAACGAACTGCGCCGGGATCAACTTAACGTCATGACCCTGTGCTCGTAACACACGACCCATGAAGTGAGCGCCAGAGCATGCCTCCATCCCGATCAGCGAAGTCTGGAGGTTGGCTGTGAAAGCGATGAGCTGCTTTTGAGTGAATTTCTTCTTCAGCAGCACCTTGCTGTCGTCGCCAAGTGCCACCAGGTGAAAAGTCGTCTTGCCAAGGTCGATACCAACTGAACGAATCTGCATGTCGATGATCCTCCTTCAACCTGCCAACAAGATCACCCATTCTTCAGTGGAAGATCAAGCGGCGGACCATCTCATTAACGGACAATAGAGCACCGAAGGAAGTTTGTGGTGACCCTATCCACAGCTTGCTAAATCGCTCAGCGGATCATGGTTGATCTGGCTTCGGCGGCACAGGCAGCGGTGTGGGATCATGGACTTTCGGCTCCTGAATACCCGTCGTCGTCGAGGCTGTGGGTTTGTGGGACGCGGGCCTTATCCGCGTCCCAAGCTCGCGCTTTTGCGAGCGTCAAATCCATAGCCTGCTCTCCCTTTGTCGATTCACGGCTGATCCGGGGTTGGCGGCACAGGTTCTTCCTGCTGCGTCTTTGGCTTCGGTACTGCGGGCGAACCATGCGCCTTCGGATGAACGTGCCCTGAGCCGATACCTGGTGCCGGCGTGACGACTAAAGCTGGCTGAGCTGGGGAACAGAAGAAACGCGAGAACCACGCCAAGATCCTCGTCGGCGTGGCCATGATTCATCAATGCCAAGTCTCGGAAGCTTCGGCTACCAAGTTCAAGGCGCTGCTTGAAGAGTTCTACTTCGACTCGCCTGAACGTCTCAAAGTCGCCATCTACGGGCTCTCACTCATCGTCAAAGGCCGAGCAGTGACCAGGAACAGGATTAAAAATCAGCTCCGTTTTCTAGTAGCGCAGCTTTGTCGGAATCTCTGCACAAGTGCGCAAGGGCGCTGATGCTTTTGAGATACATGTTCCTCTCGCATCGAAGAGGCGCTTGAGCACGCCTCGCTTACTACGCCAGCATCCTGCGCAGGTTGAAGCGGTGTTTCAGAAAGTACAAAGGACATATGCACCTTATTCACGCCGATTGCTCCGCTCGTCGTTGTACTCGAAATTGAGCCCTGCCCAGCGAGGTCTCTTGCCATGCTGGTATATCCTTATTGCTTCACGAGGTGCCCTTTGGGTTCTGCGCTCCGACTCCTTTCCTTTGCTGCAGCTTTCCTCATTTTCTTTCCCGCCTACTCGCAGACACCCTCTCAGTCCTGCAAGTCCACTGTTACAGGTGACCTCGAAATCGTGCCATTTACCAGCAAGATTTACGGCAACGAGCGCAATCTCCGTGTCTGGCTCCCACCTGGATACCACGACCCCACCAAAATGCAGACCACCTACTCGGTTCTGTATCTGTTCGACGGAACCTGGCTCTTCGACCGCTGCACGGCCCCGGCACACAGGGAGAGTGGAAGGTAGATGAGACTCTCACAGGCCTCCTCGCCCACCATCAGATGGAACCCATTATCGTGGTCGGCATCGATAGCAACGAACACCGAGACGCTGAGCTGGCGCCCTTCGGCAACCCACTCTTTTATGGAGGACCGAAGATCTTCAAGGCGCACACGTTCCCGAATTTCTCACAGAAGAAGTCCTGCCCTACGTCGCTTCTCATTACCGTGTGAAGAAAGGCCGCGAACACACTGGCGTCGGAGGATCCTCGCTCGGCGGTGTCGCCGCTCTTACCGCGTTGTTGAAACGCCCCGATGTGTTCGGGATCGGTCTTCTCGAGAGCACCTCCATGCAGTACGGGAACGGAGACCTGCTGCGCGAGACGATGCCGGTTGTCATGGAACCGGTCCGAGTTTCGGTTGGCGTCGGCACCGCCGAACTCGGCCCGGACGCAAAAATGCTTGGTGTTCCCAATTACGACGACGCGTTCGTCTCGCTGAACCGGCAACTCGCTGACAATCTCAAATCCGCCCTCGCCAACCATCCAGAGGTCTGCTTCACGGCTCAGCCGAACGCCAACCATGGGGCGGCGGCATGGAGCTCACGCTTCCCGGCAGCCATCACATTCCTATACCCACCCACCCAATAATCTCCAAAACCACTCTCCTCATCTTCCCCCCTTGCTCGATGGTCGCGGCTCCGTTGAATGTGGCTTACTACCCAAGAAACCCGCTTCTCGTCACTGAGCGCCGTAAGCGATAAAGGGGAAGGTGCAGTGCGACTTGAGGTCGTTTGAATGATTGTTCAATACAGGAGGAATTGTGAGCTGAACCTGCGGTTCCGTCCGCAGTAGCCTATCGGCATCGGCGTGGCTGGCAACGGCTGGGTCGAATAGCTGTCGAGACAACATCCCTCTCTCCTTCGGGACAGGGAGAACTCCGTGAGGCGTTCACCCGCACTGCCAGCATCGCGGCGGTGGGAGGGCCAGGCTGAGTGATATGTCCAACGCAAGTGAATTGCCGCAGGCACCGTCATCCCCACAGAGCCAAAGATGCTGTCAGGCTCCAGCCAAAAGGCATGCAGCCGGTTGCTCCATCTGCACTTGGAGCACACGGACCTCAAAGGCTGCCGGTGTACAGGCAGGGGCTAAGTCACTCGTGTCATTCAAACGGAACAAGGTAAGCCCGATGTCTCGCCCTTTCGGGGCAGGCGCTGCCGTAAGGCACGCTGTCGAGGCGGCGGGTAGAGGAGGCTGGAAAAAGCGAATGCCGCTCTGTAATGGAGCGGATAGGAGTTGCGACATCACTCCGCTGCGCAAGCAGGCAGACTTCCAGCAGGTCGTGGTTGACGAGAAAACTTACAGAATCTTCGAAGGAGGAAATCGCAAATGAATGTGGAGCAATCCATGTGTGCAGCCTCCGGCCCGGAGGCGCAATGGGAGCAGATTAGCTGGTCTCAGTGTGAACTCAAGGTCAGGGGACTGCAGGCGCGTATCGTCAAGGCAACACAGGAAGGCCGTCATAGCAAGGTGAAAGCCCTCCAATGGCTGCTGACCCACTCGTTCCATGGCCGCGCGTTGGCCGTGAAACGGGTGACGCACAATCAGGGCAAGAACACGCCGGGAGTGGACGGAGCGATCTGGAGCACCCCGGCGTCCAGATACAAGGCCATCGACATGCTGCGGCGGCGCGGGTACCAACCGCAACCGCTGCGTCGTGTGTACATCCCGAAGAGCAATGGGAAGCTGAGACCTCTGGGCATCCCAACGATGAAGGACCGTGCCATGCAGGCGCTTTACCTGCTGGCGCTGCTCCCCATCGCGGAGACCACTGGCGATCGCAACTCCTATGGCTTCTGGCCGGAACGCTCGACTGCCGATGCCATCGGTCAGTGCTTCCTCGTGCTGGCTCGCAAGACCAGTGCGCAGTGGGTTGCGGACACGCCGTTGTGACTGTTCTTTCGTCCTTGCTTTTCTTGCAGACTTCGGTGGAGAAACTTGAAGCCGTCATGGTGTGGGAATTGTATGGTCCGCCGCCAGATTGCAAGCTAAATCTTTGTGGCGAGTGTTTTGGGTCTGCGCAAATGTATCCGGCCTGTTTGTGGAGCTAAGCTCCTGGCCATAATGGAGTCCGCGCGTCG
>JAABUJ010004931.1_pt1 | contig 13692 bp, 17 predicted proteins | sample 5559131 | NCBI WGS metagenome assembly JAABUJ01 (sample SAMN10711875, study PRJNA513366) | rock metagenome | isolation source: Antarctica rocks | place: Antarctica: Victoria Land, Mt New Zealand nord | collected 2016-01-07
CCTTCTATTCTCTCAGGCGTGGCGCGCAGGGTGTCGTTCCAGTCCTTGGCCCCGGCCGGGGGCCGCTCGCGCACGATGGCCTCGGCGCGCGGGTACGCCTCCTTCACCTGCGCCCACAGCGTGGCACGGCCCGCATCGTTGTCGAAGCCGTAATGCACGAGCGCGTCCCTGGCTAGCCCCTCGTCGATCTGTCGCTGCGGTAGCTCGCCGTGGCCGTCGGTGGACGGGACCACATACTTCCCTTTCTCCCACCCGCAGGTGGCCGTGTGTGGCGCGTGCGTACCCTCGCATCCGTGCCCACTTCACGACCCGAACAGTCGCGTTCTGTCGCGCGCCCACCACACACGGAGCAGCAAACATCGACAACTTTTTGTCAATGTCGCCGCCCCAAGCGCCTAGGATGTGTTGTCGTTCTATCTATGCGCCATTCACCCTTGTAGTACGCTCATACACTAGGAATAATTCTACTGTTGGGACGATGCAAGAGGGGTACCGCCAGACAGACCGTGGCATGTGGGGCGGCGGATCGCACGCGCTGGACGCAGGCGGGGCAGCACGAGCGGCCGGCGACGCCGCTAGCCGCCGGTGTGGACCGCTAGCACGACGCTATAGATGACCACGAGCACCATCAGGAGAGCGTAGATGCGCAGCCCCCACATCGCGGTGAGCGCCCCCGCCGAGAGCTGGCGACGCCCGTAGGGCTCACGCCGCGCCTCCACCAGTTGATCGGGTTCCAGCGCCTCCCACACGCCCGCGTCCTCGCGCGGCGCTCCGTGCCCGTGTCCGTGTTCCATCATCGCCTGCATGTGCAATTCTCCTTGTCCGTTGTGGGGGGCTATTTATTTGCCGAAGAGGTGGGGGAAGATGACGGTGATCCCGTACAAGACGCCGCCCCCGACCAGGAAGAGCGTGACCAGGGTCGCCATGATGTTGCCCAGCAGCCCGCTGCGCAACTCGCCCATGACCGCACGGTCGTTGACGAGCAGGAAGAGGAGCACCAGCGCCGGGGGCATCGCCAGCACCGCGATCACGTTGACGAGCAGCACGACGTACACGAGCGGGATACCGGGGATCAGCACCAGCGCCGCCGCCCCCGCCGCGCTGCCCAGCAACATGGCGTAGAAGGGCACGCCCTCGCGCAGGCCCCGATTCAAGCTGCCCCCCCGGCCCGTGACCTCGCCAAAGGCGTAGGCCGAGGAGGTCGAGATGGTGAGGGCCGCGAGCAGACCGGCCTCGAAGATGCCGAGGGCGAACAGGGTCGCGCCGACGTTGCCGATGAGCGGCCGCAGCGCCTGCGCGAAGTCGGCCCCCTGGAAGCTGGATGCGTTGACGCCCTTGACGAAGAGCGGCGTCGTCGCCACGACGACGGCGATAGCGGTGATGGCGGCCAGCGCCGCGCCGGCGGCGGTGTCGATGCGGCCCTGGCGCACGTCGGCTGTGGTCAGGCCCTTGTCGGCGGTGGCGCTCTGCTGGAAGAAGAGCATCCAGGGGGTCACGGTCGCGCCGATGTTGGAGAGCAGCAGCAGGATGACCCCGTTGGTCACGCCGCCGGGCAACGGCCCCCACGTCAGGAAGGAGCGGCCGATCGCGCCCCAGTGCGGGTGCGCGAGGAGCGCCGCCGGCACGAACAGCAGGTTGAAGGCGGCCAGGCCGAGCGCCAGCCGTTCCCACGTCCAGTAGCGCCGGCTCGCCGTGGCCGCCACGATGAGCAGCAGCGCGCCGAGGACGGCGACGGCCGGCGGGACGCCGAAGTAGCCCAGCCCCGCGCGGACGGCGATGAACTCGGTGATAAGCGTGAGGAAGTTGCCGAGCGCGAGGTCGCCGAGCGAGAACCAACCCCAGAAGGGGCCGAAGCGGTCGAAGATCATTGCGGCGTGGCCGCGGTGCGTCGCCGCGCCGAGCCGCACGGTCATCTCCTGAACGATGTAAGCCATGAAGAAGAGGGCGGCGATAAAGGGCAGGAAGAAGCCGATGCCGAATTGCGCCCCGGTCTGGGCGTAGGAGATCATGCTGGGCCCATCGTTCTCGCCGATGATGGTCAGAATGCCGGGGCCGACGAGCAGCCAGAGCAGCAACGGCGAGCGCCCATGCCGTCGCGCGGTGCGTACCCGCGCGCGGTCGCCGGCCCGTTTGCGGTCCTCGGGCGTGACGATCAGGGACGCGGCGCGCATCACCGGCGGCGCCCCCGCATCCATCCCCTGTCCCATGAGGTCAATCAATCGTTCCCCGCCCGTCTGAATGAGTGTGTTGGTCGACACGCACGCGCCGGGCGATCGCACCGCCCAGGGTCTGTGTCGTTCCGCCGATACACAGGGTGAGGACGTCGCCGTAGGGCGCGACGCCTTCGACCACGACAGCGGCGCCGGGGACCAGGCCGAGCGACCCCAGGTACTGCAAGAGAGCCGGGTCGCCGTCCGGCACGCGCACGACCGTCGCGGTCGCCCCGACCGGGAGGGCGCTCAGCGCGATGCTCCCGTTCGACGCGATCGTGCCCTCGCGCGTGGGGATAGGATCTCCATGCGGGTCGCGCGCGGGGTTGCCCAGCTTGGCCGCGATACGCTCCTCTAGCTCCTCCGACAAGACGTGCTCCAGGCGCTCGGCCTCGGCATGCACCCGGTCCCAGGGCATGTCGAGCAACTCGGCCAGGAATTGCTCGATCAGGCGATGATGGCGCACCATCTCCAGGGCGACGGCCAGCCCCTTGTCGGTCAACTCCGCCCCATGGTAGGGCGTGTGGCGGACGTAGGGACCGGCCGGGTCCGTGGCAAGATGCTTGAGCATCGCCGTGACCGAGGGGGGCGTGACGCCGAGGCAATCGGCCAGTTCCTGTGTCGTGGCGCGGCCACCCTCCTCATGCAAGCGATAGATCTGTTTGAGGTAGTCCTGCTCGGCCACCGACGGCGCGTGCGTCATGCCACGTCCTCCCTCGACGTACAACTAAAATTAAGTTCACCTAAATTATAGATAAGAAGAGAAAATATGTCAATAGTAGACAACATTAAATTAGAGGAAAGGGCATGGGAAAACCGAGTGTGTGCTGTCCGCGACGGAGAGGCCGTGCTCATACTTATAGCGGCCGAGGGGCAGGTGGCCGTGTATGGCGTGTGCCTACCCTCAACGTCTATGATCCGCCCGGTCGTGTTCCTTGGCGCGCCCACCACACAGGGCACGCGCTGCGGCGCGCGGAGAAAAGATGGCGACGGGTACGGTTCGCTCAACACCGATCGCGATAACACACGCTTCTTAGCCCTAACATCTCCACAAATAGCATTTACCCCTTGACAAAGTACCAACATTAGTGCTATGATTAGAGGGTGAGGAGCGCATGGCTCCCACCGACGACGAGCTAGTTAGAGGAGCTTCGGACATGACACAGGCGACCACCCCGGCAGACACCAAGCCCACCATTCGTAGGACCGGCACGTACACCTTCGAGATCAAGAGCCGCACGCGGGCAGGTCTCACGCACACACAAGACGTGCTGCACCTCAAGTGCTCGTGCGAGGCGGGCGCGAAGGGGCTGCGCTGCTGGCATCTGGTGCTCGCGCTCCAGGCCGAGCAGTGGTACAAGCGCGCCGAGGATCAATACAAGGCGCACAACAAGGCGCGGCGACAGCAGCCTACCCCGGCACTGGTGACGCCCACGCGTCCGGCCGGCATGGCGGCTTTGCTCGAAGCATTCGGGGCTTAACAAAAAGAAATGCGGGCGGGGGTTAGAGGACCCCGCCCGCATGAGTAGCACGGAAGGGATCAACCGACATGAAGACCCAACCCGCAGCGACCGCCCTCAGTATACCGCCCCTCGTGATCGTGACGCACGACGGCGACGTGACCGTGACGGCCACGTTCCACCCCACTGACCCTATCGGCGCGACCGAGGTTGTCATCACCCCTGAACCGGCCACCCATGCCCGCGTGCTGGACCTGCTGGACGCGGCGATTGTCCGCTTGCTCGCCTACCGCGATGGGTACAAAACGGCGAGCGATAAGGACACCACGCCCCTGTTCCCGGCCCCCTGGTACGGCTGGTAGCGACACCAAGGGCCGGCACCCGTGCCGGCCCTCTTTCCCTCGTCGATGGAGTGATGACACATGATCACCGAGACCACGGCCAACCCGACCACGGCGAACCTCGCCAAGATCGACGCGTGGATGCAGCGCCTCGCGGACGAGACCGACCAGGCCGCGCAGAGCGCCGAACTGACCCGCTACCTCCAGACCGTGAGCCGCTTCTACACCTACAGCGCGCACAACTGCGCCTTGATCGCCATGCAGCGCCCCGACGCGGCGCGCGTCGCGGGCTACCGCGCGTGGCAGGCGCTCGGCCGGCAGGTGCGGAAGGGCGCGAAGGGTATCGCGATCTTGTGCCCCGCCCCGATCAAGGGCAAGACCGATGCGGGCGACGACGCCGTGATCACCCTGAGATTCCGCACGGGGTACGTGTTCGATCTGGCCGACACCGAGGGGGACGACCTGCCCGCGCTGACTGTTCACACTGTCGAAGGCGCCCGCTACGACACGCTCCTCCGGCAGCTTATCGAGCTTGCGGAGCGCGGCGGCCTCTCCGTCACCTTCAAGGATCGCCTCGCACAGGACGCTAACGGCGTGAGCTACGGCGACGGCCGCATTGAGTTGAAGCAGGGCAACCCGGCCGGCAACCTCTGCAAGACATTAATCCACGAGATATGTCACGAAAAGATGCACCGGGCCGAGGAGCGCCGCACGTTCACGACGCAGCAGGTCGAGTGTCAAGCGGAGGCGACGGCGTACTGTCTCTGCACCGCGCTCGACATACCGACGCCCAACACGCCAACCTATCTCGCACTGTATAAGGTCTCGCGGCCCGTGCTCGCGGCGAACTTAGACGCCATACGGGCCGGCGTGGCGGTCATCATGGGCGACATCGCGCCCCTCGTCGCGGCGACCGAGGCGGCATAGAGGCAGCAGTGGGGAGGGTCGGCGCCACCCGAGGACGCCGGCTTTCCCTCTAGCAGGAGAGGAGCGAGAGACAATGGCACGCACAGCGACCGTGAAGACAACACCCCCCACCATGGACACCGCCACCGAGGCCGCGACCACCGAGGCCACCACTCCCACGACCGCGCCGGCCCCCCATGCCGTCGCGTTGGCCGAACTGCGCGAGATCGCCGTGGCCGACATCACGACCGATGGGAGCAACCCGCGCACCCTGTTCGACCTGGACGGCGAGGCCGGCCTCCGCGAGCTGGCCGCGTCGATTAAGGCGCAGGGGCTTGTGCAGCCGATCATCGTGCGGGCGAACCTCGACGCGGGGGAGGGCGCGCCCTCCTACCTGCTCGTGGCCGGCGAGCGCCGCTTGCGCCATCAGGGACGTGCTCAAACGGCGCACCATCGCGGCCCTCATACGCCACGACCTGACCGACGACACGGCGCTAGAGGCGACCGTCCTGGAAAACCTCCAGCGGCGCGACCTGCACCCGATGGAGGAGGCGCGCGGCCTCGCCCAGTTGCGCGCTGGCGGGGGCTACACGGTCGAGCAGATCGCCAAGAAGCTGGGGCGCGGCAAGGAGTGGGTCAAGGACCGCTTGAAGCTGTGCGACCTACCCGCCACGGCGCAGGACCTCTACCTGCGCGACACCACCGGGCGGCTCACCCTGGGTCGTATGCTCAAGCTGCACGAGTACACCCACGGCAATAAGGACAATAAGGGTTTCCCGCGCCTGATCGAGGCCATGGCCGAGGACATCGCCAAGGGGATCAATAACGACGCGCACCCGAGCACCACGGCGAGCCTGCATATGGGGCTCGTCAAGCGCCTGACCCACTGGCACAACGACCAGGGCGGTCGGTACGGCGACAACTACTTCGACACCTACAGTGTGTGCCGCGCGTGCCCCTTCGCCGCCTACCGCTCGCCCTACGGCGACTACGAAGGCTTCTGCCTCATGCCCGACCACTACGCCGCGCTACACGCCAAGGGCAAAGCCAGGTGGGAGGAGGCCGAGGCCGCGCGCCAAAAGAACGCGCCGGCCATCATGCCCGGCGCCGCTCTCAGCGGTGGCGGCGGTTACACCCCTCCGGTCGCGCGGACGGCGGCGCAGAAAGGCAAGGAGACCAGGGCGCGGCGTCTGGCGCAGAAACAAGACTACACACCCAACGTCCTCGCGGTGCGCCGCTCCGTGGACCTGATTGCCTCTATCGAAGTCCACGACTTAGCGACGCTGGCTGCGTACTCCCTCGTTACAATCAGCCTGAACAAGGAGGACTGGGGCGAGATCGCGCGCCGGCATGGCGTGGACGCGGGGGCGCTCATGCGCGCGGGCGGCAGCACGCGCCCGAGCGCTGCGCACATCACGGGGCTGCGCACGCTCAACCCGCTGGGCCTCGTCAAGGCGACGATAGAGGCGCTGCTGATCCGGCAGGCCCAGGCCGCGCGGGACTACGAGCCCGACAACGACCACAGCGCCGGTCCCGATCCGGTGTTCAAGCTCTACACCGGCGACCAGACCAGCGCCACCGGGCCGGCAGCCCCCACGCCCCCGACGTTCGCCTATGTCGGTGTCGTCGGCGGGCTCGCGGTCGATCCGGCGATGGGCGACGACGATAACACTAAGGAGGACCCCACCGCCGAGGAGGACCTGGACCAGGACGCCGGTATCGAGGACGACGGCACCGAGGGGGAGCGCATACCAGAGGACGACGGCACGGAGGCCGTGCCCTCTCGGGGACCGGCGACGTCGCCTAGCGCGGCCGTCAGGGGGACCGGTCGAACGCCGGCCCCCCCGTGTCAGCGAGTGCGTTATGGGTCGGACCTTCCCCCGGCCCACCCTATGCGCTACGATAGAAGGCAGGAAGGGGGGGCCTGCGTGTCTGACAGAGAGCGACGCACCTTGTTTACAGCATTAGAGGCAGCCGCCATGCTCGGCGTTTCACCCAATACGGTCAGGAGCGCCATCAAGCGCGGCGTCATGGCGTACGAGCAGATCAACCCGCGGCTGAACATGGTCACGCTGGAAGCCATCGAGACGTATCGGCGTGAGCGATTGGGCCAGCGCGGCGGCTACCGCCCCGGCGCGGGGCGGCGACCGATGCCTGAGCCGGAGGCGACAACGGGAGAGGAGCGGCAGGATGCGGAGTGAGTGGGTCCCCTCTTTCCGCTCGTTCGACGGCCCCTTCATGTACACGAGCGCGAGCGGCGCGGAGGGTCGATGCTATCTGATGGTGTACGAGCGCAAGGCTAGCCTGCCCATCATCATAGCCTACGAGTTAATGTCCAACGAGGGGCAGAGCGTGACCACCGCTGCGGCGTCGATCGCGACCCAGGTGTGGTGGCAACTCCTTCCCGACGCCAGGGAGAGCATTGTCTTCGTTGAAGCGTACACGGACACCCATCGCCGTGCCGGTGAACCGTCCGAACGCTTCGTCGAGGTGATATTCGACCTCGACGGCGACGCGCTGCACGCGCCGCGCTGGCGACACATCGAGCGGGCCGGTGAGCTTGCCGGTTGAGACCAGCTATTAGCACCAGGAGGAGGAGGGATGATGGGGATATTTACCGTGATCTTTAGAGACGATGACGTCTGGGTGATTTTTGACAGATGCCGGAGAGTGTATCTGCCCTCGGAGCAGGGCGGCGACCGGACATGGGCCACCTATGCACAGGCTGAGGAGGTCTGCATGGAGCTGAACCAGAACGACGCGGCGCGCGCTCAAGGCGTCTGGCGTTGGAACGCCTACAATAGGGCCTGAGCATGCGCCCCATGCACGTCGATCGCCGGGAGCCCGACCGCTACATCGCGGCCGCCGTGCGGGTGCTCGCTGCGGCGGGCCACTTTGTCGACGTTCACTGCGCGTTAGAGGGCAGGCCCTGGTGGAGGAGGAGGCTATGGACGACATGACAGCTCTGCGCACCCTGGCGGAGCGATTGCTAGGCCGGCAGTTCCTGTATGACCCGGACGCGGACACGCTGCGCATCGTCGTCGGCGCGCTGCCCAACGATCTTCCCGTCCCTATCCCACTGCCCGCTGACGCGACCGTGATCGGTGCCGTGACGGGTCAGTGGACCGCGATCCCTAGCCCACGCCATCCCCCACAGATGACCATCCTGTTCGACACATCCCTGTCGGCCGCACAGGTGCGCGCCTTCTACCGTGAGCGCCTGCGCGTCGAGGGGTGGACGCAGCCCGCGCACATGGGAATGACGGGGCCGGGCTTTCAATTCGAGCCGACAGGGGTGCATGTCCGCGAACTCTTCTGCCGTGGTGAGCGTGGCCCGGCGCTGTGGGTCAACGCACACAGCAAGGCGGATAGGCCGACGCAGGTCCACCTGGAGTTGGACACCAATACGCGTCACTCGCCCTGCGCCGCCCGGCCCGATCGCGTGCATCAGCCGCCCATCTCCTTCCCGACGCTGACGTTCCCTGCCGGCTCTACGTCGCTACGTGGCGGCTGGGGCGGCGGTGGATGGGGACAGGATGAGGCGCACTTCGACGCAACGGTGCAAACCGAGATGGACCTTGCCGCCCTCGCTGCCCACCTCGCGTCGCAGTTGGAGCGTGCCGGGTGGGAGCGGCAGGGGAGCGGACAAGACGGAGCATTGGCGTGGAGCACATGGTCTTTCCGGGATGAGCAGGGAGACCCTTGGCGTGGGGTCCTGTACACGCTGCGACGGCCGGACCAGGAGCGACAATTCATGTTGCACCTGGCTGCCGAATGGGCCGGTGTAGCATGAGTAAGGCGTCGGGCGAAGACGCGAAGACACATGGTAGATACCACCGACTGGGTGGCGATCGTCGGATTGATTGATTGTGCGTGAGGCTGGGTCACGCGTATAACGCCTATAGAAAAGCGGCCCGGTGAGCCTGCCGGTCGAAAGTAGCTATTAGCGCCGGCCACGAGGAGAATATTAGTGATGGACGACACATGGATCGACTGCATCGCACCCCCCTGGTGGATGCGGCTGCTCTGCCGCGTCGCGACGCACGACTGGTACACCTTCCCCGCCGGCCTGAAGCTGCGCCGGGAATGTACGAGGTGTCATCTCGTGGTCTTCGCCGACGGCAACACCGGGTACGCCCGGGTGCCGAAGCAACCAGACGCGCAACAACCAGACGAGGCGATGCGCGCGGATGGTGTGCTCGCCGACGAGATCGACACCTGGCTCCGGCGACGCCGCATGTCGTGAGTCACAAGGGCGCGATGCGCGCGGGAGAGAAGGGGAGATATGGACACGTCGAAGATCGCGCGGGCGCTCCGCGCCGGGCGCGGCTATTGGTGGCCGACCCGACGCCTACAAATCATCTACGCGTTGCTGAAGGTGGTGCGCGTCCTGCTGGAAACGGAGCAGGCGGCGCGGCCGGACAGCACGGCGCTCTACGAGGCGGACCTGAACTTGGACATTACTATCGGGAAGATCGCCCAGGCGCGTCAGGATGCGTGGGCGGGGGAGTGGGCCGCGGGCGTCCTGCGCGAGTCGGCCAGATGAGCGGGGACGACCGGGTGCGCCGGCTCTACGCGGCGTATCAGGACTGGCGGGCGGGCGTGTACGACGAGTTGGACCGCCTGAGCGTCGAGGAGTTGGACACGCTGGGGCGGCGGCTGCGCGGCGATACCGGGCAGCTCCTCGACCGGATCGACGCCGCGCTCGCGCGCCTTGCCAGCGAGAGAGGACGAGACATGAACGACAACGACACCACCAACACCCCCGCTAAGACACCCATCAAGGTGGGGCTACGAGTGCCGACAGGCGGCACCGTCAACGTCAAGGAGCCGGGGACGATGATCCCCGACCTGCTGGAACAACCAGAGCCGCGAGAGATCGTCACGTACGACCCGAAGGTCGACCTGTCTAGTCTCCGACTGGATCGGCGCCGTGTGTAAGCGCCTGGCGCCACGCCCATAAGTGTGACATGCGACGAGAAAGGAAGATAGAGCCATGAACGGAGTACAAACACCGGTTCACCGGGTGACGGTGATGCAGCGCGGCGCTATCGTCCCCACCAGCGTCGCCACGATCCGGGCGGCCATCGACGCCATCGAGGCGGGCGCGTGGGGCGAGGGGTTTGACAATCAACGGAACAGGTTTGTACGATAAGCGCCGCTTGCCAGAGAATACCGGCCATCGCACAGGCCGATCAGCCCCGAATCGCGGGTAAAATTGACGGGAAAGGAGCCTCAAACCCCGGAGAAAGCGCATTAACTGAAGCTCGACATACGGGTGGCCGACGTACACAACGTATTCGACGTAGACCACTACATGTGGTAGAGCGTCGCGCTCTTTCCCCCGCATCGCGGGCCTGTGTGTCGTGGGCTACTATGACTACGTCGTTGTCTACCTCCAGATAACGCGCATTCTCTGGCATCTTGAGCATGGAGGCGACGCCAAGCCGACACCGGCGCTGAGGGGACAACGTACCACCTGTCCTGCGAGGTTCGGTCACGCTTGTCGCACCACCACCTCATCCGTCGGAACATCCGTCTGCCTCTCCATCGTTTCAGGCAGGAACATCAGGGCGGCAAGACCAGCCGCGACGAGGAGGCCACTGGCGACATCAAGCAACGTGACAATGCCAATCCGCTCCCCCAATGCGCTGGACACGACCACGCTGGCCAACATGACGAGCGATCCTGTCATGCCGTATGCCCCCAACACGCGCCCACGATAGACATCGACCGTGCCCTGCTGCAGCAAGGTGTCCATGCTGACGTCGGAGAGGAGAACAGGCACACCAACCCCGACGCTGAGGAGAAGGATGAGCGGAATCGCGCGGGCATTGATCAGCGCCAGCAAGAGGAGACCTGCCGTCGCTGACCCAGCGATGATGAGACGCCGTGGATGCGCGCTGGTCCCCGCGCGGCCGACGACCAGGCCGCCGAGGATGCCGCCGGTGCCCTGGGCCGTCCCGATCCAGCCGAGCAGGGGCGCGTCGCCGTGCAGCACCCCCGTGACGAAGGGGACCCAGAGCGTGCTGAGGAACCCTTGCGCCAACATGGTGATACCCCAGACCACGAACAGCGCCGCGAGCAATCGGTCGCGACGGACGACGCCAAGTCCGTCGGTCCACGCGCGCCAGAAGGCACGCCACCGCGCGCCAGCCTGGGCTGCACCGGGTGATACCGTTGCCTGTGCCGGCACCGGCGCGACCCCGACCCGGACCAGCATGATTAACCCGGCCGAGCACAGGAAAGACGCAGCGTCGACCAGGACCACGCCGCCCAGCCCGAGAGACCCCAGCAGCGTGCCGCCGATCGCCGGCCCCACCACGCGCGCCGCGTTGTCCATGGTAGCCCGTAGCGCGTTCGCCGACATGAGTTGCGCGTCACCAACTATGCGCGGTATCAGCGCCCCGCTGGCCGGGAGGAAGAACTGCGCGATGGATGTCTGGGCGGCGGCGACAAGGTAGACGAGCCACAGCCCTCCGCGCGCGGGGAGCGCGAGCAGCAGGAGAAGCACGCCGGCGCGGGCGAGGTCGGCGACGATCATGGTCCGGCGCCGGTCCCAGCGATCCGCGTAGACCCCCGCCACCGAGCCTAGCACGATCTCTGGCCCCAGTTCCGCGGCGATCATGGCACCCGTGGCCACCGTGGAGCCGGTGCGCTGGTAGACGTAGAACGGGAGGCCGACCAGCAGCGTGTAGTCGCCGAGCCGCGAGATAAGCGCGGCGAACCACAGCAAAGCGAAGTTGCGTTGGCGTAGGACAGTGAGCATCGCGCGTCTCCCTCCTATCGGGTACACAGCCCCGTGTCTGTAGACGTGGCGGCCCTGTCCCTAGTAAACGCGCGGCTGATCTCAAGGGCAATACGGAAACGCCCCACGTTTGGAGCCATTAGCGTTATTAGGGCCACGCCATCCCTGGGTAAAGGGACGAGATGGCGACGGGGTAGGGACACGATAGCGTCGGACGCCGTGCCACGCATCGACGAGGACACGGATTCCAGGCCAGCCGCGGCACCCTGAGTCAGCGCCTACCATCGGGGTGATCTGATGGACGCGTTAGATGCCTGCGCGGTATGTTGGTGTCGATCTGATGGACGCGTACCGGCCCTGAATCGCTCCTGACGGTGTGATGGTGATGGTCGTGTCGCGCCACCACTCTAGCCACCCGCGACTCGGCAATGTTGCTAACACACCGCGCGCCTCACCGGTGTAGTCCCATCCGTCGATCACGCCATCGCGCGCCAAGCGATGCAACGCCGTCTCAAAGCGTCCCCGTGTCCGCTCGGGATGGCGCCGATCCACGGGGAGATGTAGCTCGTCCAGCAGCGGCCCGATGCGTCGGACTAACGGCCGCCCGTTCTTGGCGTCCATGCGGAGGTGGCAGGTGAGGTAGCGCGCCAAGCGCTTCTCCCAGCGTTGGCGATAGGGGTCGTAGCGGAGGGCCTGCTGCATCAGCAGGGCGACCTGCCGGTTGGGGACAGTCAGGAATGGCGCGAGCCAGACGCCGGGGGAATAGCGCCAGGCGATAGGTAAACCATCCTGCAGGAGGCGCTCGGTGATCACCAACACCTTGCTCTCGTGGGTGTACCGGGCGCGCCGGGGCTTGGCACGCGTCTGCGGCTCCATGACCTCGACCTCCCGCAGGCGCACCCACAGATGGTCCAACCGATCCATACTTGCGGCGACCTGCGCCCGATCCTCGGCCCGATGACCGGCCCGATGGCGCAGTGATCCGTCTCGATGTGTCTTGGGCGCGATGCCGCGATAGTCCAGGAGGGCATCGACGGTGAGCCATACGCCCCTCTCCGTCGTGTCCGGACCGCCGCCCATCGCCTGGCATAGGGCCGCGAGCAGCACATCGCCGTCCAGGTCGGTCAACTCCTTCGTCGTCTGCCACAGGGAGGCGACGGCCTCACGCAGCGGCGGGGCGTCGCGGGGTGGAGACACCGACGTGACGATTGTCCCCGCCCGTTTGGCAAAGGCGAAGGAGGGCCGTCCATCGTCCGCTGGGCACCATCCATCGGTTGTTGGGTGCGCATGATGGATGGCGGTCAGGAGCCCTTGCACCGCGAGGCAGGACGGCATCATCGCCATGCCGTTGCGGAAGACGGGCGGCACGACGGGAACCGGGGTAGCGGGTGCGGGCGGCACGACAACGTAGGGGATGAGCACCCAGCGGGCCGCATACGCGCGGGGCCGACGGAGCACACCTCCTATAGTGTGGGCGATGTACAGACGTGGCGCGGCCCGGGGCCAATGACACATCGCGAGGGTCAAGGTGCGCTGGCCGGCCTGAAACGTGTCCCCAGTGAGCATGTGCCCTGCCCTCGTACAGCCACAGATAGGTGGAACTGCTTACTGCGTGTTTAGACGAGTATAACCCATAGGACATAGGCAAGCGTAACTCCCACTGAATGCCCAGGACCTTAGACCTACAGGCTTAACCCGGTTCATGGTTCCGCTGCTACTCGCGACGTGTGACCCGTTCGCCCCAAAACTGACGGACGTCAGGTGGGGGCGGCATCACGGGAGTGATGATAACTGATGACTCGACGGCGGGTGCGATACCTGCCCCTCATGGTGAATGGAGGATAAGCGCGTCCCCTTGGGTAGCGACTCGCCATCAATCCCAAGAGCGGGGACGACCAAGGGGCCACGACAAGCTCACTCTCGCGCGCCCATCTCGCAGAGTTGCCATGGTCAGGAGACGAACGTACGCTACCACCTGTCGTCATAGCAAGCAGGCTCACGTGGGCTCACGAGCCTGGCCCAAAAGG
>JAABUJ010004932.1_pt1 | contig 13692 bp, 10 predicted proteins | sample 5559131 | NCBI WGS metagenome assembly JAABUJ01 (sample SAMN10711875, study PRJNA513366) | rock metagenome | isolation source: Antarctica rocks | place: Antarctica: Victoria Land, Mt New Zealand nord | collected 2016-01-07
CTCAAGGCGAGCGACACAAACACCAAAAACAAGTGCTGGCGGGTCAGCAGCCAGAAGTCTCCCCCGAACACCTGGCCCCAAAAGCCCCGGCTTTGCGTGTCCACCTGGGACGTGTCGCGCAGGCGCAGGTCTTGTGTCACAAAGGCGTGGGCAATGGCGGCAAAGCTCTGGTGCTGCACTTGCGCCTCGGCATTCATGGCAATCATGCGGGCGGCGGGGATGCGATTGCGGAGCTGTTCCAGGGCTGCCCAGGTGCGCGGCAGGCGCCTGGGCATGTCGGTGCGATACACCAGCACGGCATTGTAGGCCGGAAAGTAGTGGCGATTATCGGTCAAAACGCGCAGATTGTACTGGGCAATCTCGGCATCGGTGGAGTAGACGTCCACCACATCCACAGTCCCGCCCGCGATGGCTTTGTAGGCTGTCCCGTGGTCAAAGCCCTGCGGCGTCTGGAATGGCATGCCATAAGCTTTGACCAATCCGCGCCAGCCATCGGTCCTGCCCAGGAACTCCTGGGACAACCCCAAGCGCAAGTCGGGGTGCTGGGCCAGGTCGCTCAAGGTGCGTATGTTGAGCTTGCGCGCCGTATCCTCGCGCATGGCAAGCGCGTAGGTATCGTTGAACCCGAGGGGAATACCCACTCCCAGCCCCTGCGTCGCAAGCTCGGCGCTAAGCTGGTCAATAGCGCCCGTGGTCTTTTCGTGCAGCAAGTCCTGGGCAACCGTGCCCGTATACTCGGGGTAGACATCAATGCTGCCGTTCTTCAAGGCGGCGAAGACAATGCCGGTATTGCCCAAACCCTGCTTGTGGATAGCGGTTCCCTCATGCGCCGTGTCGGCCACTTGACGGACAATCTCGCCCAGGATATACGACTCGGTAAAGCGCTTGGAGCCAACCGCGAGCGGCTTCTGCGCGAGGCTGGGAAGAGTTGTCAGCAGGAGGGCGAGGACGAGAGTGGTTTTCACCCAATGCTTTGCACGGACGGGGGCTTGCGAGACGAGGGCTTGGGGCACAACGCGCATTTACACAGTCTCCACCAGGGAAGGCAGGGGCGAGCGCTGGGCGCGGATAAAGTCAGACACATACGGGGCCGTGGGGCGCTCCAGCAGGTCGGCCAGCGTGCCCGATTGAACAATGTGGCCCTCGCGCATCAAGATAATCGTGTCCCCAAAGTAAGCGGCTTCCCCCATATCGTGGGTGACCAGGATAACTGTTTTATGCAGGCGCGCGAAGATGTCTTTGAGTTGACTCTGCAGCTCGCTGCGCGTGATAGGGTCTAGTGCCCCCAGCGGCTCGTCCAACAGGAGCAGGGGCGGGTCCAGCATCAGCGCCCGCATCAGCCCGACACGCTGCCGCTGCCCCCCGGACAGGCCCAGGGGATACCGCATCAAAGCCTCCGGCGGCAGTTGGACAAGCAACGCCAGCTCGTGGACGCGGGCCTTGATTTGCGCCGGCGGCTGCTTGAGGAAGCGCGCCATCAGCGTGACATTGGCCTCGGCGGTGAGGTGGGGAAACAAGCCGCCGTCTTGAATGACGTAGCCGATCTCACGGCGGCATTGGGTCGCGTTGGCCGGGGTCAGCGGCGTGTTGTTAATCAGCACGCGCCCTGTCTCCGAGGCAAGGAGGCCGGCGAGGGTGCGCAGCAATGTTGACTTGCCGCACCCGGACGGCCCGATAAGCACTGTCGTTTGGGCATCGGCAAAGGCCAGCGTGGTGGGCGCGAGGGCCGTGTTTGCCCCATATGTCTTGCTGATGTTGTCCACGGCGATCACGCCCATAGTTTTCTCTTTGCTCTTGACGCGCTACCAGCCCGTCGTGCCCGGCGTGCCTTTGAACGGGCCGACGATCTCCGGCGTAATCCAGCCGCCATAAAAGTCGCCGGGCTGCGCCTGCGCGGGTTGATTGTCAACAAAGCACGCGTCCATGAGTGACGGGTAGAAGGCGACATGCCCGGCAATCGGGGCGAACGCGGGCGTGGGGCTGGGGTAAAACCACCCGGCATCGCTCGCTTCTTTGTCCCCCACCCGGACGCCCACATACGATGCCGTCCCTTTCCACTCGCAGAACGAGTGGGCCGCTGACGAAGTCAAAAACTCCTGCCGAATGTCTTCTAGGGGGATATAGTACACAGGCGGGTGGCTGGTTTCCAGCACGCGGAATGCCCGATGCGTGTCAGCCAGCGTTTCGCCCCCGAAGACAATGCGGATACGCTTCGTCGCCTGCTCCACGCGGGGCGGGCGCGGGTAGTCCCACACGGACTCCTGGCCCGGCTGTGGGCTGATACGGGTGATAGGCATGGGAATGCTTTCTGCTTGAACGACGCAGCGCAAAAGGCGCGCTTTCTCCCTTCCAGTATACCAAGTCCGGGCCGGTTATCGGCTGCTTGCTGTGGCTTATCATACTTGAGCGGCTGAGATTTGACACCTAGCACGCAGGTTTGGTACAATGCGCTTGTTTCATCAAAGCGGCCCGCCGAAAACCACCGGCGTGACACGCCGCGCCGTTCCGCAGACAGCCGGGCGGCCTTTGGGAAGGAAGTATCTTCGTGTCCTCACTTGCAACTGAGGCCCTGGCCTTTGTGTTCTGGTTCTTTTATTCCAGCTACTTTGAATGGTTCGTGCATCGCCATCTGATGCACGTGCGCCGCCCTTTTCCCTTGCAGGAAGCCTTCAAGGGCCATACCCTGGTTCACCATCAGCTTTACCACTGGAACGGCAAGTTTGAGGCGACCGGGCCGGGCCGTCCTCCCCATGTCGCCCTGCGCTGGTATGCGTTCCCCGTGATGATTGGCCTGCATGTCCCCGTTTTCTACCTTGTTCAATACCTGGTGCATGCCCCGGTCGTGTTCGGCTCCATTTTGGGGACGACCCTGTACTTTGCCGGCTACGAGTACACGCATTACCTGATGCACGTCCCTAAAGGGCACCCTGTCGAGCGTTACCGCTGGTTTAAGTTCCTGAAGGAGCACCATCGTTTGCACCACAAATACTATTTGCGCAACCTGAATGTCTTTTTGCCACTCGGCGACCTGGCGTTTGGGACACTGGTGACAAGCGAAGGCTGGCGGTCTAAACCGACCAAGCGGCAGCGTTTTTTAAGCAAGCGCAAAGCCGACCTGCGCGCCAAGACCCTGGATAAAACCGGCTCCTAAGCCGCCTGGGCAAGCGTGTTTGCGGGGGTTTCCTGCGCGCTTCTAAGGCATTTTGGGGGCGTGTTAAGCGCGTGCCAACGACGGACGGTTTTGTTCCGTCGTTGGTACGCGCTGGAAACGCACTAGCATCGCCTTGTGTCTGCGGACGGAATGCGCGGGCATAGCAATGGTCACGTATCAGGAATGCACCCTTATGGTTTTCAACCTTGTCACAGCCCGCCAGTATGCGCCCGAGGGACGCACCGAGGAGTGGCTCCATGCCTACCTCAACACCCCGGCATGGGCCAATACTACCCTCTCTGCAATTATCCGGCACCAGAAGCCGTTGTGGATTGGCCCGATTGAGGTGGAACTAAGCCAGCTCGTGCGCTCCTGCGGGCCGGAAGCGGGCATGCCCTTTCCAGAGGAGCCGCTGATATGGGAAAAAAGCATCGCCACAATCCTGAGCAGCCTGAGCGAGCCGTCTGCCCTTCCTCCCTTGATTGTTCGGCCTGTGCAGGGAACGTTTGACATTCCAGATGGAAATCACAGGCATGAGGCCATGCTCCGCAAAGGATGGCGGACTGGATGGGTTTGGCTCTGGTGCGACCGCGAACCACAGTTTTCGGGAATATGGAGTACCACCAACTGAAAAACTTGCTGCTGCCGGCGCAAAAAAGCCGCCCTTGCAAGGGCGGCTTTTTTGCGCGGTGCTTCGGCTGCCCATTATGCTGGAAAACCTGATTTGTCAACGGAAAAATATATTTTTGCAGCCATGCAGTCTTTGTGGAAAGCCCCAAAAAGCTGCTGTATAATGGCAGCAGATTATCATCTTCCGCTTCTTGTCGTTCCGCCGAGGCAGCAGTATTGCCTCCAACCTTGCGCATGCGAAAGGCTCTTCCGGTGAACCGAACCCTCTGTTTTCAGGCTCTTGGCCTGCGTCTCCTCCATTCGTCTTTCTTCCTGCTCGCTGTCTTGCTGCTATTGTTTCCCGTGCTTGCGGCACGGGCACAGAATCCAGGAATGCACCCCGGCCAAAGCGACAACTTCTCCATGACCTTCACGAGCAACCGTGCTGGTGCAGGAGGGTACCAGCAGCAATCTGTCGGCACCTGGTCAATCCTCAGCCCTAGCGGGAGCGGCGTGGCGGACTCAAACTCACCTGGCGGCTGGTCGGTTTCGTACAATCGCAGCACCGGCTTCTCTGTGTCCTGCCCCAGCAATGCCGCCGCCGGAACCGGCTACACAGCCACTTACTGCACGAGCTATAAAATCACGGTGAGCGGGGACAGCGACATAGAAACCGACAGCGGCCCAGCCGCTCTGTTTGACATTACCACCCCACCAGCCAAGCCCGGCCTGCGCCCCGGCCCTGCTTATGGGTGGGAAGCGTCGGCGGCGGGGGTCAATCTGGCGAACGGCAACAAGCTGACCAGCATTCCCATTGTCGGGTGGAAGCAGCGCGGCGGGTTGCCGGTGGACTTTACGCTTTACCATAGCAGCGAGGCGGGATGGACGGGCTGGTGCGGGGCGAAGTGGACGTTCACCTATGATGCCACGCTCAGCGTCAGCGGGCAGACCGTCACTGTGCGCTGGGGCGATGGCACCAGCTACAGCTATGCTCTCAGCGGCACCACCTATATTTGCAACCAGCGCGGCATCCACGACACGCTGACCGGCAGCGGAACTGCCTACGACGTTCTGACCCAGGACCAGACCAAGTACCACTTTTCGAGCAAGGACATTAACGGCACGACCTTCGGCAACAACAGCTTCAACCTGGTCAGCATCACCGACCGCAACGGCAATGCCATCACGATCAGCCGCGTCACCAGCGGCCAGGTCTACCAGATTCAGGACTGCACCGGGCGGAAAATCACGCTCGGCTACAACGGGAACAACATCTCAACCGTCACCGATCCTTTGGGGCGTCAGTGGAGCTTGGGCTATACAGATGGCTATAACAACCTGAACACAGTTACGCTGCCGCCGCTCAACGGTCAAACTTATTCCATCCAGCTTGGCTATGCCGACAATGGCAGCAATGCCGCCAATCACAACGTGACCAGCATCACCAGTCCGGGCAATCGGACAGTGATGGCTTTTTACAATGGTGACAACAGCGTCCAGTGGGTCAAGGACACGCTGAGTCATTACACGAACTTTGCGTACTATGCGACATCAACCACGGTGACCGACCCCAACCACGGTGACCGACCCCAACAACCACTTAGCCACGTACAATTTCTTGTACAGCACATTGGCCTCGGTGACCGACCCGCTCAATAAAACAGCCTCCACCGTGTTTGACATCAACAACGCTCTGGTGCAGAGTACCGACCGGCGCGGGCACTCTTCCTCCACTACGCCCGACCCGCACAACGGCGCCAGCCTGAACACGACCGACGCGGACGGCAATACGACCTCAGCGATCTATGATGGCAGCACCAGCTTTGTCCAATCGTCCACCGACGCGAACCTGAGAACAACGCGGTATTCGTATGTGGGCAGCCACAATCTGAGCCAGGTTCTCGACCCACTGTCGGTCAATGCGAACGCCCTGACGGACTATCCGGCGAGTTGGTTCGGCCTGCCGGACTGGACGCGCGATGCCAACAACCACATGACCACCTTCGGCTATGACAACAACCCCGCAGGCAGCAATGGCTATGTCCCTGGAAGCGCTACTGCTTACGGCATCCTGACGAGCACCACTGACCCGAACGGCATCACGAATACGAGCCACTATGGCAACGTGCTGGGCTGGGTGGACTGGACGACGGACAACCAGCAGCACAAGACCTCGTTTGCCTATGACGACTGGGGCCGGGTGTACCAGACAACTGCCCCGGACGGCACGGTTAGCACGACCGAGTACGACCCGGACGGCAACGTGCTTTCCATCAACGGCGGCTACTGGCGTGACTACGCCTACCGCTGCGGCCAGGGCGCAGGCGACGGCTGGGGCTATGACGGCGGCTACTCAGGCACGACCAGCACCTACTTGTGCGGCAACACAATTGACACCAGACTGGTCAGCCACCCCGCACCGCAGAGCGTCTACCAGGGCGAGCGCAATGGAGCAGACTTCACCTACACGCTGCCTGGCTTGTACGCGAACCGGCTTTACACAGTGCGGATGCATTTTGCCGAGTTCGGCAACTACCATCCCGGCGACCGTGTTTTCAACGTGTCCCTCAACGGGCAGGTTGTGCTGCCGAACTTTGACATCATCGCCGCTGCGGGCGCTTCCAACCGTGCCGTCATCCGCGAGTTTGCGGTCACGCCGGACAGCTCCGGCACCATTCGCATCCGCTTTACGCATGTTTCCGGCGGCGACCCTAACGCCAAGATAGATGGCGTGGAAATTATCCGGCGGGGCGTGAGCAACCTCTACGATACGGAAGGGCGTCTGTACCAGAGCACGGACGGGCGGGGCGACACGGTCAGCTACACCTATGACCAGCCCGATGCGAACAACAACCCCCAGCTTGGGCTGCTGTCCTGGAAGACGGACGGGGCGGGACACACGACGCACTATTCGTATACCAGCCGCGATGAGCTGGCGAGCGCCGCCTATGCCAACGGCACATCCGAAAGCTGGACATATGACGAAAACGGCAACCTCCAGACCTACACGCGGCCTGAAGGCAGCGTCATCACCTATCAATACGACAACAACAACCTGCTCAGCCATATCCTGTATCAGAACACCAGTGTCAACCACAACGTGGACTTCACGTATGACTTTGCCAACCGGCGGCAGACGATGGCGGACGGCATCGGCACGAACTGGAAGTGGAGCTATGATGATGACGGGCGGCTGTTGGAGCTTGCCACGCCCTACAACACGATTGACTATGGCTACTACCCCAACAATGACGCGAACTACCGGGGCCTGCTCGCGAGCCGAACAGAGAACAACGGCGTCGGCGCCTGGAAGTACACCACCTATGACAATGACAACAACCTGATTGGGATGGTCAACCCGTTTGGCGAGCAAACGCTGTTCCATTACGACACGCTGAACCGCCAAGACCAGGTGCAGAACGCCATTCACCAGTGGACGACGTATGGGTTTGACGTGCTGAGCCGCACAACGAGCGTTGCCTGGGGAACCAGCGCCGGCAACACCAGCACGGGCTGGGAGAACTACGCCTACGACTACTCCGGCGTACTGGTGGAGAAAGACCAGAACGACGGCTCTACCACCCGGTACGGCTATGACGGGGCGGGGCAGATCACCTGGGAGCAGCGGGCGGGCGGCAACCCGGCCATCCCGGCGTATGCCGAAGGCTACACCTATGACGGCAACAGCAACCGCCTGAGCAAGACGCTCACCGATGCCACCCATGCCGGAGCCGTAGACTGGTACACCTACCAGCCGAACTCCGACCGGCTGGATCATGTCAGCGGCGGCATTGTGGGCAGCCGGGCCTACACCTACGACACCAACGGCAACGTGCGCAGCATCGCCACCGGCAACCAGACGCTATGGCTGTCCACGGACTACAACGGGATGCCGTTTCGCGTGGACTACAACACAGGGCCGGGGCAAGGCAGCGTGTACGCAACAATGGCCTACAATGGCCTGAACCAGCGCATGTTCTACCATGATGCCAATGGCGTCAACCACTCCAACGGCTACGACGGAGCGGAACCGGGGGCGGCGTTGCTGTCTGATGGCGTCAACGTCTACACGCCGGGCATCTCGCAGCACTCGGCAGCGGGAAGCAGCTACTTTGTCACGGACGCGCAGGGCAGCTTGCGGGGCACGCACAACAGCAGCACCACCCTGACCAACGACATCCGCTTTGATGCTTTTGGCCCATCGGCGGGACGGTAGGAGCAAGTGTCACTGTTCAAGTGAGATTGGAACAAACAGAGACACACGACAGTCACAAAAAAGCAACCCTCACAAGGGTTGCTTTTTATGCTGGCGCTGTCATATCCCAATCAGCCAAAGCGCCCCGAAACGTAGGCTTCGGTGTCTTTGTTGGTGGGGTTCGTGAACAAGGCAGCGGTGTCGCCGAACTCCTTCATCTCGCCGCGCAGGAAAAAGCCGGTCTGCTGGGATACGCGCGCGGCTTGCTGCATGTTGTGCGTGACAATGACGATGGTGTAGTCTTTGCGCAAATCTTCCATCAATTGCTCAATGCGGAAGGTGCTGTTGGGGTCAAGGGCCGAGCATGGCTCATCCATCAAAATGACTTCCGGCTCCACAGCGAGCACGCGGGCGATGCACAAGCGCTGCTGCTGGCCGCCGGACAGGGCGTAGGCGCTGGCTTTAAGCTTGTCCTTCACCTCGTCCCACAGGGCGGCCCCTTTGAGCGTACGCTCCACAATCTCGGCAAGCTTCTTGCCATTGCGCTGCCCGTGGATGCGAGGCCCGTAGGCAATGTTGTCAAAGATGGACATGGGAAACGGGTTGGGCTTCTGGAAGACCATGCCGACACGCTTGCGCAGGCCGACCACATCCACATGGCGCTCGTAGATGTCCTCGCTGTCCAGTGTAATTTTGCCTTCAAGCCGCGTGCCGTCAATCAGATCGTTCATGCGGTCAAGCGTGCGCAGAAAGGTAGACTTGCCGCACCCCGACGGGCCGATGAGGGCTGTGACCTGGCGTTCGGGCAGGACAATGTTGATGTCCTTGAGGGCATGAAACTGGCCGTAGTAGAAGTTGACATGCTCGGCCACAAACTTCGGGGCGTTTGCGGGAACAGGCGTCTGCGAAAGCTGCACTTGAGGCATGGTAATCTGAGGCGTGGCTCCGTTTGGTAGAGCGATATTAGCCATCGGTGTCATTTTTCCTCCAAGAAGCGGCTGCGGGTGGCAAACCGGGCGGCGATGCTGAGTATTAAGATGAAAGCAATCAAGACGACGGCTCCGGCCCAGGCCATGTTCTGCTGGGCGGGGTCAACCGCGGTGGCATAGTTGTAAATGCGAAGCGGCATGGCATCAATGGGAGCGTTGAGCGTGGGGACATTGAGCTTATGGCCCAAGAGGTGCGCGGGATGGGTATAAAATATCTCGCTGCCTAGGATAGTAAACAGCAAGGGGGCGGTTTCCCCGGCAATGCGCGCGAGAGCCAGCATGACGCCGGTAATGACGCCGCCGCGCGCGGCAGGCAGGACAACGCTCCACATGGTGCGCCAGCGGGTCGCGCCCAGGCCAAGCGATGCTTCGCGCATGGCAAACGGAACAAGGCGCAGGATTTCCTCCGTGGTGCGCATGACGGTCGGCACCATCATAATGCCCAGGGCAAAGCCGCCCGCATAAGCTGAGAACGCCGACCCGCTGTGCCCCGACCGATGGATGCGTTCCGCAGTCGGCAGCACCCACACGGCGTACACAAAGATGCCGATGACAATGGACGGGATGCCATTGAGCACATCCGTGAAGAAACGAACCAGGCTTGCAAACCGTCCCCGCGCCTCCACCTGATAGATGCCGCCCAGAATGCCGAGCGGCAGGCCGACCAGCGCGGCCAGGCCCAGCAGTGTCAGCGTGCCCGTAATAGACTGCGCAATCCCGCCTTTGCTTGGCGTGACGGCATTCGGCACGCGGGTAAACAATGTCCAGCGCAGCGAGTGCAGGCCCTTGGACATCAAGAAGTACAGCACCAGGCCCAGCACCAGCAGGGCCAGCGCAGCGGCCAGGCCGCAGAGTGTCAGCATGACGGCATTGTTGGCACGGCGCAACGTCATTTAATTGCCCCCCTGCACATCTTTGGCGGTATAGTGAACCAGCAGGCGCGCAAAGATATTCACAACAATGGTGACGCCAAAGAGCACCAGGGCAATCTCTACCAGGGCTGAGGAATTGAGGCCGGGCGAGGCTTCATTGAACTTGTTGGCAAGGGCGCTCGCCATTGTGTTTGCCGGGTTGAATAGGCTCCAGTCAATGCCGGACTTGGTAGACGGCGTGCCGTTGCCAATGACCATAGTCACCGCCATGGTCTCGCCCAATGCGCGCCCCAGGCCCAAAATTACCGCGCCGACAATGCCGGACTTGGCATAGGGAAGCACGACGCGGGCAATGGTTTCCCACTGCGTCGCCCCTAAGCCGTAGGAGCCTTCGCGCTGGGCTTTAGGGATGGCACGCAGAATGTCGCGCGTCACGGCAGTGATAAACGGCGTTACCATGATCGCTAGGATCACTCCCGCCGCCAGCATGGAGTTGCCCGTGGCGTTGTCGCTATGAAACAAAGTCAGGTGGGACAGATGCGAGTGCCCGACCGGCAGCATTACCTTCGCCTTGAGGAACGGAATGAGTATGAAGATGCCCCACAGGCCGTACACCACGCTGGGGATCGCCGCCAGCAGCTCAATCAAGAACGTCACCGGCGTGCGGATAAACGGCGGGGCCAGCTCGCTGAGGAAGATTGCCGCCCCAATGCTGACCGGCACAGCGAGAAGCAGAGCAAGGGCGGACGAGTACAGCGTGCCGAAGATATACGGCAGGGCCTGGTAGATGTCCTGCGTCTCGTCCCAATTCGCGCCGGTCACGAAGTGCCAGCCGGAGTGATGGATAGACAGGCGGCTGGCGCTGTAAAGCTGAAAGCCAAGCCACAGAATGATGGCGAAGATGCTCAGCGAGGCCAGCGTGGTGACGGCAAGATAAATGCGGTCGCCCCAGCGCACAGAGAACGGCACGGGACGGCTCGCGGGAACAGCAGTGTTGACGGGAGTAGAAAGTGCCATAAAGGAGTGAAATCCAAAGGCCCCCGCACACGCGGTCAGCGTGTGCGGGGGCGGGAGGTTACTTGAGGGAGGCGACAGCGGCAAGAGCGCGCTTCTGGACGCTGGGCGGCAGGGGCGCATACAGCAAGCCTTCGGCATCATGCTGCCCTGTCGTGAGCGCCCAGTTCAGGAAGCCCTTCAATGCAGGGCTGGAATTGCGGTAGACCAGCAGGAATGTAAAGCCGGTAATAGGATACCCTGCAGGCGCAGTCGTGTTGGTAATCACCTTGCGGAAGTCCGGGGGCAGGGTCACGCCTTCCGCCGCCGCTGTCGTGGAGGCGACGCTGGGATAGATTGCCTTGCCCCTGGCGTTCTGCACAGCGGCATAGAAGATGCTGTTCTGCACGGCGTAGGCCAGCTCAATATAGCCGATGCCGCCCTCGTTCTGCTTGATCAAAGCGGCCACGCCGGGGTTGCCTTTGCCGCCCAGGCCCTTGGGCCACTTGACAGACTTGCCTGCGCCGACACTGGATTGCCAGTCGCCACTGATCTGGCTGAGGTAGGTCGTGAAGATGTTGGTGGTGCCCGACCCGTCGGAGCGGTGGAACGTGGAGATGGCAAGGCTGGGGAACTTCACGCCCGGATTGAGCTTGCCGATGCGCGGGTCGCTCCAGTTGGAGATTTTACCCTGGAAGATGTCCGCAATGACTGGCCCGGTCAGGTGGATGCCTGCCAGAATGCCGGGGACATTGTAGGCGACAACCACGGCCCCAGCGACAGTGGGGATATGCACAATGCCCGGCGCGAGGGCAAGCTCGGCAGTGCTCATCGGGGCATCCGAGGCCCCGAAGTCTACGGCATGGGCGGTAATCTGCTTGATGCCGCCGCCCGAACCGATGGCCTGGTAGTTGATGCGCACGCCGTGCTGCTGGTTGTATTCCTGGAACCACTTCTGGTACAGGGGCGCGGGGAAGGTTGCGCCTGCCCCGGTCAAGACTTGCGCATTCGCAGCGGGCGCGAGGGCAGCGATGCCGAGAACGGCGGCGAGCGCTATGCGTTTGACGGCTTTTCCGAATGCTGATATAAACATAATTGTTGTTTCCTTGCGGGAGAAAAGGCTGAGCCTTTTCTCCCATTTTCTTTTTTAGAAGCGAATCTGAACCTCGGCTGTGGTCTGGCTGATCTTCTGCGGATTGGTGCCGGGAACGTGCGCCACCTTGTCAGGGCGGATATAGTAGACGCGCAGGCGGGTGGCTTTGTCCAGGTTGTAGGACGCCCCGTAGCCCAGGTTCTCGTCGTTGTAGGAACTGTTCTTCATGGGGCCGCTGGTCGCCCGGCGCAGCTTGTCGTAGTTAAAGAAGAACGTCAGCGGCTTATCCGTGCTGCTGAAGAACGAGTAGCCGATCTGCCCGTAGTAGCCTTCAATCTTGTTGCCGGGAACGTCAATCGCGCCCGTTGCTGTCTGGCTGGTGAACCGGAACAACTGCTCATACTTGCCGGTCTCGTACTCGCCCAGCACAAACAGGCCGAACGGCGCGAAGTACTGCGCGTCCGCCCCAAAAAGCTGCTTTTTGTCGTTGTGGTAGGCCGTGCCGGTAAAGGTAGTCTGCGCTTCCGGCACCTGGCCGTCGTAGTAGGAAACCCCCACCCCGACCTGCTTGTTTGGGGTTTGGTAGGCGGCCCGGTAGATGCCGTCTACATGACGGTCGGTTTCTTCCGAAGTACGGCCCGTGCCGTTGACCAGGGCTGCGGTGAGCTTGAGGCCGCCGGGCAGAAAACCAACCATTTGCTGCGGCGTGTTGTAGCTCAGCTGTACGCCTTTATCGTAGTCCTGGTTGGTCCAAATGCCCGCGCCCGACTCGCTGAAGGCCAGGGGGCGCTCGGGCGTGACGATAACGGCTGTGGAGGCAGGAAGCTGGTAGCCGAAGGGGTTGGCAAACAGGCCCGCTGTCAAGGTCGGGGCGTTGGCCGCGTTGCCGTCGCCGAACGTGTAGGCGACATAGCCTTCGCGCACTGTCACCTGCTGGTTGCCTGCCGCGCCCGGCGTGACCGCGCCGGATGCGTCAATCTGAATGCCGAACTTGGCGTTGGGAGTGACCGCCCCGGTGAACTTCAGGCGCGAGCGGCGCAGTTCAAAGCTGTCCGTGTTGCCGCCCTGCGCGTAGTTGCCGTTGTACGAGCCGGGCTTGGAAGGCGTGCCTGCCGGGTAGTAGTTTTCGGACTTGCCGGCCTGCTGGTAGCGCGCCTGCACATAGCCGCTGATTTGGAACTTGCGGCTGCCGCCGATGCCAAATGAGTTGTCAGCGGTGGCCTGCGCTTTGTTTGCCAGCTCTTTGGTGTCTAGCACGTCCTGGCGTAGAGCATCAATTTGGTCCTGGAAGCCGATCTTGCCGGTTGCCGGGTCGCCGCTGACCACCGACTGAATGGCATCAAGCTGGGTGCGGAACGTGTCCACCAGGGCGCTGAGCTTGTTCAAGTCGTCCTGCGTGACCGGCGTGCCCGTGGGCGTCGCGGGTACTTGCCCGGCTTTCACTTTAAGGTCTTCTACGGTCTGCGCCATGCGGTCAATGACCGTCGCGAACTCGTAGCGGGTCAGGCTGCGTTTGCCCAGAAACTGGCCGTTGGGGTAGCCGAGCACATAGCCTTTGTTGGCAAGGTCGGTGACGGCTTGGTAAGCCCAGTGGTTTGCAGGCACATCGGGAAAAGTCGCCCCCTGCGCCTGGGCAGGAGCGGAAACGAGGGCAGAGCCTCCCGCCAAAACGCTCAGGGCGAGCGCGGTAGTCCAATTCTTCAAACAAGTCCTCCTTAGAATAATTGCACTCTTCACGGTGTTTATTGGTGCGTCTTGGGAAACAAACGTCTCCCAATCGCCTCCTGTTC
>JAABUJ010004934.1_pt1 | contig 13685 bp, 11 predicted proteins | sample 5559131 | NCBI WGS metagenome assembly JAABUJ01 (sample SAMN10711875, study PRJNA513366) | rock metagenome | isolation source: Antarctica rocks | place: Antarctica: Victoria Land, Mt New Zealand nord | collected 2016-01-07
CCATCAACTGTCCGAGGCGGTCGAAAGCGGCCGTCGAGGCCGACGTGGGACCGCCGTGAATTTCCAACACCAGCGGATAGGTATGCGACGGCGTGAACCCGGGCGGCTTCAGAAGCAGCGCCTCCGACGCGATGCCGGTATCACTCTTGAAGGAAAGCGTTTCGCTGTTTCCGAGTTCGAGCGATGAAACGGCGTCGTTGTAGTCCGAGACCTTCACCGGCGCGCCCCCGCGCGCAGGGCGGTAGTAGAGTTCCGCAGGCTCCCGCACCGACGTTCCGACGAAGACCACGGCACCGTCGCGCGCGACCGCATGTTCCAGCGGCGACGTCGGTTCGACATCGCCGAGATCCACGCGCGCCGGCTTGCCGCCAAGCGGCACGCGCGCGAGATCGATGCGCGCGCCGTCATTGCACGTGAACCAGAGCGCGCGGCCGTCGGGGCTCCAGGCGTAATCGTGCACGGCACGATCGAAGGGCTCCGTGAGTGCTGCGCCTTCACCACCCGTCGCTTGCGTCACGTAGACTTGCGTCAGCGTAATCTGACTGTCGCCCTGCGAGTGCTCGTAGGCAATGTGCGAGCCGTCGGCTGAGAATTGCGGATCGGCCTCGTAGGCGGTGTGCTGCGTCAGCGCATGCATCGCACCGCCGGCGACGTCGAGCACCATGACGTGCGCACGTTCGGCATCGTTGAGGATCGCATTCGGCCCGAGCACGAAGGCAAGTTTCGTGCCGTCGCGCGACCACGAAAGCGAGCTTTGCGCTTCACCGCCGACGATGCCGCGCACGGGATCGTGCGTCAGTTGGATCGCATGGTCGTCCGCGAAGGACAGCAGCCACAGGTGCAGCGGGCGTCCCGCCGCGTGCGCGGTGATCGGATTATTACCGACCTCGAACGAGTCGCGAAACTTGTCGGCGCCGGTTTTCTTGGGCTTCGCGTCTTCGGCGACGTACGCGAGCGCCGCGCCGTCGGGGCGCCACGCAAACTGCTCGACGCCCTCCGGAGCCTTGGTGACGGGACGCGCGTCACCGCCATCCATGCGCAGCACGAAGACCTGCGTTTTGGCATCGTCACCCGTACCGTCGTCGGCCAGGAACGCGATCCGGTCGCCGGAAGGTGAGAAAGCGGGATCCGAGAGACCCTTACGGTCGTAGGTCAGCGTGCGGCGCGCATGCGTGCGTAAGTCGATCAGATCGATGTCGTGGCGGTACTTGTCGCCGTTCATATCGATGTGCGAGACGACGACGATCGCGTGCGTCCCGTCAGGCGACATCTGCGGCGAGGAGAGGCCGACGATGCGCTGCAGGTCGTCGGGCCCGAAACGGTGCGACGCGGCGCTCGAAGAGCTGCCCGTTACGAGAACCGCGGCGAACATTACGCCGGACAGAAATGAACAGAGCAAGTGCCGGTAATGCATTCCGCATGGTACGCCAACCGCGCTCGAAACTCCGTGGAACGCAACGCCTACGCGAGGTCTCCAAGCCGTCAGATCGCCGCGCGCTTCCAGCCGCGTGCTCACGCGGAACCCGGATGCGACGGCCGAAGGCCGGGCGCAGCGCCTGGAGCGAAATCAGCTGCCGTGAGCCTCGCGGCGTACGTCCAATACTGGCGGATCAATCTGCTCACGATGATTGAATACCGGGCTAATTTTTTCATGTGGTTCGGTTTCACGATCATGTACCACGCGACCGCGATTGCGGCGCTGTGGGTGACCTTACACGCCTTTCCTTCGATGAACGGCTGGGATTTTCGCGAGCTGGCGTTTCTGTACGCGCTCTGGATGCTCGGGCACAGCTTCCATAACACGTTCTTCTTCACGGTCGGCGACGTTCCCAACATGATCCGCGAAGGCCGCTTCGACCGCTTCCTGATTCGGCCGCTCGATCCGCTGTTTCAGGCGATGACCGTTCCCCAACAGATTTGGCCCGACGAGCTGGCCCTCGCGATCATCTTCTTCTGCGTCGCGAGCGTCGTGGTCGGCGTGCGGGTCGATGCCGCTTTCATTCTGTATGTGCCGCTCGTGGCCGTCGGTGGAGCGCTGATCGATTTCGGTATTCAACTCGCAATCGCGACCGCATCGTTCTGGGTGATCAAGATCGATACGCTGCGCTGGATCGTCATGTCGCTCGAGCAAGACTTCACGCGCTACCCGATCAGCATCTACTCACGCGGCGTGCGCGTCTTTCTCTCGTTCGTGTTTCCGTTCGCCTTCATGAACTACTTTCCGGCGACGTTTCTGCTGCACAAAGCGGACGGCGCGCTGCAGCTGGCGCCGGCGGTCGGCCTGCTCACCCCGCTCGTCGGCATTGTTTGGTTTTCCCTCGCCTACGCGTTTTGGCGCCGGGGCCTGAACCACTATCAGGGCACCGGCAGCTGAGCGGGCGCTCAGGCGTAAACGGAGGCGATGACGGAGCGCCGCTGGTTATTCCGCTTCCGACGACAGCGGCGCGAACAGTGCACCGGCGCTTTCGGGAACGGGCGCGATGCCGTCGGGCTGCAGGTGGCGGATGAACCAGTGCGCGATCGCCCGCAGCCGCAGCACGCGGTTGCGCGGCTTGCCGGTGCGGGAGAGGTTATGGCCGTCGCCCGTGAAGCGCACGAATTCCGTCTGCGTGCGGCCCAGACGCCGCAACAGCGTGAAGAGCTGCTCGCCCTGGTCGATTGCGCAGCGATAGTCGCGTTCGGAATGTAAGATCAGAAGCGGCGCCGTGATGCGGTGAGCGCTGCGCATCGGCGAGTTCGCAAACAGTTTCGCGCCGCCGTCTTCCCAGGGTGCGGCGACTTCACGTTCGATAAACCAGCCGAGATCGGTCGCGCCGACCTCGCTCACCAGATCGTTGACGGCGCGCATCGAGATGCCCGCCGCGAAGCGGTTGCTGTGGCCGAGCAGCCACGTCGCCATGAAACCACCGTACGAACCGCCCGCGATCCCGATGCGCGCATGGTCGAAGCGCCCGCTTGCGAGTGCGCCGTCGAGTAAGGAGAGCACATCGCCGACGTCGATGCCACCCCAGCGCCGGTGATTGCGTCAGCATACGCGTGGCCGTAGGTCTGACTGCCGCGCGGGTTTCCGTACGCGACTCCGATTCCCAGACTCGCGAGCATTTGGAACTCGAACATGAAGGCGTAACCGTATGCCGCATGCGGACCGCCGTGCACTTGTAGCACGAGCGGCGGTGCACCCATCGGCGGCACGTCGGGTTCGAGCAGCCACAGATCGAGGGGCGTTCCGTCGCTTGCGGGCGGACGCACCCGGCGTGGTGCCCGGACGGCGCGTTCGGCAAGCCAAGGATTTGCGTCGGTCAACCGGCGCTCGTTTCCCGCCGCATCACACCAGGCAATTTCGCTCGGCACGGTCGGCGTTGCATAGACGAAAGCAAACTTTCCGTCGTCGTCGCGCGAAAACGCATAGATGTCGCGCTCTCCGCCGGCCACCGTACGATGGGCCGATCCATCGGCCCGAAAAGCCGCGATTGCGCACGTGCCTTCACACGACAACGGAACGAACAGTTCCGCATCATCGGCACTCCAAAACGGCGCCTGCTCGCCTCCGGTGCCGCGCGTATCGCAGATGACGAAATTGCTGACGGAACGGTCGACGTTGTGCGAAAGCGAGCGCGGTTCGCCGCCGCCGGCCGGCAGCACGAGAAGTTCGGTATTGAAACGTCCGCCGGCATCGTCACCCTGCTCGTGACCGATGTAGGCGATTTCATCGCCGCGGTGCGAAAACGCGGGATTACCCGCAGGGCCGCGCGAGCGCGTCAGCTTGAGGCGGCTGTGGTCAGCCGGCGTTACGACGTAAATGTCCGAATAAAACGCCGTTTCGGAGGCGTCGATCTGTGCGGAGAAGGCGAGTCGCGTTCCATCGGGCGACCACACGGGCGCGTTCACGTCGAAATCGCCCTGCGTGATCTGCTCGGCCCCACCGTCTTCGAGCGTCAGGACGAAAAGATGCTTGCGGCGGCCATCAAGCAGGCCGTCGTCGTCGCTCTTGAACGGCAACGCGCGAATGTGATGTGCGCCGCTTTTCTCATCGTGCGCGATGCGAGCGTTCTGCGCGTCGTGCGGCGCCGTCGCGGTGAAGGCGAGCAGATGCGAATCGTGCGACCACTCGAGAGCCGTGATTGCGTCGTAGCTTTGGGAAACGGGTTGCGCCTCGCCGCCGTCGAGAGGCGTAACGTAGATGCGCTTGCCGTCACCGCGCTCGGCCACAAAGGCCAGGCGCGAAGCGTCCGGAGCGACGCGGGGCATGCGGTCTTTTTTTCCCGACGTGAAGCGGGTCGGCGGCCGGCCGTCGCGCACGGCGTAGATCGCCGACGACGTTTCGTCGGCCTCTTCGTCCTGCGTTCCGAGCACGAAAAAGACGCGACCGTCGCGCGCGCAGCGCGGGTCGTTCGGTATCGTAAGGCGATACAAATCCCCGGGCAGGAGAGCACTCTTCACGAGCGTGCGAACACGGCAGCGAGGGCGTCGTATAACACCCGAGCAGCGCGCTGCTGAAAAGCCGGCGTCGCGAGCAGCCGTTCCTGAACGGGATTGCTGACGAAACCGATTTCGACGAGCACGGCGGGAACGCGCGCTTCATTCGTCACCGCGAGGTCCCGTCTTCGAAATTGCGACTCACCCAGACCGAGCGACCGGAGGTGAGTCCGCATCGCATAGGCGAGGCGTAGCGAGTTCGAACGTAACCAAAAAACGCTCGTGCCGTGGGCGTTGCCGTTATGCGACGCATCGGCGTGAATCGCGACGAAAGCGGTCGCATGCAGACTGTTTGCGAGCGCCGCCCGCGCGCGGTTATCCAAGCGGATGAGGCGTCCGGTTCGCCACGGCCGTGCGTAGGAGCGCGTCAGCACGACCTGCGCGCCGGCCTCCCGCAGCAACCGCGCAAGGTCTTCACCGACGGCGAGGGTGATGCGCATCTCGGCAATGCCGTGCCGGCCGATCGCGCCCAAGTTAAGCGGAAGACCAGCCGCCGTGCGCGTGCCGTGTCCCGGATCGACGACGAAGAGCGTCCCGCCGAGCCGTGCGGCAAGACTCTGCACGGGCATCAGAACAATTGCTGCCGCAAGCGCGGTGCGGAAAACGAACGCAGAACACCTCATGTCTCCGCGCGCTTGCGCGCGAGGATTGTGGGAGTCCTCGTTCGTACCTTCACGTAGACGTGACGCGCTCTGCCTTTGTCGCCGCGGGCCTAGCCGTAACGTGCGCACCCGCCTGTGCCGATCAAAGCGACGTCGAACGACGCATCGCGCGCGCGGTCGCCGCATCATCGGGAACCGTCGGCGTGTGGGCACGCAAACTGGATGCACCGGCGCCGATCACCTACAATCCCGACGTCGTCTTTCCGACGGCGTCGATCAGCAAAGTGCTGATCTTGCTCTCGCTCTTTCAACACGGTGAACGGGACCCTGCGACCTTCGCGCACCGCATCAAGTTGCGGCTTTCCGACTTCGTCGGTGGTTCCGAAGTTCTCGATTCCTATGAACCGGGACAGTCGATGAGCGTCGACGCCCTGGCGCGCGCGATGATCGACCAGAGCGACAACACCGCTTCAAACGTGCTGATTGATCTGCTCGGTTTCAATCGCATCGCTGCAACGATTCACGGCGCCGGCCTGGCGCACACGCAACTCAAGCGCCACTTCATGGACGTCAACGCCGTCGTCGGACACAGCGAGAACCTGACGACCCCACGCGACATCGGCTCGCTGCTGTACCAGATCGAACGCGGCTCGCACGAAGGCGTCCGCACCGTTGCATCGTCGGCCTCGTGTCGCAAGATGATCGATACTCTTCTGCGGCAAGAAGACCGCGACAAAATCGCGCGTGGCCTCCCCAAAGGCGTGCCGCTCGCAAACAAGACGGGCGAGATCGACGGCGTGCGCAACGACGTCGGCATCATCGATCCGTTCGGCGAATCGCCTTACGTGCTCGCCGTCCTGACGAAGGACCTGGGCGATTTCTCGCTCGGCAACATCGCGATCCGCCGCATCGCAGCCGCCGTTCACGGTGCGCTCTACTAAACGCAGCGTTCGGCATCGTCGCTACGAAAGAGCGACGGCTGCGTGGGCATCGGGCTTTGATGCACTACGCCGAGCGCCTCGTAGAGCGCGCGCACCGTAGCAGGGCTATGGCCCTGATAGTGATTGTTCGCGTATCCGTAGACCGTCCGCACGGATGACGGAATCGTCCGCAACGTTTGGCCCCACCAGGCAACATCATCGTCACGGTCCAGACGAACGAGGTCGAAGCGCTCGACGGCATTGCGCGAGCCGATCCAACGAACGTATGCAAAGTCGGCTTCCGTCCACGATAGTAAGGCAGCGAACAGCTCGCGGGGAACGAAGGGCGCGTCGCTGAGCGCGAGCGCAAAACCGCGCTCTTCCAGCAGCGCCTGAATCTCGGCATCGTACCAGGCCGCGTCTCGAAATTCAAACGCCGTTCGGATGTCGCGCGGGAAGGCATCGAGTGCAGCGCGCAGCGCGCCTTCCTCATCGCGCGTAAAGGTTGCGTCGAATTGCGCAAGCACGCAGCCGAGCTTCGGACCAAACGCGCGTACGACATCGTAGAACGCCGTGATCGCCGCACCCGAATCGCGCAATCTGCGCTTGTGCGTGATCTCGCGATCGAGCTTGCACGAAAAGCGAAAATGCTCCGGCACTTGCGCCGCCCACGTGCGAACGCGTTCGACGGCCGGCGCTCCGTAAAAAGTGCTGTCGATTTCGACGGTGCCGAATTCTTCCGCGTAGGCGCCGAGGTACGTTTGCGGTCGCGCCCCGAGTTCGTACATCGGGCCGACCCAGTCGGCATACGACCAACCTTGCGTACCGAGCGCGAACTCGGTCATTCCGGTTCGATCGTGACCTTTTCCATCACGTCGCCGACGCGGATCGCGTCCACGACGTCCTGGCCTTCGACCGTCTGCCCGAACACGGTGTACTGCTTGTCGAGAAAGCGCGCATCGCCGAGGCAAACGTAGAATTGCGAACCCGCTGAGTTCGGGTTGCCGGCGCGAGCCATGGCTACTGTGCCGCGCACGTGCGGCAGAGCACTGAACTCAGCATCGAGCATGTAACCGGGACCGCCGGTGCCGTCGCCTTTGGGATCGCCGCCCTGAATGACGAAGCCGGGCTCGACTCGATGAAAGCGCAGCCCATCGTAGAAGCCGGCGCGGGCGAGCTTGATGAAGGCCGCGCTGTGTTGCTTCGCTTCGTGCGGATAGAAGCGGAAGACGATATCACCTTTCTTGGTCGCTATGCGCGCGCGCACGTGTTCGGCTTCGGTGGCAAGGGCGTCGAGCTCGGCGCCGCCGGGAGCTTGGTTGTCGGCCATCGGATCGAGCGTTGCGCATCGCATCGACAGAACCTTCGGTTGGATGACCTCCTTTCTGGGAACGCGCTCAGCGATGGCACGTGGCGAAGCGGTGCTCAATTTTCGGGTGCCGGCCGATCCGTTGGTCTGCCGGGTCGTTCGCGATGGCGTCACTGATTTCGCGCGGGCGCAGCATGTGGGCGAAGACGATCTTACGCACTTCTTGACGGCCCTCGGGGAAGCTGTTGCCAACGCCATCGAGCACGCTCGGTCGAGGCATCCGATTGCGGTGCAGATTCGACTAGAAACGGATCGGATCGTGGCGCACGTCGAAGACGACGGCATCGGCTTTACGAGCGACCATCCGGCGTCCCGTCTGGAACTCCCGCCGCTCGAGGCCGAACGCGGACGGGGGCTCGCCATCATGCGTCGCTGTTCGGATATCTTTGTTTTGGACTCCGTGCCCGGTAAGGGAACCTCGATCCTTGTCGGGCGGTTCCTTCACGGGCGCGAACCGAACGGCGTCGCTAACGTCGCATAACGGCCGTCCGTTGGCGAAGGGACGGGTCCGGTAGGCCGAAAACGGTCGCGCATGCTTTCCCGTCTTATTCGCACGGCCGCACTCGCATCCGCGGGCGCTTTATGCTCCGCTCCGGCGGCGGCACAAACGGTAACGGCCGATGCACCTGCCGTTTCGATCGACCGGCAGGTAAGCCGCGCGGTCGCCGCGGTCTCAGCGGAACAGCTGCGCGCCGACGATGAGCGTCTCGTCGGTTTCGGTACCCGCAATGCGCTTTCGGAGCGGCTGCAGAGCCACTCGCGCGGAATCACGGCGGCCCGCGAATGGATCGCCGCGCACTTCCGAGAGATCGCGAAGTCGAGCGGAGGCCGCATGACCGTCGCGCTCGACGATTACGTGCAGCCCGCGACACCGCGCACGGGTCGGCCCGTTGCGGTAGCGAGCGTCATCGCGACCTTACGCGGCGATGATGCGCAGCGCGGGCTCTGGGTGATGTCGAGCCATTACGATGACTGCAACGGCGATTGCAAAGACCCGGCCGGCGATGCGCCGGGCGCCGACGACAACGGTTCGGCCGTCTCGGCCGTGCTCGAAGCGGCGCGCGCCATGGCGCCCTTCCACTTTCGTGCCACGATCGCGTTCGTTTGCTTCGACGGCGAAGACCAAGGACTATGGGGCTCCGAGCATTACGCGAAAACACTTGCGGCCCGAGGCGCGCACGTCGAAGGGAACTTGAACGATGACATCATCGGTGCTTCGGTCGCGCATGACGGCCGTTCGGTTGCAGATGAGGTTCGGCTCTTTAGTGAAGCGCTGCCGCTGGGCGCCGTGCCGCGCACCGTCGATCTCATCGGGACCGAGAACGACTCTCCCTCGCGGGAACTCGCGCGCGCCGTCCGCGGCATCGACGCTGCGTACGTTCCCGCGGTGCGCGACGAGCTGATCTACCGCGCCGACCGGTTCTTACGAGGCGGCGATCAGGAATCATTTACTGCCGTAGGATATCCTGCCGTCCGTTTCGTCGAAGGCACCGAAAACTTCGATCACCAGCACCAGAACGTCCGGGTGCAAAACGGCACCCAGTACGGTGACCTGTCGCGTTTTCTCGACTTCGATTACCTCGCACACGTGACGCAGCTCAACGTGGCGGCTCTCGGTAGCTTGGCGCTCGCGCCTGCGGCGCCGGTCGTTACGGTAGCGGCCAAGAAACTCGCCTACGATACGACGCTCGCCTGGAAACTCGTTCCCGACGCAACCTCGTACGAAGTGCTCTGGCGTCGCACCGATGAACCGTATTGGACCCACGCAAGGAACGTCGGCAACGTAACGACGGCAACCCTCGCCTTGTCGAAGGACGACTGGCTCTTCGGCGTGCGCTCCGTCGACGTCGGCGGCCACGCCTCGGTTGCCGCCTTTCCATCACCGCTCTTGCGTTAGAGGATTCGGTTTCACCGAATCCGTCGCGTTTGCGGCGCTCCTTGTGTTCTGCGGCCGAGATCCGGGTCATTAAGCCGCGCAGGATTTTTCGTCGGATCGTGGAGCGTGGGCCGTGGAGCGTGGAATGACGAGTCGTTCGGATGGCGGCCGCAGTACGCTAGATCAGCCGCTTCTTCTGGAGCTCTTCGAAGCTTGCATCCAGGGCAGCGAGCGTGAGCGTGATCTCTCGTGCTCCGTGTTCAGATGAGAGAAACATCAATTCGTTGGGTGACGGTGCCAGCAGCACGCCGCGTTCGCGCATCGCGTGATAGTAAGCCGCAAACGCGGCACTATCGCTCTCGCGTCGTTCTTCGTAATTTTGCGGCGGAGCTCCGGGACGAAACGCGAAGTCCACCATGCTGGCATGCTGCGTTACCGCGTACGGTATTCCGCGCCTCGCGAAGACCGCGCGCATGCCCTCCGCGAGCTCGCGAGCGCATGCATCAAGGCGCGCGTACAAGCCGCGATCTGCGTCGAGCAGGTCGAGCGTCCGATGCGCGAATGCTACGCAGAACGGATTTCCCGAGAACGTGCCGCCGCTGAAGCTCGCGCCCGATGGCGCGAGTTCCGCCATCACGTCGACGCGTCCGCCGAAGGCCGCAAGCGGAAATCCGCCTCCGGCGATCTTTCCGAGCGCGGTCAGATCAGGACGCTGCGTGCTTTCAGCCTGCGCCCCGCCGAAACCGAGGCGCAGCCACGTGATTACCTCGTCGAAGATAACGAGCGCTCCGGCCGCGCGGGCGCGCGCGAAGAGACCGTCGAGGAAACCTCGATTCGGCAGCACCAGCCCCATGTTTGCGGGCAGTGGTTCGACCACGATCGCGGCAAGGTCGTCGAGGCGGCCTTCGAGCTTTGCATCGAGGTCGGCGAGGTCATTGTAGCGCGCAACGACGACGTCTGCATGGACGTTTTTCGGTATCCCACTGCGCTCGCCGCCCTGCTGCGCCGATGCGCCCGCAAACTGCAGTACGGCATCGAAGTGTCCGTGATAATTCCCGGCGAAGCGCGCGACCAGGGAACGATTCGTAAAGGCCCGCGCAACGCGAACCGCGCTCATCATCGCTTCGGTGCCCGTGCTCACGAAGCGTAGACGTTCGATCGAGGGGACGTGCCCCGCGATTCGTTCAGCGAGCCTCAGCTCTTCGTCGCAGGTCGAACCGAAGACCGTCCCGCGCGCCGCGATCGAGTCGAGCCCCGACACCAGCGCCGGATGCGCGTGCCCGAACAAGAGCGGGCCGTACGCCATCAGGTAATCGACGTACGCGCGGCCGTCTCGATCGTAGGCATACGCGCCGCGTCCCGCAACCTGCACGAACGCCGTCCCGCCTACCGCCGAGCCGCTACGGACGGGCGAACTGACGCCGCCTTCTAAAATCGGGTCGTGCACGACGTCATCCGCGGGCGGCATCGGCCGGCGGAAGCGACGCTCGGCGGCGATACACCACCGGCGCGAAGAAGAAACCTACGCATCACGGCATCGATTGTTCCCCGAAAGGCTCAAATGGTGCTTTCGGCACGGCAATGCCGCTTGTCTTGCAAGGCTGAACCGGTCTTGTTACAGTCTGGTGTACCTTCGTCGGCGACAGCGGTTATGGCATCGCTGCGGGCGGGCGATGGATAGGAGAGCGACGTCAAACGGCGTCTCATTTTCGGTATCTGCCGTACGCGCTGCGCGTTCCTATAAGGAAACCGGGCCATTTCCTTTCCAGCCCCTCTAACAATAAACGAACGGAGATGTCATACATGATTACGTCGGTTCTCCTACGGGAGAAACGCCCCATCGAAAGCTCGAGCACAGACTGGCGACGCCGCGCCGCATTCGGCTTGCTTACAGGCGCGCTCGTCGCGCCGCTGGCGTTCGCCGGTGGCTCGCGCGCAAGCGCAGGGTCCATCGCTCGTAGCCATCCCGGCTCAGTTCGCACGGTCGTCGGAAGACGTCCGTTCCCCAACCTTCACGGGCTCACGCGGCCCTGGGCTTCCACGCGGATTCATATGTCGTCCACCGCCACCACCGGTGCGGCTCAGTTTTGCAACCGCCTGTGGACCGATATCAGCAAGCCCCCGCCGGCCGGCGCGATCTACGGCTCGACGGCAGCCCAAAGCTACTGCTTCGGCCCGCAGTTCAATCAGGGAAACGGCCTCTCGGCGCGCCGTAACGCGCAGCTGCGGACGGCGGCCAGCGTGAACAACAACGTCGACGCCGCGAACCCGAACGAAGATATCACGCAAGCCGGCGTTCGGGCCTACGGGCAATCCGAAACCTCCAGCGCCGCAATTGGTGATTTCGTAGTCGAGGCGTGGAACGATTCGACGGGTTTCTTTGCTCCATGCCCGTCGCCTAACAATCAAGAAGAGCTGAGCGGATACGGGTTCTCCAACAACAACGGCGCCTCGTTCCTTGACCTCGGCGGTCTTCCCAACGCCGCTTGCGCATCGTCGAGGTATGACGGCGACACCGTAGTCGAGGCCTATCGTGCCCCGAGCGGCAGCGCTTACTTCTACATTACAAACATCTTCACGACGGCCACCACCAACAATGTCGCCCTCGCTGCGTGCAAGGTCAACGGCGTTGGAGCGGGCGGTTTCCTGACCTGCAGCCAGCCGGACATCGTCGCGTCGGCTTCCAACATGTTCGGCAATCCCGGCAGTGGATTTCTCGATAAGCCGTACGTGACGATCGATCAGCAGCGGGGCTTGTTGTATGTCTCGTACACGGATTTTGCAACCGGCCCGACAAACACGGGAACCGGACAAATTCAGCTAGCGACCTGCAACTTGGCCGGGAATCCCGACTTGCCGGGCTGCACGACGACGGCGATCGTCGCGCCGGAACAGACCTGCGACCAGCAAGGCTCGTATCCGGCGGCCGACGCTGCCACGGGCGACGTGTACGTCGCCTACGAATTCAATTATGTCAGCGGCTTCTCGTTTGCGCCGTGCAACAGCATGCCGACGCAACAGATCACGACCCGCATTCCGCTCGGTGCCGGCGGCCCGATCGCGGCGGCGGCGGTCAACATCGTATCGGAGGAGACGGCCTTCGTCCCGGGCTACAACCGCTTCCCCGTACCGGACTTCCCACGTATTGCGGTCAGCGATCCGGTCGGGACGGTCAGCATCGTCTGGAACGACACGCGCTACCGTCCAACCGGTGACATCCTGCTGCAAAGCTATGACCTCGGGTCGGCCTTTCCGACGACGGTGCAAAACCGTGCGGGTACGTGTACGTCGGGGCAATCTTCATGTGCCAACCCTGTCCGGCTCTCCAACAATACCACCCCCACGTTCAACCTGCTGCCGGCTCTGCGTAACGCCGAGCCCGACGGAACGATCAACGTGTCGTGGTACGACAAGCGCCGCTCACCGCCGACCGATCGGTCGTTCACGGACGTGTACGGAGCCTTGGACTTCAGCCCAAGGATCACGCAGACGCCGTCCAACACACGGGTGACGAACGTCGGAACGTCATGGCTCGGCACGTCCTCCGACATCGTCCCGAACTTCGGTGACTATACGGACAACCACGTAAAAGAGAGCCGTTTCGGTCCAACCTACACCAGGACTCCGCTCTTCGTCTCCTGGTCCGACGGCCGCATCGGAGAACCGCAACCCTTCAGCGCGCGCATCTCCGGCATTTAACCCTCACCTTGTCGTGGAGGAGGGGCGCTCCGGCGCTCCTCCTCCTTTTTTCGGTTCGTACGCCTGACGTCTCGCATGCCGGTCGGAAGTGGAACCGGCGCGTGCCGCGATGCAATCGTAAGACGGGTCCGCCTGAAAGTTGTAAGCTCTAGCCATGCCGACCGTTACGATCGCTCCCTCCACCAACATTCGGGAACTCGTCGCCGACCTGCCGATCGCCGAAGACGTCCTCGCCGCTTTCGGCTTGAAGTGCTCCGGTTGCGGCGTGAACAAAAACGAGACGCTCGAAGCGGGCGCAAAAGCCCACGGCCTACGCGTCGAGCCGATCGTGGCGGCGCTCACCCAAGCCCGGCACGCCGGGCGCGTGCCGGCGATCATGAACGAAGACAAACGCCCGCACGTCGGCGCGCCCGGCGCATTTGCCAAGCGCGGCAGCGTCAAATCGGTCGTTGCGGTGATGTCCGGTAAGGGCGGCGTCGGCAAATCCCTCGTCACCGGCCTGCTTGCAGTCGGCTTGCGGCGCGCGAACAAGCGCGTCGGCATCCTGGATGCGGACGTCACCGGTCCCTCGATTCCGCGGCTCTTCGGTTTACGGGAACCGCTCGGCATGGAAAAAGAGCCCGGCGCCGCGACGAACGGACAGTCTCGCCCACTCTTCGTCCCCGCAACGACCCGCGCCGCGATCGAAGTGGTCAGTTCGAACCTGCTGACGCCCGAAGAGGACACGGCCATGGTCTGGCGCG
>JAABUJ010004938.1_pt1 | contig 13678 bp, 10 predicted proteins | sample 5559131 | NCBI WGS metagenome assembly JAABUJ01 (sample SAMN10711875, study PRJNA513366) | rock metagenome | isolation source: Antarctica rocks | place: Antarctica: Victoria Land, Mt New Zealand nord | collected 2016-01-07
TCAACATCTGCCGGCAGCCGCGCATCTCCCGCGTCATCAGCTTCCAGTCCTTCAGCCAGGTGGTCGATGACTACGGGGAGTTGGGTGCGAAGGCCCTCATCGACTCGTGCAACGTGCTCTGCTGGCTCGGCGGGACGCGCGGCGACGACGCCAAGTGGGCCAGCGACGCGCTGGGCCACCGCACGGTGTTAGCCCACGGGGAAGGCGACTCGGCCGCACCGGGCGGCCTGTTTGGGCGACGGCCCGAGCGCGATAGCCGCTCGGCGAGCGAGGCAGGCGTACCCCTCTTGTTCCCCGACGACCTGGCGGCCTCGTCACGGCGGCGCGTCGTCGCCATCACGCGCGAGGCGCGGCCCATGGACCTGCGCACGCGGCCGATGTGGTCCATCCGGGCCATGCGCCGCCTCATGACGCGCCCGGCCCCCATCGCCTGCGTCGAAGTTACCGTGCTGTCCCAACCCGCGCTGGCGGCCATCGCACCCGCACAGACACCCCCGCTCAAGGGCGCACAGGTCGTGGTCGTGCCCGACGCGGCGCGAGGAGCGACGCCGACGGGGCCGTGGGCGCCGGTGCGCGTGACGGCGAAGACACCTGCGGCGACGGCAACTGCGGCCCCACGCCCCGCGCTGGCGTCGGCGACACCCACCCCACCGACAGCGCCGCCGGTGACATCCGGCCCGCCACGGCTACCGACGGCGCCGGTGAAGCACGGTACGGCCTACGATTGGACGGGGCTGCCATGACCACACACATGATACGCGGGATAGCGCCTTTAAGGGAGGGGCAGGGCGTGCGCCCGCGCGTGGCCTTTACGACAGGGGCGGCCGTGGGCTACAATGCTCATCATGAAGGAGTCTGCCATGTAGCATACAACACGGCCGTAGCGGCCGCAAAAGGTAGAGGCCCACCGGTTGGTACCCGGTGAGCCTCTACCTTGCCCAGGACTAACTATCTACATCACACGGCGCTGGTGTCCCCGCCCACGAAAGCGATCACCAGAGCCACCAAAACGGAGGCCGTCGCCCGAAGGAGTTAGCAGCTCCAAACCGGGTTGCGGACCTGCACAGGAGGTTTTTATGCTTCAAAGTACACCCATGCTCTCTCGACAGGATAACGCGGACCCGCGCGTGTGTCAATTGGATAGTGCACGTCCCGTGTGGGCACGCACAGGAATGGTCGATACGCAGCCCATCATCGCGGCTGTTGTGCGCGCCTATAACGACGTCCACCCCGTCGCCGACGTGACTCCCGACGCGATCCTTAGCCCGAGCCGCACGACCCACGTCGCCCACGCACGGCATCTCTGCGCCTACCTACTCGTCGAGGACTATCACCTGACCAACATGGCAGCCGCCCACGTGTTAGGGCGCGCCGACCACACCACGGTCGTCAACAGCCGCGCACGGGTCGTCGCGACCCTCACGAGCGACACGACGCTGCAACGAATGCTCGCTAGCGCGCGGGATATCCTGAGCGGCCGCGCCACACGCGCACAACCACGATGCGATGACCGCTTGCGGCACGCCTTTGCCGCCGCCCCGCCCCGCGAGTTAGCCGAGTATCGCTACTGGCGTCTGCGCTCTCTGCGCCCCAGCACGTCCTCCCTGGGAGGTGTGTAATGCCTTTCGCACGACCCACCACGACCGCCACCCCCGACGAAATCTTCGAGGAGTGGGTGCATGTGCTCGGGCACGCCGAGCTGCTCGCGCTGCTCTACGTCGTCCGACGCACCCTGGGGTTCAAGAAGGCCACCGATGGCATCAGCTACACACAGTTCCTCGATGGTATCACTACGCGCGAGGGCAAGGTGCTCGACCGCGGCTGTGGCATCAAGAATCGGACGACTCTCGCGGCCGCGCTGCGCCGCCTGGAGGACCTGCGCCTGATCCACTCCTATAAAACGCAGGACGCGCGGGGGGATCGCGCGACCACGCGCTACGGCCTGTGGTTCGTGGGCGACCACGCGGGTGACGACGACCACGCCACCGGTGATCAGGCCACCAACCGCGCCGGCGATCTCCCCGCCGCTCTTCTGACGCACGATGCTGGAGGAGGTAGTACGCCGGCTGTACCACCCCGGTACGCCCCGCGTACTACCGGTGGTACGCCGGCTGTACCACCGGTAGTACGCGGGGCGTACCCACAACAAACAGTCGAAACAACAAACACAACACAACAAACAGATCTATCGAGTCGAGCGCCCCGTGAGCTACCCCACAGCCCCTTTCTCGATTCGACCGATTCGATGGTCTTACCAGAACACACTGTATCGACAGAGCAACTGGCCCGTCCCGACACGTCGCCGCTTAACGCCGTCGTTGCGCGCTTCTCGGCCGAGTTCGGCGACGATGCGCCGCAGGCGAGTCGGACGCGGGTGCTCAACATGCGGCGCGCAGCGGGCCTGGACGAGGCGACCACGTTGGTGCTGCTCGATGAGGCGGCGACGATTACGCGCTCCCAGGCGGCGGCGATCACGAAGCGGGGCCGCGCCGGGAAGGTTGTGCGCATGCCCTACCTGCTGGCCACGCTCCGGGGCTTGGTTGAGGCGACCGACGACCCGACAGTCCCCGATGCACCAATAACGAGCGACCCTATCCTATCGCCCCTAGAGGACGCCACCGGACCCGATGTGGACGATAACCCGGCGCCTTCCACGGCCACGGTGTTGTGGCGCGCGGTGTTGGGCGAGGTGCGGCAAGACGTGACGGCGGAGAACTACACGACGTGGTTCGCCCCCACTCGCGCCCTCGACGTGGAGGGGAGGGTGCTACGCGTGGGTGTGCCGACGCCGTTCCACGCGCAGTGGCTAGAGCACAAACTACGGGGGTGTGTGGACCGGGCGTTAGGGCACCTGGGCCACGCCGGAGTGCGCATCGCGTACGAGGTCGGAACGCCGGCGGATCGTGCATCGGTCGGCGACCAGGCGGCGGATCGTGCATCGGTCGGCGACCAGGCGGCGGATCAGGCGGCGGTACTGGTCCCCCCTATCGCGACCATTGCGCCGCGACCGTCTGCATCCCTACGCGAGGCTCCTGCCTTCGTGCGTGTACCACAGCCGGGTGCGGCGTCTAGCGCCGTGCCTCCCCCGGTGGTGGCGTGCCCTTCCTGCCGTTCCTCCCCCTGTCGCTGCCGGCTGGCGGATCAGCTGCGACGCGTCATCGCCCCGCGCAGACCATATGCGCCTATCGGCGCCACGCCCGTTCCGCAGCCATGACGATGACGATGACCGTGACGTCGGCGCCCACGCGCGTCTCGCTGTCGTGGATGCGTGCCGGGAGTTCGATCGGGCGACGACGGAGGCGGTGCGCGCCGGGGGGTAGGCTACTCCTGCTGGATCGAGCCGGAGTGGACAATCCGACACGTCAGCACGCTGATGGGGCGATAACATGGTATAATCGCCCCATAAATCGCCCCATGGGGCGATTTATGGGGCGATACGCCAGGGACGGGCGACGTGGACGAAACGGGCGAAGGAGATACCGGGTGGTTGCGTGCCCTCATCGCGGGCGGCGAGACGGCGCGGGTCGAGTTCAAGGTCGCGCCGCCACGCGCGATTGACCTAGCCACGCGCGTTTGCGGATTCGCGAATGGTGAGGGGGGCGACGTCGTCCTCGGCGTGGCGGATCGGACGTGGGCGATCATCGGGGTGGCAGACCCTGCCGCCGCGGTCGACATCCTGCTGCAGGCCTGCCGGCAGTGCAAGCCGCCGGTGCGTCTCGACCCGTCCCGGCCACTGGTCGCGCATCTCGACGGCGCGACCCTCGTCGTCGGCCACATCCCGCCGAATGACGGGACGCTGCACCAAGCGGGGGGAGCGTTCTACATTCGGCGGGGCACCCACACCGTCCCGCTCGACGCGGCGGAGATCGAGCGCTACTTCCACGCCCGTGGGACGCTCGCATGGGAGGCGCGCCCCGCGCCGCTCGCGACCCTGGCCGACCTGGACCTCGACCGGGTGCGCGCCTACCTCGCCCACCGGCCAGCGCGGCGCGGGACCACGCCGGACGCTGCTGACCCGGCGACGCTGCGGCGCATCGGGTGCGCGGCGGTCGACCCGGCCGACCCGTCGGTCGTGCGCCCGACGCACGCGGGCCTGTTGGTCTTCGGTCGGGCGCCGCAGGATACGATCATGCACGCGGAGGTCATCTGCGTCCTCTTTGGTGACGACCTCGGGTTGCGCCGTTACCTGGACCGGCGGATTCTGCACGGCACGCTACCGGAGCACATCGATCAAGCCGAAGAGTTCCTGGTGCGCCACATGCGCGTCGGAGCGCGAACCGACGGGTTCCGCCGGGTGGACGAGCCGGACTATCCGCTCGAGGCGCTGCGGGAGGCCGTCGTTAACGCTGTCGTCCATCGCGACTACAGTCTGGCGGGCGAAGCGGTGCGCTTGTTCTATTACCCCGACCGCATCGAAGTGCACAGCCCCGGCCTGCTACCGCCGGGCATTCGCCTGGACGACCTGCGCGCGGGGCAGGTGCCCTCCCGGCCGCGCAACCCGATCCTGGCGAGCCTGCTGCGCGATGTCCCCGGCGGGTACATGGAGCGCGTGGGGAGTGGCGTTGTCTTCATGATCGGCGAGATGCGCGCGCTGGGCCGGCCAGAGCCGGAGTTCCGGGAGCAGGGTGAGGTCCTGGTGACCTTCCGCCATGACCGCGCGGCGGGGGGAACAGCACGTGACGTGGGCAGAGGCGCGTCCATCGCGGGCGCGGGACAGGAGGGAGCGCGGGTGCCCACGATCATCGAACGTCAGGAGATAGCCTTGCGCCATGTGCGTGAGCATGGCGCGATCACCAACAAGGTGTATCGCACCCTCGTCGGCGTCTCTAACATGACGGCGTTGCGCGACCTCGACGCGCTTGTGGCCCAGGGATCGTTGCACGCTGTCGGTCAGGGGCGGGGCCGCAAATATGTACGATGAGGGGACCGCGGTCTTTTGCTCAGGGAAGAGTCGTCGGCACGGGAGCGTGCGACCGGACAAGAGGAGGGATGAGACATCATGAGCGCACAGACACAGACGGCGCCGGCGATCGGCGTGCTCGACGTGGATGGCTTGCACCTGCTCGATCGGCCCCTCGTCCCCATCACGGGGACGATCCGGCACGTCGGCGACCTCTACAAGGGCGCGCGCCGGCGTGGTCTGACCCAACTCTGGCTGACCGACGCCTGGGTGCGTGCGGCTGGCTTGCCCGACACGCTTGCTGTGGCGGGGCCGTTCCGCGAGCTGCGCCATCCCTTCGTCAGCGATGGCCTGGACGACCTGCACGCCTTCCCCACGGCGCTCACGCCCTGGCTTGACCTACGCAAAAAAGGCGAGGCCGGATCGGGCGTGTCGATTGTGTTCCCATTCTACGACGAGCACGCGGTGTGGGGCCTGGACACCGACGGTGCCACGCTGCTGGAGGGCCTGCTGGCCTACGCTCAAGCCATGGGTGCGCCGTACTACCGTTCGCCGGGCCGTACAGGACTGGACCTGCTGCAGGAGGTGGGCAAGCGCGGCGCCGACAGCAAGCGAGAATACCCGGAGCGGCTGCCGGCGCCGGCGGGGCAGGCCGACACGGTGACGGAGGTGAGTTGGCTGCGCACGCTCTCGCCGGTGGAGCGAGGCAAGGCGTACCTCCACTCCTACGACAAGAACGCGCAATGGCTGAGTGCGGCTGGCGTGGTGGAGCTGGGCCTGTCGGGGATCGAGGAACGGCGCGACCCGGCCGGGAAGCTGCCCTTCGACAAGAAGCTGCCGGGGTACTGGCTGGCGCGGATCGCGGGCGCGGAGGAGCGGTGGGCCTGCACGCCGACGGTGGCCTGGGCGCTGGAACGCGGCCAGACCGTGGCGATCACCCAGGCGTACGTCTGGACCACGCATAGCCGAGCGATGGAAACGTGGTACGAGCGGCTGCGTGGGGCGCGCACGGCGCTCTACGCGGATGAGACGCTGGCGGGGCGGCTAGCCCTGGGCGCGCTCAAATACACGTATGCGCTCACGATCAGCAGCTTCAACAGTTCGTGGAACAAGGAGAAGCGGAGCCCGCTGTACCGCCCCGACTGGCGGCACCTCGTCATCGCGCAAGCCAATGCTAACCTGTCGCGGGCGTTGCACAAGATGGATGTGGTCGGCTACACCCCCGTCGCGGTTCATAAGGACGCCGTGTACCTGCTCTCCGACGAGCCCGATCCTATCAAGGCGTGCCCGCCGTCGGTCACGCTGGGGACGGGGTTGGGGCATTTCAAGGTGCAGGACGCGGCGATCCAGTTGGAGCGGGTATTGCTGGCGTTCGACGGCGCGAGCGGCGGCGGACTCGGGACGCTGTTGCGGCTCTTGAAGCCCCTGCGCGCGGCTCCGGCGGGGCGGACGCCCGTGGGGGTGCGGTAGGGTGTGCGCTCGCGCGCCGACCCAGCAGCCGCTCCAGGTGGACGAGGAGGCCGTCCAGCGTGAAGGGCTTGCAGACAAGGGCGGACAGCGGGTGGCACAGGGCGGTGGCCCGGTCGGACGCGTGGCCGTCGTCGGGCAGGCAGGCGACGAGCGGGATGCGGCGCAGATGATCGTCGCGCGCGAGGAGGGCCAGAAGACGCCAACTCGCCGCATCGGCGGCGGCGGGGAGGTCGAGGATGATGGCGGCGGGGGCAAGGAGGCGCAGCACGTCCTGCGTGCCGGTGCCGATGCCGAGGGTACGGGCGGCGTACCCGGCGTCGGTCAGGACCTGGCGCAGCAGCATAAGGATTGTCTGATCGTCGTCGAGGACGGCGACGCGCGGGGGCAGGGGCGCGGAGATGGGCAGGGAGGTGGACATGGAATGTTCCTTTCGTGGGGAGGATGCGGGGCGCGGGGAGGACCACGCGCCCGCAGACAGCACCATGACGCGACGAGGGCTGACGATGCGTGTGAGGCAGGGTAGCCCCCCCAAGGGGCTAGTGGGCTATCCCTGGCCTCGCGGGATGCGTCGCGGATCACGGCACGCGCCGCCAGACGCGCCGGCGGACCAGGGGGCGGCGTAGCATGTCCGACCTGAGCGAAGACCTGGCGCGAGCGTACGAGGGGCGGGTGGCGGTGGCTGATGTGGAGCTGACGCCAGCGGCGATCCGCGCCGTGGTGCGGCAACTCGGGGGTGGCGAGGGACGGGCGCGGGTCGCGGCGGGGACGCGTGTTCTGGCCGGCCAGTTGGGGGTGGCGGTGCGGACGGTGCAGCGGTGGCAGAAAGAGGGCGGAGAGGCGCGCAGCGTGGCGCGCTCGACACCGGGGCTGCGGATCAGCGTGCGCGGCATCGCGACGGAGGTGCAGCGCGCGGCGAACGCGCGGGCCTTCCGGGAGCGGGTGCAGGAGCAGGGGCTGGACGTGGGGGCGTGCCGGGTGATGGTGCTGGTCTACAACGAGGAGCGGGCGCGGCCGCGCAGCATCGGGGACATGCACATCACAGGTGACGCGCTGACCGAGGCGCTGGACGCGCTGGAAGCGGGCGACACGGCGGCAGCGGGTACGCCGTTCGGGGGCGCGTGGCTAGAGACCTATGGGATGGACGTGGATGCCGAGGTGACCGACGTAGTAGGGGCGTTCGAGGTCAGCTAGCGCGCATAAGCACCATTACATTAGAAAGGGATAGTTGCCTCTACAAGTCCTTTGACTTTCTCGGTTGCTTGTACAAAGGTGTCTTGCTTGTTAGATTTATAAAAATCAATCCATGCATTAACTAGCTTCGATACCAGTGCAAGAACATCTTTGGGCATCTCATCAAATAGACTACCGAGAAAAGTCGAAATATCCTTCTCCAACATTACCACGTCTATTGGAAGATCAAGGTCCCACACCAGATAGCGGATAAAAGGGGTGAGCAGACCGTAGATATCGTCGTGGTTGGTAGTCATGAACTGACCGAGCCCTTGTAGCATAGTCAAGAGGGGAAAAGTGATAAATGCAGTCCCTAGAATTGACCACAGATGTTGTTTGACGAGATCTCGATCATCGTTGGAGAAAAACTCTAAGTCGTATGCCCTAAAAAACATTATTTCATAGGAGCGAACCTTCTCTACACTCTCTTCTTTTAATAATTTGACATAATTCCTTGCCACCTTCCCTTTAGTCTCGGTAGAGGTAGAGGTCACCGCCAATCGAAAGCAGGCTATAAACGTTTTTGTAGTATCTGGAGACAAGTTGCCCATTTTTTCCAGATAGAAAGACCTACTTGGAAGTACATCAAGCAAGAGGCGTTCTATTTCGGATGGTTTGGTTTCCTTCAATAGATGCCCCAGGATAGCAATTGCTAAGGGGTCATTCTCCAACTTCGTTACAATTTGTTCGGCCGTATACCCAAATTTCTCTTGGCTACGCTGCGAGATTTCGCCAACAACTATCGCAACTAACGCTTGAGCAACCTTTGCCCCATTCTCGTCAACCTTCTCACCAAGCCTCTCTATCCGCCCAGGATGGATCAGGTTTCTATACAATCTCACCACGGTTGCTAGGTTCGCAGCCTTTTCGGAGAGCACGTTTTCTTGCTTGCAAAAACTGATAGCCTTGTCTAAATCCAGTTTCAGTAGATCATTCCTCGCCATGTTTTTGTAGTTAGAGGCTACAAGATAATCAATGAGTATTGCCTCTATGATGCTGCCCGCAAGGATGTGTACCGCCTTCCATGCCCCAGCTTCCATGGCAGAGTTTAGCTCGCGATAGTCCGCTTCTAAGGAAGATCGAAATCCCTCGCCGGCTACGAAGTCGAACATTGCCATAACAGTTTCCCCTAGAGAGTACTACTTGCCTGATGCTTTCTCGTCGTCAGGCTGCCGTGTCCATCATCGGCGCATTGGTGTCGTTTTGGGCTTGCTCGCCGACTCATCGAGCAGGACGGCGAACCCATTGGTGAGCGCCTGGTAGATGATCGGCACATTGCGCCGCTTGGCAAGGCGGCTGATCGACACCTTTGCACCTCGCAGTTCCTTAGGGTCAGTGGCCTCGACGCGCATGGGCTGATCCTGGACTACCTGGTCGAGCAAGTCATCGTAGGGAGATCGCGGCATGTCTGGCCGGGCGGCGAGTTGGGCAATCTCGTCCCTCATCGTGCGATGAATGGTCACCATGTTCACCTTTACTGTCGCCATCTCTTTGACCCCATTTTACCCGCCGAGCTAAGGGGGTCTGTGCAAGATAGCGCAGGAACTGTGGGATTTATGGCGCAAGAACTGTGGGATAGCGCGCAGGAACTTTAGGATCTTACAAGGCGGGTAACGCGCGTCTGGACAGCAGTGTCTTGATGCCGGTGAAGGCGATGTAAGCCTCCCTTTCGCACCGTCCCAACGTCAATTGACGCACTCTCGCATAGGAGAACACCCCTGCGAGCGACCTATGATCCTCCTTTGATCTCAATAATCCTGAACCCATTGGTCTCGATTTGCACCGCGAGGGGACTGAGATCATGGCCCTGCTGGCGGACCGTGCCGTCCCACACGCCGCGTTCGCTATTGTAGATGCGTAGGTCGTAGGTTGTGTCGGCGTCGATGACCTCGTGCATGGCGACGGGAACGACGCTCGTCTGCACGCCCACGTTACCGACGAGCACGACGATCTCACCCGGCCGCCGCAGCGCCACGACCTCGGCCGAGGCCGCGTAGGCATACACCTGGTCCGAGATGTCCTCGTCGTAGGTCTCGACGTGGTGGTCCGACCGCAACGGGGTGTCGGCATAGATGTGGAACTCACGATCGTCCTGGCGCGCGGCGAAGTAGCTCAACTCGCGGCCGTGGTAGGGCTGCCGGCGCAACGCCACCCACTTCCATTCAAGGGGTACCAGCGGGTTGACTTGTGGCAGATCGGGCGTGAGCATGAGCCCGCACACGCCCTCGACGGCGGCCCACAGGAAGCGCGGCGGCTCCCATGGTGAGAGGCGCATACCGCGGTTGATCAGGCTCTCGCCATCGAACCACTCGCTGAATTGTCCGGGCACGGTGTTGTTGTTTTTGGGGTTGACGGCGTAGTGCGCGAACGAGGAGCGCAGCGCCGCGACCATGAACTCGGGGTGGTAGCGCGCCGCCGCGAAGGCGTACCACCAGGTCAGGCCCGGCCACACGCCGCCAATCAGGCCGACGCACGCGAAGGGGTCGTACATAGGATCCAGCCGCGAGGCCGTGCGCAGGCCAGCCGGGGTCCAGAAGTCGGGTGAGTTGAGGCGGCTGATGATGCGGAAGCCGGTTTCGTCGTCGCAGACGCGGAACATCACCGGGAAGACCTCGTCGCCGGTCACGTCAGTATGGGTATTGCCGTCAGCGTCGATGTTGAGGTAGTAGAGGCCGTTCTCGGGGTTGAGCAGATGTGTGTTCATGGCGTCGCGCAGCGCCTGGGCGGCGTCGAAGAACGCACGCGCCTCGGCGTCGGGCAACCCCAGATTCTCGGCGAGGTGGCCGGTGGCGCGCAAGGCCGCGGCGCACTCGGCGTTGATCTCGGTCACGGCGCCGTTGAGGCTGTACTGCGGGATGACGTTGCGCCAGCCGGCGATGGCCCACACGTTGCCGCGCGAGTCCTTGGCTGTGCAGAACACCAGGCCGCGCGCGTCCTCCTGCGCGACGATATAGCGCGCCGCCTTGGCCACAGCGGGGTAGATCGCGCGCAGCCACTCCGCGTCGCCGGTGGCGCGGTAGTGATGGTTGACGGCCAGAATAAAGAGCGGTGTGTCGTCGTTGATGTTGAGGCCGTAGTCCTCGACGCGGCCGTCGAGGGCGCTATAGTACTCGGCGATCCTGCCGTCCTCGTATTGCAGGCGCGCGAAGGTATCGAGCAGGGCGCGCGAGAAGGCCGGCTTGAAGTGGTCGTTGCCGTAAACGAACCAGGCCATGTCGCGTCCAACCACATTGGAGGAGACGCCGGGCTCGTTGGTGAAGGCGGGACCCTGGGGGTAGCGCGCCATCACGCGCCGCATGTTGACCTTGCTCCACAGCGCGCCCTGATTGATCAGCGGGTCGGGCGTGAGCACGCGCGCCTGGTGCAGCGTCTGAACAAGGTCGTCCGTCGTGCGCTGGAGCGCGGCCACGGGGTCGCCTGCCGCGCGGTAGGCCGCGACCGCGTCGTCCTCGCCCGTGGCGGAGAGCGCGGTGATGAAGGTGAAGGCGCGGTTTTCGCCTGGGGCGAGGTGGACATCGAGTTGCAGGCTGCCGAGGATGTCACCTGTGGCGTCCGTCGTATTATCCAGCGGGCGCACATGCAGAGGATCGTAGACGCGGCCGAAGTCGAAGGTCGTGCCGTACCCGCTGGGTTGCGCGGTCAATCCAAAAACACGCATGCACGCGGGCTGGCTCTTATTGTGGGCGACGAGGGCGTGCAGGTCAGCGTCGTAGCGCGCTACCATGTCGTCGGGAAGGGTGCCGCGCAGGCGCGCGTAGCCGAAGACGCGCAGGTCGCGTGGGGCCGGGCTATCGTTGCGCAACTCAACAGTCTGGTAGAGGATGGGCGGGTCGCCGGCGGCCGTGTTCGCGGCGGCGGCGCCAGTCCCGCCGGCGGTCAGCGGCAGGAAGACCGTCTCCGTGACCGTAATGGAGCCGGTGATAGCGTAGATGTGGCGTTGGTAGGCCGGGTGTATCTCGAATAGGCCGGGCACATCCTGGCGCAGGCTGACGTAGGAGGCGCCGTGGGGATCGGTGCTCGAGATGTGGCAAACGCCGCGGTCATCCGTCTGCACGCGATGGCCGGGGCTGGCGTAGCGAATAGAGATGTTGTTGATGAGCGTCTGGCCGGCGTCGACGCTGAAGACGCGGTCAATCGCCCCGGTCCCCTTGGTGGTGACCCAGAGGGCGCTATTACCGAAGCTGGCCCCGAACTCCAGCGCGTCGTCGGGCGTCGTATAGAAGGGCAGCGTGTGTGGGTGCGGCGCGTGCGCCACGACGCCGCCGGGACCGGCGGCTGCCGTTACTGTTTCGTGCATGGAGGACCTTTCTCTCACAATGATCGTCGATGGTTAGCGGAGGTAACAGCGCAGCGGAGCATAGCAGGAGGGGCCATCATCCTCACGACGCCCGCCTATCCCTCTCGTCGAGATCCTGCTGCGGATTCCACACCGGGGACAAATCAGTCCAGGACGGGATGGTCGCCCTCCAACCACCAGCGTGTCGGTCACGTCGACGACGCCCTGCGGGGTGCGAGCCAACGCAATGGGCGGCTCCCGGGTGGCCTGAGGCGCCCCCTGGCTAGGGCGGGCGACCGTCGTCCCCTGAGCCGACCCAACGATCGGGGGCGCGTGCGACTGCATCATGGCCTGGCTCTCCCGTTCGATGACCGGGGTGATCGGTTCGTCCGTGGGCCAGCCACTCCTGGTGGTGTCGTGCATTGCTGACGCCCTCCACACGATGGATCCGAGGCCCCGTCGGTGACCCCACGACGAATAGGCGCTGTGCAGGCGCACGAGGGAGCGTCCGCCGTGCCGCTCCCTCTCTGGCGCGATCGCTCCTCCAGGCGTCAGATGACCTCTCGCGAAGTCCCTCTAGCGGTGTCGATGCGCGCACGCATGTCTGCTTGCTCCTCATCACGCAACCACCCGTGCGGGACACGTCGATGCTGGAACCGTGATCAACAGACACCATACCAAGATCCAGGCCACGCATGCCTCCTACGGAGATGGCACGGGAGGGGTGGCGCCGTGTGCGGGGGCAGTGTCGTGACACGGCGCGCCGTCCCACCCGCGCCCCGCTCCGTGGTTCGTCGGTCGGGGTCTGTCCATCGTCCTCGATGCGCGTAGACATCTCGCCCCACATGTTGGAGTCACCCCAATGATCGCCGCGCTGCGTCCAGAGCCACCAGGAGTCACACCAGGGCGGCGACAGCTATAGGAGCCCACTACGCCCCCTCATACCACCCCCATTGCCGGTATCCCCTATGCGTCACCCGGCGCGACGGCCACCGCCCACACCGCGCGACGGCCACCGCCCACACCGCGCGACAGCCAGCACCTACACCGCGCCCTTACGCGGGCTGAGGCGCAACGGCTCAGGTCGCCACCCACCATGAGCGTGCCGAGCGCAGGGTGCAAAGAGTACAGAGTGCAGAGCGTGCAGACAGGGTCTCGCCCAATGCGCGCTCCCTGCGCATCTAGCATGAGACTCCGGTTCCTCGCTGGTGGCCGGCCTCACCGCTGTCAGTGCGGGCAACAGGAGCAATCGATCGCCTGTACTACGCACCGCCGCTGTCTCATGCTAGATGCGCAGCGGCGAGCCGACGCGCGAAACCCTGGCAGAGCGTGCAGAGTGCGTGCGAACGATGCGGCTCTCCACGCCGCCTACCGTCCGATCGTTCGTCGGCGCACCGCGTGCGGGGGCGTGGAGGGGACGGCGTCGTCCTTGAAAATCGAGCGGTAGGTGCGATCGTGGACGATCTTTCCGCTGTGCGGTAGGGGATGCGTGAGTCGTCCGCTCCGCCGCAGCAGCGCGGCTGCCGCGGACCCGGCGAGCGGACCCGCGACGTAGACCCAGGCACGGCTCCAGTCGGGGACCGAGGCGGCCGGTCCGAACCAACGCGCCGGGTTCATCCCAGCGCCGGAGTAGTTGCCGTCGAGCCACACCAGCACGCCGACCGCCACCGTGACTAGGGCCGGGGTCCAGGGTCGCAGCCGCGCATGGCTGAGGGCCGTGTAGATGAGAAAGGTCAGCGCGAAGGTAGCGCCCCCCTCGCCGAGCAGAGCCGCTGTCGGGCCGACCCCCGCACCGGGATGCA
>JAABUJ010004941.1_pt1 | contig 13672 bp, 14 predicted proteins | sample 5559131 | NCBI WGS metagenome assembly JAABUJ01 (sample SAMN10711875, study PRJNA513366) | rock metagenome | isolation source: Antarctica rocks | place: Antarctica: Victoria Land, Mt New Zealand nord | collected 2016-01-07
CAAAGACCTGTTCGCCGCCTTTCGCTCTGTCGTTGGAACCGCCGGACGCCGCGGGATCAATGCCTATCAGGCTGTCCGCATGACACTCTCAGACCAATCCGTGCTCCAACAGGGTTGAGCAGATACATAATTCTAATTGGTGCCGTCTACCTCGACACGATCCGGGTCTCCCAAGAGGAGCGCCGTTCTAAAGTACGTGCTCGGCAACACTGACATCCAAGCCGTAAGCGTCGCGGCGGCGGCATCTGGTTGGTGGCTGACGGTTTGTGATCTGCTTGCTGCATGGACACGATGGTTGCGGATCTGGTCGACACGGTTGAGAGCGCTCATACGATTGGATGCTCCTATGTTGGTCAAGAGGCGATTTCCGGCGTGTCGAGCAAGTTTGGCTTGCCGCACAAGTATCCGTAGATCTCGCGGGCGACGTAGCGCTTGAGGCAGCGGATGATCTCTGCCTTGCTCTTTTCCTCGGTCATCCGCCGACGTACGTAAGCAAGGGTAGGTTCGTGAGCACGCATGCGGGTGACCACCACGCGGTAGAGGGCGGCATTGGCTTGGCGGTTGCCGCCGCGATTGAGTCGGTGTCGGTTGATCTTGCCGCTAGTACCCGGAATCACTGATCGGTGAAACACGGTATGAGGCGCTTTTGATGTACTTTGCTTTTGGTCCAGGCGAATGGCCTGGCTTGCTCGTTGTAATCGGCGATGAAGGCGTTGATGTGGGCTTTGAGCGGATCGACGGTCTGGAAGGATGCGCCATTGAGCGACTTCCCGCTGAGGATCGAAAACCAAATCTCGATCTGGTTGAGCCACGATGTGTGGGTCGGCGTGTAGTGGAAATGGACGTTGGGGTGTCGTGCCAGCCACAGGTCGCGCTTGGGCTTGTGGGTCGATAGATTGTCGAGGATGACGTGGATTTCGCAGTCCGGGTAGCCGGCCATGATGGTGTTCATGAAGTCGAGGAACTCGACGCGGCGCCGTCTTTTGTAGTGCCGGCCGACCACCTGGCCGGTGGCCACGTCGAGGGCGGCGAACAGCGTCGTCGTGCCGTGCCGCTTGTAGTCGTGCGACTGGCCAATCATCGCGCGCCGCCCGGCAGTTTGAGATATCCCTGCGCGCGCTCCAGCGCCTGGATGGACGGCTTCTCATCAACCGAGAGCACGATCGCGTTCTCGGGAGGTGCCATGTACAGACCGACGATCTCGGCCACCTCCGTAGCCATTCCACGTGCTGACGCACGCGGAACCTTCGGCTACTCCGCCTTGGCGACGAACTCGGGGTCGCTGCTCTCGCACCAGGACTTGCGGCCCGAGAGGTCGATCTTCCGGGCGCGCAGAAAACGCCAGACATACTGCTCGTGAACGTCGCCGAGCGCGCGAGCCAGCAGCGGCGCCGTCCAGTTCGCGTAGCCGGCCGGCGGAGGTTGATCGAGCATGCCGAGAATGCGCTTCTGGTGCGCCGGGCCATGTTTCGGGGCCGCGCCCCGCTCGCCCGTCCCATCAAGGCCAGCCAAGCGGTCGAGCGCATAGCGCACGCGCCACTTCGACGCGGTGCCCGTGGTGCAGCCCATCGCCCGGCCGATCTCGCGCATACCCAGCCCATCGGCCGCCAAAAGCACGATCCCGGCGCGGAACCGCATTCGGGCCTCGCTCTTCGTCGAGCGGCTCAGGCTTTCAAGCACAGTTCGCTCGGCGGCCGAGAGGGTGACCACAGTCGCACAAGGGACGGTCTTCATCCGAAGCTTGAATCACGACTCACCCTCTACGGATGGTGGGTACTAGATGCTGGGATCGGGCATGCACCACGTAGTTTTGCAAACGCCGCCTCCGAGCGGATGCGTTCGGGGTTATCGCCGACCAGTAGCAACATCTCGGCTGCTGTGCCCGCGGCCATACCGTGAGCTTCGAGCAGCTTGGGCGCACAGGTTGCCGTCAACGTCTGGAGGTGGACATCGTGCTGCCTGATCTCTGCATCCAGCGCCAGCCAACGCTGGGCGATCGCGCGCAGGCTGACCTTGGCTGATGCCACTGTTGAGGTGATTGGGCCAGGCCGCAGAGCTGCCAGATGCCTAACCAGCGTCATTTTGCCAACGACGGAGTCGAGTTGCTCGCGGAGGGCAGCCGTGGAGCAAACGACATTGCTGGGTATTGTGTTGCTCACTACGTATCTCCAGGCCGATTGCACGGGCCTGACGATCAACGGGCGGACAGGACTGTGACGGGATAGTCTCCTCAAGCTCCTATGAAGCCACATTCCGCTGACCGGCAGGCGCCACCTGAAGAGCCGACATTTCCAATCGTTGACACGAGGTCGGTCGTAAGACGAGTCAGGCTCTTCAGGCAGCAGCGTAAACTCACAGTCTACAAGTGTTCGCAGCCCACGTGTGGAGGTTCTGGCGCGTGCTGAGCGTCGGCGCTCGTGGTCGGCCGAGCAGAAGCTGGCGATTGTCGGCGAGAGCCTTGGTCCGGACCTGACGCCGACCGAGGTTGCCCGCAAGCATAGGATCAGCACGGGCCAGATCTACACGTGGCGCCAGCAGTTCCTGGGCTGCGAGGGGCCCGCGGTCAGCCGCACGGCCCCGCGCTTTACGGCGGTGGAACGAGGGAATGCCGTTCGGCAGCTCCAGAAAGGTCCGAAGCCAGGCCAGTTTGCTGCGGCCATACAACGCGATGTCGTCCCAGCTGTCAGCACAGGCGATCACCGCGCACACCGCAATCACCAGGATGTCGCGCAGGCGGTGCTCGACTTTGCCACTGCAGCGCGGGTCTTCGATGGTGTGGAAATATTGCGCCAAGTTCTCAATCGACACGCCCTGCTCCCTCGCCGTTGCGAGGGAGCGTCATCAAACATCAGCACCGGGTCAGCGAGAAAAATTTCATGCGTTGCCCCTGCCGCCCAACCAAGCCTCAGCCTCAACAAGTTACAACCGTCATCACCCAACCCGTCAATCCGACAGCCTGCTAGCAGAAAGACGCAAAGGCATGCTGCATTTCTTCGAAGGACGCCGGAAACACTCGGGAACGTCAGGTGTTTGGCAGATTCCAACCGCGCCCGTCATCGCCGTAGGCCTCGTAACCATCGTTGATCACGGCAACGGTGTCCTCAATTTTAATGAAACCGCGTCGTGGATGTTTGAGCGTCGTCTCGATCGAGAGCACCATTCCTGCCTCCAGTGGTCGCTCAGCATGGTAGGCGGGATACGGGACCGAGCACTTGTCTGTTAGCCAGGGCGCCTCATGGCTCACAATACCCATGCCATGAGCGACAAAGTCCAATACGTCCCGGTTGGGTGAGCGTGCAAGGAGAGCTTCGGGTCCTACATAAATCAAGCGGCCCAATGCGCCTGGACGAATGGGCTTGCGAGCCGCCTCCTGGATTTCCTTGACCTCCGCGAGCAAGTCGTCGAGCTCCGAGTCGGGCTCTCCAGCGAAGCCCATGCGGCACAGATCGCCGATGTAGCCCTTGTAGTTGCCTCCCGAATCAAGAGCCAGGACCTCGCCCGGCCGCCAGACTTGGTCGGACGGCGCCCGGTTGAAGTTCGTCCCGATGTTGGTGAGGCAGTACTCGAACTGCACGCCGCGGCTCAGTTCCTCGTCGCGGAGAGCTTCGACGAGTTTGGCCTTTGTCGAGCCGGGGCCGTGAGCCGAGAACACCGCGAGCATAGAGGAGATGACCCTCTCGGAGGCTTCCCTGATGATCCCGAGCTCCGCCGGGCTCTTAATGGCTCGGAGCAACTCCAGTGTGAAGCTCGCATCGACAATGTCGGCCTCAGGCATCCCTTGCTTCAGGACGTTGTAGGCGTCGACCGGAAGGAAGCCCACCTCAATTCCGATGCGTTCCTTCGCACGGCTGATACGGTGGAGGTAGTCGACCGCCGATGCGGCGTATTGCGGCGAGGTCATGTTGTTGGGGAGGATGTCGCTCACCCAGAACTTATTCAACTCCTTCTCGTAGATCTCCATCGGGCTCGCGACGTAGGTCGCCAAGTCATGGCGCTTCCTCACGTAGATGAAGATGGGAAGATAGCGGCTGAGTCCGTGGGCATCCATGTAGCTGTAGAAGAAGTACCGGTATCCTCCAAGCATGTATTGAATATTGTGCTTCGATGTGACGAGTAATACGTCAAGCTCCACCTCCTCCATGAGGCAGTCGAGTCGCGATGTGTTAAACGGTGGGGTTCCCGCTGTTTTAAGAATGTCAGCTTCCGTCGGTTCTTGTCCGCTCAATGCTGCCCTCCCTTGGCCGCTCGACTCAACTCGTGCTTCCTGGCCCGCTCAGGCGCGCAGTTCGGCGATAAGGGCGCTCGTCGCGTTTCGGAGCAGCCCAGCATCGTTCATGACGGTCACCAGGTCGCAGCCGGCCTTGATCATCTCCTTCGCGAATGCAGCGTCGGGGCAGAAAATGCCGATCCGCAAAAATCGCGCGCGGGCGACCTCGATGATGCGTCGTACCTCCTGCATGACGCCCGGCGACAATGGCGACGATATTGAACCCTCTAGGGTCATGGAGAGGTCGCTCGGCCCGATGTAGATGCCGCTCAACCCGTCGACACTCGCGATCGCCTCGACGTTGCCGAGAGCCTCCCTTGTTTCGACCATTGCCCAGGACAAAACTGTCTTGTTCGCATGCGCTGAGTAATCTGGGCCGCCATAGAGCAGGCCCCGAGCAGGGCCGAAACTCCGCTCTCCCTGTGGCGGATATCGGGTGGCGGCGACGAACGCCTCGCATTGCGTCCGGCTGTTGATCATCGGGCAGATGATGCCGTAGGCGCCCATGTCGAGGGCCCGCTGGATGGCCGACGCGCTGTTGTCGGGAACGCGGACCAGCGGGACAGCGGTGCTGGTCGAAATCGCCTGCAACATCGCAAGAGCTGTCTCGGTGCCGAACATGCCATGCTGCAGGTCGACTGTGACCGCATCATAGGGAAGATGCGCGAGGACCTCCGCGGAGTAACTTGATCCGATCGAGAGCCACGCATTGAGGGCGTATCGTCCCTCCGCCCAGATCGCATGTAGGTAGTTGGCTCGCACGGCGGTGTCCTGGAGTTGCTGAACACAAGCTAACCCGATCGGATGTGGGCGCTTGCAATATAGCCGAGGTTCATAAGACCGCGCTCAACTGCGTGTCAATGATTCTATCAATAATTTCCTGATACAAAGTGTCTTTCGGCTGGGCTAAGGTGACGGTCGTAAATCGCGACTGGGTACACCATGCAGATCGGATCCATCCTTGATGCCATTGAGGAGGACATCGTCTTCGGGGTCACGCCAGCACATGCGCGGCTGATTGAGGACAGGCTGATCGAGAGGTTTGACGCGAAGCGTCACCTGATTCGTGAGATTTTCGCTCGCCTGGAGGATCTTGGCCTCGTGGTGCGGGTCCCAAACCGGGGGGCGATCGTCGCCGAGCTTACCCCCGACGAAGTCCGAGCGATCTATGACGTGCGAGAGATGCTGGAGACGGGGGCAGCTCATCGAACGAGGTTGCCGGTGCCTGTTTCTGTGACAGATGAGCTGTCGAGAATTCAGGAGAAGCACTCGCTGGCAGTGGAGGGCGAGGACTTCCGGGCGGTATTTCGCCTCAATATCGAATTCCACAGGATACAGTACTCAACTTGTGATAATCCCTATCTTGTCCAGTCGATTCAGGAATATGCCCGCAAGGCTCACCTGATCCGCGCCGTGATGTATGGCGACAAGAAGCACATGCAGAAGGTGATCAGGCAACATTGGTCGATCATTGCAGTGATGCGCGGGAGCGATAACGACCGCCTCGCTCAGCTCATTCGCGACCACATGCCGGGATCTCCGGAAGAATACATTCGCAACTATGAGATCCGCTACGGGCGGGGCTCCGCTTTTCGTCGCGCGGTCTAGATCTCCGAATCGGCGATGCCCGACGCGCGGTGCCGATGAGCAAGGCTGCAGGCGTCAGCGATGCGGAGCACCCGAAAAGCAACTTCGAGACGATTATTGACAATCATATTAAGAAGTGTGAGAGGTTAGGAAAGAGGCCGTCGGCCGGTATGGAAGGACACGAATGCTAACGTTCGCCATCATCGGCGCAGGCTGGATCGGCGGAATCCATGCGGATCGCCTACGGCGTTGTGAGGGCGCGCTGCTCGGATACGTCTTCGACGTCAGCGCCGAGCGTGCCCGCCAGTTCGCGGACCAGAATAGTTGCGTGGTGGTCGGATCCGTCGAAGAGGCGTGCGACAGGGCGGATGCCGTCATCATAGCGTCTTCCACCGCCTCTCACGCCGACGTAGCCTTAGCTTGCGTCGCAGCACGGAAGCCCTTTCTCGTCGAGAAGCCTGTGGCTCACGATGTTGCCTCGGCCATTCGGGTGCGCGACGCCGCCCAGACGGCGGGCGTGCCCGCGACTGCGGGCTTCAACCGGCGTTTCGACGCACGTTACGCGGCGATTCGACGGGCCGTCGCCGAAGGTGCGGTTGGCAAGCTCGAGAGCTTGCGCTTCACCGTCAAGACGGCGGCAGCCCCGAGCGCCGAGTTTCTCAAGACGTCGGGTGGCCTCTTCGGAGAATTCGGGATCCATTTCTTCGACTTGGCCCGCTGGATCTCCGGAGACGAGCCCGTCGAGGTCTTCGCTACGGGATCGACGCTCATTGACGCCGTCTATGCCGAGATCGGGCAGATCGACACAGCGGCGGTCATCGTGCGCATGCGCAGCGGCGTGCTCTTCCAACTCGATATTGGCTGGCGCTACGCCTATGGGCACGACGAGCGCCTGGAGGTATTCGGATCGCAGGGCATCCTGGCGGCGGGCGCGCCGATCACACCCTTGCCGCTTGAAGGGGACGCGGCGCCGCATCCTTCTAGCGCCGGCATGCTTCCGGACTGGTTCGAGCGGTTCGAGGCGACTTATATCGCGGAGCTTTCGTCGTTTGTTAGAGCGATTCACAGCGGTGCGGCCCCAGCGCCGACGCTGCATGACGGCGTCGTCGCCCAGATCCTGGCCGGCGCGGCGGCAGAGTCAGCCAAAACCAACGTTCCGGTGCGCATCCACCTCAACGGCCCGGTGCTAGGTGGGGCTATCGCTGCTGATCTCGTGCCATGACGCAAGGGCGAGCCCAGCCGGTTTTCGCGCTGCGACGAATCGGCAAGAGCTTCGGCCCGATCCCGGCATGTCAGGAGATCGAGCTTGAGATCTTCCCAGGTGATGTCATCGCGCTGGCCGGCGAGAACGGAGCCGGCAAAAGCACGACGATGCGGTGCCTATTTGGCGTTTTCTCGCCGACCGAAGGCCATGTCGAAGTTGGCGGAACGAAGGTGTGCTTCAACTCTCCTCGGGACGCAGAAGCGATGGGAATCGCCATGATCCCTCAAGAGCTCGACCTGTTCCCAGAGCTATCGATCGCCGAAAACATCTTCATCGGGCAGAGGCGGCCACGTAACCGAGTTGGACTGTTCGACTGGGCCAAGATGCGGCAACGCGCTCGGGAGATCATGTCGAGCCTCGGCGTGAACACCGATGTGGATGCCCCGGTTCGGACGATATCGGCAGCGACCGGGAAGCTTGTGGAAATTGGCAGAGCTCTCAATCGGGACGCTCGCCTGATCATCATGGACGAGCCCACGGCGTCTCTTACCGAACGAGAGACGGAGCGGCTATTCGCAGTGATCGCACGCCTGAAGGCGGAAAAGGTCGCGGTGGTCTACATCACCCACCGGCTCGACGAGATCTTCACGATCAGCAACCGGATCGTGGTCATGCGGGACGGCAAGCTGATCCAAACGAGCCCCACCGCGGACATGACCGTCGAGGATCTCGTCAAGGCCATGGTCGGCCGGTCGCTGGAGACCCTCTACCAAAGGCACCCCCATCCTCTCGGCAAGGTCGCGCTCTCCATTAAATCGCTCACGCGAGGCAGCGCGTTCGCGAACGTCAGCTTCGAGGTCCGGGAGGGCGAGATCCTCGGCGTGTCCGGGCTGATCGGCTCAGGTCGCAGCGAGGTCGCGCAGGCGATCTTCGGGATCACGCCGCCCGACAGCGGCGAGATCCTGTTGGACGGGAAGGCGACGCGGATCCGATCCCCTGCGGTCGCCATGGACAACGGCATCGCGTATCTTCCTGAGGAGCGACGGTCGCAGGGCCTGATCCTGCCCCTCGCGATCGGAGCGAACATCAGCTTGGCGGTGCTCTCGCGGTTTACATCGTTCGGGTTCGTCGATCGAGCACGCGAAGACGAGTTTGCTGCCGAGACCGTTAAGCGCTTCACGGTCTCCGGCGCGTCCCTCTCAGCCCCGGTCGAGATCCTGTCAGGCGGCAACCAGCAGAAGGTGCTGCTGGCCAAGACCTTGGCTCTCGATCCGAGGATCGTGATCCTCGACGAGCCAACACGTGGCGTCGATGTCGGGGCTAAATCCGAGATTTACGCGATCATCGACCGGTTGGCTGCCCAAGGCAAGGCTGTGATCCTGATCTCGTCGGAGATGAATGAGGTGCTCAGCATGTCCGACCGGATCATCGTGATGCACGAGGGCCGTATTAGCGGTGAGTTCGTCCGCGCTGATTTCTCCCAGACCGCCATCGGTGCCGCCGCCGCTGGGCGCCGGATTCGAAGCCATGCAGCCGCTTGATATGGAAGCTCCGATGACCGTCTCCACCCAGACGTCACCCTCGGACCGCGCCGACATGGGCCGGCGGATGCTGGCTTGGCTCGGCCGCCCTGAGGTTCCGTCCCTCATATTCCTTGTCGTGCTGCTGATTGCCCTTTCGATTTTCACTCCGGGGTTCAGAAACCTTTCGAATCTTCGCGACGTCGTTGAGCAGGTCGTGGTCGTGTCGATCGTGGCCCTTGCCGTCAACCAAGTCGTCATCGCGGGGGAAATCGATGTCTCGACGGGCTCGCTGGTCGCGACCTGCGCCTTCGTCTATGGCAACGTCGCACTCGTGGTGGGTGGTTCTTGGATCCCGTTAGTGAGCGCGCTGATCGTCGGTGCCGCCATCGGAGCGACCAACGGAGCATTGTCCACCTATGGGCGGGTCCCGTCGATCATTGCGACCATTGGGATGCTGTTCATCCTGCGGGGCGCCGTCCTGCTAGCAGGCGGTGCGCAGGTTCTCAACCTCAGTGCAGCAAGCCGGATTTTCGGCCAGGGCTCGCTTGGTGGCGTACCGACGTCGATCGTAGTCCTGGTCGTCATGACGGCAGCTATCGAACTGATCAGCCGAGGAACGCTGTTCGGGCGCAACATCTACGCGATCGGCGGCAATCCACGGGCTGCGCGGGCGATTGGCCTTCCCGTGCGCAAGGCGAGGCTCCTGACCTTCGTCCTTTCGGGGGTGAGCTGCGGCTTAGCGGCGGCGGTTCTCCTTGGACAGATCGGACAGCTGCAAGCGACGGCCGCAACCGGGCTGGAACTGAGGGTCATCGCGGCAATCGTGCTCGGCGGAACGAGCATCGTCGGCGGTCGCGGCTCAAACGCCGCCCCGCTGATCGGCGCGGTCCTCGTCGGCGTCATCCTTGACGCTTTGACGCTGAACCGCGTCTCCGGAACCTTCGAACTCCTTGTCCTCGGAGCGCTCATCCTTGCTGCGATCTCGTTCGATGGCCTCCGCTCCCGTCTAACCTCCTCCAGGATCTGATCATGCAACTCATCGCCCCACGATCGCTAACGCCGGCGATCAGCCGTACCTTCGGCCTTGGGGCGCTGCTGGTCTTCGAGATCGCCCTCATCAGCTTCCTCGTTCCCGGCTACTTCAGCCCTTACGGGCTTCTCGACGCCTCGCGTCAGTTCGCCGAGGCGGGGCTTGTCGCCTTGGGCATGACGCTGGTGATCATCACCGGTGGCATCGATCTGTCAGTCGGCTCGCTGCTTGCCCTCGTGTCGGTGACCATCGGTTTCAGCAACCAAGCCGGGCTTCCGTTGCCTCTGGCCATCGCCGCGGGGATCGGTGTCGGGTTGGCGGGAGGATTTTTCAACGGCATCATGGTGACGGCGCTCCGCCTCCATCCTCTTGTGGTGACACTCGGCACCTTTGCGCTGTACCGTGGAATTGCCTTCGCGGTTTCGAATGCCAACGCGGTCTCACAGTTCCCAGATTGGTTCAACGTGTTCGGTCAGGATGCCGTGGGTGGCGTGCCTTTCCAGTTGATCGCCTTCGTGGTTCTGGCGGTCGTTTTCTCGGTGCTTCTGTCTCGCACCCAATTCGGTCGTTATGTCTATGCCGTCGGCAACAACGAAGTGACGGCGCGGTTCTCAGGCGTCAACACCGCTGCTGTCAAAGTGGCCGTCTACACGCTCACGGGACTCATGGTGAGCCTTGCGGCTCTGGTCTACACCTCCCGGATTTCCAGCGCTCGCGGCAACGCAGGATACGGCCTCGAGCTGACCGTCATCGCGATGGTCGTACTCGGCGGGACCAAGATCACGGGAGGCTCCGGCAGCATAGTCGGCACCACCATTGGAGTCCTCATCTTGGCATACCTTCAGGACGGGCTCGGCTTCGCTGGCGTCCGATCTGATTGGGGGCTCGTCGTGATCGGGCTTTTCCTGATCACCGGCGTCTTCTTCAACGAGTTCTTTCGCCGCGACACCAGGTGACTCGTTGGTTCTCAAATACTGCGCGGGGAATGAGCTTCTCGCAGGACAAGTAAACATCGGAGGAACATAAGATCATGTCCTATACCCGCATTGCTACACGTCGCCTTCTTCTATGCGGTAGCGCCGCCCTACTCGCCCTGACCACATTGGCCTGCCTCGCTCCGGCGTCTGCCAAGGAAGTCGTGATCGGCATGATGCCGAAGTTCACCAGCGATCCTTACTTCGTCGCAGCCAACAAGGGCGCGCAGGAAGCTGCGAAGGAGCTCGGCGTCACGGTCGAGTTCAACGGCCCGGTGGATGCGAACGTCGCCGCACAGGCCGACATCATCGATCGCTGGGTCCGGCGCGGCGTCAGCGCTATCGCCGTCTCGGCGAATGACCCGAATGCCCTCGTCCCAGCGATGAAGAAGGCGGCTGCGGCCGGGATCAAGACTATGACCTGGGACGCGGACGTGGCCCCAGGCGCCCGACAGGTGTTCTTGAATCAAGCAACCTTCGAGGGAATGGGACGCACGCTGGTCGAAATGATGGTCCGCTCCGCCGGTACGTCGGACGGCGACTTTCTCGTTGTCACAGCCGTCCTGACCGCCCCTAACCAGAATCGCTGGATCGACGAACTCAAGAAGTATGCTGCCCAGAAGTATCCGGGGATGAAAATCTCCGCGGTGCTCCCCGGGGATGAAGACATCGAGAAAAGCAAGAACGTCGCGTTAAACTACCTGCAGGCCAACCCACAGACAAAGGGCGTCTTCTGCGTCACGGGCATTGCCACGCCCGGCGTCCTCGAGGCCGTGAAGCAGTTGCATCTTGAGGGCAAGGTGGCCGTCACCGGCCTGGGCGTCCCGAGTCTGATCCGTCCCTACCTGAAGGACGGCTCCTTGAAGGAGGCCGCCCTATGGAGTCCGACAGACATCGGTTACGGCGCCATCTACATCGCCAAGGCGCAGATCGACGGCACGCTCAATCCCAGTTCCGGCTTCGTTTCGGCGGGGCGGCTGGGAAAGTTGAAGTTCATCAGCCCGGACACGGTCTTGTTGGGTGAACCCATGGTGTTCACGAAGGACAACGTCGATCAGTTCTCCTTCTAGCCGATCCGATATTCGCCCCGGCCGTCATCGCCGGAGGCGAATATCACACAATCACAGTCATCAATCGAGCAACCATGAACGACGATCTTCTCCTCAAGTTTGGACGCCGGATCCGCCTCGGGCTTGTGGGCGGCGGCCGGGACTCCGTGATCGGTAAGACCCATTTAGTCGCCATGCGAGTGGACGGCCTCTACGACCTCGTGGCCGGAGCGATGTCGATCGATCCGGAAATCGCGAAGGTCTCGGGCCATGCCGAGCTGTTGGCCGATGAAAGGATCTACACGAACTACCGGCAGATGGCTGAGAGCGAGGCTGCACGGGAGGACGGGATCGACGCTGTCGTCATCGCGACGCCGCCGCAACTGCACTTTGACGTGGCGAGTGCTTTCCTCTCGCGCGGAATCGACGTGATATGCGAGAAGCCGCTGTGCCGCGACCTCGACGAGGCACTCCGCTTGCGTGATCTCGTGACTCAGCATAATCGCCTCTTCTGCCTGACCCATTGCTACACAGGGTACCCCATGGTGCGCGAGGCGCGTGCCATAGTAGCGGCTGGGAAACTTGGAAAGGTGCGCCTCATCGAGGGCGAGCTGTGCGCCGGCGATCCGGGCGTTAGCGTCGAGCCTGAAGATCCGAACAAGCGGCACTGGCGGTTCAGGACTGCTTCCATGGGAAAGGGCGCGATACTTGGCGAGGTGGGGTCCCATGCACATCACATCGTCTCCTACGTGACGGGTCTAGATGCGGTCGAGGTCTCGGCAGAGATGTCGACCTTCGTTCCTAGGCGTGAGGTTTACGATAACTCCTATGTGACAGCCCGCTTCGAGGGTGGGGCTCGAGGTCGCATCTGGGGAAGCTACGTGGCCGCCGGGAACGATCATGGGCTTTCGTTCCGCATCTTCGGAGAAAAAGGTGGACTGACGTGGGTACAAGAAGAACCTGAGATGTTGTGGTTCAAGCCGATAGGGGAAGCGGCGATCCGCTTGGCTCGCGGCTATGACGGCCAATCCGAGGATGCTGTCGCAGCAACCCGGTTCCGCACCGGCCATCCCGAGGGATATGCGCTCGCATTCGCCAACCTCTACTCGGACTTTGCCAAGGCTATCATGGCGAAGCGACTGGGCCTGCCGCACGCCTCATTCGAGGAGCGTATCCCAGGTATCGAGGATGGGGTTCGGGTCATGGCCCTGATCGATGCCGCTGTCAGGTCCCAGGACAGCAACGGTGCTTGGACAAGCGTTTCAAGGTAGGCCTTGCCCCGGGTTGGCTTTGGCTTGGTTGGCCACCAGCGTGACGACCGCGCATCATGCGATGAAAGTGGTCGAGGAGATCGCGGGCGGCGGCAAGCGCGGGTACACCGGTATTGATGGCGGCAGCGATGAGCGCGTCCGCCCTCGACAACTGATCGCGCTGCATCGTCATCAACCGGCTGAGCAGCCGGGCCGACGGCGTTCTGCGCGGCGATTCGAGTCCGGGCGCTTTGCTGCGACACCGCCGGGTCGTCCATTCCGTCACGACCCGCAGACCACCCCTGAAGCCGGCAGCCCGCAGACGTCGCCAAAAAAGCTCGGTACCGTTACGGCGTCCCGCCTGCCACTCAGCGTCGAGCCTGGCGAGAGGCGCGTCCAGCGTACTCGCCCGGGAACGAAACATATCGCCGTCTCCGTCACGCAGCACGCTGCGGACCAGCTTGCGGCTTCGACCAATTCGACGCGTGATCTCGGGCCGGGTCACCTAGAGCAGGTTGCGTGCTGATAGGCGCACGCAACCTGCTCTAGTAGGGGTCACCTCACCGTTTGCTCAAAACTGCACGATAAGGCCCATGCACGAACTACTTGCCTTTCGGCCAAGTTCTGAAAGAGGGTTTTGCAATGCGAATCGTCAGATTTGGGTATGCATCCGGCCAGGGCCACGGACGAGCTTTTCAGGCTGCGGCGGCGGCGAGTTTGGCGGGGTTGGTCCAGTTCCAGGGCAGGAGTTCGTGCAAGCGTGACGCAGGGTGGTCGTTGATCCGGCG
>JAABUJ010004943.1_pt1 | contig 13668 bp, 13 predicted proteins | sample 5559131 | NCBI WGS metagenome assembly JAABUJ01 (sample SAMN10711875, study PRJNA513366) | rock metagenome | isolation source: Antarctica rocks | place: Antarctica: Victoria Land, Mt New Zealand nord | collected 2016-01-07
GCTCCAGCGCGGTCCACTGCCCATCCCGCAAAGCGCTTGGGTACATGATCCCAAACTATGCCCTCAATCCCTCCATGCATATTCCTTACAAGATCCCCAATCCCCAGTTTTTAGACAGATTCTTAGAGACAGGAGCGTCGCAGCAACCCATTTCCATGTGCGTCTCATGTTTCTCTCCCACTTAGGCGAAGACCTAAATTCCAGAGTTCCTGTTGAGGAAAGATATCAAATCGCGTCTCCGGGAGCACACATCGCCTTCTTCGGAGTGCGTCCAGGTTTGAATCCGCAAACTCTCCCGGTGCTGCATTCGTCTACGACCGCAACTACGATGCCAGTCAGAACAAGGCGAGAGCACAGATTGTCGCCGGGACCGATTGATTCTGCCGAAGCATATCTATTTCGAACTCCTTGCAGAAGGTACCGGAGTGGCGATTTCGGATGGCGGGCTTTGCCTTATCAGGATTATGGGCAAATCCTTCCCCTGCGACCATGTTCCCTTGAGCGTCTTTCCGTCAGGCGCCAAGGTCCCGTGGAACTGCGCATGTATTACCGGTACGACAAAGCTCACATCTTGACCGCTACTCTTCAGGTCAGTACAACCAATGCCTTTGGCGCCTTGGTCGAGACTATCGAGAGAACACGCACCAACTGCAGGGTCAAGGTGGAACTGAAGACGCAGTGTGGCTGAGCCAACGGCAAGAGTCCCGCTCCATAGACCAGTGGCTGATAATTGAGGCGCCTGGGCAGCTCCTGAATGAAGGCTAAAGCCAGCCAAAATAGCGATGATACAAAGGTATTTTGCGGGTCGGGAAAGTAAGGAAATCATTTCAAGGCTACTCCAGGTCCAGATCCTTCATACATCTTAGTCCTGAGAAGTCAGGTTGTGTGAATAATTGAGGTGCGCGGGGCTAGCGGCTGTACTCACTGAAACGGTGGTTTCAGGTGGGTTCAGCGGGCGTGGCTTTGGCTGTGAAACCAACATCGGAGCGTCAACTCTGTGCTCGATGTTTGACTCCTCAATCCAGCCAGTTTAGTCTTGAGACTGATGAAGCAAATGCCAAGCGCGCGCCGCACCAGCTGTCCTTCGTGTTGTTGCGAAGCTGTGCGCCGGTCCTTTGCCTGAACCGTTTCTCCGGAAGCGTTCATCTTAAGCAAAGCACATGCGCCCACATCTTGTGGGCGTTTTCGTTTGATCCGCACCTCTCGCGAATAAAGGAAGCCATGCCTGAAGAACAAGTTTTGACCGTCCCTGCCGTCAAGCCCGTGAAGGAAACTAAAGCCCAGCGTTCCGAGCGCTTGAAGCTCGAAAAGAATCCTTGGGAAGCGTGGGCGGAGGTGCGCGAGTACGCCAAGCAGGGCCGTGAGCATGTCTCCGCCGAGTGGACGGGGCTTTACTTCAAGTGGTGGGGTATCTACACCCAGGGCGACGGACTTGGAGCCACGGGAGGGGTAGGCGGCGAAGGCAAAGCTACTGAGTACTTCATGATGCGCATCGGTTTGCCCAACGGCCTGCTCACCTCGCACCAACTGCGTGTGATCGCCGATATTACGAAGAAGCATGCGCGTAATCTGGCCGACATCACGACGCGCCAGAACATTCAGTTGCACTGGCTCACGATCGGCGACCTGGTCGAGATTACCGACCGCCTGACCGAGATCGGACTGTCTCCCAAAGGTGCGTGCGGCGATGTCGTCCGTAACGTCACGGGCTGCCCGCTGGCGGGGCTGGATCATCATGAACTGCTGGATGCGAGTCCGCTTGCCGTCGAGGTCGCACACCACCTGACCGCTAATCCGGCGTTCTATAACCTTCCGCGCAAGTTCAAGATTTCAGTCACCGGGTGCCCGCTCTGGTGCTCGTATCCGGAGATCAACGATGTCGGACTAACAGCCATCAAGCGCACCCTGGCCTCCGGCGGAGAAGAGGTTGGCTACACGCTGCGTGTGGGCGGCGGACTTTCCACCGAGCCGCACATGGCGGTACGGATTCCCGTGTTCATTCCGCAGACGCAGGCGCTGGCCGTAGTCACCGCAGTCGCGGAGATTTTTCGCGAACAGCAGGAGCTGCGAGAGAACCGCACCCGCGCGCGCCTGAAGTATCTCTTCATGCGTCACGGCTGGACGGCGGAGTCCATGCTCGCAGCCATTGAAGAGAAGCTGGGCGTCAAACTCGACCCAAGTCCCCTTGCCGAGGACACGATTCCCGACGATATCTACCGCGACCACATTGGCGTCACCCCGCAGCGTCAGCCTGGGTTGTCAGCCGTCGGCGCGTCGGTGCTGCGGGGCCGTGTTTCCGGCGACCAGCTTGCCGCGTTGGCCGATCTCGCAGACAAACACGGCGACGGCAATCTTCGCGCGACCATCATGCAGAACATCGTGCTCGTGAACATTCGTAACGCGGAGGTCCGCACGGTCATCGCCGAGTTGCACAAGATCGATCTGCAAGTGGAAGTTTCACCTTTCTGGCGCGGCGCAATCGCGTGCACCGGCACAGAATTCTGCAAATTAGCGATCGCTGAGACCAAGGCCTTTTCGAAGTGGCTCGTCGCGGAAATGGAAGAGCGGCTGCCCGGCTTCGATCAGCAGATCAAGCTGCATGTCACTGGATGCACCAACTCCTGCGGCCAGCACTGGATCGCCGACATCGGCCTCGAGGGGAAGAAGCTGAAGGTGGATGGAAAGTTAGTCGATGCGTTCTATTTCTGCGTTGGCGGAGCGGTCGGCAAGTACGCACGCCCCGCACGCACCCTTGGGTATCGCGCGCCTGCGGACGAAGTTCCTGCTGCGGTCGAGCGCTTGTTACGCGGCTACCTGGCCGCGCGAGAACCCGAAGAAGATCTGCGGGCCTACTTCGCCCGCACTCCGGACGAAGCTCTGCGTGAGCAGTTGAATGGAGCAGAAATTGCACCTGTAGAACGCGATGCCGCACCCGCGGGTGGCCGCCATGCTGTTGATGCGTGAAGTCTCCAGTTAATTGAATCAGGGCGGACAGAACACTTTCTAGAAGTTGGTGTTAGTACCTTCAGCGCGGCACAATAGATTGGTCGCGGAGGTCCACATTATGGAACTCAAAGCACGTTTTCTGGAAGAGTTGCAGGAGTTGGCAAGCGCCGAAGAACTCCTTATCGCCTGCCTGCCCGAACTGATTACGGCTGCGGCGAATCCTCAGATCAGCTCAGTGTTTGAAAGGCATTTGCGCCAGACCGAATTGCAATCCGGGCGCATCAAACGAGCGTTTGCCAGCCTGGGTCTACGGCAAACTCTCCGTCCTTGCAAGCCGATGGGAGCGTTGATCGGCGAGGCGTCCAACGCCTCGGTGCATGGCTGGCGCGGAAGCGTGCGCGATTTCGTACTCGTCGATGTCGCGCGCCGCATTGAGCAGCTTGAGATTGCCGCCTACACTTCCGTCGTTGCACTCGCAGAGGCACTGGAATACTTCGAGGCAGTCAACCTTCTGACTCAAAATCTGGTGGAAGAGCAGACTACCATTCAGCAACTGACTGCCATTCACGACGAAATGGTTGCACGCGCGCAGGAGACGCGAACGAAGGCCTAAGCGAGCGCGAGATTCAGATTGTCAATGGCTTCATCGACTTCCTGCGTGCTTTTGAAGCCGACAGTCACAGCATCGACCCTGGCCTTCGAGAAGGCGAAGCGCATGGCTGCCTGGCGGTCTTCTCGCCGCGTAAAGTCGCCGGCACCGACCAGCTTCATGCTGATGACTCCCATGCCCTGCTGCTTGACCTGCCGCACGTGCTCGACCACTTCTGCAACATTGCCGGGATTGTTGCCGTCCTGATACGTGGGTCCGTCCATGCGGTTGCCCTTGTGGTTCATGCGAATCATGGCAACCTGGAGCCAGTCGTTGCCCGGCATCTGACGCAGCGCAGGCAGACCGTGAACGGACGCGCCCCGCGTGTGAATCGTCTTGTTGGCCTGCGCTTCAAGGATTCCGTCCTGCCAGCGCTTCGTCTCGCTGACCCAGTCTGCCGTGTGCTGCCAGTGCAGCAGCATGATGTCGAAGTAGTCGGTCTGCGATTCGCGCCGCATCGCATCCAAGCGCTGGCGTGGATCTGCGCCGCGATCAGTCGTCACCTTCGACATCAACTGGTAGCTCTCGCGTGGATAGCCTTTGAGTGCGGTACCCAGCATGGCGGGGGTCACGTATGCTTCGGCAGTTTCAAAGAAGCGGATACCGCGGTCGTAGGCGTGGCGCACCACACGGGTGAACTCCTGCTGCCCAAGCGCCGCCTGAATCTCACCATTGTTACTGCCAGTTCCGAAAGCGAGCCGCGTAACCTGCTGCCCGGACCGTCCGAGCGTCACCAGGTCGGTTGCCGTGCGCGTGGCGGCATGCAAAGGAAGTGTGCCTACACTCGCAACGGTTCCAGCCGCGAGCGAAGTCTTCAGGAAATCACGCCGGGTAAAAGGGCTCATTCGGTCCTCCTCGGGTGGCGCCGTCCCTCCCACCCGCTTGCCACAATGCTACACCTTTCAGAGCCCTGTCGCATCGCAACGTGTCAGCCCTTCTGTGACGGAACTTCTCGCGCAAAGGAGCGGTAGAATCGGATAGTTGGTGCCAGTGCACCCGGACAAGTCTATGCCCCTCTTTCCCATCTTCCTCAAGCTCACCGCGCGGCCCTGTCTGGTTATCGGCGCAGGCAATCTGGCCGAGTCAAAGATTGAGTCGCTGCGCGCGGCGGAGGCCCAGGTAACGGTCATCGCCCCGCAGGCTTCCCGTGCAATCGAGGAACTAGCCGCTTCTGGCGAGATTACCTTGCAGCGCCGTGAATACTCGGCCGGAGATGTAGTTGAAGGGACCTTTTTGGTTGTCACCGCGACCGACGTCCCCGAGGTCAATCGCGCTGTGTACCTGGAAGCGACTTCAAAGTCGGTGATCTGCAACGCTGTCGATGATCCGCCTTACTGCGACTTCTACTTCCCTTCCGTCGTCCGTCGCGGCGATTTGCAGATCGCCATTTCAACGGCCGGCGATTCGCCTGCACTGGCTCAGCGCCTGCGTAAGGAGATCAATGCCGCGCTTCCTCTTGATACCGGAGCGTGGCTGGCCGAGTTGGGCAATCTACGCCGGGAAGTGCTGCAACTGGAACCTTTGAATGAAGCGCGCAAGCAGCTTCTGCACACCCTGGCGAGCCGCGAGGTGTGCGGGTTTGACGCTTGCCCGAGTCGTGCCTACGCACGCGCCCATGCGCTGACCAACCCGCGCGGCAAGGGCGATGATGCAGGCTGAACCGCGCAGCGCACAACCGGGGCAGGTCTACCTGGTGGGGGCTGGTCCGGGCGACCCCGAGCTGCTCACGTTGCGCGCTGCGCGGCTGCTCGCCACCGCCGACGTGATTCTGCCCGATGACCTGGTATCGGATGCGGTGCTTGCGCTCGCAAACCCCGCTGCGTTGATCATTCCGGTCGGCAAGCGTTGCGGTCAGCCGCGAATCACTCAAGCCGGTATTCACGCGCTGATGCTGGAACACGCGCACGTGGGACGTTCGGTGGTTCGGCTGAAGTCGGGTGATCCTTTGGTCTTTGGCCGCGCGAACGAAGAGATGGAAGCGCTGCGGGCGGCGCAAATTTCCTTCGAAATTGTGCCTGGGATAACCACGGCGTTTGCGGTTGCGGCCAGCCTGAAGACACCACTGACCGACCGCAATTCAGCCTCAAAGCTGATTCTCGCGACCGCGCATCACGCTGCCGGCAAGTCTGAGCCGGTGGCCTGGCACGGAGCATTCCCACCCAGGTCAACGCTGGTGCTGTACATGCCAGGACGCGACTTCGCGGCGCTGACGCGGTCGCTGCTGAACGCCGGAATTTCAGGGGAGACACCGGTCGCAGCGGTGAGCAAGGCGTCTACCCCAAACGAACAGGTGACCTTGACGACCTTGGCTAAGCTGCCCAATTCCCAGCCCGGCCCGGCCCCGCTGCTGCTGATGATTGGTGATGCAATCCAGATCTAAACCCGGGACTCAGCCTGCTTGGTCGCTTCGTAGATTTGCTCGAAGGATTCAACCGCGTAGAGCACTGGCTGCATGGCACCGGTATCAAATTCCTGTGCGAGAACCTGGTCGAGATTAAAGTCGCGGACCTCGCATCCGCCGTCAAGGACGCGAGTACATTCCCCGTGCGAGCTAATCAGACCGCTGCCGTAGACGCGAATCTCCCCGTTCTGGCGAATCAGACCAAACTCGACGGTGAACCAGAACAGACGTCCAAGACGCTCGAGTTTGTCAGGTTGGTCGATGACCTTGGCGCAGACCTTGCCATAATGTTCCAGAAAATCAGCGAAGACCGGATGGGCGTGCATCGGGACATGGCCGAACACGTCGTGAAAGATGTCCGGCTCGGGCGTATAGTCCATGGATTCGCGCGAGCGCAGCCAGGTGGTGGTTGGAAAACGCCGTGCCGCCAGCATCTCGAAAAACGCGTTGGCCGGAAGAAAGCCGCTGACGGGGGTCGATTCCCATCCCGTGCGCGGTTCCAGCAGCGCACTGACCGCCTTTAGGTCTGGCAGGCGATCTTCCTTTAACCCGATCTGCTGAAAGCCATCCAGATATTCAGCGCAGGCGTGGCGGCGCAGTTGGGGCATGCGGCGCTGCACCAGTTCGGACCAGACTGCATGCTGCCCGTGCGTGTACGCGTTCCAGTCCTGCTCGATCAGAAACGGTGCGGCAAATTTCAGCTTTTCGGTATTCGCTTCCTTCAACTGCATCAGGCCCATGGTCACTCGCTTCCGGTGTTTCTTAGCGCTCGGAAGAAGTCTACTCTCCGGCAGATGGAGCATACAATTGCAGCCAAAAACATTTGCCGAATCTTATTTGGATGTTTGAACATCGAACACCCACCCCAGGCTGACTGGCGCAAACTTTGTATGGGAAAGAGAGATTCTTCATGAAATTCATCCGCTCAACGGGTTCCGTGCTGCTCCTAGCATTCACCGCTGTTGCACTTCCGATGGCTGCCGCCGCTCAAACCAGTACCTGGAAGATTGACCCGGTGCATTCAGGCGTCAACTTCGAGATCAAACATCTGGCAGTAGCCAACGTGCGGGGATCCTTCACGCACCCTACCGGGGTCATCCACCTCGATGAAAACGACATCACGCATTCTTCTGTAGAGGCGACGATTGAGACGTCAACGGTGAACACAAATGAGACGAAGCGAGACGAACACTTGAAAAGTCCAGCGTTTTTTGACGTGCAAAAAATTCCCACGATGACGTTCAAGTCGACGTCGTTCTCAAAGTCCAGTGGCAAGCTGCAGATGACAGGCGATCTGATGCTGAATGGGGTGACCAAACCGGTAACTCTGGACGTGGATGGACCAGCCGCTCCTCAAAAAGGGATGCAGGGCGGGATTGTCAGCGGATTCTCAGCTTCAGGCATGCTGCACCGTTCCGACTTCAACTTTGGGTCGAAGTACGGGCCGCCGATGCTTTCCGACGCCGTCAAGTTTACGATCGATATCGAGATGGATAAGCAGTAGTCTGGTGCTGAACTGAAAACGGCTGTGCTGTGCGCGCCTTTAGCGGGAGCGACGCAGACCAGCCGTTTGGGCTTGAATATCTCTAGTTCAGCTGGACGCTTGCGGCATCACTACCGTTGCCGGTTTCGGCAACGTGTCCGTACTGCTTGAGCAGTTGATGATGCAGGCAGTAGAGTGCCAACTCCAGCCGGTCGCTGACGCCGAGCTTGTCGTATACCTTGCGGAGATAGTTCTTGATCACCTGTTCCGTGGTGCCAATCTGGTAAGCGATCTCTTTGTTGCGCATACCTCGAGTAATGCAGCTGATGATCGCCAGTTCCTTCTTCGAGAGCTTGGGCTGGCTTTTGGGGCTGGTCAGCGTGGAGGCCTGTGCGCGGTACGCTTCGATGACCCAGCTGACGGATTGATTGTCGATCCAGGTTTCTCCGGCGGCAATCTTGCGGACGCACTTGATCAGCAGGTCGGGCGAGATGGAGCGCGGGACTACCCCGCGGACTCCGCGCCGATACAGTTCAACGGTGTTGGATTCGTCTGCCTCGGTCACCTGGACGATCAGTTTTGCGCCAGGCGCGCGCCGGACCAGTTCCGGTACGGCGTCGATGGCGCCTGCGATCAGCTGACCTTCCAGCACCACAACGTCGGTTGGAAAGCGGACCAGCGCGGCATACAGGTTGGCCAATGTTTCGGCCTGTGCGATGACGCGAATGTCGTCTTCGAGGGCGAAGACCTTGCGCATTCCCACGCGGTAAATTGCCTGCGAGTCGGCAAGAACGATGCGAATCGCCTGACCTTCGGGCTGTAATCCTTCCTCTGAATCTACCGGGGTGGCAGAGTCTTTATTTGCTCCAGTCATACAATCAAACCCCTCAGAGAGTACTCGTCAATGATCGCTGCGGCTTGCTTTTGTCCATCGAGGCTCTCATGCCGCACGATGCGGCCGACGCAGTGGATGAGGACGTCGTTCGTGGTGCCCATGACAGCTGCGGGCATGTTGATGGTGAACTCGACCTGACTATTCAGCGCAGGCAAATCAGAGCCTGAAAAAAGAATTCCATTCGCAGAGATATCTTCGGTCGTGGCCTCAAAGGTCCCCTCAGCCGTCCTGACGGTGAGCGGAAGTCGCATGGGAAAGCGAACGGCGGTCCTTAGCTGTTCCAGCTGCACGACACCATTCTGTTTCGCCATTGGCCCGCCTCGTTCTGATGCCCGGGGGTATGCACCACTTTGACCGTCCGGAGAAGTGTAACCCAACTGCACTCTTCTGCCAGCAGCAATTTCAACTGTATGCGAACCAGAGTAACCTACTTGTCGGCTGCCAGGGGGAAAAAAGCAGCCGACCCGCCAACCCACGCCTGCTCGCGGTTATGGTCAACACCCATCATTAGGCCTCGCCCAAGCCTGACCAGGCTTGTGACCGGAAGCATCTCCTCCTGGTCGTCAGGCCAGACGTACATGATGCGCACTTCGGCCTGCGTCATTCCAAACGGCGTGGCAATGACGGGCTCGAAATGGACGCGCTCCTGCAGGAGATAAAGACGGCGTTCGTGCGGAGGAATGGAGGCAAGCTCGCCCGCTGACGGAGCAAACTGAATTCCCCTTCCGGCGAACGAGTAGAGCGGCTTCAAGAGAAGCTCGCGGTGGTCGTCGGGCAAGCCCTCTCGGCTCCCGGCGAACCACTCATCGAGGAACACGGCTTTGGGAACGGAGGCGTGCTGGAGAAACGGCAGAGAGAACTTGCTGGCGCGGAAGTACCAGTTGGGCTGCCCGGCCCATTCGACGTCCAGATCGTCGCGAAAGTCGAAGGCCGAGCGGATGTTTTTCCGCTCCAGCTCATCCACAATGGCGCGATTGAAGATGCGGTGGATGGGGATCTCGCGCCCGTCTTTCAGGTAATAAAGCTTTCGCGCGCGCTTGCGGAGTTTAGCCAGATCGACCGTGCAAACACCCAGGCGATCCTCATAAACGTGGAAGTCGGCGACAGTCTTCTGGGTCTCTGGCTCGACCTCCATCAGAACAGTGTTCTCGGGAGAGTGATTGCCGACGATTGTCCTGCGCAGGAGATTCCAATAGCCGGTTTCGGTGAGTCCGCTCAAGCGAAATTCAAGCTGCGGGTCCAAATCATAAATGCGCCGGTATTCCTCGCACAGCACATCCTGGTAGCCGAAGATCGAGGGAAAAGCCTGCAGCTCAACGAGCTTCGGATGCAGCACGCCAGCCCCATCGCGCACAAAGCCGAAGTCTACAGTCATGAAATTCGGCTTTGGATTGTCGTGCGGAACGCGGTACAGCTCGGGCACCGCCTCATCGGAGCGCTGCAGATAGCTGGGCGAGTCGACCAGTTGATGGGTGAGTTCCTGCCCGATCGAGCACATCTGGTCAAGCAGCGCGCGGTCGAAGAAGCACGGCGTTTCGCAGACTCTGAAGCTGATGTCAGTGCGCGTGCGCTGATCGAGCCGGTGCAGCAGCTCCGCATACCGCTGGGACGAAAACTGCCTGCCATTGAAATTGTCGCGATAAGGCTGCAGCATCGCATCTCCTGACGAAGGTGTTCACTTTTGACCAACGGCAGGTTGCCGGACGAGCTTAGATGTCGATCAGGAAGTCCCCGTCCCGCATAATCTGCTCTTCCCCCTTGGCATTGCCGAGCCAGATGTTGAAGCGTAAGCCAACGACATCAATGTGGGTGGACGACTTCCATTTTGCGCCCGTATGGGCTCCATAGGGATCGCCGAACGCGATGTGTACTCCGGGAAACTTTTCATCCTGAAGGATGTTTCCGATCACGCGGGCAACGCCGATGTTGGTACCAATGGCGAACTCTCCGACTCTGTCCGAGTTTTCGTCCGTGTGAGTGTAGGCCCAGAATTCCTGCTCCAGTTTTTTGTTGGCGCATGTAATCCGGGTGATGCGATTGCCTTCGATGTTGATGGTCAGCGGTTCGCGCTCAAGCAGACCATACTCGCGGCAAAGAAAATCGCCGACCACGCCGTCGACGACGAAGACGCCGTTGACCTCTCCGGGCGCGGTAAAGCACTCTCCGCCGGGCAGATTGCCCCACTTTTCCGGGCTGATAATTCCGCTGGTTTTGAACCAGCGATAGTCCGGGTTCAGCTGCGCATGAATATCGGTTCCAGCGGGTGTTGTGGCGCGAATGTAGGTGGCGTTCCGCACCTTGTCGAGCACGGCCTGGCTCAACCGGTCGATGGTGAGGAAGTCTGCGCGCATGCCCTGCGTCATGATTTCGGGCGTGATATTGACCATGTGGGCGTGTCGCATGCGCCGACGGTTGACCACGTCGGTCATTTGCATGCGGCTGCGTAGCTCATTGGGCTGAACCTCGACGGCGAAGATGCTTACCTGTGAGGACTCCATGTCTTCGAGCACGACCTGCGGCATGCCGGTGAGCGGCCGCGGAGCTACCTCTTCGAGGACGTAGGCGTTCCAGACACAGCCGATGTGGTCCAGTTCGGCCGCGATTGATGCCGCGATGGTGATGCAGCTGCGGTCGGTGATGACGGTCACCTTCTCGTCGGCCCGGATCTGCAGGCAGACCGTCACAGCGTTGTGCGCGCCTTCAGAGAACTCGGCCGGGAACTCGACGGAGAGCAGATTGGTTGCCGGCGCGTTCTCTGTCGAGGTCCGACTGCTTACGCCTTCATCAACTTGTTGCATAGCCATCCTTCCACGATACCGCTTTGCCGCTGTGTCTGTCTGGTCGGGATTTAGAGGTCCATGCGCGTTTCCTCTGCCATGTAATCCACTACGCTGCGCAGGCTGCCGGTCTCCCGGAAGACCTTCAGTTGCCGGTCGGCCCCCGAACCCATCTCGAGCATGGTGTGAATGTATTCGATTGCTTCACGGCTGTTGAGTTCGTCGAGAACATCGTCGATGAAAGCGAGGTATTCAAGGATGAGGTCGCGGACCGGAACTTCAATCTGCTTGCCAAAATCGATCAGCTTGCCGTCCAGTCCGTAGCGCACGGCGCGAAATTTGTTCTCCATCAGCAACGCGCGGGAGTACTGGCGAAAATCCTGGTTGCAAGAGTGAAGACGCCACAGCTTGCAGGCAGTGGCCTGGATTAACGCGGCAATCGCGATGGATTCCTTGGCGCGCATGGGAATGTCGCAGACGCGCACCTCAATCGTCGAGAAGAATGGATGCGGGCGTATGTCCCACCAGATCTTTTTGGCGTTGTCGATGCAGTTGGTTTTGATAAGCAGGTTGACGTAATTCTCAAACTCCGAATAGTCGGCGAAGCTATCGGGAAGATTGGTGCGTGGAAAGTTCTCAAAAACTTTGGCGCGGTAGCTTTTATAGCCCGTTTCAAGTCCAAGCCAGAAAGGTGAATTGGTCGACAGCGCCAAAATATGCGGCAGGAAATAGCGCATCGAGTTCATGATGCGAATGGCGGCTTCCCTGTCTTCGATGCCCACGTGAACGTGAAGGCCGAAGATGAGGTTCGAGCGCGCAACCAACTGCAAATCCTCGACCACGCGGTGGTAGCGTTCATCCGGGTAGATCTCCTGCGCACGCCAATCGGCGAATGGATGCGTGGCTCCGGCGACAAGGCAAAGGCCATGCTCGTCGGCAAGACGAATCATGTTGCGGCGCAGATCGAAGAGATCTTCCTGGGCGTCGCCGATATCCTTGCAGACGCGGGTTCCGACTTCGATGACGGACTGATGCATCTCGGCCTTGACGCGCTCTTCGAGGCGCATCTTGCCCTTTTCGAGCAGCTCAGTTGCGATGTGCGAACGCAGGTCGCGAGACTCGCGGTCAATCGTCTGGTACTCCTCTTCGATTCCGAGGGTGAATGTAGGCTGCATCGTGGGGCCTCCGTAAGTCGTTCAAAGCTCAATGGAGATTTACTTTGCCGATTTTTTTGCCAGGACGGCTTTGGGCAAAGCTTTAGGTGGAGTGGCCGAATCGCCTGCTTTGCTGGAGACGGCTGTTTGAGCGGATTTCTTCGCCGATGTTGCTGCCGAGTTCGCAGAAGAGACTGGCTGCGATTCTGGCGAGGCACCGTTGAGGAAAGCAGCCCACCGTAGATCGTTGAGAGAAGGCGAGGCGAGTTGAGCCTTTTCGATCGCCAGCCTGGCGACTCGATCGACAATCCACTCGAAGTTCTCCGGGCCAACCGAATGCAGGTCAGCGTCCGGTGCGGGATTCATGAAGTCGATGGCATACGGCACACCATCCTCGACTGCGAACTCCACTGTGTTGAGATCGTAGCCGAGCGCGCGGCACAGGGTGAGCGCATCCTTTTCGACGCGCGCCAGCAGGGCAGGATCGTACTCCGGAGGGTCCTGCACATAGCGAAGATGGTGCAGCTGGCGTGGGTCGTACGGCATGATCCGCACCTCCTGCTGGCCCACCACGTAGCAGCGAAAATATTCTTTGAAGTTGACTGCGGCCTGGAGCGTCATGCAGAGGTCGCCGGTCTGGGCGTAGGCGCCGAAGAACTGGTCTTCGTCGTGAACGTGATAAACGTCCTTCCAGCCGCCGCCATCGTGGGGTTTCAGGAATGCAGGGAATCCCACATAGTCGAAAATCTCTTTCCAATTGAGCGGGAACTCAAGATTGCGCATGGACTGCTGGTTCGTGTCGGGTGGGTAGAGCTTATGCGGCAGCAGCACCGTTCTGGGGACTGCGACGCCAAGCTTCTCTGCGAGCGCGTAGTTGAAAAACTTGTCATCGGCGGACCACCAGAACGGATTGTTGATGACCTCAGATCCCGTGAGAACCGCGTTCTTGAGGTACGAACGGTAAAACGGAATGTCGTGTGAAATGCGGTCTACAATGACCGCGTAGGGGCAGGGCTGGGCCATCTCGACACCGCCCAACTGAACAAACTCGGCTTCGATTCCCTGAACCTTCATGGTGTTGATGCGGTCAACCAGTGCACCGGGAAAGCTGTTCTCCATACCGAACAAGATGCCAATTTTCTTCATCGTTCTCCTTGCTTCGTACACACCAGCGTTGGTTAGAAGTATGCCTTTAGCATGCGATGCCAAATGGGCCAGTCGTGTTTGGCCTGCTCGCCCCAGATATCGAGCCGGTAGGAAACGTCGCGGCTCGCGAAGATGCCGGCCATGCGTTCGTTATACCCGCGGCAGATGTCCCAGTCCGCACAAGCAAGAATGTAGGTGCCGCGTCGATACTGCTCAA